>Ga0308174_10001592_pt1 | contig 10707 bp, 8 predicted proteins | sample PhyPR2_FD_203894 | JGI IMG/M metagenome (GOLD analysis project Ga0308174, IMG submission 203894) | Soil microbial communities from UC Gill Tract Community Farm, Albany, California, United States - DLSLS.P.R2 | ecosystem: Environmental > Terrestrial > Soil > Agricultural land | place: USA... | reverse complement strand
TGGAGGAGCGGTGCCATGAAGGCGGTCTTCGTGCTGTTCGATTCGCTGTGCCGCAACGCGCTCGGCTGCTACGGCTCTCCATGGGTGCGCACGCCCAATTTCGACCGCTTCGCCGCCCGCGGGGTGACGTTCGACCGGCATTTCGTCGGCAGCCTGCCGTGCATGCCGGCACGTCGCGACCTGCACACGGGCCGTCTCAACTTCATGCATCGCAGCTGGGGCCCGCTCGAGCCGTTCGACAACTCGTTTCCGCAGTCGATGTGGCTCGCCGGCATCCACACGCATCTCATTTCCGACCACCTGCATTATTTCGAGGATGGCGGCGCGACCTATCACAACCGCTTTCGCACCTGGGACTTCATCCGCGGGCAGGAATACGACGCGTGGAAGGCGATGGTGCAGCCGCCGGTCGAGCGCCTGCGGGCGAAGTACGCGGCGAAGCACTACGACTTCGACAGCACCTGGCAGAAGCCCAGGGACATCTACGACGGCAGCTGGAAGCGCATCCAGCACGCCATCAACAGCGAGTTCATGGTCGAGGAGAAGGACCTGCCGCTGGCCCGCTGCTTCGCGTCGGGCTTCGAGTTCCTCGACCAGAATCGCGCCGCCGATCCGTGGTTCCTCATGCTCGAGTGCTTCGACCCGCACGAGCCGTTCCAGGCGCCGGCGCGCTTCAAGGAGCAGTACGCGACCGGATGGAGCGGTGGCATCCTCGACTGGCCGCTGTACGAGAAGAGCACCAACAGCACGCCCGAGGAAATCGGCGAGATCCGCGCCAACTATGCGGCGCTCGTTGCGGCGTGCGATCACTATTTCGGGCAGCTGCTCGACTACTTCGACCGCCATGACCTGTGGCGCGACACCGCGCTGATCCTGTCGACCGATCATGGCTTCCTGCTCGCCGAGCACGACTGGTGGGGCAAGAACCTGCAGCCGTACTACACCGAGATCTCGCACATCCCGCTGATCGTGCATCACCCGCATCGCATGCACGCGGCCGGCGCGCGCCGCGCGGCGGTGACGCAGACGATGGACCTGATGCCGACGTTCCTCGACCTGTTCGACCTGCCCGTGCCGCCCGAGACGCGCGGCCGCTCGGTCGTGCCACTGCTCGAGGCGGACAACGCCGCGCACCGCGACATCGGCATCTTCGGCATGTTCGGCGGCCCGATCGGCGCCACCGACGGCCGCTATACGTACTATCTGTATCCCGGCGACCTGTACGGTCCCGGGCTGCACGAATACACGCTCATGCCGATGCACCTGTCATCGCTCTTCAGCGTCGACGAGATGCGCACCGCGGCGATGCACCCGGGCTTCGATTTCACCAAGGGGATGCCGGTGATGCGCATCGACGCGCTCAAGGACGCAAGGCGCATCCCGATGCACGACGGCAAGCGCTTCGATCCCGATTTCGGCACGACGCTCTATGATCTGACCACCGATCCGCGGCAGACGAAGCCGTTCCGCGACGCCGTGCTCGAGCGGCGGTTCCACGAGGGCATCGCCCGTGAGCTGAAGGCGCACGACGCGCCGGCCGAGATCTACGCACGCTACGACATCCGCACGAAGACCGCCGAAGCGGCTACCCCCGAGGAGATCCTGTGAACGTGAACACCGTGTTCCATCGTGCGCTCGTGCTTCTGGCAGCAGCGCTGCTCGCCGGCCCCGCGCTTGGCCAGAAGGCGTTCGTGGACGTCGGCAAGCAGCCGCCGATCACGATCGTCACCCCGTCGGCGCCGTGGTATCCGGCGTTCGAGAAGACGGTCGACCTGTACGAGCAGCAGACGGGCAACAAGGTGAAGCTCGACGTCACGCCCTTCGTGGGCATCCTCGAGAAGATGCGCAACGCGGTGCGCAGCGGCCAGAGCCCGTACGACCTGTTGATGATCAATTCGCCGAACACGGTCGAGTTCTACGAGGGCGGGTTCCTGACGCCGCTGAAGCAGATCGACCCTTCGTTCGACGTGCCGAAGGAAGTCTTCAGCTACGGCGATTCGGGCTACTGGAACGCGCAGAAGCGCTGGCGCACCGCCAACGGCGGCCAGCTCATGGCCTACACGCCCCTGGGCAACGTGCAGCTGCTGCATTACCGCGGCGACGTGTTCAAGCAGGCCGGCATCGCGCCGCCCAAGACGTGGCAGGACGTGCTGGCTGCATGCACCAAGCTGTCGGATCCGCCGAAGATGTACGGCTTCGTCGCCCGCGGCGAGCGCGGCAACGGCATTCGCTACGACTGGCACAGCGTCCTCATGGCCGAAGGCGGTGACGTCGCCAGGAATGCCGAGGCAGGCGATTTCACGGTGATCATCAACAGCCCCCAGGCGAAGAACGCCCTCGACCTCTACATCGAGCTCATGAAGAAATGCGCGCCGCCCAACTACGGCTCGCTCGGCCAGGGCGACGTCATCCAGCTGCTCTCCACGGGCAAGGCCGCGATGGCGGATGTCGTGGTGGCGGCCACGGCCAGCTTCGACGATCCGGCCAAGTCGACGGTGGTCGGCAAGGTCGACACCGTGCCGCTGCCGGCCGGCCGCAACGGCGGCCACGGCGCCGCGATCGGGAACTGGAACACGGCGGTGCCGAAGAACCTGCCCGACGCGCAGAAGAAGGCCGCGCTGGCGTTCTCGCGCTGGTTCCTCTCGTACGAGGCGCAGCGCGCGTTCGCCGAGAACGGCGGCATTCCGAATCGCAGCGACGTCTACACGTCCGATCTCGCCAAGCAGCCGCGCTTCCGCTGGTTTCCCGCCTATCTCGAAACGCAGAAATTCGCGGCGCAGGACCTGGGCTACGCGGAAGGCTCGCAGATCGACCAGATCCTCGGGCTGCACCTGAACCAGGCGCTGATCGGCGAGATGAGCTCGGGCAAGGCGCTCAACACGGCGGCGCGCGAGATCGAGGAGCTGTTCCGCAAGAACGGCCGCAAGACCGGCATGCTGCCGCCCCTGCCCGAATAAACAGCCATGTCGTCCCCGCGAAGGCGGGGGCCCAGTGTCGTTCGCTCATGACGACGCAGGGTTCCCGCCTGCGCGGGAACGACGCACCCCGCATGGACTTCCTCAACCGCACGTTCCGCCACTGGAGCCTGCTGCCGGCGGTGCTGCTGTTCGCGCTGCTCACGCTATATCCGACGATCAATCTCGCGCGCATGAGCGTGTCGACGATCGAATTCACCCAGGGCGCCGAGGCGTGGACCTTCACGCCCCTGCGCAACGTGGCGCTCCTGCGCGCCGACGCGCTGATCCCGCCCGCGGTGCGCAACACGCTGGTGTTCGTCATTGCGGCCGTTTCCATCGAGATGGTCCTGGGTCTCGCGCTGGCGCTCCTCGTGGCAGGCGTCACGCGGGGCAAGGGCCTGATCCGCACCGTCATGATCCTGCCGATCCTCGTGCCGCCCGTTGCCATCGGAAGCATGTGGAAGCTCCTGTACAACTATGACTTCGGCGTGTTCAACCAGGCGCTCGTGGCGGTCGGGTTGCCGCCTGCGAACTGGCTCGGATCCACGACCCTCGCCATGTGGTCGGTCGTCGCGGTGGACGTGTGGCACTGGGTGCCCTTCGTGTTCCTGATCCTGTTCGCGGCCGTCGAGGCATTGCCCGTCGACGTGCTGGAAGCGGCGCGCGTCGACGGCGCCACGCCCGGCCAGGTGCTGCGGCGCGTCACGCTGCCGCTGCTCAAGCCGGCCATCGTCGTTGCGCTGCTCTTCCGCACGATCCTCGCGTTCAAGGTATTCGATGAGGTCTATCTGCTGACGTCCGGCGGACCGGGCACCTCCACCGAGCTGATCACGCTCCACCTGTACAAGATCTTCTTCGAGCAGAACCAGCTCGGGTATGGCGCGCTGCTGTCGCTGGTGCTCATCGCGGCGATCCTCGCGTTCCTGCTCGTGGGCCGCCAGGCGACGCGGGCGGTGCGGCTCGCATGAGCACGGTGGCCACGACGATGCCCATCACCGGCGCAGGCAACGCCGCGCTGGGCGGCGGCCACGTGCGCTGGATCGGGGTCGCGTGCCTGGCGCTCGCGGTGCTGGCGGTGCTGGGACCGTTCGCGTGGATCCTCACGGCATCGTTCAAATACCAGATCGCCATCTATTCCGGTGAATGGCCGTTCACGCCCACGCTGTCGAACTACGCCGACGTGCTGTTGGGCCGCCGCTCGGACTTCACCGCGAACGTCGTGAACAGCCTCGTGGTGGCGTCGGTGAGCACCGCGCTCGTGCTCGTCGTCGGAACGCTGGCGGCGTATTCGCTGCACCGCTTCCGCTGGCCGACATGGGTGTCGGCCGGCTTTCTCGCGTGGACGCTCATCTTCCACATGATCCCGGTGATGACGCTCATCGGGCCATGGTATGTCGCCTTCCGCGAGCTCGGGCTCTACGACACGCGCACGGCGCTCGTGCTCACGCACGTCACCATCAACCTGCCCATGACCGTGTGGCTCATGCGCGCGTTCTTCCGCGAGATCCCGCCCGAGATCGAGGAAGCCGCGCTGGTGGACGGCTGCCGCCCGCTGCAGGCCTTCCGCCGCGTCACGCTGCCGCTCGTCATCCCGGGACTCATCGCAGCGGGCATCCTCGCGTTCATCTTCAGCTGGAACGAGTTCCCTGTCGCGCTCAGCCTCACGTCGCGCGAGCTCGCGACGGTCCCCGTGGCGATCGCGCGCTTCGCGCAGCAGTACGAGATCCAGCATGGTCAGATGGCCGCGGCGTCGATCATCTCCACCATTCCCGCCGTGCTCCTGATGGCGCTCGGCCAGAGGTTCATCGTGCGCGGCCTGACGCTCGGGGCCGTGAAGTAACGCCCATGGCTGCAGTGCACATCCGCAACGTCGCCAAGCGCTTCGACAGCGTGGTCGTGATGCACGACATCGACCTCGACGTTGCCGATGGCGAATTCATCGTGCTGGTCGGGGCCTCGGGCTGCGGCAAGTCGACGCTGCTGCGCATGATCGCGGGGCTCGAGCCGATCACCGAGGGTGAGATCTCCATCGGCGGGCGGCGCGTGAACGAGCTCGAGCCGCGCGAGCGCGACGTCGCCATGGTCTTCCAGAGCTACGCGCTGTATCCCCATCTGGACGTGCGCGAGAACATGAGCTTCTCGCTGCGCCTGCGCAAGCGGCCGGCTGCGGACATCGTGCGCCAGGTGGACGAGACGGCCTCGACGCTCGCGTTGGGCGCGCTGCTCGAGCGCCTGCCGCGGGCGCTCTCGGGCGGCCAGCGCCAGCGCGTCGCGATGGGCCGCGCGATCGTTCGCCATCCGCAGGTGTTCCTGTTCGACGAGCCGCTGTCGAACCTCGACGCGAAGCTGCGTGTCGCCATGCGCACCGAGATTCGGGCGCTGCACCAGCGCCTGCACGCGACATCGATCTACGTGACGCACGACCAGGTCGAGGCCATGACGATGGCCGACCGCATGGTCGTCATGAACGCCGGCCGCATCGAGCAGATCGGCCGTCCGCTCGACGTCTACGATGCGCCGGCGACGCTGTACGTCGCGCAGTTCATCGGCTCGCCGACCATCAACGTCGCGCGGGGGAGCGTGACGAACGGGGCGGGTGCCCCGCGGCTCCTCGCCGATGCGGGCTTCGAGGTGGCGTTGCCCCGGGTGCCGCTCGCGCCGGGCCAGCGCGTCGCCGCCGCGTTTCGCCCCGAGGACGTGCGGCTGGGCGGTCCGGATGGCCAGGAGGCGCGCGTGTCCGTCGTGGAGACGCTCGGTCCGGAGACGTACGTGTATCTCGATCTCGCGGGCGCGTCGATCTGCGCGCGCGTCGACCGGTCCGAGCGCATGGCGCCGGGCGACCGCGTGCGGGTCCAGGTTGCGCCTGCTTCGGTGCACGTGTTCGACGACGCCGGACGTCGACTGCCGCTCGCCATTCCGTGATTTAATCGCGCCGCAGGCACCCCAGCGCCCGGCAGAGGCGCCCGGCAGGCCACCCGCAACGCTATCCGCACCGTCCTCGACATGCGCAACCAGGTTCGCTTCGCTTCCGGCCGCGCGCTGGATGTCATCTGTCTCGGCCGCTTCGCCGTGGACTTCTACGCGCAGCAGATCGGCGCGCGCCTCGAGGACGTCACCAGCTTCGCCAAGTACCTCGGCGGCTCGTCCGCCAACACGGCGTTCGGCTGTGCGCGCCTGGGATTGAAGGCGGCGCTCATCTCGCGCGTCGGCGACGATGCGCTCGGCGGCTTCCTCGTGGAGACAATGGTCAAGGAAGGCTGCGACGTCAGCCACGTGGGCATCGATCCCGCGCGCCTGACCGGCGCCGTGGTGCTCGGGATCAAGGACAAGGATACGTTCCCGCTCATCTTCCTGCGCGAGAACTGCGCCGACATGGCGATCGCCGAGGCCGATGTCGACGAAGCGTTCATCGCGCAGAGCCGCGCGCTGCTGATCACCGGCACCCACTTCTCCACCGCACACGTCGACCGCATCAGCAACCTGGCGCTCGACCGCGCGCGCCGCAACGACGTCCGCACGGTGCTCGACATCGACTACCGGCCGGTGCTGTGGGGCCTCACCAAGCGCGGCGACGGCGAGACGCGCTTCGTGCAGTCCGAATCCGTCACGGCGCACCTGCAGCGCATCCTGCCGAAGTTCGATCTCGTCATCGGCACGATCGAGGAATTCAACATCGCGGGTGGCAGCACCGACATCATCGCGTCGCTGAAAGCGATCCGCGGCGTCACGCAGGCGGTGCTCGTGGTCAAGCGCGGACCGCTCGGATGCGCCGTGATCGACGCCGCAGTGCCCGCGTCGCTCGACGACGCGTTCAACGGCCGCGGCGTGAACGTCGAAGTGCTGAACGTGCTCGGCGCAGGGGACGCGTTCTCCGCGGGTTTCCTGTCCGGCTGGGCGCGCGGCGAGGACTACGACGCCTGTGCGCGCTACGCCAACGCGTGCGGTGCGCTCGTCGTCTCGCGCCACGGCTGCGCGCCAGCGATGCCAACGCGGGTCGAGCTCGATCATTTCATCGCCAACGCCGAGCGCATTCCGCGCCCCGACCAGGACGCCGTGCTGACCCGCCTGCACCGCGTCACGGCCCCGCGCACGCCGCGGCCCGAAGTCTACGCATTCGCCTTCGACCACCGCACGCAGCTTTTCGACCTTGCCCAGGAGACCGGTGCGGGCGAAGGGCGGTTGCCGCGGCTGAAGCAGCTGTTCGTCGATGCCGTCGCCGAAGTGGAGCGCAACGAGCAGGCCGGCGGCCGCATCGGCATGCTGTGCGACGATCGCTACGGTCAGGATGCGCTCAATGCGGCGACCGGTCGCGGCTGGTGGATCGGTCGGCCCGTGGAGCTCCCCGGCTCGCGTCCGCTCCAATTCGAGCGCGGCCGCGCGATCGGCACGGCGCTCATCGCCTGGCCGCAGGAGCATGTCGTCAAATGCCTCGTCGCGTTCCACCCGGACGATCCGGTGGAGCTGCGGCTCGAGCAGGAAGCCCAGCTGCGCGCGCTTTACGACACTGTGCAGGCGAGCGGCCACGAGCTGCTGCTCGAGATCATTCCGCCGCGCACGCTGCCGCGCGAGCCCGACACGGTGCTGCGCGCCATGAAGCGCCTGTACAACCTCGGCATCGTGCCCGAATGGTGGAAGCTCGAGCCGATGGATGCCGCGCAATGGCAGGCGGTCGATGCGCTCATCGCCGAGCGCGACCCGTATTGCCGCGGCGTGGTCCTCCTCGGGCTCGGCGCGAGCGCAGCGGAGCTGGCACGGGGCTTCGACGCCGCGCGCGCGGCGAAGACGTGCCGCGGCTTCGCGGTGGGGCGCACGATCTTTCACGAGCCCGCGCGTGCGTGGCTCGCCGGAACCATCGACGATGCCGCGCTGATCGCTCGCGTGCGCGACAACTTCGCCGCGCTCATCGGCGCATGGCGCAGCGCGCGCGGCGGACGCGAGGCGCACGCACCCATTTCCGAGGCCACCGCGCGGAGCGCAGCTCGATGAGCGCCGCAACCGTCCGGCTCACCGCGGCGCAGGCGGTCGTGCGCTACCTCGCCGCGCTGCGCATCGCCGACGATGGCCAGGAAGCGCAGCTCTTCGGTGGCGTCTTCGCGATTTTCGGCCACGGCAACGTCGCCGGGCTGGGCGAAGCGCTGCACGCGCATCGCGACGCGCTGCCGACGTACCGCGCACATAACGAGCAGGCGATGGCGCATGCCGCGATCGCCTATGCGAAGGCGAACTTCCGCCGCCGCGTCATGGCGGTCACCACGTCGATCGGTCCGGGCGCGACCAACCTCGTCACCGCCGCGGCGCTCGCGCATGTCAACCGTTTGCCGGTACTGTTCCTTCCGGGCGACGTGTTCGCGTCGCGGGCGCCCGATCCCGTGCTCCAGCAGGTCGAGGACTTCCAGGCAGGCGACGTGTCGGCCAACGACTGCTTTCGCCCGGTATCGCGTTATTTCGACCGCCTGTTGCGGCCCGAGCAGGTGCTCGCCGCGTTGCCGCGGGCCATCCAGGTGCTCACCGATCCTGCGCAATGCGGACCCGTCACGCTGGCGTTTCCACAGGACGTGCAGACGATGGCGTACGACTATCCCGTCGCGTTCTTCACGCCGCCCGCGATCGTCGTGCGGGCGCAGCCGCCCGCGGACGATGAGCTGCTCGCCGCCGCCGCCCGCTTGCGGACGGCGCGACGGCCGCTCATCGTCGCCGGTGGCGGCGTGCTGTACAGCGGCGCGAGCGATGCGTTGCGCGCGTTCGCCGAGACGCATGGCGTGCCGGTCACCGAGACGCAGGCGGGGAAGAGCGCGCTGCCATGGGACCATCCGCTGCAGGTCGGCGCGGTCGGCGTCACCGGCTCCACGGCGGCGAGCGCGCTGGCATCCGATGCCGACGTGCTGCTCGCAGTCGGCACGCGCCTCCAGGACTTCACCACGGGCTCGCACGCGATGTTCACCCAGGCAGCGCGCGTGGGCCTCAACGCCAACGCAATGGACGCCGCGAAATGGCACGCGCAACCGCTCGTGGCCGATGCCCGTGTCGGCCTCCAGGCGCTCTCCGCCGCCTTGCGCGGATGGAAAGCCGATCCAGCGTGGACGGCGCGCGCGCAAGGCGACGCCGAGCAATGGCGCACGGTCGTCGGCCAGCTGACGCACGCGCAGGATGTCGAGCTTCCATACGAAGGCGACGTCATCGGCGCGGTGCAGCGCTCGACGGCCGACTCCGCTTCGCGCGACGTCGTGGTGTGTGCCGCAGGGACGTTGCCCGCCGAGCTGCACAAGCTCTGGCGCGCGGCGGTTCCCGGCGCGTATCACGTCGAATACGGCTATTCGTGCATGGGCTACGAGATCGCCGGCGGCCTTGGCGTCAAGCTCGCGCGGCCGGAGCGCGAAGTCGTCGTGATCGTGGGCGACGGCAGCTATCTCATGCTCAATTCGGAAATCGCCACGTCCCTGATGCTCGGCTGCAAGCTCATCGTGGTGGTCCTCGACAACCGCGGCTACGGCTGCATCAACCGGCTCCAGCAGGCGTGCGGCGGCGCACCGTTCAACAACCTGCTGGCCGATTGCCTGCAAGGGCCGGACGGCCCGCCCGCCATCGACTTCGCCGCGCACGCCGCGGCGCTCGGTGCGCGCGCGGAGAACGTCACCACCATCGAGCAGCTCGAGGCCGCGCTCGGACGCGCGCGTGCGAGCGACCGCACGTACGTCATCGCCATTCCAACCGATCCCGACCACACCACGCAGGCGGGCGGCGGGTGGTGGGAGGTGGCGGTGCCCGAGGTGTCGACCAGACCGGCCGTGCGCGCGGCGCGCGAGGCCTACGAGCAGGAAAAACGGCGGCAGCAGCCATGATTCCATTCGACGTGCGCATCGGCATCAACCCCATTTCCTGGAGCAACGACGATCTTCCGTCGCTGGGCGGCGAGACGCCGCTCGAAGTGGCATTGAGCGAGGGCAAGGGGATCGGGTACGAAGGCTTCGAGCTCGGCAACAAGTTTCCGCAGGACTCGAAGGCGCTCGGCCGCGTGCTTGCGGCGCACGGCCTGTCGCTCGTGTCGGGCTGGTATTCCGGCCGGCTGGCGACCGGCAGCGTCGAAGACGAGATCCGCAACGCCGAGGCGCACCTGCACAAGCTTGCCGACAACGGCGCGAGCGTCATGGTCTACGGCGAGGTGGCCGACAGTATCCAGGGTTCACCGATGCCGCTCTACAAGCGGCCGCGCTTCTTCCGCGCGGACGAATGGCAGCGCTACGCAGCGCGCGTGACGGCGTTTGCGCGCCATACCCTCGCGCGCGGCGTGCGCCTCGCGTACCACCATCACATGGGCGCGTACGTGCAGGCGCCCGAGGACGTGGACACGTTCATGTCCCTCGTGGGTGACGAGGTGGGCCTGCTGTTCGACAGCGGCCACATGACGTTCGCCGGCGGCGACGCCGTCGCCATGCTGCGCAAGCACGTCGGGCGCGTGTGCCACGTGCATTGCAAGGATGTGCGGCCGGCGGTCGTCGAGCTTGCGCGCAACCGGCAATGGAGCTTCCTCGAGGCCGTCATCAACGGCGCGTTCACGGTGCCGGGCGACGGCGTCGTCGACTTCGCGGCGCTGCTCGCCATCCTGCGCGATCACGGCTATCGGGGTTGGCTCGTCGTCGAGGCGGAACAGGATCCGGCGGTCGCGCCGAGCTATCGCTACGCGAAGATGGGCTACGATCATCTGCGCGGCCTTGTCGATCGCCTGCGCGCCGCGCGGGCCGCATGAAGTGCG
>Ga0308174_10001591_pt1 | contig 10709 bp, 8 predicted proteins | sample PhyPR2_FD_203894 | JGI IMG/M metagenome (GOLD analysis project Ga0308174, IMG submission 203894) | Soil microbial communities from UC Gill Tract Community Farm, Albany, California, United States - DLSLS.P.R2 | ecosystem: Environmental > Terrestrial > Soil > Agricultural land | place: USA... | reverse complement strand
CAGCGAGACCGCCGTCACGCTGCACGCGAGCATGACGCTGTTCGCCAGGTAGCGGCCCATGCCGGCGCGCGCGAAGAGCTCGCGATAGTTGTCGAGGGTGGCGCGGCCCGGAACGAGCGGCGGCGGATAGGTGCTCGCTTCGCCTGGGCTCATGAGCGAAACGGCCGCCATCCATGCCAGCGGAAAGAGCGTCACCGCCGTCAGCACGACGAGCGTGCCGTTGACCAGCAGGCGCGCGTCCCCCCGCTTCATGGCGCAACGCTTCGGCGCGCAAGCCGCGCCTGCACCGCGGTGACGGCGAAGATCAGCAGGAACAGCAGGAATGCCACTGCCGAAGCCGATCCGAGGTTCCACCACTTGAATCCTTCCTCGTACATGAAATACAGGACGCTCACCGTGCTTTGCAGCGGACCGCCCTGGGTCATGACGTACGGCTCGGCGAAGAGCTGGAAGTAGCCCGCGATGGTCAGGATCGCGACCATTGCGAGGATCGGTCCCAGCATCGGCAGGGTGACGTGGCGGAAGCGGCTCGCAGCGGACGCGCCGTCCACGCGCGCGGCCTCGTAGAGGTCCTGCGGAATGCTGGTCAAGCCGGCGAGCAGGATCACCATGTTGTAGCCGAAGCTCTTCCACACGGCGAACAGGATGATGGCGGGCATGGCCCAGTGCGGATCGCCGAGCCAGTCAACGGGCGGGATGCCGACTGCCGCGAGGACGTAATTGAGCATGCCGTAGCGCGTGCTCAGCAGATAGCGCCAGATGACGGCGACGGCGACCAGCGTGGTGACCACCGGCGTGAACAGCGCGGTGCGAAAGAAGCCCTTGAACCGTGCGAGCGGAGAGTGCAGCAGCAGGGCGGCGCCGAGCGACGCACCGATGGACAGCGGGACCCCGACGACGACGAAATAGAACGTGTTGCCGAGCGCCTGCCAGAACAGCGGGTCTTGCAGAAGGCGCAGGTAATTGCGCAGGCCGACGAGGCGCAGATTGCCGACGTCGGCGAGCGCGTAGAGATCGAAATCGGTGAAGCTGAGCGCCAGGCCTGCAAGCACCGGCAGCACGAAGAACACCGCGATGACGACCAGCGCGGGTGCGACGAACCACCACGCTGCGGGACTGGCGCGGCTCAAGGCGCGCTCGCGCGCGCCAGCACGGCGCGGCGCTTCTCGAGGATGCGGTCGGTGCGCGCGTCGAGCGCCTGCTGCGCCTGCTCGATGGTCAGCTCGCCGTGCACGACGCGCTCGGCGACGAGGCGGATTTCGTTGGCGATGCGTTCCCACTCGGGCACGCGCGGCGTCGCTTCCACGCGCTCCAGCTGCTCGCGGAACGCGCGCGCATGCACGTCGTCGGCCAGGGGCGCGTCGCGCCACGCGCTGCGCCGCGGCGGCAGGTCGCCGGTCAACGCATGGAAGCGGCGTTGCACGTCCGGCTGCGACAGGTACTCGAGCAGCTGCCATGCAGCGCGCTTGGCTCGCGAGGCATGGAACACCACGAGGCTCGAGCCGCCGGCAATCGAGGCGCCCGGCCCGCTCGGCCCGGGCAGGGGGGCGGTGGCCCAGCTGTCCTCCAGGTCCTTCGGCAGGCGTCGTGACAGCTCTCCGATGTTCCAGGGCCCGGAGACGTAGAACACGAAGTGACCGCGGCCGAATTCGTTCCAGATGTTGGAGACGTCGGCATCGCGGGTCGCGGGCGCGTACCCGGCGGCGAACATGCCGGCGTAGAAGCGCAGCGCCCGCGCGAAGCCGCCGCTGCGGAAGTTGCCGAAACGCCCGCCGTCACGCAGCAACGGATCGTCCTGCTGCAGCGCGAGTGCGACGAGCGGCTCGAACTCGTTGACGGGCAGGACGATCCCGTAGCGGCCGGGCAGCCGCTGCTTGATGGCGTCCAGCATCGCGGTCCATTCCGTCCACGATCGCGGTGGGGTCGTGTAACCGGCTTCGGCAAGCAGGTCGCTGCGGTAGAACAGCAGGCGCGTATCGACGTACCAAGGCACGCCGAACAGCGCGCCGTCGACGCGGTTGGTCTGCCAGATGCCGCCGAAGTAATCGGCCGGCTGGATGGTGGACGAGGCAGCGACGCTCGCATCGAGCGGCTCGAGCGCGTGCAACGCGACGAACTCGGGCACCCACGTGTTGCCGAGCTGGCACAGATCGGGCGTGGACCCGCCCGCGAATGCGGTGAGGAGCTTTTCGTGCGCCGCGCTCCATGGCAGTTGCTGGACATCGACGCGAATGCCGGGGTGCGTACGCTCGAACTCGGGCACGAGCGCTGCGACGACCTCGCCTTCGCGGCCCATCGCCCAGAACCGGACGACGTTCGGATCGTCGTGCCGCGCGCTGCAGCCGGCGACGGCGCCGACGAGCGCGGCGAGCAGGAGCCAGCGGCTGCCGGCACGCAGCCAGCCGCGCAGCACGGGACCGTCTAGTTGGCCGAGGCCGTGAGCCAGCCGCCGTCGAAGCCCGCGCGCGTCAGGCCCCGGCGCACGTACGGGTTCTTGCGCATCACGTCCCAGATCATGCCGCTGCGGTAATTCTCGATCATGGCGAAGATGGCGCCCTGGTCGATGCCGAGGTAGTCGCCGTCCACCCAGCCGAAGCCGGGAATCGAGCGGCCGTTTTGCACCGGCACCTGGAAGTCGAAGCTCGGATTGAAGGCGTCGAGGAAGCCGTACTTCGAGTAGATGTATTGGCCGAAGCGCCGGTGCATGTCCAGCACCGCGGGGATCGCGAGCTCGGGCGCGAACGGCAGCGACCCGACGACGGCGGTCGGCGCGAGCGTGCAGTCGTCGTAGGCGCCCGCATCGCCGGCCCCACGAGCGGCATACATGCGGAACATGCGCGCCGAATCGCCGTGGCCGAGCTTCATGTCGCCCGGGCCGTCGCTTGCGGTGAGTCCCCATATGGTGGCGCCGTACGCCGTGCAGCCGCGCGGGTTGGCAATGGCGTAGGCCTGCTGCGCGTACACGGCGCGGCGCGTGTTCTCGAAGTAGTCCAGGCCCCGCCGCCGCATGTAGGCATCCTGCAGTTTGCGGAAGTCGATCCATACATGCGTGTATTGGTGTCCGAACAGCGGCGCGAAGTTCAGGAATTCCTGCCCGAAGAGCGTGCGCCAGCTGGTCGTATCATACGTGCTCGTCCACTCGCTCCACGCCTCGGGACCCACCGCGTGCGTCGGCGATCCGAGCGCGAGCAGGTACACCATCATCGCCTCGTTGTAGCCGCGCCAGTCGTATTCGAGGAAGCCTTCCTCGGGCGACCATCCGAGGTTGATCGCCGGCGCGCGCGGCTGTGCCCAGCGCCAGTCGACGCGACGGTAGATCTCGTCGGCGAGCCGGCGGATCTCCACTTCCTCCGCGTCGTTGCCGTCGAAGTACGACTGGCAGAACAGCGCGCCGGCCAGGAAGATCGCGGTGTCGACCGTCGACAGCTCGCTGTCCTCGAAGCGCTGCCCGGTCTTCATGTCGAGGAAGTGGTAGTAGAAGCCCTTGTAGCCCGTCATCCCCTTGACGCCGTGGCCTTGCGGTGCGTTGCGGAAGAAGCGCAGCGTGGCGAGCACGCGCTTGCGCGCCTGCTTGCGCGTGACGTAGCCGCGCTCCACACCGGCCGGATAGGCGGTCAGCGCGAAGCCGACGGCGGCGACGCTCGAGTACGACGGCGTGGGAAAGCGGTCGGGCACGAGGCCGTTCTTCGGATTGGCCGTGTCCCAGAAGAAGTGGAACGTGCGCTCCTCGAGGTCGATCAGGAACGGGTCGACCACCGGGCTCGTGCTGCGCGTCGACGAATAACCGAGCATCAGCTCGAGGAGCTCGCTCGCGCGGCTGGACGAGAAGAGGAAGAACAGCAGGGTCGCCGTCGAGGCGATCAGTGCAACGAGCAGCTTGTGACCGCGTGGCATCGGCATCCGCATGGGTCAGGCAACGCGCTGCAAACGGCGCAGGAAGACCTCGTCGCGCCAGGCAGCGTGGCTCGCACGACGGTCCCCTGTGTCGGTAATCGAAACGTATGGCATTGCAGTGCTGCACCGCGCGCCCGGTTGGCCCGACACGCGCTCTGGTGCCGCCGCTGTGACCCCTGCGAGATTGCAGTCTTCGCGGGCCTGGCGATCGGGCGAAAAGGCACGCCAAACCGGCCCTTCAAGGGGCAACGAATGCAGCAAGCGGCAATGCAGTGATCAGGACCCGTGGTGCCGGCGCGCCCTGCGCGCCTGTGCCCTGTTATGTCGTTGTTCTAGGCGAGAAATTGTACTCCCGGTTGGACGGGACCTCAAGTGCGGGGACGCGCGGGGCGCCGGCGGCGGTTGCCGGCGTACCATTGCGACGACACGTGCGCTGCGTCGCCTGCCGGGTGACGCGTCCCGCTGATGCCACGAGCCTCCTCATCGAAGATCGCTGTCTGGGCTGCGCTCGCAGGCAACGTGCTGGTCGCCGCGACGAAGGCCGTCGCAGCGTTCTGGACCGGCAGCTCGGCCATGCTGAGCGAGGCGGTCCATTCCGTCGTCGATACCGGCAACGAAGTGCTCTTGCTGTACGGCATGTGGCGCTCGGCGCAGCGACCGGATCCGCAGCATCCGCTGGGCTACGGGCGCGAGCTGTATTTCTGGAGCTTCATCGTCGCCGTGCTGATCTTTGCCGTCGGCGCGGGCGTGTCGATGTACCAGGGCGTGCTGCATGTCCTGCATCCGGAGCCGATTGCCGACCCGCTGGTGAGCTATGTGGTGCTGGCGCTCGCGTTCGTATTCGAAGGGGCTTCGTGGATGGTGTCGTGGCGCCAGTTCAGCGCCGCCAAGGGCGAGCTCGGCTATTACGAGGCGTTTCACCGCAGCAAGGACCCGCCCGCGTTCATGGTGCTGCTCGAGGATACCGCGGCGCTGATCGGCATCGTGATCGCGGCGCTCGGCACGTATGCCGCCTCGGCGCTCGGCCGGCCGGTCTTCGACGGCATCGCCTCCATCCTCATCGGCGCGTTGCTCGGGGCCATCGCCATCCTGCTGGCGCGCGAGAGCAAGAGCCTGCTGATCGGCGAGCGCGCCGATCGCCGCCTGTCCGATTCCATCCTGCGGATTGCGGCCGGCGAACCGGGGGTGGCCAGCGCGAACGGCCTCATCACCGTGCAGCTCGCACCCGACCAGGTGGTCGCCGCCCTGAGCTTGCAGTTTGCCGACACACTGCATGCCTACGAGGTGGAGGCGGCGGTGCTCGGCATGGAGCACAAGGTGCGCGCGGCGCACCCGGAGGTGGTGATGCTGTTCGTCAAGCCGCAGACCGACCGCGTCTTCCGCGAAGCGCTGTGCGAGCGCTACGGCCTCACGGTGGCGGAGGCCGAGCCGGCAGCCCGGCGCATCGCGACTGCAGCGCTGGAGCGGCCGCCAGGCAAAGCGTGACCGCGGCGCGATGAGGCTCGCCCTGACGCGAGAGCGCGTCGCTTCATCGCGGATCGATGCGGCCGCGCATGCTCCACCAGGACCCGAGCAGCTATTCCACCAGCTCGAGGTCGTCGATCCAGGCGATCTCGCAGTCATAGTCGTGCAGTGCGAGCGAGCTCGTGTAGCGGCCGCCTGCCGGTGACGTGACGTCGACCAGGATGCCGGAGAAGCGCACCACCTGTCCCGGGCGGATGGCGGCCAGCTGCGACGCGATGCTGTCGCTGGCCGCGATGGTGTGCACGTGCGTGAGGTTGGCGAGCAGGTAGGCCTGCGTCTCGGCGAACGGACGCTGTGCCAGCGCCGTGCCGGCACGCAGCTCGGGCGCGACGTAGCGGCCGCTGAACGGAGATCCGCGCTGGTCGAACGAGAGTTGTGCGTATGCGCGCGGATCGGAGAGCGGGCCCCATACGATGGCCAGGTCCGTAGGGGCCAGGTGCGCAAATTCGCCGATGGCGTAGTTGCGTCGCGACACCACCACGACGCGCCCGGCGAAGCGGCCGAGTGCGCCATAACGAAAGCCGCGCGCGTCCGTCCACGGGGGAAGCTGCGAGCCGAGCGCGATCGCCGGCTCCTCGGGCGCCAGCGGCCCGGGCGCGTGATGCACGGCGCGCTCGTAGAGGAACCAGTGTCCCGCGCCCCATACGCTGGCAGCGAGCAGCACGAGGAAGAGCCAGTGGCGCATGGAGGCGGGCGGTCTAGCGCAGCATCGCGTGCAGCTTCGCGGCGAGCTCGTCGTACGTGAACGGCTTGGTGATGAGCTCGACGCCCGGGTCGAGGCGCCCCTGGTGGACGATCGCGTTGCGCGCATACCCGGTCGTGAACAGCACGCGCAAGTCGGGGCGGCGGCGCCGCGCTTCGTCCGCGAGCTGGCGTCCGTTCATTCCGCCCGGCAGGCCGACATCCGTGAACAGCAGCCCGATCGCCGGACGAGCGTCGAGCGCCTGAAGCGCGCTGTTGCCGTCGGCGGCGTCGACCACGGCATAGCCGAGCTCGCGCAGCATCGCCACGGTGTGCGCCCGCACGTCATGGTCATCCTCGACCACCAGCACATGGTGGTCCGTGGGCGCGTGCGCCAGCGCACCGGGTTGCGCGATTGCCTCGTGCCCGTCGGCGGCGCCGTCGAGGCGCGGCAGGTACAGCTTCACCGTCGTGCCGTCCCCCGGCTCGCTGTAGATCCTGGCGTGCCCGCCGGACTGGCGGATGAAGCCGTAGACCTGCGACAGGCCGAGCCCCGAGCCTTTGCCCGCATCCTTCGTGGTGAAGAACGGCTCGAACGCCTTGGCGATCACTTCGCGCGGCATGCCGGTCCCCGTGTCGCTCACGGCGAGCATCACGTACTGGCCGGGCCGCGCATCGTGCGTGTCGGCGTACGCCTGATCCAGGCTGGCGTTCGCGGTCTCGATGGTCAGCTTGCCGCCGCGCGGCATGGCGTCGCGCGCGTTGACCGCCAGGTTGAGGAGGGCGTTCTCCAGCTGGTTGGCGTCCGCGTCGACGCGCCACACGTCGCTCGCCAGCACGGTCTCGATGCGCACCGCTTCGCCGAGCGTGCGGTGCAGGAGCTCCGACATGCTCGTGACGAGGCGATTGATGTCGAGCGGGCGTGGATTGAGCGGCTGGCGGCGCGAGAACGCCAGAAGGCGCTGCGTGAGGCTGGCCGCGCGCTCGGCGCCGCGCGTGGCGGCCAGGATCATCCGCCGCGTCTCGTCGCCGTCCTCGATGCGCCTGCGCTGCAGCGCCTGGAGGTTGCCGAGGATTACCTGGAGCAGGTTGTTGAAGTCGTGCGCGATGCCGCCGGTGAGCTGCCCGATCGCTTCCATCTTCTGCGCCTGGCGCAACGCCATCTCGGCTTCCTCGCGCTGCGCGATCTGCGCGCGCAGCCGCTCGTTGGTCGTCGCGAGATCCTCGCCCTGGCGCTCGAGCCGGTCGTTCGCCGTGGCAAGGCGCCGCTGCGATGCGCCCAGCAATACGAACAGCAGCGCCGCCATCAGCACGAGCAGCGTGATGGCGCCGTACCGCTCCAGCCGTCGCACGAGCGGTGCCACGAGCGTCTGCAGATAGACCGTGCCGATGCGCGTTCCCTGCACGACGGGGATGGTGACCGCGAGCTGGTCGTCGCCGAACGCCGCGGCGCTGTCGTGCACGCCTGCCGGCGCGACGTGGCCGGCGCGCGTGTAGCTGGCGAACAGGCTGCCGCGCGCGTCGTACACGGCGGCCACCTGGATCGCGTCGTCGACGGCGAGCGCGTTGACGTATTCGCGCGCCGCCTCGCGATCGTCGAAGACCAGCGCGGCGGCGACGGTCGATGCCAGGATGCGCGCCTGCGCGTCGGCCTGTTGCACCTTGCCTTCGCGGTACGCGCGCTCGTTGTACGCGACCATGACGATGCCCGCGATGACGAGCAGGGTGACGCCCAGCGCTGCGACCGCCGTGGTGAAGGTCGGCCGCAAGCCGCGGCGGGTGCGCGTGCGCGCGGGCAGCGTGGGCGCGCCGTCCATGCTATTGCCGCACCGCGGCGGCGAGCGCCAGCAGCTTGGAGCTGACGGCCAGCCGGTTGCGCTGCGCCGCCTTGAGGTCGATGTCGAAACGCACGCGATTGCCCTGCAGGACGAAGTTGATCACGGCCGAGCCCGCCGCGGCGGATCCGTCGACGACGGTGAGGACCGGCGCTCCAGCCACGCTGTCGACGAGCGCCGCCATGGCGGGACGCGCTGTCTCCGCCACATAGAGGATATGGCAGCGCGGCATGCGCGCCCCCGGCGCAAGATGCGTCACGACGAGCGCATGCCCGTCGACCGTCTGACCGAGCGCGGCGTCGTCGACGAGCGCCGTGACCCCGTCGTTGCCCGCCACGCAGATCACGAGCGGATCCGCAGCCGACGTGAACGCACCCGCCGGCCATTCGACGAAGGCCGCGAACTTGTAGAGGAAGGTGGCCTTCACGGCGTATTCGACCGCGCGATCCTGCGCGGACGTGCCGAGCGCGCTCACCGCTGCGGCAAACGCCACCACGAAGCTCCACGTGATCGCCGCGCGCGGGCGGCGGGTCGCGTGCACTAGCGGAAGCTCCAGCGGGCTTCGAGATACATGTTGCGCGGAATCTCGTGGATCGGCGGCTGGCTGGCCTCGGCGTGGCGCGCGTGCACGAGGTTCTGGCCGGTGAGCGCGACCTCGAGGTCGGGCCGCACGTGCCACGCGAAACGCAGGTCGGCCTCGACATAACCCGGCACGCCGATGTCGCCGAGCGCGGCTACGCGACGCACCGCGGCGTACAGCTCGGTGTTGTGCGGCAGGTCCATGTACGAGCGGAGGAACCATTGATTGGCAGGATCGTGTCCCAGTACCGTCTGCGGTCCCGCCGCGTCGATGGCGCCCGGCTTGAGATGGAACGCCTTGTGCAGCAAGGTGACGCCAGGATTGAGGCGCCACCATGGCAGCACCGTATAGCTGCCCCATGCTTCGAGGCCGACCGTGTGACCCTCGAGCCCGTTGCGGAAGTGTCCGGGAAAGTCGCCGGGACCGAGCGAAGTGGTGCGCAGGTCGGTGTAGCGGTTGTAGAAGACCGAGACCGACGCGGTGGCCTGCGGCAGCAGCTGCGCGCGCCAGCCCGCTTCGTACGCGATCAGCTTCTCGGTCTCGAAATCGGGCGAGGTGTCGAACAGGCCGGGAAAGGTCAGGTCGCGCTCGACGCGCGAGGGCGGGCGCACGGCGCGCGACACGGCCGCCCACACGAAGCTCTTCGGCGTCGCCTGCCAGCCTGCGCGCACGCTCGGCATCACGTCCCAGCCGCTGAAGCTGCTGTACTCGAGCTTGAGGCCGCCCGTGAGCGTGACGTCGGCGCCCACGGCCATGATGTCCTGTGCGTACAGGTTGGTCAGGCTCACCGACTGGCTGCGCGGATCGAGGACGAATCCGTTCAGCGTATTGACGAACTCGTCCCGCCAGCTGCGGTGGCCGAAGCCCCACACGGCACGATGCGCCCCGGCCGTGAAGGTCTGCTCCGCCTGGAAATCGAACGTGCGTACTTGCTCGGTCGCAATGCCCGGCTGCCCGGCGCCTGCGGTATCGCTGCGATTCTGCTGGTCGTAGTACGCCTGCAGGTCGAGCGACGAGCGCTCGCTCAACGCGCGCGTCCAGCGGGCCAGCACGTTGCTGCCGCTGCGCCGCCCGGAAGGATCGTCGATGCGGTTCTCGAACGCGTCGCCCTGGAGCGTCACGGCACCGCCGAGCGCGCGAAGATCGGCGCGAAAGCCCGCCTGGCGGGCGTGCCAGTCGTCGTGCGCATTCGTTCCGTCGGCGAGGTCGGTGTGGCCTTGCGAAAAGCCGAGCGCGTAGGCGCGATAGGTTGCGTCGTCGCCGGCACGTCCGCCATAGCGCACCGCGCCGCGCTGCACGAAATCGCCGGCCTTCGCAACCACCAGGCCGCCCTGGGTCTCGCTGCTCGCGCGCGTGATGACGTTGATGACGCCGTTCACCGCGTTGGCGCCCCACAGCGTGCCGCCGGGACCGCTGATGACCTCGATGCGCTCGATGTCCGCCACCATCACGTCCTGCTGATCCCAGAACACGCTGTTGAAGAACGGCGTGAAGATGCTGCGGCCGTCGATGAGCACCAGCAGCTTGTTGGCTGCGTTGATGGAGTTGAACCCGCGCGCCGAGATCGTGTAGCCCTGGGAGCTGTAGCGCGCCACTTCGAGGTTGGGCGCGAGGCGCAGCGCTTCGGGAAGGCTCGCGGCACCCGAGCGACGGATATCCTCGGCGGTGATCACGTAGATCGACGCGGTCGAGCGGCTGAGCGACTCGGGGCGGCGCGACACCGACGTCACCTCGACTTGGGCGAGCTCCTCGATGGACAGGCCGGCGAGGTCGTGCACCGTTTGTCCGTGGGCGTACGCGGCAGCCAGCAGGGCGCCCGCGGCCGCGAGCACGCGCGTGAGCGCGACCCGGATCGTCTGACGGATGCGCGACGCCGGAGATGGCAAGACGCTCCCGTTCACCTGCTGCATGCGCGTTTCCTCCCGGATACCTTCAGCGATCCGCGAACGACGGGCTCGGCGCATGAAGGGTCGCAAGCACCCGGCGCGACCCGAACGGCAAGCGCGTGTTGGCCAGCTGCCGGCCCTCGCCGTCGGACAGGATGACCTGCGACCAGCCTGGCTGCGCCGCGAGCACGCGGGTCGCTTCCGCGTAGAACGACTGCAAATCGTTGCGCTCGAGGTCGTCGGAGGTCGCCAGCGCCTCGAGCGTCTTGATATGGCCGCGCAGCTCCGCGTCGACAGCCGACATGAACG
>Ga0308174_10001590_pt1 | contig 10711 bp, 10 predicted proteins | sample PhyPR2_FD_203894 | JGI IMG/M metagenome (GOLD analysis project Ga0308174, IMG submission 203894) | Soil microbial communities from UC Gill Tract Community Farm, Albany, California, United States - DLSLS.P.R2 | ecosystem: Environmental > Terrestrial > Soil > Agricultural land | place: USA... | reverse complement strand
ACGCGATGCGCTGCGGGCGGGACTAGACCGTCCCGGCATGTGGGTGCCTTACATGGACATTGCGGACTTGCAGAGGATGGGAGAGATTTATCCGCCGGGTGAGGCGAAGATGCGAGACCTGATAACCGCGATACTGCAGGCGAACAGCGCGGATGAGATCAAGACGCTTCAACAGCAGTTGTCCGATCTGATTCGCGAACTTGCGAGCGTAACCGAGCCGATCAATGCGAACCTCATCCTGGCCATGTCGCAGAGCCTGCAATCGCTAGTGGAGCAGCAACGGCAGAGTTCCAGCGCGTCTGCGGCTGTCGCGGTGCATTAGGCCTGGACAACCGCGCGAGCTTCAGGCGCTCACGGCAATGCCGTCAGCCTTGGCTACCTTTCTCGCCGCCTTCTGAGCCGCTGCCAGTTGGCGTTTCAGGATTCGCACTGCGGCGTCGACATGCTTTTCCTCGACCAGGAATGGCGTCAGGAAGCGCAGCACCTTTTCCTGGGTGACGTTGATCAGCAGTCCGTCAGCCAGCGTGCCGTGCAGGATCGGCTCTCCCGGAATGCTGAGCTGTAGCGCTTGGATGGCGCCTCCACCCCGAGCTTCCGTCGCGATTTCGAACTTCGCCACCAGTTCCTGTAGCTTGCAAGTGAAGTAAGCTCCCACGCGGCGCACCTGCTCCAGCAGATTCTCCTCTTCCACGATGGCCAGGTACTCCAGGGCAATGCGACACGCCAGCGGCCCGCCGCCGAAGGTAGTGCCGTGCTTGCCGGGCGTGATGTGTTGCGCGAACTTGTCGTTGGTAAGGAAGGCTCCCATAGGGAAGCCGGCCGCCATCGGTTTGGCAATGCAGATGACATCGGGCTTCACCCCGAAGTGCTCGAAGGCGAACAGCCGCCCGGTGCGTCCCATGCCGCATTGGATTTCGTCGAAGATAAGCGCGGCATTGTATTGGTCGGCCAGGTCGCGGCAGGCCTGGAGAAATTCCCTGGACGATACTTGGATTCCGCCCTCGCCCTGGATGGGCTCGACGATGATGCCGCAGACGCTGTCGTCCATGGCAGCGCGCAGGGCGTCGGCGTTGTTGCGCGGCACAAAGCGCACACCCTCCAGCATGGGTTCGAATCCCTTGCGGTATTTCGGCTGCGCTGTGAGAGCCAGCGCGCCCATGGTGCGTCCGTGGAAAGAATTCTCCAGCGTTATGACGATGCTTTTGTTCTCGCCTCCGGTGGCATGTCCGGCTACGCGCGCCAGCTTCAACGCTCCCTCGATTGCCTCGGTGCCGCTGTTGGCGAAGAAGGCGCGATCGAGTCCCGACCTCTGGCAAAGCTTTTCGGCGAGCAGACCCTGATACTCGTTGTAGTAGAGATTGGAAAGGTGGATGACCTTGCCCGCCTGCTCGCGGATGGCCTTCACAATCCGGGGGTGGGCATGGCCGAGTGCGTTAACGCCGAGACCGGAGAGGAAGTCAAGATAGCGTTTGCCATCGACGTCCCACAGATAAACCCCTTTGCCGCGCGCCATGGCGACGGGATAGCGGGCATACGTGTTGAGCAGGTACTTCTGCTCGCGGGCGACAATTTCCAGGTAGCTCGACATTCGATTCCTATTTGGCCGATTCCTATTCGGCCTTGATGCCTTTGCGCAGATCGCGCTCGTGTTTTGCCGAGTCGCGGCGGCGAAGCGCTCCTTCGTAACGGCGCTTCTCGTCTTCGGTTTCGGGGATAACCGGAGCAACCGGCAGCCGGCGCCCGTGGCGATCGACGGCGACGAAGGTCAGGTAAGCTTTCGCGACCTTCTGGCGTGAAGAAGAGATGTAGTTTTCGACCGAAACCTTCACTCCCACTTCCATGGAAGTACGAAACACGCGATTGACCGAAGATTGCAGCAGCACCATGTCGCCAACGTGAACTGGCACCAGGAAGTCGATGTGGTCCATCGATGCGGTCACCACGTATGAGTGCGAATGGCGATGTGCGGCTAATGCGCCGCCGAGATCGATCCAATGCATAAGGCGGCCGCCGAGCAGCGCTCCCAGGGGGTTGGTGTCGTTCGGCAGTACCAGCTCAATCATCTCCGACTTCGATTCGCTGACTGGCCGGGGAATGAGACGTCCGTCGTTGGTATTGTCCATGTCTTTGCTTGTCAACTGCTCGTTTCCTTGGTGTTGCATGAAGTCCGCCGCTCCACCTGGGCGTTGATGTAGCACTCGGCCATGCGCAGCAAGCAGGGGTCAGCTTGAGCGGTTTGCCACAGGTGCGTGGTGGTTTCGTAAATCAGTTCTCCGTGTCCTGCGGGCAGATGTTCGCGCTCGTACGCGAAACGTACGCGCAGCATTCCGTCACGCTCCTCGCCGAGTGCGAAACGTACGGAATCGGCATGGCGCTGTTGCGGTAACCGCGCACAGGAAGCGGCGTAGCCCACGTTGCATCCGGTCTTGAGCTCGTGCTCGTTGGGACGCACATCAGGCCGCGATGCGGTGCAGGTGCCCGTCCAGCCTGCGCCCAAGGGCAGCCGGTGGGGAAACGGCCAGTCGGCCGACAGGCGTTGCTCAGGCATGAAATATGGACAGGCCACAGTGTCTCCCGATTGCGAATGATCAACGTCATTGTACTGTGACCCGAGCTGCTACAGTGAGCTCGGGCCAGCAGTTCGCAATTTGAGCCCAGCCGCCCGGTTCTTGTACTATGCCGATTGGCAATGGAGATAGCACTCATGGCCGATGAAAGTCGTGTAGCCAGCTTGAAGGAAATCCTCGAGCAAAATCCTGGCGATGCGTTTGCGCGTTACGCGCTCGGACTGGAGTATTCCGGCGGCGGCGAAACCGATGAAGCGCTGAACCACTTCAAGCTTCTGCTCGAAAATCATCCCGACTACACCAATGGCTATTTCATGGCGGCGCAGACATTGGCCCGCGCCGATCGCAAAGACGAAGCGCGCGACATGTTGCTGCACGGCATTGAGTGCGCGCGCCGCACCCGCAACCAACACGCACTGGCTGAAATGGAAGGCATGCTGGACGAGTTGGAGCGGGGATACTGAGGCCGTGAGTTCAGAGACGTGAGTTTGCCAGGGCGTTTCTGGAATCAGATCCGAACTTGCTCAACTAGCGAACATCGGTCCCCCTGGCCGCTAATATGCCGACTATCCCGGCAATTCTTCTCTCGCGGTCTTACCCCACCGAAGCCTGCTCAGCCAATAACACGGCCTTATCGCGCGCGATGCGAGCGCCAGGGATGGAGCTGTCGCCGGCGCGCAGTTTGCGCAGCGCATCGACCTTGTCGGCTCCCGTAACCAGCCACAAGATTCGTCGCGAACGGTTGATGATCGGGTAGGTCAATGTCATGCGCCGGCGTCCCATGTACACGCCGGTAAGCGCCACATCCCGATCGGTAACGTTCAGCACAGGATCTCCCGGCACCAGCGAAGCCGTGTGGCCGTCGGGGCCTAATCCAAGGTGAGCGAGATCGAGCACCGGGGGAGTGCCGCAAGCCTCGCGCAGGGTTTGCTCATACTGTGCGGCAGCGCCATCGAGTTCAGGCAACTGGACCGGCATGGCATGGATCTGGTCGAGGCGAATGGGTACGCGCTCCAGCAGGCTCTCATGCAGGTGAGTCAGGTTGCGGTCGGGATCGCCGGCGGGCGCCACGCGCTCGTCGATTTGAAACACCTGCACCTTCTCCCACGGAACATCTTCGTCTGCGAGGTCGCGCAGCATGATCCACGGGGCTTTACCGCCGCTCACCGCAAAGCAGAACTGGCCGCGTGCTGCCACGGACTCACGCGCGTAGGCGGCGATGAGCGACGCAGCGCGCCGGGCGACCGCTTCCGGATCGGTCAGGATTTCAACCTGCATACCGTTCACTAGCTCCCTTGCGTCTTCACGAAACTGTTTGCTTCTTCAACGGAGTCGGTTGGGTTCTGCCAGCCTCCGTCAGGAGGACTGATTTGTTGGGCCTGCGTTGGCCCCCAGGTGCCGGGCTGGTAGACATAGACCGGTGTGTCGGCCTTCAGCATGGGATCGACAATGCGCCACGCCTCTTCGACGTAATCCTGGCGGGCGAACTCGGTGGCGTCTCCGGCCATGGCGTCGCCGAGCAGGCGCTCGTAGGGTTCCATTTCCTTGGGACTGGGCTGACGGCTGGCGATCATTTCGGTGGAAGTGGTGGGAAGATCCTCTCCCGGCGCCACCACGGTCATGCCCATGGCAATGGTGATTTCCGGACTCACGCGGAAGCGCAGGTAATCCGGCGGAAGGTCGGTATCGCGGAACGGTGTGGGTGGCTTTCGAAACCGTGCAACCACTTCCATGCAGGTAACCGGCAGGTTCTTGCCGGCCCGGATATAGAAGGGAACGCCCTTCCATCGCCAGGAATCGATGGCGAGTTGCACGATGGCAAAGGTCTCAATTTTCGAGTTGGGGCTGACACCCGGTTCCTGCAAGTAGCCTTTGAATTGCCCGCGCACCAGGTTGTTCACCGTGATCGGCGGAATCGCCTTCAGCACCTTCACCTTCTCGTCGCGAACCGATTCACTGTCGGTACACACCGGCGGCTCCATGGCAAGATTGCACATCACCTGGAACATGTGGTTCTGGATGACATCGCGAATGGCCCCGGTCTCGTCGTAAAATTTGCCGCGACCCTGTACCCCGAAGTTTTCTGCCATGGTGATCTGGACGCTATCGATGTAGTTGCGATTCCAGAAGGGCTCCATGAAGGCATTGGCAAAGCGAAAGGTCACGATGTTGCGCACCGGCGCCTTGCCCAGGTAGTGATCGACGCGAAAGATGGAGCTCTCGTCGAACGCCCGCAACAGAATGGCGTTCAATTCTTTCGCGGAAGCCAGGTCGTGTCCGAACGGCTTCTCGATGATGACGCGCGCGCCCTTGGCACAGCCCGACTTCATCAACTGTTCGACCACGGTTTCGAAGAGCGCCGGCGGAATCGCCAGGTAATGTGCCGGGTGCTGTGCTGCGCCCAGTTCCTTGCGGAGAGCCTGGAAGGTAGCATCGTCGGAGTAGTCGCCGTCGATGTAGTGCAGCAGGGCGCTGAGCTTAGGCCATGCGTCGGCATCGAGGCCGCCGTGCTTCTCCAGGCTGTCTTGGGCCCGGGCCTTGAGCTGATCGAGGCTCCAGCCGGCCTTGGCGACGCCGATGATCGGCACGTTGAGGTGTTCGCGCTTCACCAGCGCCTGAAGAGCAGGGAATATCTGCTTGTACGCAAGATCGCCGGTCGCGCCGAAGAATACCAGCGCGTCAGAATGAATGGTTTCCATGGTGTGCCCTCGCTATGCGCCCTTGGCTTTTTCCAGATGTCCGCCGAACTCGTAGCGCATGGCCGAGAGCAGCTTGTCGGCAAAGTCGGCCTGCCCGCGCGAGCTGAAACGTTCGTAGAGCGCAGCGGTAAGCACGTTGGCCGGAACCGCTTCGTCGATCGCGGCCTTGGTAGTCCAGCGGCCTTCGCCAGAATCGGAGACACGCCCTTCGAACTTGGCAAGCTGCGGATCGCCAGTCAGCGCTTGCGCCGTCAGATCGAGCAGCCATGAGGAGATGACGCTGCCTCGCCGCCAAACTTCGGCGACATCGGTCAGGTTGAACTCGTATTGGTAGTGTTCGGGGTCGCGCAGCGGAGTGGTCTCGGCGTCGATCTCGTGCTTGTGCTTGCCGACGTCGGCATTTTTCAGGATGTTGAGGCCCTCGGCGTAAGCGGCCATGATTCCGTACTCGATGCCGTTGTGCACCATCTTGACGAAGTGGCCGCCGCCGCTGGGGCCGCAGCGCAGGTAGCCGGCTTCGGCGGTGCCGCCCAGCTTCTCGCGGCCGGGGGTGCGGGGGATGTCGCCCTTGCCCGGGGCAATGGTCTTGAAGATGGGATCGAGGTGCTGCACGGCGTCCTGTGGGCCGCCAATCATCATGCAGTAGCCCCGTTCGAGTCCCCATACTCCGCCGCTGGTGCCCACATCGACATACTGGATGCCTTTGGGCTCGAGCTCTTTGGAGCGGCGAATGTCGTCGATGTAATACGAGTTGCCACCGTCGATCAGGATGTCGCCCGCCTCGAGATGGGGCGCGATTTGCGCGATGGTGTCATCGACCACAGCGGCAGGGATCATCAGCCAGATGGCGCGCGGCTTGGTGAGCTTCTGGACGAAGTCCTGGAATGAGGAGGCGCCCGTTGCGCCCTCGCCCGCGAGCTCTTGTACCGCCTTAGGCGTCACGTCGAACACGACGCATTCGTGTCCGTTCTTCATCAGGCGGCGGACCATGTTGGCGCCCATACGTCCGAGACCTACCATTCCGAGTTGCATGTTTATCTCTCTCCCCCAATGTGGGACGGCGTCAAAGCGCCGCATATTTGCGTTGTGAAAGGGCACGGCTTCAGCTGTGCCGCCATGTTGCGTTTATGATCCCGAGCGAAGCGATGGACCTGGACAGAGCAGCCGACAATTGCTAAGCGCGGTATGACAACTGGCGGCTGAGATTCTGACCGCCGATGCCGACAACTGAAATTCCGACAACTGAGAGCTGACAACCGACAACTATTTATTCGCCCGGTAAAGCTTGATCAAATTGTTGGTCGAGCTATCGTGCTTCAGCTCGGGCTCCTGCGGATTTTCCAACTCAGGGATAATCCGCTGCGCGAGCACCTTGCCCAACTCCACTCCCCATTGATCGAACGAGTCGATGCCCCAAATCGCTCCCTGGGTGAAGACCGAGTGTTCATAAAGCGCAACCAGCTTACCCAGCGTCTCCGGCGTCAGCACGTCAACCAGGATGGTGTTGGATGGGCGATTGCCTTCAAAGATGCGGTGGGGGACCAGCCAGTCGGGCGTCCCCTCAGCTTTCACCTGCTCGGCGGTCTTGCCGAAGGCCAGCGCCTCAGCCTGTGCGAAGACGTTGGACATCAGGATGTCATGGTGACTTCCCAGCGGGTTCAGGGTTTTATAGAAGCCGATGAAATCACAGGGAATAAGTCGCGTGCCCTGGTGAATCAGCTGGTAAAACGAATGCTGCCCGTTGGTGCCGGGCTCGCCCCAGTAGATGGGTCCGGTCTCGTGGGTCACGCGGGTACCATCGAGCCGAACATGCTTGCCGTTGCTCTCCATGGTCAACTGCTGGAGATAGGCTGGGAAGCGTTTCAGGTACTGCTCATAAGGCAGCACGGCAACGGTCTGCGCGTCGAAGAAATCGGTGTACCAGACGGTGAGCAGGCCCATCAGCACCGGCAGGTTTTGCGCGAACGGCGCAGTGCGAAAATGCTCATCGATTTGGTGAAAGCCGTTCAGCATCTCGCGAAACCCATCAGGCCCAATGGCGAGCATGGTCGACAGGCCGATGGCCGAGTCCATGGAGTAGCGCCCGCCAACCCAGTCCCAGAAGCCGAACATGTTCGCGGTGTCGATCCCGAACTTCGCTACGCCCTCAGCATTCGTGGATACGGCGACAAAGTGCTTGGCGATCGCCTTCTCGTCTCCCAGTTGCTGTAAGGCCCAGTCGCGCGCGGTGTGCGCGTTGGTCATCGTCTCCAATGTAGTGAAAGTCTTCGAAGAGATGATGAACAGGGTTTCGTCGGCCTTCAAATCCTGTACTGCTTCGGCGAAGTCGGTGCCATCGACGTTCGACACGAAGCGAAAGATCATGTCGCGGCGGCTGTAGTGCTTGAGCGCTTCATAGGCCATGACGGGGCCGAGGTCCGATCCGCCGATGCCGATGTTGATGACGTTCCGGATCGCCTTGCCGGTGTGGCCCTTCCAGTCGCCACTGCGCACGCGGTCGCAGAAGGCCGCCATTTTGTCGAGCACGGCGTGGACTTCCGGAACCACGTCTTTCCCGTCGACGAAGATGTTTTGGTCGCGAGGCGCACGCAGCGCCACGTGCAGCACGGCGCGATTCTCGGTGATGTTGATCTTGTCACCGCGAAACATGGCATCGATGCGTTCGCGCAGACCGGCTTGCTCGGCCAGCTGCAGCAGCAGCTTGAGGGTGTCATCGGTGATTCGGTTTTTGGAGTAGTCCAGGAAGATCCCGGCTGCCTGCGTGGTGAAGCGTTCGCCGCGCTTGGGATCGTCGGCAAACAACTGCCGCAGCTGGAGGTCGCGTACCTGTTCGCCATGCCGCGCAAGGTCCTGCCAGGCCTGCGGTTGGGGAAGCGGCTTCACGCTGGCTGCCATTATGCTGATGCTCCTTGTCGTTTGCCCGCCTTCTTCAGCGCGGAGCCATTGGCTTTGGCTGTCGCGGTTGAAGCGGGAGTCGAGGCAGCGTCGTAATTCATGGCGCTGATCTCCGCATCCTGCCACAGGCGGAAGCCGCCGACGAACGCGTTGCTGTTGGGGACCATGCGGCAGTGGGTAGGAAGCTTCTTCAGCAGCTTGGCATTGCCGCCGCCGATGACGACTTGGTCGGGTTCCAGCGCTGCCGTCAAGCGCTCCACCAAATCGTCAACGTAGTCACGCCATTTCTTCTTCCCGTAGCGCTTCAGGCCGCGCAGTCCGACGTAGTCTTCGTAAGTCGCCTTGCGATAGGGAAGATGTGCCAGTTCCATCGGCTCGATGCGCCCATCTACCACCATGGCCGATCCCAGGCCGGTGCCCAGTCCCAGAAACAGCATGCTGCCTTTTTCGTAGCTGCCTAGGGCCTGCATCGCGGCATCATTGATCATCTTGACCGGCTTGCCGAATGCCTTCGCGAAATTGAAAGCCATCCAGCCGGACCCCAGATTGAAAGGCTCGTGAAGCGGCCGGCCATGGATGACCGGCGCGGGATAGCCGATGGAGACGACATCGTAGTTCCAGTCGGCCGCAAGCTTTAGAACTGCGGCGACCATGTCTCGGGCGGTCAGTTCCGGCCCGGAAACGATCTTGCGTGGAGTGGTCTCCCCGGTCGCCAGGATTTTGACATGGGTACCCCCCACATCCACCACAAGTACGTTCATCGTGCTGCCTCCGGCTATGCGCTTGCGGTTAGGGTGGCGCTCTTGGAAGTGATGACTTCCATCAAGTCGTTCCACGATTTTACAAATGACGCGGCACCCTCGGACTGCAACTGGGCGGCGAGTGCGTCGATATCGATGCCGGCCTTGGTGAATTCGGCCAGCACCTGCTCGCAGTCCCCGCCGTCAGGCGACATCACTGCGCCTATCTCGCCGTGGTCGGCGAAGGCCAACAGGGTAGCTTCCGGAATAGTATTAACGGTGTCGGGAGCCGCCAGCGCTTTGATGTACAGGATGTCGGAGGCTTTGGGATCTTTCGTTCCGGTGCTGGCCAGCAGCAGGCGCTGGGGATTGAAGCCTTTGGCGACGATCGCCTGCCAGCGAGGCGAGGCCAGCAGATCGCGATAGGCCTTGTACGCGCGCTGCGCGATGGCGATGCCCAGCTTGTCTTTTAGCGCTTGGGGAACTTTGCTGGCCACGGCAACGTCCCACCGGCTGACGAATAGCGATGCCACCGAACCTACGTTCGTGGGCAGTCCGGCTGCGATGCGACGCTCAATGCCGCGCAAGTAAGCTTCAGCGGCAGCAACGTACTGCTCACGCGAGAACAGCAGGGTTACGTTCACCGACACGCCGGCGAAGATGGCTTCTTCGATGGCGGGCAGTCCTTCCCTGGTTCCGGGAATCTTGATGAACAGATTGGGACGCGCAGCCCGGGCGTGCAGGTCTTTGGCAGCCGCAAGGGTGGTCGCGGTGTCGTACGCCAGCAGGGGAGAGACTTCCAGCGACACCCATCCGTCGACGCCCTTGGTCTGATCGTAGATGGAGCGGAAGAGGTCGGCGGCGCGGGTGAGGTCGTCAAGCGCGAGATCGAAGAAGAGGGCTTCGCCGGATTTACCCTTGCCGAGTTCTTCGCTGATGGCGCTGTCGTAGGACGCGCTCTTCTTGATGGCCTGATCGAAGATGGTGGGGTTCGAGGTCAGTCCAGTGACGGAAAGCTCGTTGATGTATCGCTGAAGGGTGCCGTTATTCAGGATGTCGCGAGTAATGTTGTCGAGCCAAAGGCTCTGGCCGAGATCATGCAGTGCTTGTGTTGCTTTCATGGTCACCTCAAAGGCTAAGGCTCGAAGGTATCAGGCCATCGGCGCGCCTTTCAACCTCTAACCGCATTGTGAAATTCTGGTTTCAGCGGAGCGGCGAAGGGGCGGCCATGTTATCACAGGCGAGCCTCTAGGATAGACTGTCAACCTCACCAGGAGTTACCCCATGCCAGCCGACGAGTCTACAACCCAGACCGGACTCAGCGTTGCCGAACTGAAGCAGTCTATTCTCGACGATCTCTACTACCGGCAAGGCAGGGTTCCTGACCTGGCCACCGACTATGACTGGTTCATGGCAACCGCTTATGCCATCCGCGATCGCATGATGCACGACTGGATCGTGTCTTTCGGCCGCTATCGCAATGAGCACCTCAAGATGGTCGCGTATCTCTCGGCTGAGTTCTTGATTGGCCCGCAGCTTGGTATCAACCTGATGGACGTGGGTGATATTCGCGAGCAGGCCAAGGCGGCGCTGGCCGAGTTGGGCGTCAGCCTGGAAAAGATGGAGGCAATCGAGCCGGAACCCGGGTTGGGGAACGGCGGCCTGGGACGCCTCGCCGCCTGCTACATGGAGTCGATGACCACCGAAGAGGTGCCCGCCGTCGGATACGGCATTCGTTACGAGTTTGGACTGTTCCGGCAGGAGATCCGGGACGGCTGGCAAGTGGAGAAGACCGACAAGTGGCTACAGC
>Ga0308174_10001588_pt1 | contig 10714 bp, 9 predicted proteins | sample PhyPR2_FD_203894 | JGI IMG/M metagenome (GOLD analysis project Ga0308174, IMG submission 203894) | Soil microbial communities from UC Gill Tract Community Farm, Albany, California, United States - DLSLS.P.R2 | ecosystem: Environmental > Terrestrial > Soil > Agricultural land | place: USA... | reverse complement strand
TCCAGCTGCCCGTCGGTGGTTCGCTGGGCCTGGTGGGCGAGTCCGGCTGTGGCAAGTCGACGACCGGCCGTCTGGTCACCCGGCTCTACGAGCCCACGGGCGGTTCGATCAACTTCGAGGGCCGCGACATCGCCAACGTCTCGGCCCGGAGCCTCAAGCCGCTGCGGCGCGAGATCCAGATGATCTTCCAGGACCCGTACACCTCGTTGAACCCGCGGCACAGCGTCGGCGCGATCATCGGTGCGCCCCTGGCGATCCACAAGATCCTGCCGAAGAAGCAGATCCTGCCGAAGGTGCAGGAGCTGCTCGAGATCGTGGGCCTCAACCCGGAGCACTACAACCGGTACCCCCACGAGTTCTCGGGCGGCCAGCGCCAGCGCATCGGCATCGCCCGCGCGCTGACCCTGCAGCCCAAGGTCCTGGTGGCCGACGAGCCGGTCTCGGCGCTCGACGTCTCCATCCAGGCCCAGGTGATCAACCTGCTGCAGCAGCTGCAGCGCGAGTTCAACATCGCGTTCCTCTTCATCGCCCACGACCTCGCGGTGGTGCGGCACTTCTGCCCGGAGATCGCGGTGATGTACCTCGGCAAGATCGTGGAGATCGCCGACCGGGAGACGCTCTACTCGCGTCCGCACCACCCCTACACCCAGGCGCTGCTGTCCGCGGTGCCCGACGTGAAGCAGGCCGCCATCGGTGGCCGGCGCGAGCGGATCCGGCTCGAGGGCGACGTGCCCAGCCCGATCAACCCGCCGTCGGGCTGCCGGTTCCGCACCCGGTGCTCGCTGGCCCAGGAGATCTGCGCCCGGGCCGAGCCGCCGCTGCTGCAGATCGGCAAGCGCCACAAGGTCGCCTGCCACTTCCCCGGCGAGCTGGGTCACCACCCGGAGAAGCCGATCACCCCGCGTCTGCTGGGTGTCGACGACACCGGGGCTCCGGACGCCGGTGCTGCACCGGCCGCCGAGATCAGCAACGAGCCCGGTTTCTCCGACACCTGGTTCGACCTCGAGCGCAGGTCGATGGCGAAGGCCTGACGGCGGTCCGTGGACGGACTGTTCGAGGTCGGCGGTCCCGCCGTCCCCAGCACGGCCGGCACGCACGCTGACGTCGGTCACGCAGCCGCACCGCTCGCGGTGCGGCTGCGTCCGCGTACCCTCGACGAGCTGGTCGGGCAGGAACAGCTGCGCGCCCAGGGTGCGCCGTTGCGGCGCCTCATCGAGGGCGACCAGGCGATGTCCCTGCTCCTGTGGGGGCCGCCCGGCACCGGGAAGACCACGATCGCCTCGATCGTCAGCCAGCAGACCAACCGTCGCTTCGTCGAGGTCTCGGCGGTCTCGGCGGGCGTGAAGGAGGTCCGCGCGGCCATCGACGGGGCGCGCGCGGAGCTGGTGGCCACGGGTCGCGAGACCGTGCTCTTCGTCGACGAGGTGCACCGCTTCAGCAAGGCCCAGCAGGACGCGCTGCTCCCGGGCGTCGAGAACCGGTGGGTGTCACTGGTCGCCGCGACCACCGAGAACCCGTTCTTCTCCGTCATCTCCCCGCTGCTCTCCCGCAGCCTGCTGCTGCGGCTGGAGTCGTTGACCGACGACGACATCCGGTCGGTGCTGGCCCGGGCCGTGGTCGACGAGCGGGGCCTCGCGGGTCGGTTGGAGGTCAGCGACGAGGCGCTCGACCACCTGGTGCGCCTGGCCGGCGGCGACGCCCGGCGGTCGCTCACCTACCTCGAGGCGGCCGCCGGCGCCGCCACCGCCCGGGGTCAGGAGGTCATCGACCTCGAGACCGCCGAGACCGCCGTGGACCAGGCGGCCGTGCGCTACGACCGGCAGGGCGACCAGCACTACGACGTGACCAGCGCGTTCATCAAGTCCGTGCGCGGCTCGGACGCCGACGCGGCCCTGCACTACCTGGCGCGGATGATGGAGGCGGGGGAGGACCCCCGCTTCATCGCCCGCCGCCTGCTCATCCTCGCCAGCGAGGACATCGGGCTGGCCGACCCGACGGCGCTCACGACCGCGGTGGCTGCCGCCCAGACCGTGCAGCTGATCGGCATGCCCGAGGCCCAGCTCACGCTCGCCCACGCCACCATCGCGCTGGCGGTGGCGCCGAAGTCCAACGCCGTGACGACCGCCATCGGCGCCGCGATCGCGGACGTGAAGGCCGGCAAGATCGGCCCCGTGCCCCCGCACCTGCGCGACGCGCACTACGCGGGGGCCAGGAAGATCGGCCACGGCAGCACCTACAAGTACAGCCACGACGAGCCCTACGGGATCGCCGAGCAGCAGTACGCCCCGGACGTCGTGGCCGACGCGGAGTACTACCGCCCCACGGCCCTCGGTGCTGAAGCGGCGGTCAAGGAGCGGTGGGAGCGGATCCGACGGCTGGTCCGGGGCGGCAGACGCCCGCGATAGGGTCTGGCACTGTGATGCTGCAGTGGATCGTGCCCGGGATCGCGGCCGTGCTGGCCCTCCTGGCGCTCACCCTGGCCGTCACGCTGCTGCGTGTGCGGGCCCGGACCGACCGGGAGCTCGTCGCGGCCCGGGAGGAGACGGCCTCCCTGCGGGCCCAGGTCGCCGACATCGAGCACCGACTGGCCGCGCCGGCGCCCGCGGCGGTCGGCACCGCCCGCACCGAGTACCTCATCACGCACCTCGGCGAGCCCGACCAGGACGCCGGGGGCGATGTCCCGGAGGTCGACCGGGTCCTCTTCGCCGACATCGTCCTGCGCGAGACCGTGGTCAAGGCTGCGTCGCTGGGCCATGGGCTCCGCCGCGCCCTCGCACCCGAGGTCCGCAACCGGATCCGCTTCGAGATGAAGCAAGAGGTCAAGCGGGCCCGCAAGCAGCGGCGCGTCGACGTGCGCGACGCACGCCGGGACCTCGCCGCCCGCCAGCGCGCCGAAGGTGCTGCATGAGCCGGGGCATCTGGTTCGTCGCCGGGGCCGGTGCCGGGGTCTACGCGATGGTCCGCGGCCGTCGCGCCGCGGAGGCGCTGACCGCCGACGGGCTGCGGGACCGGCTCGGCAGCCTCGAGCTGGGCCTGCGGATGTTCCGCGACGAGGTCGCCCAGGGCAAGGTCGAGCGCGAAACCGAGTTGCGTGAGCGCTACGGGCTCGGGCCTCATGGGAGACCAGAGCTCGGGCCGGGCCGGCACCGGGCCGCCGGCGACCCGGACACCGAGCCGTCCAGGCGCACCGAGGGCTCGCACGTCCAGGGCTCCCATACCCAGGGCACTGACAACCAAGAAGAGGAAGGCAGCAACTGATGGACACCGCGGAGATTCGCCGGAGGTTCGTCGCTCACTTCGAGCGCAACGGCCACCAGGCGGTGCCGTCAGCCTCGCTGCTGCTCGACGACCCGAACCTGTTGTTCGTCAACGCCGGCATGGTGCCGTTCAAGCCCTACTTCCTCGGGCAGGAGACCCCGCCGTACCGCCGGGCGACCAGCGTGCAGAAGTGCGTGCGCACGCCCGACATCGAGGACGTCGGGAAGACGACCCGGCACGGCACCTTCTTCGAGATGTGCGGCAACTTCTCGTTCGGCGACTACTTCAAGGACGGCGCCATCGAGCTCGCCTGGGAGCTGGTGACCCGTCCGATCGCCGACGGCGGCTTCGGCCTGCCCGAGGACAGGCTCTACCCGAGCGTCTACGACGGCGACCCCGAGGCGGTGGAGCTCTGGCGGAAGATCACCGGGCTGCCCGACGACCGGATCATCCGTCTGGGCAAGAAGGAGAACTACTGGTCCATGGGCGTCCCCGGCCCGGGTGGACCGTGCTCGGAGATCCTGATCGACCGCGGCCCGGCGTACGGCCCCGATGGCGACTTCGGCGCCGAGGACCGCTACCTGGAGTTCTGGAACCTCGTCTTCATGCAGGACGAGCTGAGCGCGGTGCGCTCCAAGGAGGACTTCGACATCTCCGGCGCCCTGCCGAAGAAGAACATCGACACCGGCATGGGTCTCGAGCGGGTCGCGTTCCTCCTGCAGGGGAAGGAGAACATGTACGAGATCGACGTCATGTTCCCGGTCATCGAGAAGGCCCAGGAGCTCACCGGCCGCAGGTACGGCGCCGACCACGGAGACGACGTCCGGATGCGGGTCGTGGCCGACCACATCCGCTCCTCGATGATGCTGATCAGCGACGGGGTCGTCCCCGGCAACGACGGGCGGGGCTACGTGCTGCGGCGGCTGCTGCGCCGGGCGGTCCGCTCGATGCGCCTGCTCGGCTACGAGGACCGCGCGCTGCCCGAGCTGATGCCGGTCAGCCGCGACAAGATGGGGGAGACCTACACCGAGCTCCACCGTGACTGGGACCGCATCTCGACCATCGCGTTCGCCGAGGAGGACGCCTTCCGCCAGACCCTCCGGGCCGGGACCGCGATCTTCGACCTCGCGACCACCGAGGTGAAGCGCGCCGGCGGCAGCCAGGTCTCGGGCGACAAGGCGTTCGCCCTGCACGACACCTACGGCTTCCCCATCGATCTCACCCTCGAGATGGCGTCCGAGCAGGGTCTCTCCGTCGACGAGGACGGCTTCCGCCGCCTGATGAACGAGCAGCGGGAGCGTGCCAAGGCGGACGCCAAGGCCAAGAAGGGGCAGCACCGCGACGCGCGCGCCTACCGCGAGGTGGCCGACTCGATCGGCCGCGCGGTGGAGTTCACCGGCTACTCCGACACCGTCAGCGAGGCATCGGTCCGCGGGATCGTCACCGCCGGTGGCGTGGTGCCGTCCGCGCGCGAGGGCGACGAGATCGAGCTCGTCCTCGATCGCACGCCCTTCTACGCCGAGGGCGGCGGCCAGCTCGCCGACCAGGGCGTCATCGAGCTCGACAACGGCGCCCTGCTGCAGGTGCGCGACGTGCAGTCCCCGGTCAGCGGCCTGATCGTGCACCAGGCGCTGGTCCTCTCCGGCGAGGTCACGGCCGGCCTCGGTGCGCAGGCCAAGGTCGACGTCGAGCGCCGGCGCTCGATCTCGCGCTCGCACACCGCCACGCACATGGTCCACAAGGCGTTCCGCGAGGCGCTCGGCGAGACCGCGACCCAGGCGGGCTCGGAGAACTCCCCGGGCCGGTTCAGGTTCGACTTCTCCGCGAGCGGTTCGGTGCCCACCTCGGTGATGGAGGACGTCGAGGCGCGGGTCAACGACCTGGTCCTCGCCGACCTGGCCGTCCACGCCGAGCTGATGACGCAGGAGGAGGCCGTCAAGTCGGGAGCGATGGCGCTGTTCGGTGAGAAGTACGGCAACGAGGTCCGCGTGATCTCGGTCGGCGACTGGGCGCGCGAGCTGTGCGGAGGCACCCATGCGCACCGGTCCGGCCAGCTCGGCGTCGTCAAGCTGCTGGGGGAGTCCTCCATCGGCTCCGGCGTACGCCGCGTCGAGGCGCTGGTGGGCGGCGACGCCTACCGCTTCCTGGCCCGCGAGCACGTGCTCGTCGCCCAGCTCTCCGAGGTCCTGAAGGTGCGGCCCGAGCAGCTGCCCGAGCGCGTCCACGACATCGTCGAGAAGCTGCGCACCGCCGAGAAGGAGATCGAGAAGGTCCGCCTCGGCCAACTCTTGGCGGCCGGGGGCGAGCTCGCGGCGTCCGCGACCGACGTGGCGGGCGTGAAGGTCGTGGCGCACCGTGCCGACGGCGCGGGAGGTGGCGACGTGCGCACCCTCGCGCTCGACGTGCGCGGCCGGCTCCCTGCCGGCGAGGCCGGTGCGGTCGTGATCATCGGCGCCGGTGCCGACGGCAAGGTCTCGGTCGTGGCGGCGACCAACGAGGAGGCACGGCGCCGGGGCGTCAGCGCCAACGAGCTGGTCCGCGCGGTCGGCCCGCTGGTCGGGGGCCGGGGCGGCGGCAAGGACGACGTGGCGCAGGGCGGCGGCACCGACGCCTCGCGCATCGACGAGGCGCTCGCGCTGGTCGGCACCGAGGTGGCCCGGGCGACCGGGCAGGCCGTCGGTTGAGGCACGGCGTCCGCCTGGGGATTGATCCGGGGGACGCCCGCATCGGAGTCGCACGCAGCGACCCGAGCGGCTTCCTCGCGACCCCCGTCGAGACCGTGCGCCGCGGCAAGGGCGATCTGGCCCGGATCGCCGCGATCGTCGCCGAGGAGGAGGCGGTCGAGGTGGTCGTGGGGCTGCCCCGCTCGCTGTCCGGCGGCGAGGGTCCGGCGGCCCTCAAGAGCCGTGAGTTCGCCGGTCGGCTGGCGCGCCGCCTCGCCCCCGTCACGGTCAGGCTCTGCGACGAGAGACTGACCACGGTCTCGGCGGAGGCTATGCTGCGCGACCGTGGCCGCAAGGGCGGCAAACGACGTGCTGTCGTCGACCAGGCGGCGGCCGTCCTCATCCTGCAGCACGCACTGGACACCGAACGCGCGACGGGGACCGCGCCAGGCGAGATCGTCGAGGAGACGGACGAGTGACCATGAAAGACGCAGCGACGGACCACGAGCACGTGGACGCCGAGGAGATCGTGCCCATGCGGGGCGGTCGACGTCGGCGCAAGAGCCGCGGGCTCAAGAGCTGCCTCGCGGTGCTCGTGGCCCTGGTGGTCGTCGTGGGCGGCCTCGCCTTCCTGGGCCTGAAGGGGTTCAGCGCGATCCAGGACCGCTTCGGGGCGCCGGAGGACTTCGCCGGGCCCGGCCACGGCAAGATCACCTTCCAGGTGCAGAGCGGCGACAGCATCGCCGAGATGGGCCGCAACCTGAAGGCCGACGGCGTCGTGAAGTCCGTCGAGGCCTTCACCGACGCTGCCTCCAGCAACGCGCAGTCGACAGGCATCCAGGTGGGCTTCTACGGCCTGAAGAAGCAGATGAAGGCCTCCGACGCCCTCGACGTGCTGGTCAACCCGAAGAACATCATGAAGAACACGGTGACAGTGCCCGAGGGGCTGACCGTGGACGAGATCGTCGCCAGCCTTGCCGGGAGCACGGACTTCTCGAAGGCGAAGTTCGAGAAGGTGCTCCAAGATCCGTCCTCGCTGGGCCTGCCGGCGTACGCCCACGGCAACCCCGAGGGCTACCTCTTCCCGGCGACCTACGACTTCGGCCCCGACGCCACCCCCAAGTCGATGCTGCAGGACATGGTGGTCCGGTGGAAGCAGGCCGCCGACGACGCCGACCTCGAGGGCGCCTCGGCCAGGCTGGGCTACAGCCCTGAGGAGCTGATGACGGTCGCCAGCCTGGTCCAGGCCGAGGGACGCGGTCACTACATGCCGATGATCGCGCGGGTGATCTACAACCGCCTGGAGGGCAACGAGACGGGGGGCAAGCTGCAGATCGACGCCACGGTCAACTACGCGGCCGACAACCAGCTCGGTGCGGTGCCGACCTCCTCGGACCTGCAGATCGACTCGCCCTACAACACCTACAAGAACGCCGGCCTGCCGCCGACGCCGATCGAGGCGCCGGGCGACGACGCGCTCGCCGCGGCGACGCACCCGGCCGACGGCGGCTGGTACTACTACGTGACCGTCAACCTGAAGACCGGCGAGACCAAGTTCGCCACCACCTACGACGAGTTCCTGAAGTACAAGGACGAGCTGCGCCAGTACTGCGCCACCGAGTCCGCGGGCGCCTGCTGAGGCCATGGGCGCCGTCAACGCGCACTGCGCGGTCCTGGGGGACCCGATCGCGCACTCGCTGTCACCGGTGCTGCACCGGGCGGGCTACGCGGCGGTCGGGCTGGACTGGGAGTACGACGCGGTGCGGGTCGACGAGGCGGGCCTCGGCTCCTTCCTGACGGGTCTGGACCCGACCTGGCGGGGACTGTCGCTGACGATGCCGCTCAAGCGGAGGGCGATGGCCCTGGCCGCGGGGACCACGGCCCGGGCCCGCCTGGCGGGCGCGGCGAACACCCTCGTCCTCGACGACGGGGTCGTGGTGCTCGCCGACAACACCGACCTCCCGGGGGCCGTCGCCGCGGTCCGGGAGCGGTACGCCGGCCCGGTCACGGCAGGCACGGTCCTCGGCGGAGGCGCGACAGCCGCCTCTACCGGGCTGGCCCTGTGCGAGCTCGGCGCCCGCACCGTCACGCTGATGGTGCGCTCGCCCGAGCGCGCGCAGGAGGCCGTGGCCGCGATCGCCCGGCACCCGTCCGGCCCGCGGGTCGAGGTCCGGTCGCTCGCGGGGGACCCCGTGTCCGGCGAGGTGGTGGTGTCCACGATTCCTGCCGCGGCCCAGGACGCCGAGCTGGTCGCGCGCTGCGTGGAGGCGCCGGTGCTCTTCGAGGTCCTCTACGACCCGTGGCCCACCCCGCTGGCGGCCGCGCCGCGCGCCGGCGTGCTGGTGGGCGGCCTGGACCTGCTGGTCCACCAGGCAGCCCTGCAGTTCGAGCTGTTCACCGGCGTCGCTGCGCCCCTGGAGGCGATGCGCACCGCCGGACTCGAGGCGCTCGCGCAACGCGGGGCCGTGGGATGAGCGCCCTCGCCGCCGCAGGCGCCGCTGCGCTCGCGTGTGGTCTCGCCGGCGCGCTCGTGCCCAGGGCGCTCGCCCGCGTCCCCGAGCCCGCGCCGGAGCCCACGCCTGAGGCCGAGCCGGCGCCGGTGCCGCCCGGGGCCGAGCCCGGAGTCGAGCCGGCAGTGGACCCGACGACAGAGCAGCCGGCAGCCTCGTCGGCGGACCCGTCGGTGGAGCCGCCCAAGGTGGCGTACGCCGAGCTGGCCGCCCGGCCGCGACTCGCGTTGACCACCGCGCTCACGGCCGCGGTCGCGGGCGGCGTGGTCGCCGGCGCGGTGGGGTGGTCGTGGACGCTGCTCTTCCTGCTCCCCACCATCCCAGTCGGGGTGCTGCTCGGCTACGTCGACCTGCGGACCAAGCTGCTGCCGAGCCGGGTCCTGCTCCCGACCCACGCTGCGGTCATCGTCCTCGCCGGCGTGTGCGCGCTGGTCACCTCCGACGGCCACGCCCTGGTCCGTGCGCTGCTCGGGATGCTCGCCGCGCGGTCGGTCTTCTGGGTGCTGTGGTGGATCCGGTCGGCGGGCATGGGCTTCGGCGACGTGCGGCTCTCGGCGCTGCTCGGCTTCGAGCTGGCCTACCTCGGCTGGGGCGAGCTGGTGGTCGGCACCTACGCGTCGTTCCTCCTCTTCGGGCTGCCGGGCCTGGTGGTCGCGGTCGCGCGCCGCGACCGGACCCTGCTGCGCACGGCGTTCCCCTTCGGCCCGGCGATGCTCGTCGGCGCCGTGGTCGGCGTCGTCGTCGGCTCCGCCGTCTGGGGGCATCTCGTCGGCTGAGGACGGCGAATCCGCAGCGGAACGGTCGTGAAAGACTGCCCGCATGCTGCGCTGGCTCACCGCGGGCGAGTCCCACGGACCCTCCCTGGTCGCGATCCTCGAGGGGCTCCCCGCCCACGTGAACGTCACGACCGCCGACATCCAGGAGTCCCTGGCCCGTCGGCGGCTCGGCTACGGCCGAGGTGCCCGGATGAAGTTCGAGCAGGACCAGGTCACCCTCGTCGGTGGCGTCCGGCACGGGAGCACCATCGGCGGCCCGGTGGCCATCGAGGTCGGCAACACCGAGTGGCCCAAGTGGGAGAAGGTCATGTCGGCCGACCCCGTGGACCCGGTCGAGCTCGAGTCGCTGGCCCGCAACGCCGCGCTGACCCGGCCCCGCCCGGGTCACGCCGACCTGACCGGGATGCAGAAGTACGACTTCGACGAGGCCCGTCCGGTCCTCGAGCGAGCCTCCGCCCGTGAGACCGCGGCCCGGGTGGCCCTGGGGCGGGTGGCCTCGAACTTCCTCGAGCAGGCCGTCGACGCCCGCATCGTCTCCCACGTCATCGAGCTCGGCGGCGTCCGGGCTCCCGCCGGCCTGTGGCCCGAGCCCGACGACGTCGAGCGCCTCGACGCCGACCCGGTCCGCTGCCTCGACCCGGAGGCCGCCGCCGCGATGGTGGCGGCCATCGACCAGGCGCACAAGGACGGGGACACGCTCGGCGGCGTGGTCGAGGTCGTGGTGCACGGGCTGCCGCCGGGCCTGGGCTCGCACGTGCACTGGGACCGTCGCCTGGACTCGCGCCTGGCCGGTGCGCTGATGGGCATCCAGGCGATCAAGGGCGTCGAGGTCGGCGACGGCTTCGAGCTGGCCGCCACCCCCGGGTCCCTGGCCCACGACGAGATCGTCCCGACGGCGGACGGCATCCGTCGTACGAGCGGGCGCTCCGGCGGGACCGAGGGCGGCATGAGCACCGGCGAGGTGCTGCGGGTCCGGGCCGCGATGAAGCCGATCGCCACCGTGCCGCGCGCCCTGCGCACCGTCGACGTCGCCACCGGTGAGGAGGCCGTCGCCCACCACCAGCGCTCCGACGTGTGCGCGGTGCCGGCCGCGGGCATCGTCGCGGAGGCGATGGTGGCCCTGGTGCTGGCGGACGCGGTCCTGGAGAAGTTCGGCGGCGACTCGGTGCGCGAGACCCGGCGCAACGCCGGCAGCTACCTGGACACCCTGAGGTTCAAGTGAGCGCGAGCGAGGCCGACCGCCCCGAGCCCGCGGCCGAAGTCCGACCCCGGGTCGTGCTGGTGGGCCCGATGGGTGCGGGCAAGACCACCGTGGGCCGGTTGCTGGCCGACGGCTGGGGCGTGTCCGCCCGCGACACCGACGCCGACATCGTCGAGGCGGAGGGGCGCTCGGTCGCCGACATCTTCGTCGACTCCGGCGAGGCCGAGTTCAGGCGGCTCGAGGCGGCGGCGGTGGCCGAAGCCCTGACCGGCTTCGACGGCGTCCTCGCCCTGGGTGGGGGAGCGG
>Ga0308174_10001587_pt1 | contig 10720 bp, 8 predicted proteins | sample PhyPR2_FD_203894 | JGI IMG/M metagenome (GOLD analysis project Ga0308174, IMG submission 203894) | Soil microbial communities from UC Gill Tract Community Farm, Albany, California, United States - DLSLS.P.R2 | ecosystem: Environmental > Terrestrial > Soil > Agricultural land | place: USA... | reverse complement strand
TCTGGGTCGTGGGCCGCGCCGCTCTGGGCGGGGAGCCGGCCGCCGCGCTGCTGAGGTGGGACCAGGGCGCCTGACGGGGCGGGCGACCCGCGGACGAGCGACGAGCCGGGCGGCGGGCGGACCGGTGGGCGCAGAGGGGATCGAACCCCCGACCACCTCCTTGTAAGGGAGGTGCTCTACCGCTGAGCTATACGCCCCGGAGCGGGGGCCAGACTACGCACGGACGGGTCCGGAGACGAAGTTGAGCCGCAGGCGTCTCGGGTCACCTGCGGCTCAACGAACCCGACGCTAGTAGGCCCCGCGGATCCGTGTCCCGCGACCGGCCAAACTCCCCCGGCGCGGTCTAGACGTCGCCGCGTGCGCCGGTGCGGACCGGGTCGCCGAGCGGCTCGTGGGCCGGGTCGGAGCAGTCGGCCGCGGCCGTCAGCTGGCGCAGGTGCTCGTCGAGGTCGCGGCCCTCGGGCATCGCGTTGTGGACCGACCAGCGGACCCGGCCGGCCCGGTCCACGACGTACGACGACCGGCGCGGGCAGCCGCGCGCCTCGTCGAGCACGTCGAACGCGCGGGCGACCTCGCCGTGCGGCCAGAAGTCGGAGAGCAAGGGGAAGTTCAGCCCGTCCTGGTCGGCGAACGCGCGCAGGGAGTAGACCGGGTCGCAGGAGATGGCGAGCACCTCCGTGTCGAACGTCAGGAACTCGTCGAGCCGGTCGCGGATGCCGCTCATCTCGCCGGTGCACACGCCGGAGAACGCGAACGGGATGAAGAAGATCGCGACCGCCTTGCTCCCGCGGTAGGACGAGAGCGTGACGTCCTGCCCGAACTGGTCGCGGAGGGTGAAGTCGGGCGCCTCGCGCCCGAGCTCGAGTCCGGTCATGGCGTCCATCCTCCCATCCCCCGGGGACGAACCCTCAGTCGGCGTCGAGCTCGCGCTTGAGCACCTTGCCGGTCGCGTTGCGGGGCAGCTCGTCGACGAAGACGATCTCCCGCGGCACCTTGTAGCGGGCCAAGTTGTCTTTGACGTGGTCCTTGAGCTCCTGCTCCGACACCTCCCGCGAGGTGACCACGAACGCGCGCAGCCGCGTGCCGAAGTCCGGGTCGTCGACGCCGACCGCCGCGACGTCGGTGACGGCGTCGTGGCGCATCAGGCAGCTCTCGACCTCCTGCGGGAAGACGTTCTCCCCGCCCGAGACGATCATGTCGTCGTCGCGGCCCTCGACGTGCAGCCGCCCGTCGCCGTCGAGGTGACCGACGTCGCCGGTCGCCATCAGTCCGTCGACGACCTCCTTGTGGCCGCCGCCCGTGTAGCCCTCGAACAGCAGCGCGTTGCCGACGAAGATCCGGCCGGTCTCCCCCGTCGGCACGTCGCGGCCCTCGTCGTCGAGGATCCGCACGATCGTCGCGTACGGCGGCTTTCCGGCGGCCGACGGCGCCTCGCGCAGGTCGGCGGGCGTCGCGATCGAGGCGTAGGCGACCTCGGTGGAGCCGTAGATGTTGTAGAGGTGGTCGCCGAACTGATCCATCCACGCGGTCGCCAGGTCGCCGGGGAGCGCGGAGCCGGAGGACGCGACGACCTGCACGCGGGAGAGGTCGTGGCGGGCGAGGGTGTCCTCGGGCAGCGCGAGCACCCGCTGCAGCATCACGGGGATCACGACCAGGGAGTCGCAGCGCTCGTCCTCGGCGACCCGCAGGCAGCCCTCGGGGTCGAACCTGCGGCGGAGCACCAGCGTCGAGCCCAGCAGCATGGCCATCGCGAAGTGGGCGAAGCCCCAGGTGTGGAACAGCGGCGCGGCGACGTGGGTGCGCCAGCCGTAGCGCAGCGGCATGCGGGAGAGCAGCGACACCGCGGCGTCGATCCCGGCCTCGCTGCGGGGCGCCCCCTTCGGCGTGCCGGTGGTGCCGGAGGTCAGGATCACGATCCGGCCGTGCCGTTCCGGGGCGTCGAGGTCCCCGTCGGGGTGGGCGCGGACCAGCGCCTCGATGGTGTCCGCGTCGGGCCGGTCGCTGTCGGTCCATGCGAGCACGCGGGTGGTCGCGTTCGCGTCGGCCAGCATGCCGGTGAACTCCTCGTCGTGGATGACCGCGGCCGGCTTCTCCCGACCGAGGACCTCGACGAGCTGGGGCCCGGAGAACGCGGTGTTGAGGTAGAGCAGGTCGGCGCCGAGCTTCGCCGTCGCGATCGTCGCCTCCACGAACCCGCGGTGGTTGCGGCACATCAGCGCGACGCTGTCGCCCTCGGCGACCCCGAGGTGGGCCAGGCCGCGGGCCAGCGCGTTGGAGCGGCGGTGGATGTCGGCGTAGGTGAGCGAGCCGAGCTCGTCGACGACGGCGGTACGCCGGGGGTCGAGTGTCGCCGCGGCGGCGAACCCGCCGGCGGGGCCGGTGCCCCACTCCAGGAGGATCTTCGCCGAGCGGGCCAGCGCCACCGGGTTGAGCGGACGGACGACGCCCGCCTGGCCGAGCACCTTCGCCGTGGTCCCGGCCGCGCCCGCGCCGGACCGGATCCTGCCGAGGACGTCCGCCATGGATCAGGCGACGGTCTTCGGCGCGATCAGCTTGGTGGCCGACCAGTCCTTGCTCACCTTCGCGGTCGTTGTCTGCGACAGACCGGCGACCGGAGCGGCCTCGGCGATGTCGGCGGCGTCGACGGCCCCCGGACGGCCGACGCGCGGCGTCAGCAGCCAGATCGCGCCGCCGCCCACGAGGTCGGTGAGCGCGTCGACCAGGCTGTCGACCAGGTCGCCGTCGTCGCTCCGGAACCACAGCATCACGGCGTCGACCACGTTGCCGTAGTCGCCGTCCACCATGTCGGCGTCGATGGCGTCCTCGACCGCGACGCGCAGCTGGTCGTCGGTGTCGGAGTCCCAGCCGAGCTCCTGCACGACCATGCCGGCCTTGAGGCCCAAGCGGTCGGCGGGGCCCGCGGCGGACCCCTCGGTCTGGGTCGGCCCGCCACCCGGGGTCGCGCTCACTGGATGCCTCCTGATGTGACAACTGGGGACGTGCTGGATGTGTGGTGGGTAGTAGTCCAGCGGAGTTGCGGCAGGGGCGCAACCCAACCGGCCGTGTCGACCGGACGCCGGACCTCCGCCGGCCCGTCGCCCGGCCCGTCGTCCGGCCCTTCCCCCGGCCCTGCGAGCGACCAGCCGTCGGTGCTACTCCGGGGTGAATTCTCCGACCCTCACACCCGTGACACGATGGTGGGGTGACCGAAGACGTAACCACTACTTCCGGCACGGACACCAAGCGGAGCGGCGCCATCCCGACCGTCATCCACGAGGGCCTGCCCACCCAGCTGCCCGACATCGACCCGGACGAGACCCACGACTGGCTCGACTCCTTCGACCACCTGGTCGAGGAGCGCGGTCGCGAGCGCGCCCGCTACGTCATGCTGCGCCTGCTCGAGCGAGCGCGGGAGATGCAGGTCGGCGTCCCCGCCCTGCGCAGCACCGACTACATCAACACCATCCCGCCGGAGCGTGAGCCCTGGTTCCCCGGCGACGAGGAGACCGAGCGGCGGATCCGCGCCTTCATCCGGTGGAACGCCGCGGTGATGGTGTCCGCGGCCAACCGCAAGGGTCTGGAGGTCGGCGGGCACATCGCCACCTACCAGTCCTCCGCGAGCCTCTACGAGGTCGGCTTCAACCACTTCTTCCGCGGCAAGGACCACCCCGGCGGCGGCGACCAGGTCTACATCCAGGGCCACGCCTCGCCCGGCATCTATGCCCGGGCGTTCCTCGAGGGCCGGCTCACCGAGCAGCAGCTGCGACACTTCCGCCAGGAGGTCCAGCACGGCCCGCACGCCGGCCTGTCGTCGTACCCCCACCCCCGGCTGATGCCGCAGTTCTGGGAGTTCCCGACGGTCTCGATGGGGCTGACCGCCCTCAACTCGATCTACCAGGCCCGGTTCAACCGCTACCTCCAGAACCGCGGCATCAAGGACACCAGCCAGCAGCACGTCTGGGCGTTCCTCGGCGACGGCGAGATGGGCGAGCCGGAGTCGCTCGGCGCGATCGGCCTGGCCGCCCGCGAGGAGCTCGACAACCTCACGTTCGTGATCAACTGCAACCTGCAGCAGCTCGACGGCCCGGTGCGCGGCAACGGCAAGATCATCCAGGAGCTGGAGTCGACGTTCCGCGGCGCCGGGTGGAACGTCATCAAGGTCGTCTGGGGCCGCGAGTGGGACCAGCTGCTGGCCCGCGACGTCGACGGCGTCCTGGTGAACCGGATGAACACCACGCCCGACGGCGCGTTCCAGACCTACAGCGTCGAGTCCGGTGACTACATCCGCGAGCACTTCTTCGGCGGCGATCCGCGCCTGCGCCACATGGTCGAGCAGATGAGCGACGAGCAGATCCGCAAGCTGCCGCGCGGTGGCCACGACTACCGCAAGGTCTTCGCCGCGTTCGACTCCGCCACCAAGCACGTCGGCCAGCCGACCGTGATCCTGGCCAAGACCATCAAGGGCTGGACGATCGACGCCCTCGAGGGCAAGAACGCCACCCACCAGATGAAGAAGCTGACCCAGGACGACCTCAAGCGCTTCCGGGACCGCCTCTACCTGCCGATCTCCGACCGCGACCTCGAGCGGGCCTACGAGGAGACCGGCTCCGCGCCGTTCTTCCACCCCGGCGAGGACGCGCCGGAGACCGAGTACATGCTCGAGCGCCGCCGCGTGCTCGGCGGCTCGCTGCCGAAGCGGGTCGTGCGCGCCAAGAGCCTGGTCCTGCCGGGCGACAAGGTCTACGGCGACCTGAAGCAGGGCTCGGGGAAGCACAAGATCGCCACCACCATGGCGGTGGTGCGGCTGCTCAAGGACTGGATGAAGGACCCGGAGATCGGCAAGCGGATCGTGCCGATCGCGCCGGACGAGTACCGCACGTTCGGCATGGACGCGATGTTCCCGAGCGCGAAGGTCTACAACCCGGCCGGCCAGCGCTACGAGTCGGTCGACCGCAAGTTGTTGCTGTCCTACAAGGAGTCGGCGCAGGGCCAGATGCTGCACGAGGGCATCTCCGAGGCCGGCGCGATGGCGTCGGCGACGGCCGCCGGGTCGGCGTACGCCACCCACGGCGAGCAGATGATCCCGTTCTACATCTTCTACTCGATGTTCGGGTTCCAGCGCACCGGCGACTCGATCTGGGCGATGGCCGACCAGCTGGCCCGCGGCTTCCTGATCGGCGCGACCGCCGGCCGGACCACGCTGACCGGCGAGGGGCTCCAGCACGCCGACGGCCACTCGCCGCTGCTCGCGGCGTCGAACCCGGCGATCGTGCACTACGACCCGGCGTACGCCTACGAGATCAGCCACATCATGCGCTCCGGGCTCGAGCGGATGTACGGCGAGACCGGGCCGGACGGCGCCGGCGAGGACGTCATCTTCTACCTGACCGTCTACAACGAGCCGGTCGCGCACCCCGCGGAGCCCGGCGACGTCGACGTCGACGGCATCCTGAAGGGCATCCACCGGACCTCGGTCGCCTCGGGCGAGGGCCCGCGTGTGCAGCTGCTCGGCTCGGGCGTCGGCATGCCGTGGGTGCTCGACGCCCAGCGGATGCTGGCCGAGGAGTGGGGCGTGCAGGCCGACACCTGGTCGGTCACCTCCTGGAACGAGCTCGCCCGCGACGGCGCCGCCGCCGAGGAGTGGAACCTCCTCCACCCGGGCGAGGCCAAGCGGACGGCGTACGTCGCCGACAAGCTCGGTGCCGCCGAGGGACCGGTCGTGGCGGTGTCCGACTTCATGCGCGCCGTGCCGCTGCAGATCGCGCGCTGGGTGCCGGCCGACTACCGGGTGCTCGGTGCGGACGGCTTCGGTTTCGCCGACACCCGTCCCGCCGCCCGCCGCTTCTTCCACATCGACGCCCAGTCGATCGTGGTCCAGGCGCTGCAGGCGCTCGCGGACGCCGGCCAGATCGAGCGCTCGAAGGTCGAGGAGGCCTTCGCCCGCTACCGCATCGACGACCCCACCGCGGTCGCCGGGGTGGTGCAGGAGGGCGGGGACGCCTGAGGCCGGGCGGATGGATCCCCGGCCGGCCGGGGATCCTCCGACCCCGGCGGCCTCCGGTCCGGAACCCTCAGGCCGTCTCGCCCACCGCGCGCAGCGAGGTGGGCGCCTGGCCGGCCCGGAGGAGGGCGCGGAACCGGGCGCGGGAGTAGCGGGCCGGCTCGGTGGTGCGGATGAAGTCCTGGAGGATCCGGGCGAAGCGCCGCGGGTGGTCCTTGTGGGGGAAGTGCCCGGCGTCCGGGATCACCTCGATGCGGGCCCGGGGCGCCAGGTCGGCGACCCGGGCCGCGTGCTCGACGGGGATGACCGCGTCGTCGCTCCCCCACACCACCGACAGCGGCATCTCCTCGGTGAGGTAGGCGCGGTCGGCCATGGTGACGATCTGACCGCGCCAGTCGACCACGGCCCGGACGACGTGCCGGATCGCGTGCCGGGCGTCCGGGTCCTTGAAGGTGTCGTAGATGGCGGCGACCTCGTCGAGGTCGCGGGTCAGCTTCAGCGGCGCGTGCGCGAGCGCGCGGAGCCCGGCCACGCCGGCGTGCCGCACGCCGGGCATGGTGAGCAGCCCCATCACCTGGTGGAAGCCGGGGGTGCTGATCGCACGGATGGCCGGGCTGACCTCGGGGCCCAGACCCCCGGCGGCCACCAGCATCAGCCGCTCGGTGCGCTCGGGGAACTGGTAGGCGAACTGCATCGCCACGCCGCCGCCGAAGCTGTGCCCGACGACGGTCACCTTGTCGATGCCGAGCACGGTCAGCAGGTCGCGCATGGCGTTGGCGTAGCCGCCCAGGGTGTAGTCGGCGCGCGGCTTGGCGCTGCGCCCGTGACCGAGCAGGTCCGGCGCGATGACGGTGTAGCGCCGCGACAGCGGCTCGACGACCGCGTCCCACGTGGTGTGGTCGCAGCCGAGACCGTGGAGCAGCAGGACGGCGGGCCCCTGCCCCACCTTCACGAACGCCCGGCGGTGGCCGTGGATCGTGACGTGCTGGACCTCGTGGCGGTCGGACACCGCGGCTCCTCCCAAGCGGGACACCCCCGGGTGGGCGTCGTGCGCGATTGAACCAGAGGTACCCACCGTCTCCACCGCCGAATCGCGGGACGCCGCCGACCGGCCGATAACCTGCAGGCGTGAGTCCAGGGGAGGTCGGCGCCGCGCGGGCCGCGGACGCGCTGCAGCGCGCCACCGGGGCGCTCAGCACCGCCGCGGCCGCCCGGATGGAGCAGGACCTCCCGTGGTTCAGCGAGCTCAGTGCCGAGGACCGCTCCTGGGTCGGCGTCATCGTGCAGTCCGGCATCCGCGGCTTCGTCGACTGGTACCGCCAGACCGGTGACCGCAGCGGCCCCCACAGCAGCGCCATGGTCGCCTCCGTCTTCGGCGCCGCACCCCGCGCGCTGGCCGGGGTCATCAACCTCCAGCAGACCGTCGACCTGGTGCGGCTCGCCATCGACGTCGTCGAGTCCGACGTCGTGGACCTCCTCGAGCCGGAGGACGCGGAGGAGGTGCGGGCGGCCGTCCTGCGCTACGCCCGCGAGGTCGCGTTCGCGACCGCCGAGGTCTACGCCCGCGCCGCGGAGCTGCGCGGCGCCTGGGACGCGCGCCTCGAGGCCCTCGTCGTCGACGCGGTCCTGCGCGCGGAGCCCGACGAGACCCTGCTGTCGCGCGCCAGCGCCCTGGGTTGGTCCGAGCGCGGCGAGGTGGCCGTGGTGCTCGGGTCCGTCCCCGACGACCGGACCGACGCGGACACCTTCGACGAGGTACGCCGGGCGGCGCGGTCGTCGGGCATGGAGGCGATGTGCGCCGTGCAGGGCGAGCGGCTCGTCGTGGTCCTCGGCGGCGCCGCCGATCCCCGCGCCGCCGCCGCGGTGGTGGAGCCGTTCTTCGGGGCCGGCCCGGTCGTCGTCGGCCCGGTCGCGGCGGACCTCGGGCGCGCCCACGCCTCGGCCCGGGCCGCGCTCTCGGGGCTGCGGGCGGCGGCCGGTTGGCCCCGGGCGCCCCGTCCGGTCCGGAGCCAGGAGCTGCTGCCCGAGCGCGCGCTCGCCGGCGACGGCCACGCGCGGCGGCACCTCGTCGAGGAGGTCTACCTGCCGCTGGTGCGCGCCCGCGGCACGCTGATCGAGACGATCTCCTCCTACTTCGAGCACGGCTCGTCCATCGAGGCGACCGGCCGGGCGCTGTTCGTCCACCCCAACACCGTGCGCTACCGGATCCGGCAGGTCGCCGACCTCACCGGCTTCTCCCCCAACGATCCCCGCGACGCGTTCACCTTGGAGATCGCGCTGGTGCTGGGCCGTCAGTCCGGCCGCAACCAGCCGTGAGGCCGACGTCGCCGTAGCGCGCACTTTTTGTGGAGACCCTCCAAAGTTCTGGTGGTCCTTTTCGTGCACGTCGGAGGCGATCCGGACCGGTGGTTCCGGGCAGAGTGGAGCCGTGCTCGTGATCGTCGCGCCCGGGCAGGGCGCCCAGTCCCCTGGCTTCCTCAGGCCCTGGCTCGAGGACCCCGTCTTCGCCGGCCGATTCGAGTGGCTCGCCACCGTGGCGGGGTTGGACCTCACCCACTACGGCACCGAGGCCGACGCGGAGACCATCCGCGACACCCGCATCGCCCAGCCCCTGCTCGTCGCGACCAGCCTGGTGGCGGCGCTCCAGCTGTTCCCGCACCCCGGTGACGCCTTCACCCAGATCGGCGCGGTCGCCGGCCACAGCGTCGGCGAGATCGCCGCGGCCGCGGGTGCCCGGGTGATCACGGCCGAGCAGGCGATGGTGCTGGTCCGCGAGCGCGGCAACGCGATGGCGGCGGCCGCCGCGGCCACGCCCACCGGCATGACGGCGATCCTCGGCGGCGACCGCGAGGAGGTGCTCGCCCGGCTCGAGAAGCACGGCCTCACCCCGGCCAACGACAACGGCCCCGGCCAGGTCGTCGCCGCCGGCACGCTCGAGCAGCTCGCCGCGCTCGCCGACGACGCGCCCGCCAAGGCGCGGCTCATGCCGCTGAGCGTCGCCGGCGCCTTCCACACCTCCCACATGGAGCCGGCGGTCGGTCACCTCGGCCACCTGGCCCGGTCGGTGTCGACCCACGACCCGCGCACCCGCGTCATCTCGAACCGCGACGGCCAGGTCGTCCACGACGGCCGCCAGGTGCTGGCCCGGCTCGTCGGCCAGATCGCCAGCCCGGTCCGCTGGGACCTCTGCATGGACACCATGGCGGACCTCGGCGTCACCGGGATCCTCGAGATGCCGCCGGCCGGCACGCTGACCGGCATCGCGAAGCGCGCCCTGAAGGGGGTCGCGACGTTCGCGCTCAAGACGCCGGACCAGCTCGAGGACGCCCGCGCGTTCTGCGCCGAGCACGGCGAGTCCGCGGGCATGGAGACCAGCCCCACCTGGCGGATGATCGTGTCGCCCGCCAAGGGCACCTTCCACCTCGACGCCGAGGCGGCCGCCTCCGATGCGCTGGCGCCCGGCGCCGCGATCGGCGAGGTCGCCAGCCTGCGCGACCGCACGCGCATCAACGCACCGCACGGCGGCCACGTCGTCGAGTGGCTCGTCGAGGACGGTGACCTGGTGTCGCCCGGCCAGCCGCTGCTCCGCCTCCACCCGGAGGGTCGCCAGTGAGCGCGCTCCAGCAGTCCCAGGGCGCGCCGTACGCCGCCATCCTCGGCGTCGGCGCCTACCGGCCCTCGCGCGTCATCCCGAACTCCGAGGTCGTCGACGCGATCGACTCCAACGACGAGTGGATCCAGCAGCGCTCCGGCATCAAGGAGCGCCGCTGGGCCACGCCGGAGGAGACCGTGCAGATGATGTCGGTCGCCGCGGCCCGGCAGGCCCTCGACGGCGCCGGCATCGAGGCCCGGCAGGTCGACTGCGTGCTGGTCGCGACCGTCAGCCACATGCTCCAGACCCCGGCGGTCGCGACCGCCATCGCCCACGAGCTCGGCACCGACCACCCGGCCGCCTTCGACATCTCCGCCGCCTGCGCCGGCTTCTGCCACGGCGTCTCGCTGGCCTCCGACATGATCCGCGGCGGCAGCGCCCGCCATGTGCTGGTCATCGGCGTCGAACGGCTCTCCGACATCACCGACGTCAACGACCGCGGCACCGCGTTCATCTTCGCCGACGGCGCGGGGGCGGTCGTCGTGGGCCCCAGCGACGTGCCGGGCATCGGACCGGTCGTCTGGGGCTCCGACGGGGAGCAGTTCGACCTGATCCGGCAGCGCGAGGACTGGCGCGACGTGATCGCCGCCGACAACCCGCGCATGCCGCACCTGGTGATGCAGGGCAACGCCGTCTTCCGCTGGGCGTCGTTCACGATGGCGAAGATCGCCCTCGAGGCGCTCGAGCGCGCGGGCATCGGCGTCGATGACCTCGACGTGTTCGTGCCCCACCAGGCCAACATGCGGATCACCGACGCGATGGCGCGCACCATGAAGCTGCCCGACCGCGTGCGGGTCGCCCGCGACATCGCCGAGCAGGGCAACACCTCGGCCGCGTCGATCCCGCTCGCGCTCGAGCGGATGGTCCGCGAGGGCGAGGCCCGCCGCGGCGACAAGGCGCTGCTGATCGCGTTCGGCGCCGGGCTGGCCTACGCCGCCCAGGTCGTCACGGTGCCCTAGCGAGCGAACCACCACCCCACACACGACCCGGGCGAACTCACCGGCCGGGACCAACAGAGAGGAACTACCAGCATGGCCACCACCGAGGAGATCCGCGCCGACCTCGCT
>Ga0308174_10001586_pt1 | contig 10720 bp, 13 predicted proteins | sample PhyPR2_FD_203894 | JGI IMG/M metagenome (GOLD analysis project Ga0308174, IMG submission 203894) | Soil microbial communities from UC Gill Tract Community Farm, Albany, California, United States - DLSLS.P.R2 | ecosystem: Environmental > Terrestrial > Soil > Agricultural land | place: USA... | reverse complement strand
TCAGCCAACTCCGGCACGACGAGCTTTCCGGCAGCGGTAGGGGTCGAGGCGCGGACGTCCGCGGCGAGATCGCAGAGCGGGGTGTCCTGCTCGTGTCCGACGGCGGAGACCACGGGGACCGGGCACTCGGCGACCGCGCGGACGACGCGCTCGTCGCTGAAGGGGAGGAGATCCTCGAAGCTGCCGCCGCCGCGGGTCAGGATGACCACGTCGACGTCGTCGTGTTCGCAGAGAGCGCCGATCGCGGCCACGATCTCGGCGGCGGCGCGCGGGCCCTGGACGTACGTCTCCGCGACGAGGACCGCGGCCGATGGGAAGCGGGTCCGGATCGTCGTCACGACGTCGCGCTTCGCGGCTGCGTCGTTGCCGGTCACGATGCCGATGCGCCGCGGCAGCAAAGGCAGCGGGCGCTTGCGGGAGTCGGAGAAGAGACCCTCGGACGCGAGGGCCGCCTTCAGCCGCTCGAGTGTGGCGAGGTGGGCGCCGACGCCGAAACGCTCGATCGTCAGCGCGCGGAGCTTGAACTCGCCGCGTTGCTCGTACAGCTCCGGCCTGCCGAACAGGTGCACGCGCTCACCGTCCGAGAGGTCGAGCCGCAGCGCGTCGAACCTCCCGCGCGCCATCGCCACGCCCACGCAGGAACCGTCGGCCGGATCCTTGAGCGTGAAGAAGACCGTTGCCCACCGCTCGTGCCGGCGGAGCTCGGTCACCTCGCCCTCGACCCAGACCGTGGGGAGGCGCGACAGCCACTGCCCGACCCCGCGATTGAACGCGGCGACCGAGTAGACGGTGCGATCGTCGTACGGCAGCGCCTCGACCTTGGCCACCGCCGCAGCGTAGTCGCGCGACTGTTACAGAAGGATCTCGGCAGCCGTATCCGGCTGGCAGCCGCGGCCGAGCATCTCGCAGGCGATATGGAGGTCAGCCTCGCTCACGGCCAGCCGCTCGGCGAGCGAGAGCGGGTAGCCGGCCTCGATCAAGATGTGGAGACGCCAGCTCTCCACCTTCGAGCGCTCGTCGATCCGGGGCTCTTCGAGAATGGGGGTTGTCGTCTCGCTCATGGCCACTCAGGTTCGTGCTGCTACCGACGAACCCTTCTGGGCGTTGTTAGGACAACTTTTTGTAAGGGCTCAGGAGCCGCGGACGGCTGCGGCCGAGGCATATCGGCGCAGGAGCTCCTGCAGACGCGCTTCGAGCACGCCACGCTCCGCCTCGATGTCGGAGCGGAGATCCTCGATCCGTCGCCGCATCTCGCTCTCGAGCTCGCTCAGGCGCTGATCCTGTGCCGCGACGAGCTCGTCCTGCCGCCGGTCGAGCTCCTTCCCGACATTCGAGACCCGGTGCTCGAGCCGCTGCGCGCCTGCGTCTCCGACGTGCGCCAGCCGCTCCGCGAGCACCGTCTCGGCCTCCCGCGAGAAGGTGCTCACGGCCCGGTCGAGCTCGCGGGCGAGGCGCTTCGCGGCGTCCTCCCGCGAGGTCTTCACGAGCTGCGAGAATCGCTGCGCGGCCTCGTCCGCATGGGACGCCACTGCTCGGTCGACGGCGCGCTCGAGCTGCTCGATCTGTCGGCGGGAGACGTCGTCGAAGCCGGCCTTCACGCGCTGCACCGCGTCGGCTTCCTCGCGCTGCGCCTGCTCGGTCAGCTCGCGCTCCCGGCGGGACATCCGCTCCTCGAGCTCGTGCAGCGCCCGCCGACGTTCGGCCGCGTGCGCCTCGAGCTCGCTGCTTACGAGGCCGAGAGCATCTTCGACCGTGCGGTTGAGCTCGGTGCGCAGCCGTGCCACTCCCGCCCGCTGCTCCTCGCTCTCGGCCGAGAGCCGCTCGGCGTCCGCCGTGAGCCGGAGCTCGATCTCGCGCAGCACCTGCTGCTGCCGCTGCTCGAGCTCCGCGATCCGCGTCCTGGTCGCCTCGGCGATTCGATCGAGATCCTGTGACCACCCTGCGAGCCGCTGCTCGATGTCGGCCTGAACCTGGTTCAGCTTCTCGCCGAGAGCCGCCGTCGCGTCGTGCTCCCACTGAGAGACGAGCGTCCGCCGCTCCTCCGCGATCTGCCGCTCCTGCTCCTCCAAGAGCGAGCGCGAGTCGGCGCGGGCGCGGGCGAGCGTCAGCTGGAGATCCTTGCCGAGTGCTGACTTCTCCCGCTCGACGGCGGCGAGGAGGTCCGTCTGTGACTCGGCGAGCCGAGCGTCCATCGCGGCGACGCGGTTCAGCGCGCGGCGCAGGAGCAGAGCGGCCACGGCCACCGCCGTGCAGACGGTCAGCCCCGCCGCGGCCACGGCCAGCGGCCGGTCGTGGCGCAGGGCGAACGCGACCCAGACACCGACGGACGCGGCCGCCTCGACGGCGACCACGGAAGCGAGCGCGGACGTCGATGTGCGGCGGAGCCCAGCGCCGGCAAGAGCGAGGGCAGCGAGCACGACGCCGCCCGCGAAGATGAGATCGGCGATCGTCGTCAGCGTCACCCGGCTCAGTTTAGAGCGCTATCCCGCCCGCAGAAGAAGCAGCGCGACGGCGATGAGGACAGCCGCGGCAGCGAGCGCCTTGAGTGCAGCTTCGGGCTCGGCCGCAAGCGAGTCCGCGTCGAGCGGCACCGTCGTCCCGTCGTCGAGTCGTAGCTCCCCCTCGACGGCGACGACCCGGCGGCGAACGAGCCGCACCGGCGTCGAGAGCCGCCGCTGGGCCCAGCTCGCGGCGAACGCGTAGGCTGCGCCGGCAAAGGCGGCGCCGTGCAACGTCTCGGCCGACGCGAAGTACGCCGTCAGCACCGGGAAGGCCCCCCAGGCCGCCGGGAACCAGAGCCCGCCGTGGAACTTCCCCCCGAACAGCTCGAGGTTGTACGCGACGACGAGAAAGGCGCCGACCGCGACGAAGACGAGAAGCCAGAGCGTGCGGGAGATCGCGACGGCGATGCCGATCGCGGCGGCGGCCGAGATCGAGGCAGCCGCGAGGGCGACGAGCACCGGCGCCGAGATGCGCGTCTGCAGCGGGCGGCTGCGCAACTCGTCGAGGGCGTGCGCCCCGACACCCATGGCGAGCGCGAAGGCGAGCGTCGTCCACGCGAGCAGCGACCAGTCCATCCGCGGCGCGAGAGCCGCCCCGACCGCGACGTACGAGAGGTGCCAGAGCGTGTACGGAGGATGGAGGAGCGTGACGTAATCGCGCCAGCCGCCCGGGCGGAGCGCGTAGAAGGCCGGCCGCGGCCGCGCCGCGGTCATGTGCGCCTTCCCCAGACGACGATCCCGCCGCCGAGGCTGAGCCGCCTGGCCTCGACCTCGGCGAGGCCCGCGTCGTGCCACGCCTCGAGGAGGCGCGGCTCCGGCCAGTCGCGCCAGAAGTCTCGGATGCTCGGGCCGAGGAAGCGCCCGACGCCGCCCCAGCCGGACGAGACGACGGCCCCGGCCGCGGGCAGCCCGACTCGCACGTAGAGCTCCCAGAGCGGGCGCCACGCGCCGCGCGGGAGCCCGAACTCGAGCATGGCCACCGTCCCGCCCGGCCGGACGACCCGGGCGAGCTCAAGCAGCGTCGCGGGCACGTCGTCCACGTAGCGGAGCAGGTACGTGAAGGTGAGCGCGTCGACCTCCCCGGCGGCGAACGGCAGGCGCTCGGCCCGCGCCTCGCGCAGCTCGATCCGGTCGCTCAGTCCTTCATGCGCGACACGCTCGCGCCCCGCCGCGAGCATCTCGGGGCTCTGGTCGACGCCGACCACGGTGCGGCCCGGGTCCGCGCGCGCGAGTTGGATCGCGACGGCCGCCGTCCCGCTCGCGACGTCGAGCACTCGCTGCGCGTCCGCCGGGATCCGCGAGACGAGAAACGAGCGCCACCGCGGGTCCTGCCCAAAGGAGAGGAGGCGGGCGTAACGGTCGTACGTCGGGCCGAGCGGAGCAAACAGTTCACGCGCGTGGCGGGTGCGGGCGGAGGCCTCCACGGCCGTATTCTGGCCGCATGACGGTCGCGGAGGACGTCGGTCGCATCGCGAGCACGGCTGCTGCGTCCGCGGAGGCGGGCGAGGAGCTCGCCGGCGTGCTCGTCGCCGAGACTCTCGGACGGCTCGTCTACCTCTGCGCGTTCGAGTCGGCCGAGAGGCACGCCTGGCTCGCGCTCGGCGCCGACGCGGAGCCTCTGACCGAGAGGCGGCTCGTGCTGGAGGCCGCGTCGCTCGCCGCGCTCTGCGAGGTGGCGGAGGAGTCCGCGGGCGGCGGCAACCTCCCCGAGCTCCAGGCTCGGCTCGCCGAGCTACGCGAGACCGCAAATCCGGAGGGCATCGAGGAAGCGGAAGCCGCGGCCGCCGCCCTCGCCGACACGCTGCAAGCGGAGCCGCGCATTGCGAGCGGCGCCTACCTCGACGCCGTCGGCTCGGCGTCGCGGCGGCTCGAGCAGGCGCTCGGCGAGAGCGACGTCTCTCCTTTCGCGGCGGCGATGCAGTCGGTGTTCGCGGCGGTGGAGGAGCTGACGGCGGATGTCGAGCGCAACTACAAACTGACGCTGGAATGAGCGGCGAGCCCGAGAAGCGTGCGTCGGACGCCGAGCGTGAGCAGATCGTCGGCCGGCTGCGTGACGCTTCCGCCGAGGGTCGGCTCACGCTCGAAGAGCTCGCAGATCGAACCGCGCTCGCCTATCGCGCGCAGTCGCACGCCGAGCTCGCGCCGCTGACCGAGGACCTGCCCGGGCCGGTAGCGCCTGTCTCGCGGCGTAAGCCCGTGCGGTGGACCGTCGTCGTGATCGGCGAGGCGAAGCGCAAGGGTCGCTGGCGGATCGCGGGTCACACCACCGTCGTGATGGGGATCGGCGACTGCGAGCTCGACCTCCGTCAGGCCGAGCTCGACGGTGACGACGTGACGGTGACCGTCGTGCAGGTGATCGGTGACACGACGATCGTCGTGCCGAATCACGTCGATGTCGAACTCTCCGGGCTCCTGCTGATCGGAGGCAAGTCGGACGAGGGCTCGGAAGCCGACATCGCCCCGTCCGCTCCGCGTGTTCGCGTCCGAGTCTTCGGCCTGATCGGCGAGCTGAAGGTAGTGCACCGCTAAGCTGGTCCGCATGGAAGGCGGCGGCTTTGGTTTCCCGTTCGGCGGAGACCCCGAGGAGATCATGCGGGGACTGCGCGAGTTTGCCGAGCAGCAGGCGGAGAGCGTCCAGGAGGCGCAGCGGGAGCAGTTCGCGACACTCACGCTCAACACCGCCGTCGAGTTGACCTCGGCCGCGCTGCAGCAGATTCAGCCGCAGGGCGGCGTGGACGAGCAGGCGATCGCGCTGCGCGACGCGATGCGCGTTCTCTTCCCCGAGGCGGTGGCGCTCGTCAGCGCCGCGCGCCAGGGGTTCATGCGCGAGACCCCCTGAGCAACCGCCGCGGGGTTCGGGCGAGCCCCGCGTAGAATCGCCGCGCCCGTGTCGCTGCTCGACTCCGCCCTCGTCCGTCTCCTGCCGGCGGTGCCGAAGCCCGTCGTGCAGCTGTTCTCCTCGCGCTACATCGCCGGCGCAACCCTGGCCGAAGCCGTCGAGTGCGTCCGCGAGCTGAACGGCGGGGGGAAGATGGCCACCGTCGACGTGCTCGGCGAGGAGATCACGCGCGAGGAGGAGACCCGCGCGATCGCCCAGGCGTACCGCGACGTGTTCGCCGCGATCGACGAGGCCGCGCTCGACTCGAACGTCAGCGTCAAGCTCACCGCACTCGGACTTGATCTGTCGTACGACCTCTGCCGCGAGAACCTCCTCGATGTCGTGCGCACCGCGGCCGGCTACGGCAACTTCGTGCGGATCGACATGGAGGACTCGTCGACGACCGACGACACGCTGCGGCTCTATCGCGAGCTCCGGGAGGACGGCCACGACAATCTCGGCGTGGTGCTGCAAGCGCGGCTGCGGCGTACGCTCGAAGACGTCCAGGCGCTGGCGGATCTCGGGCCGAGCGTTCGCCTCTGCAAGGGCATCTACCTCGAGCCGGGGACGATCGCGTTCACCGACTTCGAGGCGGTGCGCGCGCATTTCCTCCGTTGCCTCGACGTGCTGCTCGACGCCGAGTGCTATGTCGGTGTGGCGACGCACGACGAGTGGCTGATCGGCGAGTCGCTGGCGCGGATCTCGCGCCGGAGTCTCGGGCCGCTCGGCTACGAGCTCCAGATGCTGCTGGGGGTGCGCGAGGAGCGGCGCGACGAGCTGGTGGCGGAAGGGCACCGGCTGCGCGTCTACGTCCCCTTCGGCGAGCACTGGTACCGCTACTCGCTGCGGCGGCTGCAGGAGAACCCGGCGATGGCCGGGACGATCGCGAAAGCGACTGCCGGTCGCGTCCTCCGGCTCGGCGCGAAGTGATCTGGGCGCGGGCCGACGGTTGCCGCGTCACGCTCGCCGACGGACGCGAGCTGCTCGACCTGACGGGCGGCTTCGGCGTCGCGGCGCTCGGCCACCGCAACCCGCGCATCTTCGAGGCGTGGCGCGGGCAGGAGGTCGTGCACGCGCTCGGGGATCTCGCCGATGCCGAGGTGACGGTGCGCCTGCGGGAGGCGCTGCCGAGGCCGGCGAAGCTCGGCGTCACGGGGGAGGACGCGGTCGAGATCGCGCTCCGGACGGCGCTGCTCGCGACCGGGCGGCCGGGCATCGTCGCTTTCGAAGACGCCTATCACGGCACGGGGCTGCTCGCGCTTGCGGCGACCGGCTTCGAGCGGTTCCGCGCGCCGTTCGCAGCGTGGCTGCCGGGGCCGGTACACCGGCGTGCCTACGGGGAGGATCCCGGGTCGCTGCCTGGGGACGCCGGCTGCGTGATCGTCGAGCCGGTGCAGGGGAGGGCGGGCTCGCGGGTCCCGCCCGACGGCTTCCTCGAGACGCTCCGCCGCCGGTGCGACGAGTCCGGGGCGTTGCTCCTCGTCGACTCGATCTACGCGGGGCTGGGTCGGGTGGGCGAGATGTGGCCGGGCGAGCAGGTCGCAGACGTGCTCTGCGTCGGCAAGGCGCTCGGCGGCGGCCTGCCCCTCTCGGCTGCGCTCTTCTATCGCGATGGGCTCGAAGACGTCTGGCAGCTCGGGCCTGAGGACGTCTACACGCACACGCACGTCGGGAACCCGCTCGCATGCGCCGCCGGCCTGGTGGTGCTCGACGAGGTGCCGAAGCTGCTCGACCGCGTGCGCGAGGCGGGTGAGCGCTTCGAGCAGGCCGGCTGGCACGGACGCGGACTGCTCCGTGCCCGTGAGGGCGACGCCGACGAGGCCCTCGCGCGCGGCGTTCTCGTCGTCCCCGCTGGCCCCGACGGCTCCCTGATCCAGGCGACGCCGCCGCTGACGATCACCGACGCCGAGCTCGACGAGGCGCTCGAGCGACTGTCCGTTCTGGGCTAAGCGCGGCGCGCGTAGAGCAGGAATGTCGCCGGGATGCGGCGGTCATGGCGGCGGCGCGCGGTGCCGCCCGGGTACTCCTCGAGCGCCTCGATGCGCAGGCCGGCGCGCACGAGCGCGCTCACGACCTGGCCGGTTCGCCACAGTCGGTCCGGGTCCGCGGGATCGCGGAAGTAGTCGTTTCGCCAGCGGAGAAAGTCGTCGACGCAGTCCGCGACGGGGTGGTCGTCGAAAACGAGCAGCTCGCCGTGCTCACGCAGCGCCGCCGCGATGCCGGTCGCCCAGCCTGCGAGGTCGTCCAGGTGGCCGAGCACTCCCTCGCCCGAGTAGACGAGGTCGAAGCGGTGGCGCCGCAGCTGGCGCGGCAGCGACTGCGGGTTCCCGTCCACCCAGAGGATCTTGGGCCACCGCTCGCGTGCCGTCTCGAGCGCTCCCGGTCGTGCATCCACGCCGGTGGCGACGGCTCCGAGCTCGGCGAGCCTGGCGGTGGCCTCGCCGGTCCCGCAATGGAGATGGAGGACGCGCTTCTTCGTCAAGTCGCCGAGGGTGCGCTGCACGATCGGTGGCAGTTCCGCGGGCTCGGCGCGAGCCTTGTGCGCGTCTTCGAAGGCGCGGATGTTCTCCTCGGTCGGCTCCATCCCCGGCCTTACGCCCCGAGCGAGTAGCCGCCGTCCACGACGAGCGTCTGGCCGCAGACCATCGCGGCGTCCGGTGAGCAAAGAAAGGAGACGACCGCGGCGACGTCCTTCGGCTCCACGAGCCGGCCGGCCGGCGTCCGCTTCACTGACGCGAGCATCTGTTCCTTGTTCGGGAACCAGTCGAGTGCCTCGGTGTCGACGACGCCCGCCGAGACGCAGTTGACGCGGATCCCACGCGGAGCAAGGTCGAACGCGAGGTAGCGCACGACCGACTCCAGGGCCGCCTTCGACGTGCCCACGAGGACGTAGTTGGGAAGGACGCGCTGCGAACCGAGGCTCGAGATCGCGAGGATCGCGCCGCCTTCCTCCATCGCCGGCACGGTCGCGCGCGCGAGGGAGAGAAGCGCGCGCGCGTTTGCCGCGAGCGTCCAGTCCCAGTGCTTGTCCTCGGTCTCGAGCGCAGGGCGGATGACGCCGGTGGCGGCGTTGTGAACGACGACGCGGTATGGGCCGGCGGCGGCGAGCTCGTCCACGACCCGCGCGTCGGCGACGTTGCCGCGCACGAGCACGGCCTCGGCTCCGGCCTCCTGCACCAGCGCTGCCGCCTCCTCGGCCGCGGTGTCGTTGCGCATGTAGCCGAGCACGGCACGAGGGGCTCCGTCGGCCACGAGCCGGAGCGCGATCGCCCGGCCGATCCCTCGCGTCCCCCCGGTGACGAGCACCGAGGCGCCCTGCAAGCTCATCGCAGTCTCGGCAGCGGCTCGTCGGCGGGCGCCGAGCTCGGGAGCTCGCTCCAGCCGGGCCGCGTCTGCGGCTCGCGGCGGCTGTCGGCCGCCTTCGAGGACGCGTGCCCGAGCTGGTCGAGCAGCTCCATCTTCTCCTCGGCGTACTGCCGCACCGGGTGCTCCTCGGGCAGGTCGAGGACGAGCTCACGCACGCGCGCACGCAGCTGGTAGGCGAAGTGCGGCGTCGCTGGCCCAACGAGCTCGTCGACGTCGGCGAAGGTCGGCTCCGGCATCGCAGCGGAGCCTAAAGGTACGTTCGCGGACGTGCGCCGACTTTCCGTTGTGGACGCGATGTTGCTCGGCGCCGTCCTGCTCTGGGCGCTCAACATCACGGTCACGAAGTACATGCTGGAGCACGGCTGGCTTCCACTCGCGTACGGCACGATCCGTTACTTCGCCGCGATCTCGATCTTCTGGATCTACACCTGGTGGCGCGAGCGCTCGTTCCGGATCGCGCGCGTCGACTGGATCTACGTCGGCATCGCGGCGGCCATGATCTTCGTGAATCAGCTCTGCTTCGTCTACAGCCTCGAGTTCGCGCGTGCCTCGACCGTGTCGCTGCTCTTCGGCACGACCCCCATGTTCGTGGGGCTGATCTCGATCGTCGTCCTTCACGCACGCCTGGGCAGGTCGTTCTGGATCGGCGCCGGCCTGACCCTCGCCGGCGTCGCACTGATTGCGGCCGGCGCCGGCGGTGGGCTCGTCTCGGGCTGGAAGGGCGATTTGCTCGCGATCTCCCTCGCCGTCACCTGGGCGAGCTACACGATCGCGATCGCGCCGCTGATGCGCCGCTACTCCCCGTACCGGATCAGCGCCGTGGTGCTCGCGATCGGCTGGCTGCCGCTCGCCCTCGTGAGCATCCCGCAGATCAGCCGCCAGGACTTCTCCTTCTCGGGGACGGTCTGGCTCGGCTTCGCCTACGCCGTGATCGGGCCGCTCTTCCTCACGAACATCCTCTGGTTCACCGCCGTCGACCGGGTCGGCGCCCCGCGGGCGACGATCTTCAACAACATGCAGCCGTTCTTCGGCGTGCTCTTCGCGCTCCTGATCCTCTCCGAGTCCATCCACGGGCTCGAGATCGCAGGCGGCGCCCTCATCTTCGCCGGCATCGCCTACGAGCGCGTGGGCCGGCAGGTGCCGGCGCGCGTGCCGACCGCCGAGTAAACGGACTTCGCCGCCGTGGCGTAGCGAGGGGCATAATCGGTGCATGGCCGAAGACTTCATGCCGCTGCTCGGCTGGGATCACGTCGAGCTCTGGGTCGGCAACGCAAAGCAGGCTGCGTACTTCTACGAGCACGCGATGGGCTTCACGCGGACGGCGTACGCCGGTCCTGAGACGGGAGTCCGCGACCGCGCCTCCTACGTGCTCGAGCAGGGCGACGTCCGCTTCGTCGTCACGAGCGCGCTGCGCGAGGAGCACGAGATCACGAAGCACCACGCACGTCACGGCGACGGCGTCCGCGATATCTCGCTCACCGTGCCCGACGCGGCGCAGGCACACCGCGAGGCGGTCTCGCGCGGCGCGCGCAGCGTCATGGAGCCGCGGAGCGACGAGGACGAGTTCGGCGCCGTCGAGCGCGCGGCGATCGCCACCTACGGCGACACGATCCACACGTTCGTCGACCGGGCCGAGTACGGGGGCCCGTTCCTGCCCGGCTACGTCTCGGTTTCGGAGAACGGCCACACCGCGGCCGGTGCCGGCCTGACGAACATCGACCACGTCGTCGGCAACGTCGAGCTGGGCAAGATGGACTACTGGGTCGAGTTCTACGAGCGGGTCTTCGGGATGACGAACATCATCCATTTCGGAGACGACGACATCCAGACCGAGTACTCGGCGCTCATGTCGAAGGTCATGGCGGACGGAAGCGGCAAGGTCAAGTTCCCGATCAACGAGCCGGCCGAGGGCAAGCGCAAGAGCCAGATCCAGGAGTACCTCGATTTCTACGGCACTGCCGGCGCGCAGCACATC
>Ga0308174_10001585_pt1 | contig 10729 bp, 8 predicted proteins | sample PhyPR2_FD_203894 | JGI IMG/M metagenome (GOLD analysis project Ga0308174, IMG submission 203894) | Soil microbial communities from UC Gill Tract Community Farm, Albany, California, United States - DLSLS.P.R2 | ecosystem: Environmental > Terrestrial > Soil > Agricultural land | place: USA... | reverse complement strand
CGACGCAGGCGAAGGGATTGGCGCCCGAGGAGCCGGCGCCGCGCACCGTCGCGGTCGAGGCGTTCTGCTCGTGGTCGGCGTGCAGGATGAAGATGCGGTCCATGGCCCGCGTCAGGATCGGATTGGCTTTCCAGTCCTCGGCCGGGACCGAGAAGCACATGCGCAGGAAGTTCTCGGCGTGCGACAGCTCGTTGCGCGGGTAGACGAACGGCTGGCCGCGGAAGTACTTGAAGGCGCGCGCGGCGATGGTCGGCATCTTGGCGATCAGCCGGTGCGCCGAGATCGTCCGCTGCTGCGGGTCCTCGATGTCGGTCGAGTCGTGATAGAAGGCCGACAGCGCGCCCACCGCGCCGACCATGATCGCCATCGGGTGAGCATCCCGGCGGAAGCCTTGGAAAAACCTATCGAACTGGTCGTGCAACATCGTGTGGTAGGTGATGTTGTGCTCGAACTCCGTGTACTCGGGGGCGGTCGGCAGGTCGCCGTGCAGCAGCAGGTAGCAGACCTCCAGGAAGTTCGACTTCTCGGCCAGCTGGTCGATGGGATAGCCGCGGTGAAGCAGGATTCCCTTGTCGCCGTCGATGAAGGTGATCTTGCTCTCGCAGTTGGCCGTCGAGGTGAAGCCCGGGTCGTAGGTGAAGACGTCGGCGTCGGCGTAGAGCTTGCGCACGTCGACCACGTCCGGCCCGGCGGTCCCCTTGAGCACCGGCAGGTCGTAGGACTTGCCGCCGATCCCGATCTTCGCCGTGTCGCCCATGCGGAGCCCCTCCAATCGTCGGAAATGAAACGCCTGTTCGAGGCCTTAAAGCCGATTTAGCGCGCGAGCGAAAGCGCATCTGCGATGCGCGCCAGGCTTTCATCCCTGCCCAGGGAGACCAGCGCGCTGGCCAGGTCCGGCGCCGGCGATCCGCCCGCCAGCACCATCCGCAGCGCCGGGCCGAACTTGCCGATGCCGACGCCCTCGCGCTCGGCGAAGGCGCGGATGCGCGCCTCGAGCGGGGGGACCTCCCAGGCGGGGGCCCCGGAGAGGTCCTGGCGCAGGCGGTCCAGCCGGCCGAGCGTCTCCTCGCCCAGCAGGCCGCGGGCCTTCTCCGGCAGCTCCAGCGGACGGGTCTTCAGGACGAACACCACCGCGTCGGCAAGATCGAGCAGGGTCTTGGCGCCCTCCCGCACCAGGGGAACCGTGCGCTCGAGCACGGCCTTGTCGGTGCTCTTCAGCCGCCAGTCGCGGCTCTTCAGGATGCCGACGACGAGCTCGGTCAGGCGCTGCGGGTCGGCCTGGCGGATGTAGTGGTTGTTGAGGTGGTTGAGCTTGTCCCAGTCGAGGCGCGCCGGCGCGCTCACCACGTCCCTGACGTCGAACCAGGCCATCGCCTGCGCGTCGGAGAAGATCTCGTCGTCCCCATGACCCCAGCCGAGCTTGGCCAGGTAGTTGCGCATGGCCTCGGGCAGGTAGCCGAGATCGGCGAACTCGCTCACCGCCTGGGCGCCGTGCCGCTTGGAGAGCTTCTTGCCGTCCGGCCCGTGGATCATCGGCAGGTGAGCCCAGACCGGCGCGTCCCAGCCGAGGCCCTGGTAGATCAGGGTCTGCCGCGCGGCGTTGTTCAGGTGGTCGTCGCCGCGGATCACATGGGTCACGCCCATGTCGTGGTCGTCGACGACCACGGCGAGGTTGTAGGTGGGCGTCCCGTCGGTGCGCAAGAGGATCAGGTCGTCGAGGTTCCTGTTCTCGAACCGCACCGGCCCCTTCACCTGGTCGTCGATCAGCGTCTCGCCGTCGAGCGGGCATTTCAGGCGCACCACGAAGGGCCGGTCGGGCGCATTGTTCGGCGCCCGGTCGCGCCAGGGCGAGCGCACCACGCGCCCCTCGGCGCGGGCGAGCTCGCGCTCGGCCTCCAGCTCCTCGGGCGTCATGTAGTCCCGGTAGGCGCCGCCGCGGGCGAGCAGCTCGTCCGCCGCCTGGCGATGGCGTTCGGCGCGCGCGACCTGGAAGACGGGCGGCTCGTCGGGCTCCAGCCCCAGCCACTTCAGGCCCTCGAAGATCACCTCCACGGCCTCGGCGGTGGAGCGCTCGCGGTCGGTGTCTTCGATGCGCAACAGGAACTTGCCGCCGGTGTGGCGAGCGTACAACCAGTTGTAAAGCGCCGTCCGGGCCGTGCCAATGTGCATCATGCCGGTCGGCGAGGGGGCGATGCGGGTGACGACGGAGCGTTCGGGCATGGGGGTCGAGGAGGCTGGGGGCGCGCCGGATGGCGGCGCCTGGGCCGGGCCTCTTAGCACGCGGCTTCCGAGGCTTCCTAGCGCGGCCGGCGGGCTCGCCTGGCTGGCGCGCCAGGTGGAGCGGCAGGGCGCGCGCTGGACGCTGTGGACGCCGGTCGCCTTCGGCTCGGGCGCGGCGACCTATTTCGCGCTGCTGCGGGAGCCGCAGGCCTGGACGGCCTGGACGGGCGCGGCCCTCGCCATGCTCCTGCTCGCGGCGGGCGCACGGTGGCGGGGCGGGCGCGCGGCGACGGTCGGCCTCGTGCTGCTCGCCTGCGGGATCGGCGGCTTCTCGGCCGCCAAGCTGCGCACCGAGCACGTCAGGGCGCCGGTGGCGCCGGCCCGGGCTCCGCCCGAGCGGCTGCAGGGTTGGGTCCTCGACATCGTGAGCCCCGGCCAGGGCGGGCGCCGGCTGCTGATCGCGCCCGCGCGCATCGGCGACTGGCCCGCGAAGGCGACGCCCATTCGCGTGCGCGTGACGCTGCGCGAAGGCTACACCCCCTCGCCGGGGGAGCCGATCAGCCTGCTGGCGGTGATCGACGCGCCGCCGGGCCCGGCCAGCCCCGGCGCCTACGACTTCGCCCGCGACGCCTATTTCCAGAGCGTGGGCGGGGTCGGCTTTGCGCTTGGCCCGCCATCGACCTGGGTCACCGACGAGGTCCCGCCGTGGCGGCTGCGGCTCACCATGCGGATCAACGCCGTCCGCTGGTCGCTCACCCGCCAGATCATCGGCGCGCTCGGGACCGAGGCGGGTGGCCTCGCCGCCGCCATGACCACCGGCCACGACGCCTTCATCCCGCCCGACCAGTTGAACGACCTCCGGGCCTCGGGGCTCGCCCACATCACCTCCATCTCCGGCCTGCACATGGCGATCGTCGGCGGCTTCGTGTTCGCCGCCATGCGGCTCATCATCGCCGCCTGGCCGTGGCTGGCGCTGCGCATCCACGGCAAGAAGGTGGCGGCCGCCGTGGCGCTCTCAGCCGTGCTCGGCTACCTCGTGCTGTCGGGCTGGCCGCCGCCGGCCGAGCGCGCGGCGATCACCGCGGCCATCGCCTTCGGCGCGATCCTGGTCGACCGCCAGGCGATCAGCCTGCACGCGCTGGCGCTGGCCGCCATGGCGGTCATGCTGCTGCAGCCGGAAGCGGTCACCCAGCCGGGGTTCCAGATGTCCTTCGCCGCGACCGCCGCGCTGGTCGCCATGGCCGAGGTCTGGCCGCGCACGGTGCACGAGATCAACACGCCCTGGCCGATCCGCATGGTCCAGCGGTTCGGCGGCTGGATCGTGGCGGCCGCGGCGGCGAGCTTCGTGGCGGGGGCGGCGACAGGGCCCTTCGCCATCCAGCACTTCAACCGCGTCTCGACCTGGGGGCTGGTCTCCAACCTGCTCGTCGAGCCGATCTCCAGCTTCCTGATGATGCCCGCCCTGGCCGTCGGCGCGGCGCTGGCGCCCATCGGCCTGGGCCAGGGACCGCTCGATGTCGCGGGCTTCTCGATCCGCCTGATGAACGACATTTCGCGCACGGTGGCCCACGCGCCCTACGCGCAGTTCGTGGTGGCGAGCGGACCGGGCTGGACCTTGCCGACGGCCTTCCTCGGGCTCCTCCTGCTGTGTCTCTGGCGAGGGCCGCTCCGCTGGGTCGGCCTGCCGCTGGCGTTCGCCATCTCGCTGGCGCCAAGGCCCGCGCCGCCGGACGCCTGGGTGGCGGGCGACGGGGCGGCGACGGCCGTGCGCAGCGGCCGCGAGGCGATCCTCTTCCGGCCCGACGTCAAGCTGTTCGGGGCCGATCTGTGGGCGCGCCGGCGCGGCCTCGATCCGGGGGGCGGGGCGGCGGTGCGCGACCCGGCCTATGACTGCGACCACTGGAGCTGCGCGCCCAGGGCCGGCGCGCCCTTGAAGATCGCCGCGGCCTGGAACCTCAAGCGGCCGCTCGACCCGGAGCGCCTGGCGCAGATCTGCGCCAGCGCCGAGCTGGTGATCCTCAGGAACGACTTCAGGCCGGACGCCTGCCGCGCACCGGTGGTGCTCACCGGCGCCGATTTCGCGCGCGGCGGCGCGGCCGAGCTGTGGCGTGCCGCGGGCGGCGAGTGGCGCGTGCTCTGGGCGCAGGACGTCCGCGGCCGCCGGCCCTGGAGCTGGGGGCCCGACCCGCGGTGAGCCTCTCCTTCACCCAGCGGCTGCGCGCGCCGATCATGCGCGGCGAGATCGCCTGCACGGTCAGGATCTGGAAGCGCCTGCGGGTCAAGCTCGGCGGCCGCTATCGGCTGGGCGGCGGTCACGTCGAGGTCACCCGCATCCAGCACGTAGACCGCGGCGACATCACCGAGGAGATCGCCCGCCGCTCCGGCTTCGCGAGCCTGGACGACCTGATGCGCATCGCCCAGCACGGCTCGGGCGAGAGCGTCTACCTGATCGACTTCGTCTATTGTCACGAACCCTAGGCCCCCACCGCCCGTGGCGTCGGAAAGCTCGCCCGGGCACGGTCTCGGGCGTGCGCCGATGGTCTCCTTTCGGAACACGCGCCAAGGTCCGCCTGCGACCCGACGCGGACCTCGGCCGCGTCCGGATGTCGGCGTCAGGGGCCAACCTATTTGTAGGCCACCGCTGCGCTTGCGGGTCCTGCGAGGGGAATGATCTCGCAGCGGCTGAACCCTGCCTCTTTGCACCAATCGGTGAACTGCGCGCCGGTGAAGTCGAACGCTGCCCCGAATTCGATGAGCATGTTCAGAGACATCATAAGTCCGAAGCCGTTTTGCCGGCGCTCATCGTCGATTATGTTCTCGATGGCCACCAGCGCTCCCCCGACCGGCAACGCACGGTAGGCCTTGGCGATAAGGGTCTTCTTTTCCTCCAGATTCCAGTCGTGGAGGATCATTCCCATCGTGATGATATCTGCCTTGGGAAACTCGTCCGCGAAGAAGTCGATCGTATCGGCTGTCACCCGGCCACCAAGGTCAGGCGCCCGCGCGCGCCTTTCGGCGATCGGTTGCACAGCGGGGAGATCGCAGGTCCGGCATAGCATGTGCGGATGCCGCGAGGCGACGATGGCCGAAAGCTGCCCGGTGGCGCCGCCAATGTCCGCCAGCGTTCTGTACTTGGAAAAATCGAACTTCTCGGCGAAGGCCATGAAGTTGCCCATGGAGATACCGCTCATCGCGTCCATGAACTGCTCCAGGCGCGCGGGGTCCGCATAGAGCGCTGCGAACATCGACTCGCCGGTTTCCTTGATCTCGTTCTGAGGCTGTCCGGTCTTCAAGGCCGGAGTCAGATCCGCCCAGAACCGGTACAGGCGCGCGTTCGCCATCTCGAGAATTCCGCCGATGTACTGCGGGCTCGCCTTGTCGAGGAATACGGCGGTCGAGGGCGTGTTCCGGTACCTGCCGGTGTCGCCGGCGCCATCTCTCTCCAGCAATCCCAGGGCGACGAGGGTGTCGAGAAAGTCATAGGTTCCCCGCGGATGCAGTCCCAGGGCCGCCTGCAGTTCCGGGCCCGTTTTCGGTTCATCAGCCAACCGCGAAAAGAGCTCCAGCTCGACCGCGCTCAACAGCGTCTTGGACGCCCAAAAGCCAAAGCCGATCTGCAGGATATGGTCAGGCGAAACGTCGTGTTGCATGGGGTCCTCGCTAGACCACAAGGCTCCCATGCGCCCGCTGGCCTCCACAATCGGCGGATTGTCCCGATGCGGATGCGGGTCTTGCCCGTGGGACGGCCGGGGGGCACTGTGACCCAGGACATTTGTCCCAGATCCCGCGTAAGGAGCCTGCTGTGAGCTCGCAGAGACTTTGCTACGCCACGTCCAGCGACGGTGTCCGGATTGCCTGGTCCGCCAGCGGCGAAGGGGCTTCGACCTTGATCTGGGCGCCCAACAACTACACCAGCATCGTCGAAGACGCCGAGAACCCGTTTCGAGCCCCCTTGCTCCGTGAATTGAACCGCCACTTTCGGGTGGTGCGCTACGACAGCCGGGGGTACGGGTCGAGCAACCGTGGGGTGTCGCGTCAATCGCTTGACGCCTGGCGCGAGGACCTGGCCGCTGTCGTCGACGCGGCGCAGCCCCGTGGACCCGTCGCGCTTTTCGGAATGTCCCAGGGCGCGGCCGCCGCCATCGCCTACGCCGCGGAGAATCCTGAGCGGGTGTCGCGCCTGATGGTGCATGGGGCCCAGCCCCACGGGCCCGGCCTCTCGCGCAGCGCGGCCCTGCGTTCGTACTTCGAAGCGATGATCGAAGCGACCGGCGCCGTATGGTCAGCTCGCAAGTCTCCGTTCCACATGTGGTTAAACGCCGGCGTGCTGGGCGACGCGACCGCCGAGGAGATAGCCTGGTACGATTCCTTCCGCTCCCGCTGCGCGGGTCCCGCGGACGCGGTCAATTTCCTCCAGGGCTGGAAGGTCATGGACGTGCGCCCGCTCCTCGGCCGGATCGTGGTTCCCACCCTTGTGGCCCATAACACCGGCGACCAGCTTGCGCCGACGTCGCTGGGCCGGGCTTTGGCGGAAGCCATCCCCGGCGCCACCTACGTGGAGTTTGCCGGTCGCAGCCACGTGCCGCGGGCCGGCAATGGAAGCCTGGCGGGGTTGATCACGGAGATGACGCGCTTCATGGGCGCGGCCGGACGCACTGCGAAATGCTCGACAAACCTGACATGGCGCGAGCGCCAGGTGCTCGACTGTCTTTCCCAAGGACTCAGCAACGCCAACATAGCGGCGCGCCTCAGCATCGCCGACAAGACGGTGCGCAATCATCTGAGTTGTATCTATGACAAGCTTGGCGTGACGAGCCGCACCCAAGCCGTCGTGGCCGCGCTGCGAGAGCGCCACCAGGCGCGCAATCTCGGTCACGTCATCGCGGCCGCCGAGGAGCAATAAATGCCGCGGCGGGCCGAATGATTGCGTGACGCCTAATTGATCGAAGTCGCCAGCGACGCGCCCGTTCTACCGTTGCCCATGGAAACGGAATGCCGCTTTCCACCCTCAGCTGACTCATTGGATGTCGGTTCAGGGGTTGGAGGGCCGCCGGAGGGGCCTGGCGACGGCGCCCGTTCTGCCTCGCGTCTGCAAAAAAAAGCGGAAATCTTTGGCGATCCGCGGCTTCCGTGTTCTACTTCTGTTCATGTCCTTGGATCCTGGGAAGGCGGCGAGACGGGAGGCGGTGCTGCAGCGCGTGCAGCAGCTCCTGCTGGCGGTCGCCGAGGACCTGGCGGACGCGGTCGTCTCCTCGTCGGACGAAGACAACAAGGCGAAGCTCGCCAAGGCCTTCCACCAGGTGACGCGCGGGCTGCGCCAGACCGTCTTCCTCGAGGCCAGGCTCGAGCGCGATCAGATCGAGGCCGAGCGCGCCGCCCGCGAGCGGGCGAAGGCCGCGGAAGCCGCCGAGCAGGCCGCCAGGGAGCTCAAGATCGAGGCCGCGAAGGAGGCGGTGCAGCGCCGCGCCATGCGCCTGGTCTACGACGAGGTCGACCCGGACGACGGCAGCGAGGAGACCGACGAGGAGCTGGACGAGACCTTCGCCGCCATCGGGGAATGGGTGGAGCTCGCCTCCGCCATCGACGGCTTCGCCGAAACCCCCGTCGAGGCGCACCTCGAAAAGCTCATCGGCGACATGAAGGCCGCCCTGGGCGGCTTCCCGCGGCATCCCCGTTGCACGCCGGATGAGCCGGCCTCGCAGCCGACCGGCGAGCCGCCCGCCATCGCCAACTCTTCGTGAGGCCCGCCCTCAGTGATAGCGGCGGATGAGCCCCACGAGCTTGCCCTGCACGGCGACCTGGTCGGGACCGAAGATGCGGGTCTCGTAGGCCGGATTGGCGGCCTCGAGCGCGATCGAGGCGCCCTTCTTGCGGAGCCGCTTGAGGGTGGCCTCCTCGCCGTTCACCAGGGCCACGACGATCTCGCCGGACTGGGCGGTGTTGGTGCGGCGGATGACCACGAAGTCACCGTCCAGGATGCCCGCGCCCACCATCGAGTCGCCCTGGATCTCCAGCACGAAGTGCTCGCCGGCGCCGAGCAGGGTTTCGGGCACCGGCAGGCGATCGCGCTCCTGCTGGATGGCTTCGATCGGCGTGCCCGCCGCGATGCGGCCGAGCACCGGCAGGTCGCGCGTGTCGTTGGCCGCGCCCGGCGCATCGGCGCCCACGTCGACGAGCTGCGGCTTGAACGGCGCGCGGCCCTTGGGCGGCGCGGCCGCGGTCGCCTGCGCGGGCAGCTTGATCACCTCCAGCGCGCGGGCGCGGTGCGGCAGGCGGCGCAGGAAGCCGCGCTCCTCCAGCGCGGTGATCAGCCGGTGGATGCCCGACTTCGAGGCGAGGCCCAGCGCATCCTTCATTTCGTCGAAGGAGGGGGAGACCCCGGTCTCCTTGATCCGCTCATGGATGAACATGAGCAATTCGTGCTGCTTGCGGGTGAGCATGGCGGCGACCCTTCGGAACCCTTGTTGTAGCGCTTCGAGAACAAAGCGCAAACGTCAATGAATGTTCTCTAGGTGTTCCGAATTAATGTCAAGTTACCAGGCTTGCGGTTGAATAATCAGCGGAATTTTTCCGTGGCGAAGCCGGCGCCGCCGACTCGCTCAGGCGGCCAGCAAGGCCCGCGTCGCGGCCGCCACGTCGGCCTGGCGCATCAGGCTTTCGCCGACCAGCATGGCGCCGGCGCCAGCCCGCTCGAGGCGCGCGGCGTCGGCGGGCGTGAAGATGCCGCTTTCGGTGACCACCAGGGCGCCCCTGGGCGCGAGCCGCGCCAACCGCTCGGTCACGGCGAGGTCGGTCGCAAACGTCCGAAGGTCGCGGTTGTTGACGCCCACCATGCCGGCGCCCAGGGCGGCGGCCCGGGCCATCTCGGGGGCGTCGTGGACCTCGACCAGGACGTCCATGTCCCAGGCCCGGGCCGCGGCCATGAGCTCGGCCGCCAGCGCGTCGTCGACCATCGCCAGGATGACCAGGATGGCGTCGGCGCCCAGCGCGCGGCTCTCGGCGACCTGCCAGGGATCGAGCAGGAACTCCTTGCGAAGGCAGGGCAGGGCGGCGGCCTCTCGCGCGGCCGCGAGATAGGCGTCGGCGCCCTGGAAGCTCGGCTCGTCCGTCAGCACCGAGAGGCAGGCCGCGCCGCCCGCCTCGTAGGCCCGGGCCAGCGCCGGCGGATCGAAGTCGGCGCGGATCAGCCCCTTGGACGGCGAGGCCTTCTTGATCTCGGCGATCAGCGCCAGGCGGCCCGGCGCGTGGGCGCGCGCCAGCGCGGCGCGGAAGCCGCGCGGCGGACCCGCGACGCGGGCGGCGGCCTCGATCTCGGCCGGCGGGCGCGCGGCCTTGCGGGCGGCGACCTCCTCGCGCTTGTAGGCCGCGATCCTGGCGAGGATGTCGCTCACCGATCCTCCCCCAGCGCGCAGCGCGAAGAGGGGGAGGTGGCGCGAAGCGCCGGAGGGGGTTGCAGTTCGCAGCCGGCGAGGGACGAACCCTTCAACCCCCTCAGTCCCTTCGGGACAGCTCCCCCTGGGGGGGAGCATCTGGGCAGATCATTGCTCATGCGGGCTCGGGGGCCGGCGCGATGGCGGCGAGACGGGCCAGAGCCTGGGCGGCGCGGCCGTCGTCGACGACGCGGCCGGCCAGCTCCACGCCCTCGCGCAGGGTCTCGACCTTGTCGGCGACCAGGAAGGCGGCGGCCGCATTGATCAGCACGATGTCGCGATACGGGCCCTTGGCGCCGGCCAGGAGGTCGCGCAGGGCTGCGGCGTTCTCCTTCGGGCTGCCCCCGGTGAGCTCGGCGAGCGAGGCGCGCGGCAGGCCCACGGCCTCCGGGGTGATGCGGAACAGCCGCACCTGGCCCTCGCCATTTGGGCCCTCGCGCCATTCGGCGACCTGGGTCTCCCCTGTGGTGGTGATCTCGTCCATGCCCTGGCCGTGCACCGTCCAGGCCCGCTCGGCGCCCAGCGCGCCCAGCACCCGGGCGAGCGGCTCGACCCAGCGGGTGTCGAACACCCCCAGGAGCTGCCGCCGGGCCTTGGCCGGATTGGCGAGCGGCCCCAGCAGGTTGAACACCGTGCGGAAGCCGAGCTCGGCGCGGATCGGCGTCACGTGGCGCATGGCGCCGTGGTGGGCGGGGGCGAACAGGAAGCAGATGCCGGCCTCGTCCAGCGCCCTGAGCTGCCGGTCGGCCGGGGCCGCGATGTCGACGCCGAGCTCCGTCAGCACGTCGGCGCCGCCCGACTTGGAGGACAGCGCCCGGTTGCCGTGCTTGGCCACCTTCAGGCCTCCGCCGGCCGCCACGAAGGCCACGGCGGTCGAGATGTTCAGCGTGTGCAGCCCGTCGCCGCCGGTGCCGCAGACGTCGATCACCTCGAACGGATGCTCCAGAGTGACGGCGGCCTTGCGCATGGCGCGGGCGCAGGCGGTGATCTCGCCCACCGTCTCGCCGCGCATCCGCATCGCGGTCAGCGCCGCGGCCACCTGGGCGGGCGTCGGTTCGCCGCGCAGGCAGGCGTCGAAG
>Ga0308174_10001584_pt1 | contig 10730 bp, 11 predicted proteins | sample PhyPR2_FD_203894 | JGI IMG/M metagenome (GOLD analysis project Ga0308174, IMG submission 203894) | Soil microbial communities from UC Gill Tract Community Farm, Albany, California, United States - DLSLS.P.R2 | ecosystem: Environmental > Terrestrial > Soil > Agricultural land | place: USA... | reverse complement strand
CGACCCTGGCCCAGGCCATGCGCATCAGCCCCGGCAGCCGCTCCGGATCCAGCTCCCGGTACCAGACGAAGGTCGAGCCCTTGCGGCCCCAGCTCCCCGGCACGGCCACGATCGCCTCGCCATCGGCCAGGTTCGCCTGATCCTCCGGATCGAGCTTCAGCATGATGCGCGGCTCCGGGTCGTGCAGCGTGCAGAAGATCCGCTTCGCCACCCGGAACGAGGCCATGTGAAAGTGCGGCTCCTCGTAGGCTTCCGGCAGCGCGAGCGCGCAGCGACGGATATCGTCGGCGGTCAGCATGGGGGGAAGCTTACCAGGGGCCGATTGACCCTGTCAGGCGATGCAAGCCAGTGTCGCGGCATGTCGCTCCGCACCTCCTACGTGGCTTTCCGCACCGCCGCCGACCCGCCGCTGACGGTGGCGGGCAGGCTGGAGACGATCCCGGACGGTGGCCGCACGCCGGCGGTGGTCATCTGCCACGGCTCGGATGGCGTCGACGGCCGCGGCGCGTTCCACGCCAAGGCGCTGAACGCCGCGGGGATCGCCACGCTGGAGGTCGACATGTGGGCGGCGCGGGGAAGCGCCCGGGGCGCGGCGGCGCGGCCCCGCAGCCCGCTCCAGACCCTGCCCGACGCCTTCGCCGCCAAGGCCTTCCTCGCGGCGCAGCCGGAGGTCGATCCGGCGCGCATCGGCATCATGGGCTTTTCCTGGGGCGGCGTCGTCACCCTGCTGGCCGCCACGCAGGCCGCCCAGCGCCTGAACGACGCGGCTCCGCCCTTTCGCGGCCACGTGGCGCTCTATCCGGTCTGCTGGGCTTACGGCGTCGTCCCCGGCCTCTCGCTCGATGCGCTGACCGGCGCGCCGGTGCTGATCCAGGCCGGTGACGCCGACGCCTATGACGATCCGGACGGCCTCGACCAGCTCCTCGCCCGTCTGCCGGACGCCAGCCGCAAGGCGATCCGCGGCGTCACCCACCCCGGCGCAGGCCACGGCTTCGACCGCGACGCGCCCGCCCAGACCATCGTCGATCCCTTCGCCCACAAGGGCCAAGGCGGCCCGGTCTTGATGGCCTTCCACCCCGAGGCGGCGGAGACCGCGCGCAAGCTGGCGGTGGAGTTCTTCCAATCCTCCCTCCCTTAATCGGGAGGAAGGCGGTCAGGGTGGGGACGTGTCGATGAACCTGTGAAGCTGGGGATGAGCCTGACTTCCCCACCCTGCCGTCGCTGCGCTCCGGCATCCCTCCCATCAAGGGAGGGACTCAAACCAACCTGCTCCGCTCCTTGGCGGCGCCGATGAAGCTGGCGAACAGGGGGTGCGGCTGGAAGGGGCGGCTCTTCAGCTCGGGATGGTACTGCACGCCGATGAACCAGGGATGGTCGGCGCGCTCGCAGAGCTCCGGCAGCACGCCGTCCGGCGACAGACCCGAGAAATGCAGGCCGGTCCCCTCGATGGCCTGCCGATAGCCGATGTTCACCTCGTAGCGGTGGCGATGGCGCTCGGAGATCGCGGTCGCGCCATAGATCTCGGCGACCTGGCTGCCGGGCTGCAGGACGGCCTCGTAGGCGCCGCAGCGCATGGTGCCGCCCAGCTCCCCGCCCTCGGCGCGCAGCTCCTTGTCGTTGCCCCGGGTCCACTCCGTCATCAGGCCGACGATCGGCTCCGAGGTGGGGCCGAACTCGCTTGAGGAGGCGTTGTGGATGCCGGCCAGGTTCCGCGCCGCCTCGATCATCGCCATCTGCATGCCGAAGCAGATGCCGAAGTACGGGATGCCGTGCTCGCGCGCGAAGCGCACCGCGCGGATCATCCCCTCCGAGCCGCGCTCCCCGAAGGCGCCGGGCACCAGAACGCCGTGCACGCCCGTCAGCCGCTCGCCGATCAGCTCCTCGTCCCGCTCGAAGGCCTCGCCCTCGATCCAGTCGAGGCGCACGCGGACGGTGTTGGCGAGCCCGCCGTGGATCAGCGCCTCGACGAGGGATTTGTAGGCGTCGGTGAGCCCGGTGTACTTGCCGACGATGGCGATCGTCACCTCGCCGTCGGGATGCTCGATGGTCTCGACGATCCCGCGCCAGCGGGAAAGGTCCGGCGCCGGAGCCTCGGAAAGGCCGAACACGTCCAGCACCTCGGCGTCGAGGCCCTGCGCGTGGTAGTCGAGCGGCACGGCGTAGATGTTGGCCGAGTCCAGGGCCTGGATGACGGCGCTGGAGCGCACGTTGCAGAACTGGGCGATCTTCCGCCGCTCGCTCTCCGGGATCGGGCTCTCGCAGCGGCAGAGCAGGATGTCCGGCTGGATGCCGATCGAGCGCAGCTCCTTGACCGAATGCTGGGTGGGCTTGGTCTTCATCTCGCCGGCCGTCTTGATGAACGGCAGCAGCGTCAGATGGATGAAGCAGGCGTGGTGGCGGGGCAGCTCCTGGCCGAGCTGGCGGATCGCCTCGAAGAACGGCAGGCCCTCGATATCCCCTACCGTGCCGCCCACCTCGACCAGCACGAAGTCCACGCCGGGCCCGGGGTCGGCCAGGACGAAATCCTTGATCTCCCCGGTGACGTGCGGGATCACCTGGACGGTCGCGCCGAGATAGTCGCCGCGCCGCTCCTTCTCGATGATCTTCTTGTAGATCTGGCCGGTGGTGATGTTGTCGTCGCGGGTGGCGTCGACGCCGGTGAAGCGCTCGTAGTGGCCGAGGTCGAGGTCGGTCTCCGCGCCGTCGTCGGTGACGAACACCTCCCCGTGCTGGTAGGGGCTCATGGTCCCCGGATCGACGTTCAGGTAGGGGTCCAGCTTGCGCAGCCGGACCTTGTAGCCGCGCGCCTGCAGGAGCGCGCCGAGGGCGGCGGATGCGAGACCTTTGCCAAGGGAAGAGACCACGCCGCCGGTGATGAAGATGTACCGGGCCATGGGCGTTCAGGTTAGCAGCGATTCGCCCCGGACGAGGCGCAAAACGCTCCCCTGTCCACCGGCTGGGCTCAGGGCTTGGCGGGCGCCGCCGGCGCCGGCGCGGTCTGAGGCGCGGGGGCCTCCCCGAGGAAGGGATTGTGCACCGTCGGCGCGGGCGCCTGGAACGGCGCGGGCGCGGTCTGCGGCGCGCCGGGCTGCGGCTGGCCGGTCTGAGGCTGCGCGGGCTGCGGCCGCGGCAGCACCGCCGTCGGGTTGATCGGATCGATCTTCAGCCGGTCGACCACCGAGGAGGCGCCGCGCTCGCGGCCGGCGAGCAGGGTGAGCGTCAGCGCCAGCACGAAGAAGATGGTGGCCAGGATCCAGGTCATCCGGGTCATCAGGTCGCCCGCGCCGCGCGCCGTCACGAAGCCCGAGGGCCCGCCGCCGACGCCGAGCACCCCGCCCTCCGAGCGCTGCAGCAGCACCACGATCACCAGCAGCACGCTCACGATGATCTCGACGATGAGCAGCAGGTTCAGGAGCATGCGGCAAAGGTCCAGTGCGGTTCGGCGGACACACCCGTCCGAAATGAAGCGGGCGCTCTACCACCGGGTTGCGCCCAAGGCCATACCTAGGTCGTCGCAGCCCTTTGACAAGCCATGATTCTCGAGACCAAGCGCCTGGCCATCCTGGAGACCGATCGGCTGCGCCTGCGGCCGCTCGTGGAAGCCGATGCGGCCGATCTCCTCCCGCTGATGGATGACCCGGAGGTGATGGCCTACTGGGACTGCCCCGAGATCGACGACCCGGACCTGGTGGCCGAGATCGTCCGCGCCGAGCTGGCCGAGATGCGGGCGGGGCGCGCCGTCTACTGGTCGATCCGCACCCTGTCCGAAGGCGCCTTCGTCGGCTGCTGCGACCTCTCAGAGATCGACCGGCGCCACAAGCGGGCGGAGATCGGCTTCATGCTCGGCCGCGGCGCCTGGGGCGAGGGCTATGCGCTGGAGGCGACGCAGGCGGTGGTCGGCTTCGCCGCGGCGAGCGGGCTGCGCCGGCTGGCCGCCCGCACGCACGTCGGCAACCGGCGCTCGGAGGGGCTCCTCGCGCGGCTGGGCTTCCAGGAGGAGGGGATGCTTCGCGGCCACGTGCTCCGCGATGGCGAGCGCCGCGACTGCCGCCTCTTCGGTCTGCTGCTGTAGCTTCCTTTCCCGCGATAGCGGGAGAGGGGGACCATTCGGCCGAAGAGCCGATGGTGGAGAGGGTGAGCGAGCGCATGGCGCGTCGGACATCGACACTGATCGCGAAGCGCGCCCGCGCCTTCCGGAGGGCTCTGACCGAGCCGGAGGTCATGCTTTGGTCAAGGCTGAAGGGCCGAGGCCGAGGGCAGCCGATTTTCCGCCGCCAATTCGCCTACGAGTCGATGATCTTCGACTTCTACTGTCCGGCCGCGCGGCTGGCCATCGAAGTGGACGGCTCGACCCATTGGGATGACGAGAAACGGGCGAAAGACGCTGCGAGAGACGCCTGGTTGGCGGGTCGCGGCGTCAGCGTCTTCAGGATCGGCGCAGGGGAGATCTATCGAGACCCGAGCCGTGTCGCGGACGCGGTGATCCTGCGGGCGACCGCATTGGCGGATTCGCGATGCCCGCGCGGGCGGCCGGCCCTCTCCACCGCTCGCTCTGCGGCGAGCGGTCCCCCTCTCCCGCTGCGCGGGAAAGGACGCTAACCTAGCGGGCATGAATCCGATCGCCGTCCAGGGCTTCGACCACATCGTCCTGCGTGTGAAGGACAAGCCGAAGATGCTCGGCTTCTACCTCGACGTGCTTGGCCTTTCCCTGGATCGAGACCGCCCGGAGCTGGGCCTGACCCACATCCGCGCCGGCCGCCAGATGATCGATCTGGTCACCCTGGACGGCCCGCTCGGCAAGCTGGGCGGCGAAGCGCCTGGCCGCGAGGGCCGCAACCTCGACCACTTCGCCCTTCAGGTCCGCCCCTTCGACGCGGAGGCGATCCGCGCCCACCTCGCCGGCCATGGCGTCGAGGTGGTCGAGGAGGGCCAGCGCTACGGCGCCGACGGCACCGGCCATTCGCTCTACGTCCGCGATCCGGAAGGCAACATCGTGGAGCTGAAGGGGCCAAGCGCCTAGGCTTGCAGCGCACGCACGATGGCCAGGAAGTCGGCCGCCTTCAGCGAGGCGCCGCCGACCAGCGCGCCGCCCACCTGCGCCGCATGCAGGATCTCCGCGGCGTTCGACGGCTTCACCGAGCCGCCGTAGAGGATCGGGACGGCCTGCGCCGCCGGCCCGAACCGCTCCGCCAGGGTCGCGCGGATCGCCTGGTGCATCTCCTCGATCTCCGCCGTGGATGGCGTCAGCCCCGAGCCGATCGCCCAGACCGGCTCATAGGCGACCGAGAACGGCTGGCCGGCGAGTGCGGCCGGCAGCGAGCCGCGGACCTGGTCAGTGACGACCGGCGAGGCCTGGCCGGCGTTACGTTCCTCCAGCGTCTCGCCGACGCAGACGATCGGCTCCAGGCCCGCGCGCAGGGCGGCGGCGACCTTGCGGGCCACGATCTCGTCGGTCTCGCGGTGGCCGCTGCGGCGCTCCGAATGGCCCAGGATCACCAGCTTCGCGCCCACGTCGGCGAGCATCTGGGCGGAGACGTCGCCGGTGAAGGCGCCGGCGTCTTCCCAGTGGACGTCCTGGCCGCCCACCAGCACCCCGGATCCGGCCAGCATCTCGCTCATCTGGTGGATCAGGACGGCGGGCGGGCAGATCGCCACCCGCGCCGGGCTGCCGGCGGCGCCCTCGGCGATGGCGGCGGCCTCCACCAGCGAGGCGCGCAGGCCGTTCATCTTCCAATTGCCGGCGATCAGCGGCACAGGCGCGGTCATTTGGCCCCACTTCCAAGCCTCGCGCGCCGCGGTTAAGCCAAGCCGCGCGCGCTGTCACGCGCTTGCGGGCGCGCAAGGGCCTCCATATACCGGCCGCCACGTCCGCGCCGCGGAAAGGGATCTGATGTTCGCCGCTCTGCGCGCCTTCTCGAAGTCCTGGGTCGCCGCCATCCTCATGGGGCTGCTGATCGTCAGCTTCGGCGTGTGGGGCATCCGCGACGTGTTCCACGGCAGGATCAGCGGCGATGCAGTGATCATCGCGGGCTCGCGCACGGTGAGCGCCAGCGACTACCGCCGCGAGTTCGACCAGTTCAAGGGCCGGCTCGAGCAGCAGACCGGCCAGCAGATTCCCAACGACGTGGCCGCCGCGAACGGCCTCGACCGCGAGGTGCTCGAGGGGCTCGCCACCCGCGAGGCGTTCGCCGAGCTCCTTCGCAGGATCGGCATCGTCCCCTCCGACAAGCTGATCGCCCAGCAGATCGACAAGATTCCCGCCTTCTTCGATCCGGTCACCGGCCGGTTCGACAAGCGCGCCTATGCCCAGACCCTGGCCAGCAACGACTTTACTCCGCCGCGGTTCGAGGCCGAGATGCGCGACGACATCGCCCAGCAGCATCTGGGCACGGCGATCGTCGCCGGGCTGGTGGTGCCGCGCGCCTACACCGCCATGGCCGCGGTCTTCGAGCTGGAGGGCCGCGACGTGGCCTTCCTGGCGATCGACCCGAAGAGCGTGCCGCAGCCCCCCGCGCCCACCGACGCCCAGCTCACCACCCTGATGAAGGAGAACGCGGCCGGGCTCATGCGCCCCGAGTTCCGGCAGCTGACCGTCATCCGGGTCACGCCGCAGCAGTTCCTGGCCTCTGTCCCCGTCGCCCCGGCGGAGCTGCAGAAGCAGTACAATTTCCGCAAGGACACGCTCTCCAGGCCAGAGACCCGCACGATCGTGCAGATTCCGGCCAAGGACGTCGCTGTCGCCGGGCAGATCGCCGCCCGCCTCGCCACGGGCGAGGACCCCGCCGCCGTCGCCAAGGCCTTCGGCGTGGACGCGATCACCTACGCCGACAAGCCGCAGAGCGCGATTGCGGACAAGAACCTCGCCGCCGCGGCGTTCCAGATGAAGCCCGGCCAGGTGCAGACGGTGAAGGGCGAACTGGCGCTTGCCGTCGTGAAGGTGCTCTCGGTGACGCCCGGGCACGTCGTGACGCTCGATGAGGCGCGGCCCGCGCTGGAAGCCGAGGTGCGCAAGAACGCCGCCGCCGAGAAGGTCTACCAGCTCACCCAGGCCTACGACGACGCCCACCAGAAGGGCGCCAGCCTGCCCGAGGCGGCCCAGAAGGCGGGCATCGCGACCACCGCCGTCGGGCCGGTCTCCAAGCAGGGGCAGGACCCCCAGGGCAAGCCGGTTCCTGGCCTCGATCAGAAGCTGATGGAGGCCGCCTTCGCCCTGCCGGCCGGCGGCGAGAGCGAGCTGGAGGAGGACGGCTCGGGCGGCTACTTCGCGGTGCGGGTGGACAAGGTGATCCCCCCCGCCCTGCCGCCGATGGCCGAGATCCGGCCGAAGCTGGCGCAGGCGTGGACCGCGCGCGAGCTCGAATCCCGCCTCGCGGACAAGGCCGACGAGCTTGCCGCCCGCGTGCGCAAGGGCGAGAGCCTGGAGGCGGTCGCCGCCTCGTCCGGGGCCAAGGTCGTTCACGTCAACGGCCTGACCCGCGCCGCGGCCGGCCAGAACCAGGCGCTCTCGGGCGAGATCCAGGCCCGCGTCTTCGACTCCAAGCCGGGCGAGGTCTTCACCGCCCGCACCAATGGCGTCGGCTACGTGGTCGGCAAGCTCGAGGCGATCCACGCCGGCCAAGGCGCCAACCTGGCGCAGATGGCCGAGGCCGCCCGCGGCCAGATGACCACCGCCTACGTGCGCGAGGTCGAGGACGCCGCCCGGCGCGCCGCCCGCAGCGAGGTCAAGGTCACGCTCGATGCGGAGCGCGCCCGCGCCGCCCTGGGCCTCGAAGCGGCCGGCCAGGCCAAGCCTCAGCCCGCTCAATGATCCTGGAGCCCGGCTTTGCGGAGTTCGAGTCCCGCTACGACGCGGGCGCTCCGCAACTCGTCTGGACCCGGCTGATCGACGATCTCGAGACGCCGGTCTCGGCCTATCTGAAAATCGGCCACGGGCGCACCCACGCCTTCCTGTTCGAATCCGTCGAGGGCGGCGCCTGGCGCGGCCGCTACTCGATCATCACCCTGGAGCCCGACCTGGTCTGGCGCTGCCGCGGCGACCGCGCCGAGGTGGCGGAGGGCGAAGATATCGCCGCGGGCCGTTTCACGCCCCAGGCCGGCGGGGCGCTTGATTCGCTGCGCGACCTGCTGGCCGCCTCGCGCATCGACCTGCCGGAGGGCCTGCCGCCGATGGCCGCGGGCGTGTTCGGCGCGCTGGGCTACGACATGATCCGGCTGGTCGAGCGGCTGCCCGACGTGAACCCCGATCCGCTGGACCTGCCGGACGCGGTGCTCACCCGTCCCTCCATCGTCGCGGTGTTCGATTCCATCGGCCAGGAGATCCTGCTGGTCACCCCGGTGCGCCGGAGCCGCGCCTCGGCGCGCGACGCCTATGCGGCGGCCCAGGCCAGGCTGGCCGGCGTGATGACCGACCTGCAGCGGCCCGCCCCTCGCCTGCTCGGCAACGGCGAGCCGCAGCCCGACCGCTTCGTCACGCCCGTCGATCGCCAGGCCTATCGCGCCATCGTCGAGCGGGCGAAGGCCTACGTCCGCGCCGGCGACGTCTTCCAGGTGGTGCCGAGCCACCGGTTCCGCTCGCCCTTTGGCCGCGACCCCTTCTCCCTCTACCGCTCGCTGCGGCGGATGAACCCCTCGCCGTTCCTGTTCTACCTGAACTTCGGCGACTTCCAGCTCGCCGGCTCCTCGATCGAGATCCTGGTGCGGCTGCGCGACGGCAAGGTCACCATCCGTCCGGTCGCCGGAACCCGGCCGCGCGGCGCGACGCCGGCCGAGGACGCCGCCCTCGAGCAGGAGCTGATCCACGATCCCAAGGAGCGGGCCGAGCACCTGATGTTGCTGGACCTCGGCCGCAACGACGTGGGCCGGCTGACGATGCTGAAGGAGGCCGGCGCCAACCAGCCCGCGTCCCAGGGGCGCCGGCCGCCCCGCGTGCGCGTCACCGACAGCTTCTTCATCGAGCGCTACAGCCACGTCATGCACCTGGTCTCCAACGTCGAGGGCGATGCGCCGGAGGGCCTCGATCCCGTGGACGTGGTCATGGCGGCGCTGCCCGCCGGCACGCTCTCCGGCGCGCCCAAGGTCCGCGCCATGCAGATCATCGACGAGCTCGAGGTCGAGAAGCGCGGCATCGCCTACGCCGGCGCGGTCGGCTACTTCGGCTGCGACGGCTCGGTCGACACCTGCATCGTGCTGCGCACCGCCCTCTTCAAGGACGGGACCATGTACGTCCAGGCGGGCGGCGGCATCGTCGCCGACAGCGATCCCGACGCCGAGTACGACGAGACCCTGCACAAGGCCCGCGCGCTGCGCCGCGCCGCCGAGGAAAGCTGGCGCTTCGTCTAGCGCATAAGGCGCGACGCGGCCTTCATGTGAAATCCGCAGAAGACGCAGAAGACGTGCGGCTGTTTGGAACCACGAAAGACACCAAAATCACGAAAGTCAGCCGAGACGCTCGGGCTCGCCATGATCAAGCGCGCCGCAGGGCGCGCTCCTTCCACCTTGGAACGACGTCTCAGGGCTATACCTTCCGCGTCCTTCGGCGTTTTCCGCGGTTCCTCCTTCTTTCGTGTTCTTCGTGTGTTTGGTGGTCCTCTTTAGGGCCCCGGCTTCAGCACGTGCTCGGAAATCACCGGAGGGGCCAGGATCATGGCCGTGGCGAAGGCGAGTGCGGAGAGCGCCAGCAGGCCCGCCGCCGCGAGCACCGGCCAAATCCGCTCGCGCGGCTTGGGCGCGGCGAGCAGCGCGCGGGCGCGGTCCATGGCCGCGGGATCGAGGGCCGATTCGGTGAACGACATCGCCGAGCCAGCATCACGGGAGTCGGCGCGGACGCCAATCGGCCCGCTTGGCGGAATGCGCAGCACGGCCTAGATGTGCCGGCATGATCCTGGTGATCGATAACTACGACAGCTTCACCTACAACCTCGTCCATTACCTGAACGAGCTGGGGGCGGAGACGCGCGTGGTCCGCAACGACGCGATCACCGTCGAGGCGGCGCTCGGGCTGCGGCCCGAGGCGCTGCTGCTGTCGCCCGGCCCCTGCACCCCGAACGAAGCCGGCGTCTGCCTGTCGCTGCTGCGCGCGGCGCCGGCCGACCTGCCGGTGCTCGGCGTCTGCCTCGGCCACCAGGCGATCGGCCAGGCCTACGGCGGAGCGGTGGTCCACGCCCGGGCGCTGATGCACGGCAAGATCAGCCCCATCCACCACACCGGCCAAGGCGTGTTCCGCGGCCTGAAGAGCCCGTTCAACGCCACGCGCTACCACAGCCTGTCGGTCCGCCGCGAGGACCTGCCGGGCGACCTCGAGGTCACCGCCTGGACCGACGACGGCGAGGTCATGGGCGTGCAGCACCGGTCCCGCCCGGTGCACGGCGTGCAGTTCCACCCGGAGTCGATCGCCACCGAGTGCGGCCACCAGCTGCTGGCCAACTTCCTCGAGATCGCCGGCGTGAGGCCGCTCGCCGAGGCCTGAGCCATGTCCGACGCCTTCAAGCCGCTGCTCTCGCGCCTGGCGGACGGCGCGACCCTGTCCGAGGCGGACGCGGGGACTTTCTTCGACGCCTGCCTGCGCGGCGAACCGACGCCCGCCCAGGTGGCCGCGGCGCTGACCGCGATGCGGATGCGCGGCGAGACGGTGGGCGAGATCACCGCCTGCGCCCGCGCCATGCGCAAGGCCGCGGTGACGCTGGAGCATCCGTTCGAGGTGATCGACGTCTGCGGCACCGGCGGCGACGGGC
>Ga0308174_10001582_pt1 | contig 10737 bp, 8 predicted proteins | sample PhyPR2_FD_203894 | JGI IMG/M metagenome (GOLD analysis project Ga0308174, IMG submission 203894) | Soil microbial communities from UC Gill Tract Community Farm, Albany, California, United States - DLSLS.P.R2 | ecosystem: Environmental > Terrestrial > Soil > Agricultural land | place: USA... | reverse complement strand
GCGGCTCCGGAGTGAGCGCCAGCGCGTGCCGGAGTCCCGTCGCCGAGGTGAACGCCACCGCGTGTGCGGCGGCGGCATGGACGGCCTCGGCGAGGCCTGTGAGGAAGGACTCCACCGTCCCGGAGGCGTCGGCGACCTGCTCCGCGAGCGGTTCGAGCCGTACGATCTCGTGCGCCTCGACGCCGAGGCGGCGGGGCGCCCGCGTCCGGCGTCAGCCGTTGCGGGGCCCGCCCACCTGGATCCCGGCCATGCGCGACCACTCGTAGCGGCCGGTGCGCACCCGGCCCGCGAGTTCGCCGTCGAACGCCTCGCGCACGGTGAGGCCGGCCGCCGTCACCGCCCGCTCGGCGAGCGCGTGCGTCGGTGCGACGAGGTCTCCCCAGCCGCCGTCCGCGCCGACGAGGACGATGCGGGCGCCGCGCTGCCCGAGGTACGCGATCTGCCCCTCGGCGCCGCCGTGCGCCTTGGCGAAGGCGCCGATCTCCTTGGCCAGCCGGTTCGCCCGGCGGGCGTCGCGGGCGGCGCGCCGGGCGTCGGTGGAGCCGCCGTCCTGCTTGGTGTCGTTCGCCGTGTCGTTCGCCGTGTCGTCTGCCATGACCAGGATGCTACCGGCGGGTAGTGACAACGGCGACGGGCGGGCCCGTGGTCTTGCCCACGCGCCCGCCCCTCACCGTCAGGAACAGCGGCTGCCTACCGCAGGAAGGGGTCCACCGCGACCGCCACGAAAAGGATCGACACATAGGTGATGCTCCAGTGGAACAGGCGCATCTCCTTCAGCTTCGCGCCCGCGGCCCCCGCCTTCGCGCGGTTCATCAGCGCGTGCGCCTCCCACAGCCACATGCCGCCGGCCACCAGCGCCACCACCAGGTAGAACCAGCCGGTGTACCCGAGAGGGGTGAGCAGCAGGGACGCGCCGACCATCACCCAGCTGTAGAGGACGATCTGCCGGGCGACCACCTTGTTGGAGGCGATGACCGGGAGCATGGGCACGCCCACGCGGGCATAGTCGTCCTTGACCTTCATGGAGAGCGGCCAGTAGTGCGGCGGCGTCCAGAAGAACATCACCAGGAAGAGGACGATCGGCGCGTAGGACACCGTATTGGTGACCGAGGACCAGCCGATCAGCACCGGCATGCAGCCCGCGATGCCGCCCCACACGATGTTCTGCGAGGTGCGCCGCTTGAGGATCATCGTGTAGACGACGACGTAGAAGAGGAGTGCGCCGAGCGCCAGCCAGGCGGAGAGCCAGTTGACGGTGAGGCCGAACAGGAGCGTCGAGACGACCGCGAGGCCGATGCCGAAGACCAGGCACTCCCAGGGCCGGACGATGCCGGTGACCAGCGGCCGCTTCGAGGTGCGCTCCATCAGGGCGTCGATGTCGCGGTCGATGTACATGTTCAGCGCGTTGGCGCCGCCCGCGGACAGATAGCCGCCGAGGCAGGTGAGCAGGACCAGCTTGAGGTCCGGCACGCCCTGCTGGGCGAGGAACATCACCGGGACGGTGGTGATCAGCAGCAGTTCGATGATCCGCGGCTTGGTCAGCGCCAAGAACGCCTTCGCGCGGGCTCCGAACGGTCGCCGGCCACGGTTGCTGCCCGTCCCCGGTTCCCCCGCAGCCTCGACGGTGCGGGTGGTACCCCCATCCGCTGGTCGGGATTCGACGGCCGTCACGCACACCCCTGACATGGACATCAAAGCGAGCCATACCCGCACCTATGGCGGGTAAAGGACTCGCGCGTACCACGCCACTTTAGACGTTGCCCCTCCTTCGCTCCGCGCGGGGGTGTCCGTGCGGAGCACCCCGCCCGACCTCCGCGTTGAGCACTCGGGTGACGCGGTCCGTATGGAGGGGGCGAAGGGCGGGAACGGCCCGGTCACGCAAGGGCTCCGGAGACAGTCCCGGCATCCGGGACGAGTCGAAAGAACGCACTACCTCCAGAGGTAGGCTCATCACGGCCGGTACGCGCCGCGTGACCGGCATTCGACATGTGGAGAGGAGCCCTGACCCAGGGTGAGCACCAAGCCGACCACCACAGACCTCGAGTGGACCGAGTGGGACCAGCGGGCCGTGGACACCGCCCGTGTCCTGGCCGCCGATGCCGTACAGAAGGTCGGAAACGGCCATCCGGGTACGGCGATGAGCCTGGCACCGGCCGCCTACACCCTCTTCCAGAAGGTGATGCGGCACGACCCCGCGGACACCGACTGGGTGGGCCGCGACCGTTTCGTGCTGTCCGCCGGCCACTCGTCCCTGACCCTCTACATCCAGCTCTACCTCGCCGGCTTCGGTGTGGAACTGGACGACCTCAAGTCTTTCCGGACCTGGGGCTCGAAGACCCCCGGCCACCCGGAGTACGGCCACACGGCGGGCGTGGAGACCACGACCGGTCCGCTGGGCCAGGGCGTGGCCAACGCCGTCGGCATGGCGATGGCCGCCCGCTACGAGCGCGGCCTGTTCGACCCGGAGGCCGCCCAGGGCGACTCCCCCTTCGACCACTTCGTCTACTGCGTCGCCGGTGACGGCTGTCTGCAGGAGGGCATCTCGGCCGAGGCGTCCTCGCTGGCCGGGCACCAGAAGCTGGGCAACCTGATCCTGCTGTGGGACGACAACCACATCTCGATCGAGGGCGACACGGAGACCGCCGTCTCCGAGGACACCGCCAAGCGGTACGAGGCCTACGGCTGGCACGTGCAGCGGGTGGAGCCCAAGGAGAACGGCGACCTGGACCCGCAGGCGATCTTCGCCGCCGTCCAGGCCGCCAAGCAGGTCACCGACCGGCCGTCGTTCATCGCGATGCGCTCGATCATCGCCTGGCCGGCTCCGCACGCCCAGAACACCGAGGCCGCGCACGGCTCGGCGCTCGGCGCGGACGAGGTCGCGGCCACCAAGCGGGTCCTGGGCTTCGACCCGGAGAAGAGCTTCGAGGTCGCCGACGAGGTCCTCGCCCACACCCGCAAGGCCCTGGACCGGGGCGCGGAGGCGAAGGCCGCGTGGGACAAGGGCTACCGGGCCTGGCGCGAGGCCAACCCCGAGCGGGCCGCCGACTACGACCGGATCGCCGCGGGCGAGCTCCCGGCCGGCTGGGAGAGCAAGCTCCCGGTGTTCGAGCCGGGCAAGGGCGTCGCCACGCGTGCCGCCTCCGGCAAGGTGCTCCAGGCGCTCGGCGCGGTGATCCCGGAGCTGTGGGGCGGTTCCGCCGACCTCGCGGGGTCGAACAACACCACGATCGACAAGACCAGCTCGTTCCTGCCCAAGGGCAACCACCTGCCGGAGGCGGACCCCTACGGCCGCACGATCCACTTCGGCATCCGCGAGCACTCCATGGCCGCGGAGATGAACGGCATCACGCTGCACGGCAACACCCGCGTCTACGGCGGCACGTTCCTCGTGTTCTCCGACTACATGCGCAACGCCGTGCGCCTGTCGGCGCTGATGCACCTGCCGGTGACGTACGTGTGGACGCACGACTCCATCGGTCTGGGCGAGGACGGCCCGACCCACCAGCCCGTCGAACACCTGGCCTCGCTGCGCGCGATCCCCGGTCTGAACGTCGTACGCCCGGCGGACGCCAACGAGACCGCGCTCGCCTGGGCGGAGATCCTGCGCCGCTGGACCAAGGAGTTCGGCAAGGGCGCCCCGCACGGCCTGGCGCTGACCCGGCAGGGCGTGCCGACGTACGAGGCCAACGAGGACACGGTGAAGGGCGGTTACGTCCTGTTCGAGGCCGACGGCGGCACGCCCGAGGTCATTCTCATCGCGACCGGCTCCGAGGTGCATGTAGCGGTCGAGGCGCGGGAACGGCTTCAGTCGGAAGGTGTTCCGACCCGGGTGGTGTCCATGCCGTCGGTGGAGTGGTTCGAGGAGCAGGACCAGGGGTACCGGGAATCGGTGCTGCCCCCGTCCGTGAAGGCCAGGGTCGCCGTGGAGGCGGGGATCGGACTGACCTGGCACAAGTACGTCGGGGACGCCGGCCGCATCGTCTCGCTGGAGCACTTCGGCGCGTCCGCGGACGCCAAGGTGCTCTTCCGCGAGTTCGGCTTCACCGCGGAGAACGTGGCCGACCAGGCCCGGGAATCCCTCGCCGCCGCCCGGCGCTGACGCTCATACACGACCACGACACGTAGGAGATGCAATTTCCATGACAGACGCACTCAAGCGCCTCTCCGAGGAAGGCGTGGCGATCTGGCTGGACGACCTGTCGCGCAAGCGGATCACGTCCGGCAACCTCGCCGAGCTGATCGACCAGCAGCACGTCGTGGGCGTCACCACCAACCCGTCGATCTTCCAGAAGGCCATCTCGCAGGGCGACGGCTACGACCAGCAGCTCTCCGACCTCGCGTTCCGCGAGGTCACGGTCGAAGAGGCCATCCGCATGATCACGACGGCGGACGTCCGGGACGCCGCCGACATCCTGCGCCCGGTCTTCGACGCCACCGACGGCCAGGACGGCCGGGTCTCCATCGAGGTCGACCCGCGCCTGGCGCACAACACCAAGGCCACCGTCGCCGAGGCCAAGCAGCTCGCCTGGCTGGTGGACCGTCCCAACACCCTCATCAAGATCCCGGCCACCCGCGCGGGCATCCCGGCGATCACCGAGACGCTGGGCCTGGGCATCAGCGTCAACGTCACGCTGATCTTCTCCCTGGAGCGCTACCGCGAGGTGATGGACGCCTACCTTTCCGGCCTGGAGAAGGCCAAGGAGCGCGGCCTGGACCTGTCGCAGATCCGTTCCGTGGCGTCCTTCTTCGTCTCCCGCGTGGACACCGAGATCGACAAGCGGATCGACGCGCAGGGCACCGACGAGGCCAAGGCGCTGCGCGGCAAGGCCGGCGTGGCCAACGCCCGGCTCGCCTACCAGGCGTACGAGGAGGTCTTCTCCTCGGACCGCTGGGCGGCCCTGGAGAAGGCGGGCGCCCGCAAGCAGCGTCCGCTGTGGGCGTCCACCGGCGTCAAGGACAAGGCGTACAAGGCGACGCTGTACGTCGACGAGCTGGTCGCGCCGAACACGGTGAACACCATGCCGGAGGCCACACTGCAGGCCACCGAGGAGAGCGGCGAGATCCGGGGCGACGCGGTGTCCGGCACCTACGAGCAGGCCCGCGCCGACATCGACGCGCTCGCCAAGATCGGCATCTCGTACGACGAGGTCGTCGAACTCCTGGAGAAGGAGGGCGTCGAGAAGTTCGAGGGCGCCTGGAACGACCTGCTCAAGTCGACCGAGGCGGAGCTCAAGCGCCTCGCTCCTTCGGAGGGCTGACCCCTTGACCGCACACGGAGCCAACCCGCTCCGTGACGCCGCGGACCGACGGCTCCCGCGTATCGCGGGGCCGTCGGGCCTGGTCATTTTCGGCGTCACGGGGGACCTGTCGCGCAAGAAGCTGATGCCCGCCGTCTACGATCTGGCCAACCGCGGCCTGCTGCCGCCGGGGTTCTCCCTGGTGGGCTTCGCCCGCCGCGAGTGGGAGCACGAGGACTTCGCGCAGGTCGTGCACGACGCGGTGAAGGAACACGCGCGCACTCCCTTCCGCGAGGAGGTCTGGCAGCAGCTCGTCCAGGGCATGCGGTTCGTCCAGGGCACGTTCGACGACGACGAGGCGTTCGAGCGGCTGCGCGGCACGATCGAGGAGCTGGACAAGGCGCAGGGCACGGGCGGCAACTTCGCCTTCTATCTGTCGGTGCCGCCGAAGTCGTTCCCGGTCGTCATCCAGCAGCTCAAGAAGCACGGGCTGGCCGACCAGTCCGGCGGTTCCTGGCGCCGCGCGGTGATCGAGAAGCCGTTCGGGCACGATCTCGCCTCCGCCGAGGAGCTCAACCGGATCGTGCACGAGGTGTTCGGTTCGGACCAGGTGTTCCGGATCGACCACTACCTGGGCAAGGAGACCGTCCAGAACATCCTGGCGCTGCGCTTCGCCAACCAGATGTTCGAGCCGATCTGGAACCGGTCCTTCGTGGACCATGTGCAGATCACGATGGCCGAGGACATCGGCATCGGCGGCCGGGCCGGCTACTACGACGGCATCGGCGCCGCCCGTGACGTCATCCAGAACCACCTGCTGCAGCTCATGGCGCTGACCGCGATGGAGGAGCCCGCCTCCTTCGGCGCGGACGCGCTGGCGGCGGAGAAGACCAAGGTGCTCGGCGCCGTCCGGCTGCCCAGGGACCTGGGCCAGGACACCGTGCGCGGACAGTACGCGGCGGGCTGGCAGGGCGGCGAGAAGGCGGTCGGCTACCTCCAGGAGGAGGGCATCGACCCGAAGTCGAAGACCGACACCTACGCGGCGATAAAGCTCGGCATCGACAACCGCCGCTGGGCGGGCGTCCCGTTCTACCTGCGCACGGGCAAGCGGCTGGGCCGCCGGGTCACCGAGATCGCGGTGGTCTTCCAGCGGGCCCCGCACTCCCCGTTCGACACCACCGCCACCGAGGAGCTCGGGTCGAACGCCATCGTCATCCGGGTCCAGCCGGACGAGGGCGTCACGGTCCGCTTCGGCTCCAAGGTGCCGGGCACGTCGATGGAGATCCGGGACGTGTCCATGGACTTCGCCTACGGCGAGTCCTTCACCGAGTCCAGCCCGGAGGCCTACGAGCGGCTCATCCTGGACGTCCTGCTCGGCGACGCCAACCTCTTCCCGCGCACGGAGGAGGTCGAGCTGTCCTGGAAGATCCTCGACCCGATCGAGCGGTACTGGGACGCCCACGGCACGCCCGCGCAGTACGCGTCGGGCACGTGGGGGCCGGCCGAGGCCGATCAGATGCTGGAGCGAGACGGACGGAGCTGGCGCCGGCCATGAAGATCGATCTCACCGACACCACGGCCAGCAAGATCAACAAGGCGCTGGTGCAGGGCCGCCGCGCCATCGGCACCCCGGCGGTCGGACTGGTGCTCACCCTCGTCATCGTCACCGACGAGGAGAACGCCTACGACGCGCTGAAGGCCGCCGGCGAGGCCGCGCACGAGCACCCCTCGCGCACGCTGGTCGTCGTCAAGCGGGTCTCGCGCTCGCTCCGGGACCGCACCACGTCCCGGCTGGACGCGGAGGTCCGGCTCGGCGTGGAGGCGGGCACCGGCGAGACAGTGGTGCTGCGGCTGTACGGCGAGGTCGCCGACCACGCCCAGTCCGTGGTGCTGCCGCTGCTGCTGCCCGACGCCCCCGTCGTCGTCTGGTGGCCGGTCAACGCGCCGCTGGACCCGGCCCGCGACCCGCTCGGCGCGCTCGCCCAGCGCCGGGTCACCGACACCTACGCCGCCGAGGAGCCGGTCCGCGAGCTGACCGCCCGCGCCGCCTCCTACACGCCCGGCGACACCGATCTGTCCTGGACCCGGATCACGCCCTGGCGCTCCATGCTGGCGGCGGCCCTGGACCAGGTCGCCTGCGAGGTGCAGGCGGTCGAGGTGGAGGGCGAGGAGTCCAACCCGAGCTGCGAGCTGCTGGCGATGTGGCTCGCGGACCGGCTGGACGTGCCGGTGCGGCGCTCGTCGTCCGGCGGCCCCGGCCTCACCGCGGTCCGGATGTCCACCGACTGCGGCCCGGTCACCCTGGACCGCGCCGACGGCCGGCTGGCCACCCTCACCATCGAGGGACAGCCGGAGCGGGCGGTCGCGCTCAAGCGCCGCGACACCGCCGAGCTGATCGCGGAGGAGCTGCGCCGGCTCGACCCGGACGACACGTACGCGTCCGCGCTGCGGTTCGGGGTGGAACGGCTGCACGCGGGCGAGGCGGACGCCGCGTGGGCGGCGGCGAAGGCGGCCGGGAAAGCCGCCGGAGACGCGTCGGCGGATGCCTCCGCCGAGCCGTCCGCCGGGCCTTCCACCGAGAAGGAGGCGGCCGCGAAGTGAACGCGCCTCAGCTCGTCGTCCACCGCGACAAGGACCTGATGGCCCAGGCCGCCGCGGCCCGGCTGATCACCAAGGTCGTCGACGCCCAGGCCTCCCGCGGTTCCGCCTCGATCGTGCTGACCGGCGGGCGCAACGGCAACGGCCTGCTGGCCGCGCTCGCCGCCGCGCCCGCCCGGGACGCGATCGACTGGGGGCGGCTGGACCTGTGGTGGGGCGACGAGCGGTTCCTCCCCGAGGGCGACCCCGAGCGCAACGTCACCCAGGCGCGCGAGGCGCTCCTCGACGCGGTGCCGCTGGATCCGGAGCGGGTGCACGCCATGCCCGCCTCCAACGGGCCGTACGGCTCCGACGCGGAGGCGGCGGCCGAGGGCTACGCGGCGGAACTGGCCAAGGCCGCCGGGCCCGAGGACCACGGTGGGGTGCCGGCCTTCGACGTGCTGATGCTGGGCGTCGGTCCCGACACGCATGTCGCCTCACTGTTCCCGGAGTTGCCGGCGGTGCGGGAGACGGAGCGGACGGTGGTCGGCGTGCACGGGGCGCCGAAGCCGCCGCCGACGCGGGTCTCGCTGACCCTGCCGGCGATCCGGGCGGCGCGTGAGGTGTGGCTGCTGGCGGCGGGGGACGACAAGGCGGGCGCGGTGAGGATCGCGCTGTCGGGCGCGGGCGAGATCCAGGCGCCGGCGGCCGGGGCGTACGGGACGGCCCGGACCCTGTGGCTCCTGGACGAGCCCGCGGCCTCCCGACTCCCCCGCTCCCTGTACCCCCCGGCGTCGGCGTAGGCGCCGTGAAGAGATCGCGCAGTTCCCCGCGCCTCTGACAAGGGGCGCGGGGCTGTGTCGATATCGGCTCCGCCGCGTGGGCGCAATCTCTACGGAGGTCCGAGGGGCGGAGCCCCCCGGGAACGGGAAGGGTAAGGGCGGCGGGGGCGAGAAAAAGTCCTACCGCCCGCGCAGCGTCCGGTACTTGGCGACCAGCGCACGGCTGGACGCATCCAGCCCCGGCACGTCCGCGCCCTCCGTCAACGCCGGCTCCACCCGCTTCGCCAGAACCTTCCCCAGCTCGACCCCCCACTGGTCGAACGAGTCGATGTTCCACACCGCGCCCTGCACGAACACCTTGTGCTCGTAGAGCGCGATGAGCTGGCCGAGGACCGACGGCGTCAGCTCCCGCGCGAGGACCGTCGTCGTGGGATGGTTGCCGCGGAACGTCCGTGGCGCCACCTGCTCCTCCGGCACCCCCTCCGCCCGCACCTCCTCCGCCGTCTTCCCGAACGCCAGCGCCTGCGTCTGCGCGAAGAAGTTCGCCATCAGCAGGTCGTGCTGCGCCTTCAGCTCCTCGCCCAGCTCCGCCACCGGCTCGGCGAAGCCGATGAAGTCCGCCGGGATGAGCTTGGTGCCCTGGTGGATCAACTGGTAGTAGGCGTGCTGCCCGTTGGTGCCGGGCGTGCCCCACACCACCGGGCCCGTCTCCCACTCCACCGGCCGCCCGTCCCGGTCCACGGACTTGCCGTTGGACTCCATGTCGAGCTGCTGGAGGTAGGCCGTGAACCTCGACAGGTAGTGCGAGTACGGCAGCACGGCGTGCGACTGCGCGTCGTGGAAGTTGCCGTACCAGATCCCCAGCAGGCCCAGCAGCAATGGCACGTTGGTCTCGGCGGGGGCGGTGCGGAAGTGCTCGTCGACCAGTCGGAAACCGTCGAGCATCTCGCGGAACCGGTCGGGACCGATCGCGAGCATCAACGAGAGGCCGATCGCCGAGTCGTAGGAGTAGCGGCCGCCGACCCAGTCCCAGAACTCGAACATGTTGGCCGTGTCGATGCCGAAGTCGGCGACCTTCTCCGCGTTCGTCGACAGCGCCACGAAGTGCTTGGCGACGGCGTCCTGACCGGCATTCAGCTCCCCCAGCAGCCAGTTGCGGGCGGAGGTGGCGTTGGTGATGGTCTCGATGGTGGTGAACGTCTTGGAGGCGATGATGAACAGCGTCTCGGCGGCGTCCAGGTCGCGGGTGGCCTCGTGCAGGTCCGCGCCGTCCACGTTGGAGACGAAGCGGACCGTGAGGCCGCGGTCGGTGAAGGCGCGCAGCGCCTCGTAGGCCATCGCGGGGCCCAGGTCGGAGCCGCCGATGCCGATGTTGACAACGTTCTTGATGCGCCGGCCGGTGTGCCCGGTCCACTCCCCGGAGCGGACCCGCCCGGCGAAGTCGGCCATCCGGTCCAGGACTCCGTGCACGGCGGGCACGACGTTCTCGCCGTCCACCTCGATCACCGCGTCACGCGGGGCGCGCAGCGCGGTGTGCAGGACGGCCCGGTTCTCCGTGGTGTTGACGCGCTCGCCGCGGAACATCGCGTCCCGCAGCCCGAACACGTCGGTGGCGGCGGCCAGCTCGCGCAGCAGCCGGAGGGTCTCGTCGGTGACGAGCTGCTTGGAGTAGTCGACGTACAGGTCGCCGACCTGGAGGGTGTAACCGGTGCCGCGTGCGGGGTCGGCCTCGAACAGCTCCCGCAGGTGGGTGCCGGCCAGTTCCTCGCGGTGTGCGGCCAGCGCGGACCACTCGGGGGTGCGGTCGAGCCGGGTACGGCTGTCTGCGTTCATCTCGGACTTCCGCCTTCTTCCTTGCCTTGCCTGTGCGTGCCTTGCCCCGCTGCCGGTCCCAACCTAATTGATCAGCGCGGGGAGACGCAGGAAGAGGAGGGTCTCAGGAGGACAGGAAGCAACACCGGCACCGGCACGACGGAAGGTACGGCGGAGCCCGGCCACCGCGCTCGACGCATGCCTCCGAAGGCGGGCGCCGTTCATGGCCCGGCCGTCGTTCGCCCGCGTAAAAGGCTCCGGCCAGGCACCCGCCGGATGCCTGACCGCCTCCTCGCTCTAGATCTCGCCGCGCAGTTTGGCGAGCGCCT
>Ga0308174_10001580_pt1 | contig 10741 bp, 11 predicted proteins | sample PhyPR2_FD_203894 | JGI IMG/M metagenome (GOLD analysis project Ga0308174, IMG submission 203894) | Soil microbial communities from UC Gill Tract Community Farm, Albany, California, United States - DLSLS.P.R2 | ecosystem: Environmental > Terrestrial > Soil > Agricultural land | place: USA... | reverse complement strand
ACGGCTGGGCGCTCGCCGTCGACCTGTGCGGTGGCATCAACGTCGCCGGTTCACCGCAGTGGACCTGGATGACGGCGAACGCGGGCCGCTTCGGGTTCGTGCAGCCGGACTGGGCGCGCCCGGGCGCGGAGAAGCCCGAGCCCTGGCACTGGGAGTACGGCGTCATCTCCTAGGGACCTCCGGTACCGGAAGTCTCCCTAGAGCCAGGCGAGGTCGGCGAGTTCCTGCCGCGGCAGCGTGACGCTGGCCTCACTGCTCTCCCCGGCCAGCCGGGCGGCGATCCCGGGGCCGGCGCAGGCGACCGGCCGGTGCGGGGTCACGACCACGTGCATGTCGGGCATGTCCAGCCCGGCCGCGGCGATCCGGTGGCGCATACGCTCGGGATCGACCAGTGCCGAGGTCGCCAGGACCGCGACGTCGCGGTGCGACCACAGGGCCACCGGCCCCTCCACGCGCAGGTCGAGGGAGACGTCGCGGGCGCGGCCCTCGGCCGCCGTCCGGGCCCGGTGCACCTCGTCCGGGCCGGCCCCGCGCGAGGGCGTCCACGGCAGTGCTAGGTCGCCCCGGCGGACGACGACCCGCCAGGCGATGCTCGTCTGCAGCGCGTCGGCCCAGTCGATGACTGCGATCCCCCCGGCTGCCGCGGCGGCGTCGGGCACCGGCCGGTGGGCGACCCACGACGTGAGCGCCTGCGCGATGCCGGTCGGGGTCGGGGCGACGCCCGCGCGGGTCATGTCGTCGGCGAGCTCGTGCAGACCGATCCGCACCTGGCGCTCGTCCTCCTCGACCACCAGCACGGAGCCCGCGCCGCTGCGCTGGACCAGCCCGAGCCGCAGTCGGGGCGTGCCGAGCGTGGGGAGGACGGCGTCGGCCACGTCACGCAGGTCCACGACGCTCACACGGGTCGGCCGCAACCGCTGCATCAGGCCGGCCGAAGAGCCCCCGAAGAGGGTGCCGGTCACGCGTCGGTCCCGTCGCCCAGCTGCGCCCGGAGGGCATCCGGCAGGCCTGGCACGGCGAGGACGCTGGAGCGCTCCGCGGCGCTGAGCCGCACCGGGAGCACGTCCTCGCCCCAGCCGGTGGCCCGGCGCACCCGCGCGGCCGAGGCCGGCCACACGGCGTCACGGGCGGCGGCGACGTGCAGCTCGGTGAGCACGTCCTCGAGGTGGATCGCGGCGACGGGGTGCATGGCCCGGCCGGTCAGCGCGGCCCGGACGGCGGTGGCCAGTTCGGTGCGGTGCTCACCGGCCAGCCAGTGCGGCACGAGCGTCTCGGGGCCGGGCTCGCCGGCGGGCGCGGCGCTCAACCGAGCCCGTCCCCATCGCACGGCAGCGGGACCGCTCCCGGCGTCCCCACCCGAAGGGGGCGGCGGGAATCGGAACTCGCTGTCACGTGGTGGATATCGGCAGCGGAGGACCGCGTTCGACCCCTCCGCGGCACCCTTTTCCGTTCCGCCGCGCAAATCTCCGCGTGACCGGCCCCGTCCCAACGTTCCCCGGGATGATCAGGAGACCTGATCATCCCGGGTCCTGGCTCAGCATGGACGGTGAGCCAGGACCCGCCATGGTGAGCCAGGACGACGGTCCGGGCCTTCAGGCTGCTTCCGACCGCCGGCCGGGCTCGGTGCTCAGCACGGTGTGGAACCTGCGCTCTCCCACATAGGGAACGGCCAGCAGGTCGCGGACCCTGGCCACCTTCTGGTCCCGAGCGCCGCGGGTGTCCTCATCGACAATGCGGACGACGCGCACGCCGACGTCCCGCATCCGGTCCTCGCGACGCTTCTCCTTCCACAGCACCTCACCCGACCAGGACCCGCTCCGCGGATCGACGTATTTGACGCGCCCGTCCATCTCGACGGCAACGGCGGCTTCCTCGTACCAGGCGTCCACCCGACCGATGAGGCCCGCACGGTCGTGGATCTCGACCTGCAATTCTGGCTTCGGCAACCCGGCGAACAGCAGTGCCAGACGCCCGCGCGTCTCCAGCGGGGACTCCGCCCGGCCGTCGGCGAGATCGAGCGCGCGGGCAGCTCCGGCGATACCTACTCGGTGGCTGCCGGCGAGCACTGCCCGCTGCAGATCGGCCCGATCCACCTTCCCAGCCTGGAGGGCAGCATCGATCGCGATCACGCTGTCGCTCAGCGACCACCCGCGCGCGCAATCGACCAGCGTCCGGGACACCGACGTCGCGGCGAAGGCCAACCACGGGACCACGTCGTCGGACGGCAGCGCCGCGCGCGCGACCTTGTAGCCGCGGCCGCGCCGCCACTGATCGACGGCGGTGACCCTGACCTCAGGTGTCTCTGCTCGGGGAACGATCAGCCCGTGCAGGCGTGCGGCGGACCCGTGGCTGAGCACGGGTCCGGCGTCCAGGCACAGCAGGACGGCCACGCCATCCACGAGGTGCCGCTCTCGGCCGCCGGGCGGCGGGAGGTCGGATGCACTGATGTAGACGCCCTTGCGCAGGCGGACCCACCGTCGGGCTCGGAGCTCGGTCCGGATGTCCTCGTCGCGATAGCCGACGGCCAGCGCTTCCCGACTCGTGAAGACGCCGAGGCGTGAGTCGGCGGCGGCTCGCAGCTGAGGGTGCACCGGGGAAGTGTGCGCATCGCCGGGGTCCAGCCGGGGCAACTGCGAGCGATCTGTGGACAGACCGCCGTCCTAGCTCACCATTCCGGGTCCTGGCTCAGCGTGGACAGTGAGCCAGGACCCGGAACGGTCAGGAGACCTGATCGTTCCGGCGGCTCAGTCGGCGAGTTCGGACAGGCGGGCCTTGAGGGCCTGCTCCACCCGGTCGGCGTAGACGTTCATGTTGCGGACCGACGTGTTGAGGTCCGATGAGAGCTGCGTCTTGGTCTGCCCGCCCCAGGTGGTCAGGTACCAGGTCGCCCAGCCCAGCACGTTGGGCTGACCGGCCCGCTGGTCACGGCGCGCGGTCGGGTCGGGAGCGCAGGCGGCGGTCAGCGCGTGCGACAGCAGGGTCTGCTCCGCCTCGCCCATGATCTCGTCCGGCGCCTCGGCGGAGTCCGGCAGCAGGATCTCGGTCGCGTCCGGCCCGCCGTCCAGGGACTGCAGGTTCCGCAGCCCGTTGAGGGTGGCGACCGTCTGCGAGTTGCGCCGCAGCGTGGCCACGGTCTGCCCCATGTAGGCGGCGAGCTCCTTCTCGCTGGGCCGGCGCTGGTTCTCGGCGATGAAGGCCGCGATCGCCTTCTGCTGCTTGTGCTCGGTGTCCGCGGCGGTGCGCCCGTGCGCGTTGCGGCCGAGGTCGTGCACCCACTTGGACAGCTGGGTGGCGAGGAAAGCCCCGAACGGCACGCCCTTGGTCTCGTCGTACTGGGCCACGGCCTTGAGCACCCACTCGTAGACCTGCTGACCGAGGTCGTCCGGGTCGGGCAGGTGCAGCCGGATCGTGCTCATGTTGCGCTGCAGCCGCTTGAGGCTGACCGGCCCGTAGTGCCGGCAGAGGTCGTTCAGGAAGTCGGCCGGCAGGTCGCGAGGGGCACGCCGGCGGACGTCGGTCTCCGCGCGCAGCCCGATCGTCGACGAGCCGTGGCGTGCGGCCCAGGCGCGGATCCAGTCCGCGAGCACGGACGCCGAGCCGCAGGCGCCGTCGACCCGGTAGAGGCCGTCGCCCTGGTCATAGCTGACCGTGACGCCGTCGGGCAGGTCGGCGCGGAACTCGTCGAGCGGCAGCTCGTGGTCGACGCGGAAGTGCACCCGGTCCCGGGGCGTGATGGGGGCGATCGCCCACCCGTCGGCCTCGGGGATGCCGCCGAACACGAGCGGCTGGCGGACGCGATTGCGATTGTCGGTCGTCAGTGGGGTCGAGGACATGGCGAGATCGGACACGGGTACTCCTGGGGACCTACGGGGAAGGAGGGCCTCGGGGAAGGAGGCCCGGAAGTCGCTCGGGAGGCCGTCAGGCCGGGATGCGTTCACCGGGGGCCGGCGTCCGGGGGCTGGGGACCGGTGAGCCGACAGTGGCCGGCAGTCCCTCGAGGACGTCGGCAGCGAGGACGCCACCAGCGGCCTGCTCCATGAGGACGGCGGCGGCGGCGCGCTCGGCCCGGCTCGGCTCGGCGGTGTAGACGGGCATGTGGTCGTACAGCGAGGTGAAGATGGCGCTGACGAAGGCGTAGGCACCCTGGGCCTGGGACGAGAACTTGGCGACGGCGGTCCGAGGACCGAGGTCCACGCCGACCGTCACCCGCACGATGCGGTCGTCTTTGCTCAGGCCGGTGACGGCGAAGGACACCTCGGGGTGCTCGGCCGCGAGCGCGGCGAGACCCGCCAGGCACTTGCGCGTGGCACCCCGCCGCGGACGGAGCTGCACGTGGACGACCACGCTCTCCGGTTCGGCCTGGCCGGCCTGTGCGTCGAATGCCTCTGCACCAGTTGCACTGTGTTCCATGCTGATCGCCCCCTGTCACTTGCGTAGGGGCAAATCTGCCTCATCTGCTCGGCAACGACGCCCACAACAGTCGCCGTGTCATACGCAGTTCTGACCGACTTATTCGGCAGAAGTTGCCCGTGTCGAAGCGACGTCGGAGCGCCAGCGACGACACGTTGGCACCCCTGACAATCCGCGGGCCGGCCGGCCGTGCACTTCTGTCAGACCGGAGCGCCCGTGCCGGTGTCTGTGGCGGGGGCACCCTCCGCCGGCTCCTCCACCGGCTCCGCCTCCGGGAAGATGCTCGTCGCCGTCATGCTGGCGGCCGACGGGGCGAAGGCGGCGAGGGCACCAAGGCTGTCCGCCGTCACCTGCGCGGCGAGCAGGTTCGCCTCGGCGATCTGGCGGTAGACCTCCTCGCGGTGGATGGCGACCTCGCGCGGCGCCTTGAAGCCCAGGCGGACGGTTCCGCCGCGGACCTCCACGACGTGGACCTCGATGTCGTCGCCGATGCGGATCGTCTCGCCGACGCTGCGGGTGAGTGTGAGCACGTGTACCCCTCCATGGGTGTGTGGTGGCCGTCCTTGGCGGTGCCCGCGAACCGGGCATGTTCAGCTGTGGGGCGCGGCCGCATCACGATGACACGGCCGCCTTGACTGATTATCGGCGGAGGGGCTGCCGGATGGGATGAGTGCCGTCGGTGAGCACCACTTGACGGGCCTGGTGGGTGACCGGGTTGACCACCAGGGGCGCGCGGAGGTTCACCGTCGCGGCCGCCACGTCGCCGTCGGGCACCGTCACCAGGCAGTACAGACCCGCCTCGGCGGCGTCGGCCAGTTCCAGCTCGTCGCAGGCCGCGACGGGCAGCACCGGCGTGTAGTCGGGAAAGAACGACGCGGCCGACACGGCGAGGAACCGGGGACCGTCCGGGGCCACCGACTGCAGCCAGTACAGGAGACCGCCGGTATCGGCCGGGACGAGGGCGTAGTCGCGGTACCGCGGAAAGCCCGGGAGCGGTTCGGTGACAGTCAGGAGGGGAAGCTGCGGCGCGGTGGCAGGCATCCGCGGCACGCCGACCGTTTCCATGAGCGCGGTCACTTCAGGAAGTCCACGAGTGTGGGCTGAAGCGACTTCGCCGTCACCGACAGCGCCGCCTGGTACCCGGTCTGCTGCATCTGCAGTTCCATGATCGTCTTCGGCAGGTCGACGTCCTCGGTGTCGCTCAGCTTGGCCTGCAGGGCGAGCGCCTGCGAGGAGTTGACCGTCGCAGCGTCGTCCATCCGCGCCGATCGGGTGCCGATGTCCGCGGCCGCCTTCGTCATCCCGTTGATCACATTGTCGAGATCGCTCAGGTCTGTGGTCAGCAAGGTCGCATCGCCCACGTGGCTGGCGATGTTGGCGACCACGGCGAACAGGTCCTTGCCCGATTGGGGGTCGCCGAACGCCTCCGGACCGGTGATGTCCACGCGGATCGCCTCGACGTCGGACACCCGACGGGTCACCGGGTGCACCGGAACGCCGTTCGCGCCACCGACACCCACATAGGTGCCGTCCAAGCCATAGGCCTGGTTGCCCGACGTCACCCCGCCGAAGATCGGCTTGCCCTGCACCACCTGGTTGGCCTGTGCGATCAGGCTGTCCCGGACGCCGTTGACCTCCGTCGCGATGGCGACGTTCGAGGCCGAGGAGGAGCTGCCCGTGTTGAGCGCCTGAACTGCGAGGTCCCGGACGCGCCGAACCTGGTCCAGCATGTTCTGCAGCGCCGAGTCCGAGGAGTCCAGGAAGGTGTGGCCGTCGGAGATGTTGCGCGCCTGCTGCGCGTTCCCCGCCATTCCCTGCCGTGTGAGCATCGAGGTGTTGGTGCCGGTCGGATCGTCCGACGGCGCGCTGATCGTCTTGCCCGACGTGAGCTGGTTCTGCAGCTTGCTGACCGCGGCGAGGTTCCCGTTCAGGCCGCGCAGACTGTTGAGCGCGAGGGAGCGCTGGGTGATCCGCATCTCAGCGCACCATGTTCATCAGGTCGTCGAGCATGCTGTTGATCGTGCTGACCAGCTGACCGGCAGCCTGGTAGGCGTGCTGGAACTGGAGCATGTTGGTCATCTCCTCGTCGATGCTCACGCCCGCGACGGCGTCCCGGGAGGAGTCCACCTGGCTGCTGACGACGGTCTGCGTGCCGAGGTTGCTCGCGGCGGTCGCCGACTCGACCCCCAACGCAACGATCATCTTGCGGTAGACGGCGTCGGCCCCGGTGTCCAGCAACCGCTGCTGGTACATGGCGTCGGCGTTGTTGCTGTCGGCCGACACGGCGCCCCCGATCAACGCCGGGTCCACGCCCGCCGCGGCCACCTTGGCGGGGTCGGTGATCCTCAGGGTGATGTTGCCGGCGGTGATCGTGTTGACGGTGACGGGCACGTTCCCCGAACCATCGTCGAACATCGGCTCACCGGGCTTGCCGTTCACATCGAAGCCGGCCTGATGACCGGCGTTCACCTGGGTGGCGACCTGCTGCGCGATCGCTGTGAGCTGGTCCTGGTAGCCCGGGATGAGTGTCTTCATCGACGCCAACCGGCCCTGCGCGGTGCCGCCGACCTGCACGGCGGTGCCGCCCGGCGAGGTCTTGATGACCGGGGGGTCGGTGGACACGGTGGCCGAGTCGTTGGTGCCGCTCAGGGAGAGCTGGAGCGCCGAGTTGCCGGCGACCAGCGTCACCCCCCCGACGGTGACGTTCAGCGTCCCGTCCCCCGCGGGCGTGGACGTCGCACCGACGCTCTCGGACAGGTGCAGGATCAGGACGTCGCGCTTGTCCTGCAGCTCGCTGCTCGGCTTGCCGGCCTGGGTGGCCCGCTTGATGGCCTGGTTGAGATCGGCGATCGACTTCGCCGTGGCGTTCACGTCGTCGAGCTGGGTCCGCAGGCTGTCGCGGGTGTTCGACCACTCACTGTTGAGGGCGCCGGCCACGGAGTGCAGGCCGGCCACGAGGGTCTGGCTGCGCTGCAGGAGCTGGGCGCGGGCCCCCGGGTCGGTCGGGTGGTTGGCGATGTCGCTCCAACCGGACCACATGTTGGTCATCATCGACTGGATGCCCGTGGAGCCCGGTTCCTGGAAGCTCGACTCGACCGACTTCAGCGTGGCGCTCTGCACGGTGAGGTTCGCCGTGGTGGCGTGCTGCGCCTGCGCCTGCGACTCGAGGAAGGCGTCGCGGATGCGGATGACGGAGTCGGAGTTGACCCCCTGGCCGACCTCGTTGCTGGTGGACCAGACGGCCGGCACGACGCTGCCGCCGATCGACTGCAGGTCGACCCGCTGCCGGGAGTAGCCGTCGGTGTTGGCATTCGCAACGTTCTGGCCGGTGATGTCGATGGCCCGCTGCGAGGCGTACAGAGCGGAAGCCGCGGTGTTGAGGCCCGAGAAAGTGCTCACAATGCACCGTCCAGGGTGACCGGCCGGTAGCTTCCGCCCGCGGCGCGGCCGGCCTGCGTGTACGTGCCGGCCGACGGTGTCCTGACGGTCGTCAACGCGTCACCGATCGCGGACAGGCCGCCCTCGATCAGGTCGCGGTTGGCGTCGGACAGGCTGCGGAGGTCGGTGACCAGGACGAGCAGGGCCTCGTGGTGCTTGGCCAGCAGGTCGTTCCAGGGTGCCGGTGCAGCGCCGGCCAGCGCCCGGAGGGACGGGTCGGACTCTAGGCCCAGGCGCTCGGCCAGGGCCTCGGTGGCAGCTGCCCGCTCCACCTCCAGGTTGCGCAGCTGATCCAGCACGACCTCGATCTCGTGGGCGATGCGCGCCAGCCAGCGGGTCTTGCCCGTCAGGATCAGGTACTGCTTCTCCTCCGCCTTGAACAGGAGCAGATCCAGCAGCTCCTGCTCCCGCCAGAGCAACGTCGACAGGTGCTGGTAGTCCACGTTCCCACCGCCTTCCGTCGCCTCGCCCACCAGGTGAGTTCCTGGATCCGGGCGGATTCTTCGTCGGGCTGCCATCGGCATCGCCGGGGACGGCCTCAAGCCGAAGCGCCAACTCGGCCCTCAAGTAGTGAAGGGAATCTGCCGAGGAGCGGTGCCAGAAGGGCCGAGGCCCGCCGAGAAGAACGAATGTGAGCCCAGCCCGCACCCTGGCGACCGAGCGCCCTGCAAGCAACCGGGCCCTTCCGGACCGAACGCCTTCCCGACGCGCGACCGATCGCGTGCTCCCGTCCCAGGCTCGCTCCAAGCAGGAGATCGACAGCCTGGTCACCGAGCACCTGCCCCTGGCGCAGTTCGCGGTGAACGCGGTCGCCTCCCGGATCTCGCTGCCCAGCCACGTCAGTCGGGACGACCTGCTGTCCTGCGCTCAGGTGGCCCTGGTCGAGGTCGCCCGGCGCTTCGATCCCAAGGCCGGCGCCTCGTTCGCCACCTATGCCCTCGCCCGCCTGCAGGGCGCGGTGCTCGACGAGCTGCGCAGCGGCGACTGGGCCAGCCGGTCGGTGCGTGCGGCCGCGCGGCGGACCGACGCGGCCGCGGACTCCCTCGCCATGGCGCTGGGCCGCCCCCCGACCAAGACGGAGCTCGCGGCCAGCCTCGGCGTCGCGCGCAGCGACCTCGATGCCCTCCAGGCGGACGTCCACCGCGCGATCATGGTGAGCATCGACGCCGACAATGGCGGCGACGGCACGTCCCTCGACCTGCCGGACACCGGCGACTCCCCCGAGCGCATCCTGCTCAACCGCGAGCGGGCCCGTCACCTCGAGGACGCCATCCGCGCCCTGCCCGACCGCCTCGACGAGGTGATCGAGCGCAACTTCTTCGGCGACGAGTCGCTGACGACGATCGCCGAGGATCTGGGTGTGACGTTATCGCGGGTATCCCAGATGCGATCCCGCGCACTGATCCTGCTGCATGCCGCGATGAGCGAGGTGTGGCAGGGCCAGCCGGTTCCCGCCGACGGCGGCGTCCGCGCCCGCAATCAGCAGCGGGCCTACGTCGACCGGGTCACCTCCGGCCGCGGCTCTCCCGCTCGGTCGACGGCGCTTCCTTCCACCCCCCCGCTGCCGTCACCGCGCCCCTCCGCACGCAACGGATGGCAGACACCGAACCGGTTCGTGAGCTCCGAGCGGACCGCCCGGCCGGCCTGATGACCCGGCTGGGGGACGCGGGAAGAAAGTTCTTCCGATTCGGGTCAAGTCCCACCCGCCACATGCCGTAACCACAACTGCAAGACCCCGCAGCACGGACGCAGCGGGCCAACCCCTTCCAAGGAGGAACCACCACGATGACGAGCGTCAACACCAACCTCGGCGCCATGAACGCCTACCGCAACCTGTCGGCGACGAACAACTCGCTGAGCAAGTCGCTGGAGCGGCTCTCCTCCGGTTTCCGCATCAACCGGGCGGCCGATGACGCGGCCGGGCTGGCCATCTCCGAAGGTCTGCGTTCGCAGATCGGTGGAATGACCCAGGCCGTTCGCAACGCCCAGGACGGCACCAGCGTCGTCCAGACGGCGGAAGGTGCGCTGAACGAGACCACCTCGATCCTGCAGCGCATGCGTGACCTGTCGGTGCAGGCCTCCAACGGCGGCAGCCTGAACGACGACGCCAAGTCGAGCATCCAGAAGGAGATCGGCCAGCTCAAGCAGGAGCTGTCCCGCATCGCCGACACCACCACCTTCAACGGCACCAAGCTGCTCGACGGCAACTACAGCGGCGGGTTCCAGGTCGGTGCCAACGCCGGCGAGACCATCTCGGTCAACATCGGCAAGGCCGCCAGCTCGGCCGGCCTCGGCGTCGACGGTGTCGACGTCACCAAGGCCGGCGCGTACAAGTACAACGCTGATGGCACGGGCGGCGGGGCCGGTGACGTGGCCACCACCACGGCCGCCAGCGCCACCGCTCCCGCGGTGATGACCATCACCGCGCAGGGCTCGGACGACTTCGCCGGCACCGGTACCGCCGCCGTCGACGCGTTCAAGAACCTGACCGGCTCGGTCAGCTTCGGTGGCAAGACGTTCGACCTCGGTTCGGTCGACTACAGCAAGGCCACGGACGCCACCAGCGCCCTGTCCGCGCTGAACGCGGCCGCCAACTCGGCCCTGGGTCTCACGAACGACGCGTTCGCCGCGTCGGGCAGCGACCTCACCTTCACGGTGACCGACGCCGTCAAGGGTTACACCAGCTCCGGTGGTGAGGCGGAGAACGACGGGACGAACTCCACCCAGGCGCAGCTCGCCAACGCCACGCCGACCTTCACCGCCGCCAGCGGTGCTCAGAACGCGATCAAGGCGATCGACGCCGCGATCAAGCAGGTGTCGTCGCAGCGGGCCGACCTGGGTGCCATCCAGAACCGGTTCGACCACACCATCAACAACCTGAACGTGGCCATCG
>Ga0308174_10001579_pt1 | contig 10742 bp, 9 predicted proteins | sample PhyPR2_FD_203894 | JGI IMG/M metagenome (GOLD analysis project Ga0308174, IMG submission 203894) | Soil microbial communities from UC Gill Tract Community Farm, Albany, California, United States - DLSLS.P.R2 | ecosystem: Environmental > Terrestrial > Soil > Agricultural land | place: USA... | reverse complement strand
GCCTGCATCGCACGCTTGAGCAGCGGGTTGCCCGTCCAGGCCGGGTCACTGAACCGCTTGTCCTTCCTCCCCGGCGCGAGCTCGGAGTTGCCGGCGGCGATGCGGGCGAGCTCCCGCGCCAGCTCCCCGGCGCGGCCGGCGACGGCCCCGGGCCGGCGGGCCAGCGCGGACCCGAACCGCAACGCGGTGCCCGCGGGCGGCACCAGCCTGCGCAGCGGACCACGGGCCGCGTCGACGAGCACCATGTCCAGCGGCAGACCCACCTCGGCGGCGCCGTCTGAGGCGGGTCCGTCGGACTGTGCGTTCCCCGCCGCCGCCGGTTCGGCCGGCTTCGTGCGGGACTGCTTCTTCGGACGGGTCGAACCGGACGCGGGCTGGGCCATCGGCGATCTCCTCTACAGCGCTGCGCTGCGCATCTGCGCACGGGCGAGGAGCGGGCGCCGCCCCCGGGCGCAGTGTGACTCCGTTCACTGAACCACAGGTCACCCGACCCGGCAGACCGTCACGACGTCGGCGCGGTGACGTCGCGGCGGTGCCGGAGCGCCATCACCGGCGCCGCCATCACCCTCAGCCGGATGGCGGCCGGCCCGCGGCGGGAGTCGACGACGATCAGGCCGGGCGTCCCAGCAGCAGCCGGACGGCGCCGCCCACGGCCAGGCCGAGCCCTGCTCCACCGACCACGTCGAGGGGCAGGTGCGCCCCGACGTAGATGCGTGTCAGGCACACGACCACGATCACCACGGCCGCCGCGATCCGGCCGCGGCGTCCCAGCCACGGCCAGGCGACCGCGGTCAGCGCCGCCAGCGTGGCGGCGTGGCCCGAGACGAAGCCGCGCCCCGCCGCGGCCGCTCCCCGGATCACCACGTCGTCCAGCAGCCCGTCCGGCCGCCCGCGGGGGACGATCCCCTTCACCACCTTGGCCAGCAGGTACGTGCCGGCACCGGCGACGAGCAGCTCGGCGGCCAGCCACCAGCGCCGCAGGGCGGCGGCGACGGCGGCGCTCACCGGGACGACCAGCACGTTGCCGAGCTGCATGACCGGCCAGACCACGACGAACGGCAGCACGGTGGTGCCGTTCAGGAACCGGAACACCGCAGCCTCGGCGGCGGAGACGCGATCCGGGTGGACCGGCAGCGCGGCGAGGACCAGCACGGCGACGCCTACCGCGAGCACCCACAGATCCGTCCACTTCCGGACGAGGGTGACCGGCCGGGCCAGGGCCGGCGCGGTCACACCGTCTCCGGCACCAGGTCGGTGCGCGGTGCCGAGTTCGGCGCGCGGCGCCACGACTTCTTGCGCTGCCAGATCACGTAGGTGACCAGGCCGAGCGGGATCGGCAGGACGTAGGTGAGCGCCCGGAAGATCAGCACCGCCGCGGCCACCGCGGCTCGCGCACCACCCGCGGCTGCGAGTCCGGTGATGAGGGCGAACTCGACCACGCCCAGGCCACCGGGGGTGAAGGGGATGGCCGTCAGGAGCCGGGCGAAGGCGAAGACGGCCAACGCCTCGATCCAGCTCACCGCGCTGCTGTCGACCCCGACGAAGCGGAGGGCCAGCAGGAGGACGAGGAACAGCGACAGATGGCTGACCAGCGTGGCCAGGGTGATCCAGTACCACCTCGCGTGCAGCAGCAGGGTGGTGCGGTCCCGGAACTTGGTCATGGCACGGTCCCAGCCCTGGACCGGCGGGCGGCCGAAGAGCCGGATGACCGCCGAGACCCAGCGTCCGAGCACCGTGCCGACCCGTGCCGCGCTCTCCCGGCTGCGGAGCAGCAGCCAGAGCAGGACGACGGCGCCCACCAGCCCGGCCACCCCCGCGAGCCCCGCCGTCACCCGCGCCATGCTGGGTGTGGAGTCCAGGAGCAGGAGCGAGAGGGCCAGCACCGGCAGCCCGAGCTTGGCGAAGTTGTTGAACAGGCCGGACAGCAGGAGGGAGACCGAGGTCCGCGACCGCGAGAAGCCCCACGACGAGTTCATCGCGTAGGTGAGACCCAGTGCGATCGCCGCCCCGCCGAGCACGGTGTTGGAGACCGCGGTGGTCGTCTCGGTCGAGACGGTCGCCTGCCCGAAGGTCATCCCCGGCATGGTGCTGAGCACGACGAACTGGTAGGTCGCCAGGTTCCAGACGGCCGCCAGGAGCAGGACGGCCACCTGCGCCCAGGTCATCGACAGCACCGTCGTCCAGACGTCGGCGAGGCTGGTGAACTTCGGCAGGAACCAGGCGAAGACGGCGACGAGCAGCGCCACGGAGACTGTCGGCCCGAGGAGCCGGCGCCAGAGGGGGCGTGGTTGCCGTTGCGGCGGGGCGGGGATGTCCGTGGTGGTCATGGCTCACCGCTTCTCTTCCGGGGGATCGAGTCGGAGCCGGCCGTCGCTCTCCTCGCGTACCTGAGCGGCGAGGTCCGGGCGGCTGACCGCGCTCACCGCCTGGGTGGCCAGGGCCAGCGGCTCCCCGCGGGTCTGACCAGGCTTGCCGGTGAGGTTGAAGACGAAGGTGATGCAGCCGCCCTCGAACACGTAGTAGCGCTTCCCGTGGTATTCCGGGGCGGTCTCGGTGACCCGCTCGTACCGCCGCATGCCGTTGCGGTCGGTCGGGATCTCCGTCGTCCCGGCCGTGGTGCACGACTGCTCGAGCCGGACCTCGATGGCCATGTCCCCGTCGCGGTCCGAATTCAGCCAGAACCGGGACACGCCGTTGCGTACGTCCAGGGCCTCGTACGACCAGCCACCCGGCAGGATGTCGGGCCGCAGGCACGGCACCCAGGTCGTGGTGGGTACCGACTGCGCCATGAGGACGACCGCGTTCGACGCGGTGTCGTGCCCCATGACGGGACAGGTGGGCTGGCGCGGCGTCGCGGTCGTGTCGTTGGCACATCCGCTGAGGAGCGCCGCCGCGACGACGGCCCCCAGGAGCCCGGCGGTGGGCTTCGGGACGGTGGGCTTCGGGACTGCGGCCTTCCCGGCGGTGGCCATCACAGCGGCGGCTCGAGGAGCGTGCTGATGATGGCGGCGGCTGCGAGCGCCATCCCGCCGAGCGCCGCCACGGTGAGGACGACGCGCCGCCAGGTCCAGCGCTGGATCCGGATCGGGGGAAGCCGGTAGGGCAGGAGCTTCAGGAAGTCGCTGTGCAGGTCCTTGCCCTGCTGGCGGAGCATGTGGCGCAGCTGGGAGGGCATCGTGAGCCCGCGCGTGGCGGCGAACGCCTCGGCGATCTCCTCGTCGGAGAAGTGCCGCCGGGCCCGCGCGTACACCCGCTCGGCACCGACGCGCAGCCCCAGGACCAGCATCATGTTGGCCAGGTCGACGGCCTGCCGCCACGGGCTCGGCCGCACCTCGGCGAACGCCGTGTCGATGACCAGCAGCGTGCCGTCACGCACCATCAGGTTCGCCGGTTTGATGTCGCGGTGGGCCAGCCCGACCTCCCACATCCTCCGGACGACCGCCAGCCCCTGGTCGACGACGGAGTCGTCGATCTCGGCCTCGCCGATCTCCTCGGCGCCGTCGAAGAACTCGTTGACCAGGAGGTATTCGCGCTCGGGCGTGATCTCCACGATGCCCAGGGGATGCGCCACGGGCAGGTCCGCGTCGGACATGAGGCGCAGGATGTAGTCCTCGTACTGCACCAGCCGGCGGACGCTGTGGTACGGCTTCTCGTCCTCCAGCCGGCCGTAGAGCAGTGTCCGGCCGAGCTTGTACCAGCGGTCGGACCGCACGTGCGTGGCCGCGTAGAGCTTGCCGAACACGTAGGTGTCCGGATCTCCCTTGACGCAGATCCGCAGCGGCGTCGACCCCCCGGACCCGGCCAGGTTGAACGGTTTCACCTCGCTCGCGATCAGGCCCAGCTGGTCCTGCAGCGCCCGGATGATCGCGTCGCCGCGCGCGCCGGTGACGTCCAGGTGGGCCGGGCTTCCGCGGGTGTAGCGCACCGGGTAGACGTCATTGGGGGCCAGGAGCCGGAAAGCGGCCAGCGGGACGGCAACCCCGAAGATGACCCCCGCCACGATGTCGGTCGGATGGTCCTGCGCCAGGTAGAGCCGGGACAGCGCGGTGACGGCGAGCAGTATCGCGATCCCGTACTTCGCCCTCGTCCGTAACCGGCCCGCCGGGATGAAGGCGTAGGCCATGCTCATCAGGAAGGCGCTGAGCGCCGCCATGGGCAACGACGGCATCGAGAAGCCGGCCCAGGAGCCGAGGAGCACGACCTCGTAGGGCCGCGGCCGTGCCATGAGGCTGGCCAGCCCGCTGCCGACCTGGACGACGACGAGGCCGGCACCGAGCCAGATGAAGAGGTGCCGCCATCGGCGGAGGATCGCGAGCGCCACGAGGCTGACCAGCCAGATGACGTACAACCCCTGCCGCGTGGCAAGGACCCCGCCGACGTGGGCCGCGCGGGTCAGCCCGGGGGAGCGGAGGTCCTCGAGACCCTGCAGCACCCATGTGTCGGCCACGTCGACGAAGGTCACGGCGCCCGTGATGACGACGGTGCCCCAGGCGACCACGACGGCAGCGCTGAGGCTCAGCCACCACTTGCCCGATGCGTTGAGGTGGGCGGGCAGGGGCGGGGCCTCACCGGAGGGCCGGCGGCGTCTGCGGACACGGCTGATCGAGGGCGGTTCCGGTCGATCGACGGGAACCACCTGGACGGGGTCGGGCGGTGCCTGTGGCAGCGACGCCATGCCGGCTGATGCTCCACCCGTATCGGTGTCGAGGGCACCACCTTTCGTCCCTCTCCGGCGTTACGGTTGTCCCCCCGTGCCCCCCGCCCGGGAGGAGGTGCTCGTGCGGCCTCGACCCGCAGGCATCCTCGCCGTCCTGACGCTGCTGCTCGTGGTCATGGGCTGCTCTCGGGATGCCGGGGATCAGGCGACACCTACCACCGCGGCGTCGACGATCAGGTTCGCCTCGTACGACTTCCCCGAGAACCAGACGCTCGTCGAGGTCTACGCCCAGGCGGCCCGGCGCGCCGGGCTACCGGTGTCGGTCGAGCACGGTGTCGGCCCCCGCGAGGTCGTGGCGCCCGCGCTCCAGCAGGGCGTGGTCGACGTGGTGATCGACTACCTCGGGACGGCGCTGACGTTCGCCCGACCCACCGCGACGGACCTGCCATCGGTGCCGGCGGAGATGCACGCCGTCCTCCGGCGGACGCTCGGCGGACGCGGTGTGACGGTCCTCGATCCGGCTCCGGCCCAGGACCAGAACGGGTTCGCCGTCACGGCCGGCTTCGCGGGCGAGCACGGGGTTCGCCGGCTGTCCGACCTCCGCCCCCTCGCAGCCACGTTGACCTTCGGGGCGCCGCCGGAGTGCCCCGACCGGCCGCTCTGCCTGCCAGGGCTCGAGAAGACGTACGGGCTGCACTTCCGCCAGGTGCGGGCCATGCCCTCGCGCGCCGCGACCGTGGAGGCACTCCTCGCCGGCGAGATCGACGTCGGGCTGCTCGAGACGACCGAGGCCCGGCTGACCAGCGCGAAGATCCGGCTGCTCGACGACGACCGTGGCCTGCAGCCGGCCGAGAACATCGTCCCGCTGGTGCGCACTGCCGCTATCGAGCGCTGGGGAAAGGATCTGCCGAGGGCGCTGAACGAGGTCAGCGCCCACCTCACGACCGACGACCTGCGTCAGCTGAACAAGGTGGTGGAGCTCGACGACCTGACCTCTGCCCAGGCGGCGGCCCGGTGGTGGGAGCACCACTGACCCGCGCGGCTCGTCGTCAGACGATCGCGCCGCGGCCGGTGATGGCCCGCCCCACGATCAGCGTGTTCACCTCGCGGGTGCCCTCGTAGGAGTAGATCGCCTCGGCGTCGGCGACGTACCGGCCGACGTTGTGCTCGAGCAGGATCCCGTTCCCGCCCATGAGCTCGCGGGCCCAGCCGACCGTCTCCCGCATGCGGACGGTGCTGAACGCCTTGGCCAGCGACGCCTGCTCGTCGGTCATCCGGCCGGCGTCCTGCAATTGCGACAACCGGGCGCACAGGGCCGCCGACGCGGTGATGTTGCCGAGCATCCGCACCAGCAGGTCCTGCACGAGCTGGAACTGCGCGATCGGCCGGCCGAACTGGGTGCGCTCGTTGGCGTAGCGCAGCGCGTGCTCGTAGGCGCCGCGGGCGCACCCCACCGCCGACCACGCCACGCCGGCCCGGGTCATGCGCAGCACGCGGGCGGTGTCCTTGAAGCTGTTCGCCTCCTGCAGGCGGTTCTCCTCGGGCACCCGGACGCCGTCCAGCGTGATGAGGGCGTTCTGCACCGCCCTCAGGGCGATCTTGTCCTCGAGGTCGACGGTGGAGTAGCCCTCGGTGCCCTTCTCGACGACGAAACCGAGCACCCGCTGCGTCTCGACGTCCTGCGCCCAGATGATGACCAGGTCGGCGAAGCTGGCGTTGCCGATCCACTTCTTCTGGCCGTCCAGCACCCACGAGTCGCCGTCCCGACGGCAGGTGGTCTTCAGGCCGCGGGCCACGTCGGAGCCGGAGTCGGGCTCGGTCAGGCCGAACGCACCTATCAGCTCCATGCGCGCCATGGCCGGCAGCCAGCGCTCCTTCTGCTCTTCGGAGCCGCAGAGGTAGATGGTGCCCATCGCCAGACCGCCGTGCACTCCCATGAAGGTGGAGATCGACGGGTCGCCCTTCGACAGCTCCATGGAGATCATGCCGTCGAGCAGCGTGGACTTCCCCGGACAGCCGTAGCCCGAGTACGGCGTGCCGGCGATGCCCAGCTTCGCGATCTCGGGGATGAGGTGCCGGGGCGTCTGCGCCCGGGTCCAGTACTCGTTGATGATCGGCTGGACCTGCTCGTCCATGAACGTGCGCACCCGGTACAGGGTCGCCCGGTCGTCGTCGTCCAGGAGCGCTTCGAACTCGTAGAAGTCCGAGGTGACTGCCTTCGGGTCGGCGTTCATCGCGACTGCCTCTCTGCAGCGGGGAGTGGAGCCCCCTACCCTGGCCGGTCGCGAAGTCAACCGGTACTCGCGCCGCCGGGAGAAGGCGGCCCGCAACGCAGAGGCGGGGCGGGAGGGACGCGGTCTCCGCGCCCTCCCACCCCGCCGGGTGCCGTCGTGCGTCAGGTGGTCTGCTTGTCCTTCGGGTTCTCCCGGGCGTCGAGCTGGATCTCCTTCTCCGCCCTCGGGATGCCCTCCTTGAGTTCCGTGGTCCGTTCGATCTCGGCGTCCAGCTCGATGCCGAAGAGCAGCGCGACGTTGATCAGCCAGAACCAGATCAGGAACACGATCACGCCGGCCAGTGCGCCGTAGGTCTTGTTGTAGCTGCCGAAGTTGCCCACGTAGAAGGCGAACAGCGCGGACGCCACGATGGCGACCACGATGGCCACCCCGGCGCCGGGGCTGACCCACTTGAAGCCACGCAGCTTCACGTTCGGCGTCGAGTAGTAGAGGACGGCGATCATCAGCGCGAGCACGACCAGCACGACCGGCCACTTGACGATGTTCCAGATGGTCACGCCCGTGTCGCCGATGCCGATGGCCCGGGCGATCGCGTCGACGACCGGCCCGCTGAGCACGAGCAGGGACACGATCACGGCGGCGAAGAGGATGCCGACGAGGGTCACCAGCAGCTGGAGCGGCTTGAGCTTCCAGATCTTGCGGCCTTCGGGCGTCTCGTAGACGACGTTCGCCGCGCGGGTGAACGCACCGACGTACCCCGACGCCGACCAGACGGCACCGACGAGGCCGAGGATCAGGCCGAAACCGACGGGGGCGGTGTTGCCGGCGAGCTGCTCGATCACCGGGTTCAGCGTCTTCGCGGCACTGGCCGGTACGACGGCGGTCAGCGCGTCGGTGAGCGTCTTCGGGTCGGTCAGCAGACCGATGATCGACAGCAGCGCGATGAGCGCCGGGAAGAGCGCGAGGACGCCGTAGTAGGTGAGCGCGGCCGCCCAGTCGGTGAGGTTGTCCTCGCTGAACTCCTTGAGCGTGCGCTTGACCGTGCCGCCGGTGGTCGACTTCGGGTCGGCGCCCTTCGGGGCGAAGTCGGCGCGCGTGCCGCTGATCTTGTCGTTGTCGGGGGCGGGGTCGCCCGCCTGGGCCCGGTTGTTCTCGAACCGCGATTGGTCGGTTCGGTTCGAGCTGCTGGAAGCGGCCATCTGGTCCTCCGTCGGGCGGTGAGTGCAGCCTGGGGGATGCCCCGGACGGTCCTGTTCCATGCCGGATCCGGTGACACGGCGTGTCGGCCCGGGCCCTGTCGGGGGCAACCGCTGCGACATCGCCCCCGGAATGTCGCTCAAGTTCGGGACGGGTCCGGCCGATTGGGGTGAAGCCCGTCACACACGGTCAGGTGAACGGCACGATCCGACGATTGAGATGACCATCGAGTGGGGAAGGAAGTCCCAGACGACGCGTCGCCGGCCCCTGACCCGGCCGGTGCACCCGATGCAATGGGGGAGATCCAAGAATGATGTTGTGGCCGGCCGTGACCCTGCTGGGGTTCCTGCTCCTGACCGCCGTGGTCATCGGGCTGGGTGCGCAGACCACCGCCCGCTACGAGCGCGAGCAGCGCGCCGAGCGGCCGTCGGGCACGCGGCACGCCGCCGAGCCCGTCGCCGCCGTCAGCGCGTAGCGCCTCTGGCACCCAGTACGAACTTCGAGCGCCCCGCTCCTCCTCGCGGAGGGGCGGGGCGCTTCTTCGTCTGTCAGAACCAGCGGTCGTCGGCGTCCAGCACGGTCCGGTCGAGCGACGCGAGCAGGTCGAACTGCGCGTGCACGCGCGGGAGTTCCCACCGCCAGAAGTAGCGCGCCGCCTGCCGCTTTCCCTGGTGGAAGTCGCTGTCGGCCGACCCGGTGGCCAGCGCCTGCTCCAGCCAGATCCAGGCGAGGACGAGGTGGCCGGCTGCTTCCAGGTAGACGTGCGCGTTGGCCAGCGCGAGTTCCGGATCGCCGGTGCCCCAGAGGGCGGCGGTCACCGCTCCCATCCGCGCGACCGCGGCGTCGAGGTCGGCGGCGAAGCCCGACCACTCGGTGCCGGCGGCGCGGGACGTCGTCGCGGCGATCGTCTCGCCGAGGAGCGCCAGGCCCGCACCGCCCTGCATCACGACCTTGCGGCCGAGCAGGTCCAGGGCCTGGATGCCGTTGGTCCCCTCGTGGATCGGGTTGAGCCGGTTGTCCCGGTAGAACTGCTCCACCGGGTAGTCGCGGGTGTAGCCGTACCCGCCGTGCACCTGGATGGCCAGGTCGTTGGCGGCCAGACCCCACTGGGAGGGCCACGCCTTCGCGATCGGGGTGAGCATGTCCAGCAGCAGGTGGGCGCGTGCGCGGTCGGCCTCGGACTCCGCCGTCTGCTCCTCGTCGACCAGCCGTGCGCAGTAGAGGCCGAGCGCCAGACCACCTTCCGCGTAGGACTTCGCGGCCAGCAGCATCCGGCGGACGTCGGGATGCTCGATGAGGGGCACCATCGGGCTGCTCGGGTCCTTCGCGCCGGCCGGGCGTCCCTGCGTGCGCGTCCGGGCGTACTCGAGCGCGTGCAGGTAACCGGTGTAGCCGAGGACCGTCGCGCCCATGCCGACGCCGATCCGCGCCTCGTTCATCATGTGGAACATGTAGGTCAGGCCGCGGTGCTGCTCGCCGACGAGGTAGCCGACCGCGCCGGCCCGCCCGCCCGGGGTGTGCACGCCCTCGCCGAAGTTGAGCAGGGTGTTCGTCGTCCCCCGGTAGCCCATCTTGTGGTTCAGCCCGGCGAGGACGACGTCGTTGCGCTCGCCGAGCGACCCGTCGCTGTTCACCAGGAACTTCGGCACGATGAACAGCGAGATGCCCTTCACACCGGGCGGTCCGCCGGGGATCTTCGCCAGGACGAGATGGACGATGTTCTCGGTCAGCTCGTGGTCGCCGCCGGAGATCCACATCTTGTTGCCGGTCAGCCGGTAGGTGCCGTCGTCCTGGGGCTCGGCCCGCGTCGTGATGTCGGCCAGCGACGAGCCGGCCTGTGGCTCGGAGAGGGCCATGGTGCCGAACCAGCGGCCCTCCAGCTCGGGCCGGACGAAGGTGTCGACCTGCTCCTGGCTGCCGTGGGCGAGCAGCAGCCGGGCGTTGCCCATCGTGAGGAACGGATAGGCCGACGTGCCGACGTTCGCCGCCTTGAACCAGGCGAACACGGCCTGCCCGACGGTGTGCGGCAGCTGCATGCCGCCGTACTCCTCGTCGAAGGAGCCGGCCATCAGCCCGGCGTCGGCGAAGACCTTCAGGGCGCGGCCGACCTCCGGGACCATCTCGACCCTGCCGTCGACGAACCGGGGCTCGTTCTCGTCGGCCTTGCGGTTGTGCGGCGCGAAGTGGTCGGTCGCGATCTGCTCGGCGAGCTCGAGGACGGCGTCGAAGGTCTCGCGCGAGTGCTCGGCGAACCGGGGCCGCTTGGTCAGTGACTCCACGTCGAGCCACTCGTGCAGGAGGAAGTCGAGGTCGCGGCGGGACAGGATCAGCGAGGCACCCACCCGCGCCAGGGTAGGCCCGCGGACCGGACCGGACCGGACCGGACCGGACCGGACCGGACCGGACCGGCTCGGCGAGGAGTCGCGCGGGTCGCCGGAGGGCTCGCCGCACGAGCAGCGCACCCGCGGAAATTGTCGTACCTCGAACGTATGTTCGTCTCATGGGTCGATTGGTGGGGCGGCAGACGGTCGAGGGTGTGCTGCTCGACTGGGCTGTCGATCAACCGCTGCCCGACCGCCGGATGCCCGTGGCGCTGCTCAGCAAGGCGCAGAAGGCGGCGGAGCTGCAGCGCGTCCAGGCGCGTCGCGCGATCG
>Ga0308174_10001577_pt1 | contig 10755 bp, 11 predicted proteins | sample PhyPR2_FD_203894 | JGI IMG/M metagenome (GOLD analysis project Ga0308174, IMG submission 203894) | Soil microbial communities from UC Gill Tract Community Farm, Albany, California, United States - DLSLS.P.R2 | ecosystem: Environmental > Terrestrial > Soil > Agricultural land | place: USA... | reverse complement strand
ATGCTCGCCGCGCCCGTCGAGGTGCCAGTCGCGGCCCGAGCGGAGGAACATGTCAGCCGGCATGTGCTGCCGCCAGAACGCCATCGGGTGCCCCACGATGCGGGCCTTGATGCCATGGTCACGAGCCAGAGCAGCTGCGGAGTAGGCATAAGGCCCCGCGCCGACGACCAGCAGGTCCGTCCGATCCGTCATCGCGTCTCCTGAAAGGGGCGGCAACGACGCGAGGGTATCCACTCGCGCGTCCCCTGTCGCCGTGCCCAGCGAGCGGGGCTCAGGAGATCGCGGTTCGGGACGTGTCCAGCGGTCGCGACCGGATCTGGGCACGGGCGGCCCGTTCGGTGAGGGCGCCGAACAGCAACCCGAGGGTGGCCCAGACATCGACCTGGGTCAGCCTCGACCAGACGCGAAACGCCCACAGGCTCACCGGCTGCCTCCCACCGTCGCGATGGGTGCGCCCGACATTAGGGTGCGCCCAGAACCGGTGTCAACGAGGGACCAGCCCATGAGTGCCTCCGCCACGCCGGCATGACAGTCCGGCTCCAGCTGTTGACGCCAGGGCTCCCATGCGGCCCTGCGCGACGGTGGTGTGCAGCCCCGCGACGGCGTGCCTGCAGTCGGCTCACCTGCTCGGCGTCACGCCGACCCCGGACCCGGGTCTGTGCGACTGGGACCTGGTCCGCTGGGCCGGAAGACGCCTGGACGACCTCGCAGTCGAGCACCCCGACGTGCCGACGATGGCGGACTCAAGGTGGTAGACGGCTGCGTCGAGGTGGTCTCAGAAGGGCAGTGGACGAAGTTCGGGTCGTAGCGACCCGGCGTTTGTGACGTCGCGTCGTTGGACGTGAACCCCCGTTGTTGAGGCGTTGTCGCCCGCTCTGACCGGAGTGGCGCCGCGAGTGGAACATCCGGATCTGCCGCGTTCCGCGCTGTCATGCCGATGACAGCGTGTTGGTCGTGTTCGTCCTTCATCGCCGCGCGGAGGACCTTCGTCCGAGCGTGCCAGCGTGCGCTCATCTAAACGCTGTGCCGTACCGGCGCCTGCGCTGTGCGAGCCCACGGGGAATCGCACGTCCCTGCCGCGATCGCCGCCCAGAGCGAGAACGGCTCCTTCGTCATCGCGTCCACCCACTCGCCCTGCCGCAGGAGCGTCGGGGACATCTGGCCAGGTGTGCTCGACCGGGTCGGTGACGCCTCCGGCCTGGACGCCCAGGCGGTGTTCGCCGTCCGGTCCGGCGTCCGCCCGCGCGCGGTCCTGGCCTTCGAGCCTCAGGCGTACAGCCGCCAGATGGTCTCCGAGCACGACGCGGTCGACCCGTACGTCGCTGGGTACCTGGGCGCCGGCTTCGCCCTGATGGGCGCACCTATGGTGGACGTCACCGCGCCGCTGGCGCCCGGCTGGGTCCTTGGACGGCAACGACGGGTCGGTGACCCTGCGGCACATGCGGCTGGGCGTCGGGTACACCCGGCCGAGCACCGATGAGGTGGCGCACTGGTTTGAGCGTGGCCCGCACCGACGGACGCTGCCTGGTCGTGACCGGCTCGCATCGGGATCGACCCCGGTGGCCCCGTCCTGCAGGCCTTCCGCCGGGCGCCTGCGCGGCCTAGTCGTCGTGGGCGCCGTCGCCGTCCTGGGCTGAGCACCCGCGGTTTAGCGGCCCGCCCGGTCCCAGTTTCGCCTACTCGCGGCGTGGCCACGACGGCCCTGTCATCCTCAGACTCCACCACCGACCCGAAGGGGCGACCATGAGGGTTCGCGAGCCGCGCCCGGGCACCCGGCGCCTCGCGCCACAGCCGTGGGCGGGAACTCCCGACGCCCTGCTGCCCCCGCTTTCCGGGGACAGCCTGGAGGTGGTCGCCGCCGTGCTGGGCACCGAGCACGTCACCGTCATCGACACCGAGTTCACCCCACACCACGTCGCCGAGATCGCCCTGTCCCGCCTGCGCCGCCGCGGCTTCTGCCTTCGCCGTGAGGACAACCACACCGGGGGCTGGCACCCGGGCCGCTGTCTGCGCTTTGAACTGCCGCACACGTGGGTCGTCGACCCCGGGGAGGAGCTCGGCTCGCATGTCACCCGCAGCTGCGGCCTGACCGACGCGCACGTGCGCGGCGCCGGCACGTTCGAGAGCCACCTGCCGCGGCTGGCCCGGCTGCTGCAAACCACCGAGTACCTCATCGGCTGGAACATCGGCAACGACAAGAACCGGCTGCAGGCGGAGCTGGTCCGCACCCGTGTCAGCCACGGTCGGCTGTTGTGGATCGACCTGGCCCAGATGTTCCACCGCCTCCACCCCACCGTCGGGGCCAACCCCGCCCGGATCTGTCGCCTGTCCGAGGCGTGCGCGTTCTACGGCATCGTGCTGGCCGAGGACTTCGCCCACTACGCGCTGTTCGACGTCCTGGCCACCTGCCAGGTACTGGCGCGGGTCTGCGAGGAGTGGCTCGCCGCCGGATGGGCGCGCTCCGACCTGGGCATTGCCCTGACCGGCTACCACGGCCCGGGCTGGGACCCGGCCGTGCTGGAGGCCCCGGTCGGGCCCGTCACCTGGCGGCTGCCACCGTCCCGGCTCCCGCTGAATGACCGGTTACACAAGGCCGACCGCACTCTGCGCAGCGAGCTCGTCTCGCGCGACGATTACCGGCATAAGCAGGACTTCTACCGACAGTGCCGGCGCGCCGACCCGCACATGACGACGCGGCAGCAGTTCGAGGCCTTTCTGCGGACCCCGCAGGCCGAGCAGCTGCAGCGGCGGTATCGAGCCGCCCGCAATCCGCCCTCGCGGCTGATCACCTGAGCGGGCTCCTCGCCGGCACCCGCCGACCTCACGCGGGCCCCGGGCTAGCGGAGCTGCCGCGGGGCGAGTGCGCCCGCCGGGGGGCGGCACGGTGCCTGGGATCAGCCCAGGACCGGGCACCGCAACCGGGAGGAACCGACCAGTTCGGCCAGCTGCTGGACTACGTCCCCGAGAACCTCCCGACGTGGCCGAGCACGTCGCCACCTCGCGCGAGGACACCTTGGCCTTCAGCACGTTTTCCAAGGACGCGTGTACCCAGATTCGGTCCAACAACCCCGCCAACAGCTGAACCGGTAGATCCGACGCCGAACCGACGCCGTCGGGAGTTTCCCAATCGCCACGCGACCGTGCGGGTTCGTTGGCGCCGTCCTGGCCGAGCACACCGACGAATGGACACTACCTCGGGCTCGGCTGCCTGGGGCCGCAAGCACCTCAAGACCATCATCAACACCGACCCCCAGATCGGAGCCGACGACCTGCCCGCAGTGACCGCCTGAAAGCACAAAGGCTCACGCAGCGTGACACCACTGGACGGGACTTCACCCCACCCCTGGTGGCACTGTGTGAACCTCTTGGCCTGCCGGTTGGTCTGTGGCTCTTCGGCACCGCGGTGGCGGCCGAGGTCTTGTGGCCCTGGCTACCGCTACCTGGCTGGCTCCGGTGATCGAGACTCGGAGGCGGTAGTTGGCCTCTGCGGTGGTTCTTGGTGGAGTCGAGGCTCCTGCGGCAGGCGATTGCGGCCTTGCTGTTGGCGCTCACAGGTGTGGTGGTCCCGACTACTCCCGGAGCCGTCACATGGTGTTTACCCCGTCCCTGTTCGACCCGCCCACCGACCCGCTGGCCGACCCGGCGCGGGCCCGGCGCTACCTGGCCGTCTGCACCGACTACGGCGAGGACCCCGGCCGCCTGGTCCGCCTGGTCACCGCCGGACGAGCCACCGACCCAGCTGCGCTGACCAGCGCCGAGATGGACGCACTGCTGGCGGCGTGGCTACGCGACCACAACGCGACCCTGGGTCCGACCCGGAACGCGCAGCAGGCTCCGCTCCGCGACCTTGAGCCGGGGATCACCACGCCTTCCCGCGATTTCCAGATCACGCAGAACCACCGCGAGGACTGCGACGACGACCTCGGGATCACCGCACCTCAGAACACCCCCCGGATCACCTCGAGCCCGCACCGTGATCCGGTACGCCTTGGTGATCCCAAGATCACCTCCCGCCCGCGCCCCCTTGTGGTCCGACGGCCCAAAGCTGGGACCACCGAACCGCTGGAGAGCCCGCGCGATGACCGGCCTGAACGGGAGCGGTACGTCGTGGCGATGGGCCAAGACCTGTTGGTGGCTTTGCGGGTGCACGCGGCGCGCAAGGGCCAACAGATGGGCACCGTCGTCGCCGACGCGGTCACCGGGCTGCTGGATCACGCCGCCGCCGGGGACCCGATCCCGGCCCTCGAGCCGCGCTGGAGCGTACCCAGCGGCGACCGGTCCCGGCTGGCGATGAGCTGGCCACCCGGCCTGGCCGACCGACTCCGTGACGCGGTCGCCGGGTCCGGGCGTCCGGCATACGAGCTCGTCACGGTCGCCATCACCCCTCTCGTCGCGCCTCGCCGCGGTACAGGCCGCCGCTGACATGCGACCGACCGCGCTGCTGCTTGCCGTGATCCTGTTCGGGATCACCGCCGCGGCCCGACACCGCCGCGTGCACGATCTGCTCGGCCGGCTGCTCGGGCGACCGGCCAAGGGCGCCGAGCACTTTGCCCGGGCCGCAGCCTGGACACCCCCCGGTGAGGCGGCCCGCAACCTGGGCACCGGCCCCGCGGGGCGGGCCCGACTGGGCCTTGAGGTGATCGCCGGCACCTACGGGGGCACGGCGTTCGCCACCCTCACCGATGTCCCGGCCCTGGTCCTGGGCCCACCGGGATCGGGCAAGTCCAGTGCGGTCTTCATCCCGGCGGTGCTGGAGTGGGCCGGCTCGGCTGTGGTCACCAGCACCAGCCGCGACATCCTGATCCGCACCATCCGCCACCGTGCGCAGTTGGGCCCCGTGGTGGTGTTCGGGCCCGCCATGCGCCTGTCCGAGGACCTCCAAGGGCTGCTGCGTCCCTGGACCCCGTTGGTGGGTTGCCTGGACCGCACCGGGCAGCCGTCCTGGGCAGCGACCTGGCGGACCGCGCACACCATGGTCAGCGCCGCCCAGGACCACTCCCCCGGCGACGGACAGTTCTGGTCGATGAAGGCCGCGGAGCTGCTCGCCTTGGCAATGTGGACGGTCGCCGTGGAGGACGCCGCCGCCCGCGCGATCCCCTCCACCGCGGCGCGGCCCGGGACCATGCGTGAGGTGCTGAAGCTGGTCGCCGAACTCCAAAGCGGCGAGGGCGCGGACGCGCTTCGCGACCGGGTCCGGGCCACCGGCCACGACCTGGCCGCGCTCGTCTCCGAGGCCGCCTTGGGCCTGCCGCCGCAGACCCTCGGCGGCATGGTCGCCACCGCGATGGCCTGCCTGAGCGCCTACCTGACCACCGCGGTGGCCGACGCACCGATGCAGCAGTGCCTGCGCCCCGCGCAGCTGCTCACCGACCGGATGACCCTCTACGTGCTCGGCGCCGCCCCGGTCCAGCAGCTCTACCGGCCGATCTACACCGCCCTGCTCGCCTGGCTGCTGCACGAAGCCGAGGACTACGCCGACGCGACCCCGGACGGCCGGCTCCCCGTACCGCTACTCCTGGCCATCGACGAGGCCGGCACCATCGCGCCGCTGCCGGACCTGGCCCGGATCACCGCCACCGTCCGCAAAGCCGGCATCCGCCTGATCACGGCCTGGCACGACCTGTCCCAGCTCGAGGCCCGCTACGGCACCGCCGAGGCCGGCACCATCCTCAGCGGCGCCGGCTCCGTACTGGTCCTGCCCGGGCTGACCGACCAACGAACCACCGACTGGGTCGAGCGCGCCTTCGGCCTACGCGAGGTCCTCGACGAGAGCACCTCCCAGAGCACCACCAAGACCCAGGGCCACGGCGACGACACCTCGTCCACGCAGCGGTCCACCAGCCGCTCCATCACCCGGCTCCCCCTGGTACCCGCCGGTGCCGTCCCGACCATGCCGCCCGGCAGCATCCTCGCGCTGATCGGCCCCCACCGGCTCACCTTGGAGCAGCGCCGGTGGTACCAGACCCCGGAACTCATGGCCCGGGCCCGGGACGAGGTGGGCTGACGGTTCCGTATGGCCGCCGGTGCACGCTGTGAGTGCTCATCGCGCGCGGAGGCCGCCTGCCTGGCAGGCCGCGCCCACCCGGTCATGGCCGCTGAAGCATCTTGGCGGTCAGCGGTGCCAAGACATCGGCAAGTTCGGCCTGCAACGGGTCTTCCGCGGCCAGCCGCGATGCCAGTTCCAGCAGGTCTTCGTGAATGGCACCCGTGGGCGCGGCGGAAGTGGTCTTGGACGTCGTCATTGGGGGTCTCCGTACGCGGGGTCGGAGTCCCAACCGTTCGAGGTGAAACGCCGGGCGCAGTCACCTTCGCCGGCGCCATCTAGCCGTTCCGCGCTACCCGGGAAACCGTGACAGAGCAGGGCCCACCGCCTCCCGGGCGCAAGCAACGGCAGGCGTGCCCCCGTGGGCGGCATCCTGCCCACGCGCCCGAGTACGACGCGCTCAGCCGTGGGTGCCGGTGATGCACGCGGCGGTCGAGGCCGTCGGGTACCCGAAGCAGAAGCCCGTGACGATCAGGTCATCCTCGCTCCACGGGTTCACCAACTGGGCCAAGCGCACGTCCTCACCGGCCATACGGCGGAGCCTCCGCAGGGCTCCGCTGACACTGTGGCCCGGGAGCTGACGCGCGTACTCCTCCTCCAGCACCGACAGGCACTCCTCGCTCGCCAGGGGGCCTGAGCGGCCGATCAGGACGCTGACCTGGGGCCGGCCGAGTCCACTGGTCCACGACCTGTCGGGGCGCACGAGCAGGCCGCGCTCCTTCGCAGTCGCCGCCCAGCCCTCCACGTCCTGGGGGCTCCCGTAGACGGAGCCGACTAGCTTGGAACCCTCCACGAGGCTGTCGAGGATGATCGGTTCGTGCCACAGGGAACGCCAGACCGCCCGCGGGTACTCGGTGACCGGAAAATTCGTGGTCGGACGCTCTGCGTCGTCGGAGACCAGCCACGTGTCCAAGGTGTGCACGAGGTTGGCGAAGTTCCGCTCGGGGCTGGGTGCTCTCTCGGTAAGGCTGCTGCGGTACGTGTAGCGGTGAAGGACGGTGCCGTTGTTGACGATGGCCGCGCGGAAACCCGACTCGACCTTGCGCTCGTACACGCCATGCAGGCGCGCGCCGCTGGAATCAGTCAGCCACCCCGCCCAGCTGGCGCGGGGGTACGGAAGCGGCTCGATCAGGCTGTAGCGGCGGGTGTTCATCAGTGCTCCCTGGTGCTCGTTGAACCCGGACCTGTTTGCCCGGTTGATGAGGAACGTGCCGGGCCGGCCGACGTCGGCAATCCCCCGACGGGACACAGCGAAGTTGTTCGTGTGCGCGGATACGGGCGATGCGCGCGAGCAGAACTTTCAGCGCCTCAGCTCGAGCTGCGTGCGCGTCAAGAGACATGCCCCAGCCGACGTCTCGGGTGCCTGCGCCGGCGCCGCCGCGTGGCTCTGAAGGCCGCCCGGTTGTCGATCCCTCGCTCTTGACCTACCGCCGCAACGACTGACTGCGTCGGCAGGAACGGGCGTGACTGACGGGCAGGGAGCTCCTTGCTGCACTCAGGGCCGCACTGTCGGTGGGCGATGGCTGACGGCGCCCGGCCGCGGGACGGCGGAGGAGGAAGGGGTGCGGAAGCGGCCGATGCCACGCCGGCACGGCGAGGGGTCCGCCGGGCCGTCCGAGGCGGGTGCTTAGGTGGGCCTCCGCACCGCCGCCCCGGGGAGTCTCAAGATGTCGCAACCGCGCGTACCCACCCTGCTTCCCGCCCGGTGGCACCGCCCCAGCGCGCCGATGGACCCACAGCACCCCGCCGTCCGCGGTGCGGCCAGACGCGCCGGCCTCGATGTCTGCACCTGGCTCGCGCGGCGGGTGCAGGAGCAGCCGCCGGTTACCGCACCGACATGGCAGGCGCGGCAGGTCGCGACTAACGGGTCGGCGCGACGTAGGATCGCCCGCCCATGAGCCGCCCAGGCCAACCGGCCTCCGCGCGCGGTCGCCGAGGTCGCCGTGGTCGCCGGTTCCTGCCTTTGGCCTGCGCGCTGCCGGTGGCCGTTTCGCTGGCCTTCGGAACGTACGGCGCGCCGACGCCGACCGGGACCACGTCCACTCCGTCCGCCGAGACAGCGCATCCGCCGGCCACGCCCTCGACTTCGTCCACCACGCCCGCCGGCACCGGCACGACCGCGCCGGGCGCAAGCACGACCTCGCGCGCAACACCGACCACCGCCGCCCCGGCCGCGACCAGCCTCGCCGCGCCGGCCCACCCCATCCCGGCCCCGCGGCCGGCGCCGGTCCCGCAGCGTCCACGGCCCAGCCCGACACCGCGCGCGATCGGGTTGTGGTGGAGCGGCCTGACCAAGACCACCCACGACGCCAACCAGCGCGTAGCGCCCGCCCTGCCGACGCCGCGAGCCGCAGCTGGAGCGGACTTCACCCTGACCGGTCGATGGCGCGCCACGGCCGCGATCGGTTCCCGGGAGGCCACCGGACTGGTGCACTGTGCGCACTACCGCTACCAGTATCGGCACGCGTTGCACGATGAAATCGACCTGGACGTGACTACCGACCTGAGCGCGGAGTCTCTGTACGGCCTGCGCGAAGGGCAGGTGTACCTGAAGGTGGTGGTGCATCCGCTAACCGGTCAGGAACCGGCCGTGGACCTCACCCTGGGGCTGGTGGACCACGGCGACTACATCGAGAGCGACCAGAGCAACGGGCGGGACAGCGCCGACGCACCGGCGCCGTTCCGGTACCACCTCGGGCGTGACGGGCGCAGCATTGAAGTCGCCGCCGCAGTCATCGGCGGCCCGTATTGGAACTACGCCCGGCTCGACGCGGCCGGGGCAACCGCGGTGCGGCTCGCGCTGCGCTGCCCGAAGTAGGTGGGTCTACTGTCCCGGGTCATCGCGGCTCTGGAAGAGCAAACGGCGACTCGACGCACCCCAACAAGGCGGCGATCGTAGATGCGCCTGGCCTGCGCATCTCATGCGGCTTGGTCGGGTCCTGCCGTGTCCGGGCACGGTCAGTCCGACGGCCGCGACTTCTTGGTGGCCACCTACAACGGCCTTGCCCGCCTGCTCAGTCCGCCGAAGCCTGGAGGGCCGGGGACCACGGCCCGTAGCCACGCCCGCGAGCGGTCTCCCCCACCGCACGCAGCTGTAAGCGGAGGGCGCTTAGGTGCTTGAGCGCAACCCATCCAGTCCGGGCGCGAGCAACCGCGAAGCGGGTGCCGATGGCGGCCACCGGGCGTAGGACGACCGTGCCAGTGGCGACCTGGACCGCCAGGCCCGCGATGTTGGCGACGCCAGCGGTGGCTGCCTGTTCGGCCACCCACCGGCCGGCTCCCGGGGCTGCTGCCCTGCCCGCACTTACGGCGTGCCCCGGGGCGGCTTGCTGGGTCAGCCCCGAGGCATGCCGCAAGGACAGGCCAGTGCGTTTTGGGGTTCGGCGCTCGTGCCTGACCGATGCCAGCCAGTGGGCGAAACCGCTTACAGCGGGACCGCCGCTGGGCGCAGCATCGCCTCCACGGCTGCCGGCACATCTCGACCGCGGCGGAGGTGACAGCGATGCTGAGGGTGATGCACTGGCGCCGCTTGTCGTTGACCGCGAGAACTGCCGGGAGGCGACCAGCGGGGTCGCATGGGGACGGGCCAGCTCGAGCGCGGTCGGGAGCACGGCGACGGGCGCGCCGGGGCCCCGGCGGGTGGGCACGGTTGTACCGGTCGAGGCTGGCCCTGGTGACGTACCGTGCCGGGGCGCCATCCGGCGCCGGGGCGGCGTCGAGCTGGCCCCGGCGCGGCGGGGTGCCGACGAGGTGCACCGGCCGGCCGGGCAGCTTGGCGGCCTCGGCTACCAGCACCGCCTGGGTACTGGCTTCGGCATGGCGCTGCGTCTTGGCCCGGACAAAGTCGACGTCCTGCTCGGTGAGCCGCACGGCGGTGCCCTTCGTCCGCCGCTGCAGGCGCCCGCGCGTCGCGCAGCAGAGTCCACTGCTGGTAGGGCAGCCCAGCTGGGCCTCCAGGTCGTGCAGGCTGACCCCTGGCCCGCCGGGGTCCTCGGAGAACGCGGCCACGTCGCGGCTCGTATGCCCGCCAGACCAGGAGCGTTCCCCACCGGGCTTGGTAGGCCGGCCCGGCCATTGCGCATCCACTCGCAGGCCTCCCGGGCTGCTCCCCGCCCGTAGGCCAGCCCGCCGGCGTTGACCTCGGTCAGCGCCGCGGCGCCGTGGGGTCGGTCGGCCCGGGCACGCGCGGCACGGAGGGGCTGCGCAGGGTCTTGGCGCGTGGGATGCCAGGACGCGTCGCATTCCCGAGCGGTCGCTCCTCTTGCCCCCAGAGCCCCGGCCGGACGAGGGGGCACGAGGGGGGCTTCAAGGCGGCGGCCTACTGAGAATCGCGGATCTGGGCTGACCGCAACGGGTTTGTCATGCGGCCGCTATGCTGGGACGCCCATCAACACGCTTGTTTGAGCACGATGAGCGCGCGGTTCAAGTCCCGTCACTCACCCCATGATCCTGTGGGCCGTGTCCTTCTTTTGGGCGCGGCCCACAGGCGTTCCGAGGCGCCGCAGCCGCCCACTCCTGCCGCTCAGGGCCGCAGCTCGGACCCTGGCCACCACCTCCCCTCCGAGCCAGCGAACGCCCTCCCACAGCGCCCGTTCCCCAGGCCGCGGGTCGTCCACCACCAAAGGGGATCCCCAGCGCGTGAACGGCGCCGAGACGTCGGCCGAAACCCGCCGACTGCCAAGCGGACTCATACATGTAGAAGCTGGTCGCGT
>Ga0308174_10001576_pt1 | contig 10762 bp, 7 predicted proteins | sample PhyPR2_FD_203894 | JGI IMG/M metagenome (GOLD analysis project Ga0308174, IMG submission 203894) | Soil microbial communities from UC Gill Tract Community Farm, Albany, California, United States - DLSLS.P.R2 | ecosystem: Environmental > Terrestrial > Soil > Agricultural land | place: USA... | reverse complement strand
GGTCCGCGGTCCGGACCCCGTCGCCAGCCGCACCCGCACCCCGTCCGCGTCCTGCGCCAGGCCGGTGAGCGCCGCGCCCCGCTCGAGGACAGCTCCGGCGGACACGGCGTAGCGCTCCAGCAGCCGGTCCACGTGGGTCTGCGGAGTCACCAGCAGGAACGGGAACCGGCTGGGCAGCCGGGCCAGGTCGAGCCGCACGCCGCCGAACAGCCGCAGCGCCGAGACCCGGGCGCCGGTGGTCAGCAGGTCGTCCGCGAGGCCGCGGCTGTCGAGCGCCTCCAGGGTCCGCGCGTGCACGCCGAACGCCCGGGAGAGCGCGGAGGGCTCCGCGTGCCGCTCGACCACCAGCACCGAGTGACCGGTCCGGGCCACCTCGCCGGCGAGCATCAGTCCGGCCGGTCCTGCGCCGGCCACCACCACGTCGTACCGCATCACGCACCTCCCTGCAGAGTTATTTCAACAGTTGTTGAATAGTCTGCATCGGCCATGCGCGGCCCACAAGGACAGCGCGAAGTTACCGACAGGTAGGATCCTTGTCACAGCCCGCGGCCGGTGACGCGAAGAAGCGCCCGGCCCTACGCTCGACCCGCCTGCACCAGCCCCCGTCCTCAGGAGCGTTCATGCAGATCCTCGCCATCGTGGTGTCGCTGGCCATCGCGGCCGTCGGCATCGCCCTGTTCGTCAAGGCGATCCGGACGATCATCGCGACGGTCAAGGTCGGGCAGCCGGCGGTGGGCCGCACCGACGCCAAGGGCGCCCGGACGGCCACCATGCTCAAGGAGACCCTCGGGCACACGCGGATGCTGCAGTGGACCTGGATGGGGGCCGGGCACTGGTTCGTCTTCATCGGGTTCGGGCTGCTGTTCTTCACGCTGGTGACCGCCTTCGGCCAGCTCTTCGACCCGCACTTCGCGCTCCCGCTGATCGGCCACTTCTTCCTCTACGAGTGGGTCAGCGAGCTGTTCACCGTGGGCATGCTGATCGCGATCGTGGCCTTCATCGGCTACCGCGCGAGCCGGCCCAAGGAGCGCACCCGCGGGGTCAAGGGCCGCTTCTACGGCTCGACGATGTGGCAGGGCTACTTCGTCGAGGCCGTGATCCTCGGCGTCGGGCTGTGCATCGCACTGCTGCGCGGCGCCGAGTACGCCATCTCGCAGTACGGCGGCGCGGAGCCCGCGAACGCCTTCCACTACCCGTTCTCGTTCTGGATCGGCGAGTCGATGACGGGCCTGTCGGAGAGCGCGCTGGCGAACGTCATCTTCCTGGTCGCGATGGTCAAGATCGTCATCTCCTTCACCTGGATGATCGTGATCTCGCTGAACCCGGACATGGGCGTGGCCTGGCACCGCTTCACCGCGTTCTTCAACATCTGGTTCAAGCGCAAGGCCGACGGCGGTACGGCGCTGGGCGGCCTGCAGCCGATCATGGTCGACGGCGCACCGATCGACTTCGAGAACATCGAGGACCTCGACGAGGACGCGGCGCTCGGCGTCGGCAGGCTCGAGGACTTCGCCTGGAAGGGCATCCTCGACTTCACCTCGTGCACCGAGTGCGGCCGCTGCCAGAGCCAGTGCCCGGCCTGGAACACCGAGAAGCCGCTGTCCCCCAAGCTGCTGATCACCAACCTGCGCGACCACGCCTACACCAAGGCGCCGTACCTCCTCGCCGACGAGTCCGCCCGGGACTCGCTCCCCGACCACGTCAAGGCCGAGGCCGAGCGCGAGCTGGTCGGCGCCACCGAGGGCGACCCGACGCTGCCGACCGGCGGTGCGGTCATCGACCCCGAGGTGCTGTGGAACTGCACGTCCTGCGGCGCCTGCGTCCAGCAGTGCCCGGTCGACATCGAGCACGTCGACCACATCATGGACATGCGCCGCTACCAGGTCCTGGTCGAGTCGAACTTCCCGGCCGAGCTCAACCAGCTGTTCAAGGGCCTGGAGAACAAGGGCAACCCCTGGAACATGTCGCCGAACGCGCGCATGGACTGGGCCAAGGGACTCGACTTCGAGGTCAAGCAGGTGGGCACGGACGTGGAGGACCTCGACGAGGTCGACTGGCTGTTCTGGGTCGGCTGCGCCGGCGCCTACGAGGACCGCGCGAAGAAGACCACCCGCGCGGTCGCCGAGCTGCTCGACCTCGCCGGCGTCTCGTTCGCGGTGCTCGGCGACGGCGAGACCTGCACCGGGGACCCGGCCCGCCGCTCCGGCAACGAGTTCGTCTTCCAGCAGCTCGCGATGCAGAACGCCGAGGTCTTCAAGGAGACCAAGGTCAAGAAGGTCGTCTCTACCTGCGCACACTGCTTCAACACGCTGAAGAACGAGTACGCCGAGTTCGGCCTCGAGCTCGAGGTCGTGCACCACACCCAGCTGCTCAACCGGCTCGTCCGCGAGGGCCGGCTGACCCCGGTCGCCGAGAGCAACGGCGCGGCGAAGCGCAGCATCACCTACCACGACCCGTGCTACCTGGGCCGGCACAACCAGGTGTACTCCCCGCCGCGCGAGCTCCTCGCCGTCCTGCCGAACGCGGAGATGAAGGAGATGCCGCGCAACAGCGAGCGGTCCTTCTGCTGCGGCGCCGGCGGCGCCCGGATGTGGATGGAGGAGAAGACCGGCGAGCGGATCAACCTCAACCGCACCACCGAGGCCGTCGGCACCGGCGCGGACCAGATCGCGGTCGGCTGCCCGTTCTGCCGGGTGATGCTGTCGGACGGCCTCACCTCGCTGCAGGCCGACGGCAAGGCCCGCGAGGAGGTCGAGGTCCTCGACGTCGCGCAGATGCTGCTCGCCTCGGTGAAGCGCGCACCCGCCCCCGTGCCCGCGCCGACCGAGCCCGCCCCGGCCGCCCCGGCCGCCGCGGCCGCCGCCGCGCAGCCCACGGACGAGGCCACCCGCGCCGAGCCCGCGCCCGGTGACGTCACGCAGACCGAGGAGACGGTCACCGACCCGCAGGACGTCGGCGCGGACGCCGCGGCCGCGAAGCAGCCGGACCCCGAGGTCGAGGCGGCGGCGAAGGACGAGACGACCGAGACCTCTGGAAGCTCCGAGACGTCTGAGACCCCCGAGGTCGAGGCCACCGAGAACATCGAGAACAAGGACGAGAGGCAGCCCGAGGACCACCAGGGCAAGCTCTTCTGACCTCCTGACGCCGACCCGTCACCTGCTCGGCACGCTCACCGGCGTGTCGCACAGCAGCTGACGGGTCGACGCACGTCTCGGGCGCCTCAGCCCGGATCCACCGACCTCCGCCTGCTGCGCGACGCCAGCCGGCACTGACTGCGTTGCCGACGCTCGACAGGCCGCCGGCCTGACTTCGCGTCGGGGCGCCAAGCCCCTCGCACCCGGCTGATGCCGCTCGCGACGGCGCGGATCGGTGGATCCAGGCTCCGTCCGAATCCGCTTGGCTTCTGCATCTTTGTGCAGCACACAGGTATGCACGCCTGGGCTATGGCGATGAGTGCTCCTTTCGAGTGCTATGTCCGTACACGTCGGGCGGTGGGTGCCGCCGGGGGACCGACGGGACACCCAGGAGCGAACTGGTGATCAGGAAGACTCTGCTGGCGGCCCTCGGAGCGGGAACCCTGCTCCTCGGCGCCGTCGCGACCGGCGCACCCGCGGCGGACGCCGCCCCCTCCGGCCTGCACGCCAAGCGCGTGTGCAGTGCCTCGACGCAGGCCACCGTCGCGAGCTGCCTCTCGAAGGTGCTCGTCAACGGCCAGGGCGCGGTGCCGCACAGCGCCACGCCCAGTGCCGGCGCGAAGACCCCGGCCCAGCTCAAGGACGCCTACAAGCTGACCGGCACGAGCTCGGGCGGCCGGACCGTCGCGATCGTGGACGCGTACGGCTACCCCGGCCTCGCGGCCGACCTCGCGACGTACCGCTCCTACTTCGGCCTGCCCGCCTGCACGACCGCGAACGGCTGCCTGACCATCAAGGACCAGAACGGCGGCACCAGCTACCCGCGGTTCGACACCGGTTGGGCCGGTGAGCAGGCGCTCGACGTCGACGCCGTGTCCGCGATCTGCCCGGACTGCAAGATCCTCGTGGTCCAGGCCAAGAGCGCCTCGATCGCCGACCTCGGCACCGCCGTCAACACCGCCGCCAAGCAGGCCGGGGTGGTCGCGGTCTCGAACAGCTACGGCGGCGGCGACCTGTCCGACGCGACGTACGGCAGCTACTACAACCACCCGGGCATCGCGGTGACCGCGTCGACCGGCGACAACGGCTACCAGGGCGGCAGCTTCCCGGCCTCCTCGACCTACACGACGGCGGTCGGCGGGACCTCGCTGTTCGCCGCGTCCGGCACCTCGCGCGGCTGGACGGAGTCCGCGTGGAGCGGCGCCGGCTCGGGCTGCTCGACGGTCAACACGGCCCTGGCGGCGGCGAGCGGCTCGAACACCGGCTGCGCCAAGCGCGCCATCGCGGACGTGTCCGCCGCGGCCGACCCCTCCAACGGCGGTATGGCGGTGTACTACCCGACCAGCCGGACCGCCTCGACCTGGGCCCAGGTCGGCGGCACCAGCGAGTCGGCGCCGATCATCGCGTCGGTCTACGCGCTGTCCGGCAACACGAGCGGCTACCCGAACGCGCTGCCGTACAGCCACACGGCGAACCTGTTCGACGTGACGAGCGGCAACAACGGCAGCTGCCCGACCACCCAGTGGTGCAACGCCCGCACCGGCTGGGACGGCCCCACCGGCCTGGGTACGCCCAACGGCACCGGGGCCTTCTGAGCCCGGAGCAGATCTGAGACACCCGACAGGGTCGGCCGGCGAGAGCCGGGCGGCCCTGTCGTCATTCCGGACGCCGGCGCGAGCACGTGACACCACCTGACACCACCTGATGTCAGAAGTGGTGTCACATACGCTTGACATGACGTCACCGTGGTGTCAGGGTGATGCACATGGACATCACCCCCTACGTCGAGAGCCTCCGGCACGACCTCGCGGCCGCCGCCGAGGCCGGCGGCGCCGAGGCCCGGGCCGCCGCCGAGCGGCTCGCCCTCGCCCTCGACCCGGCGGTCCGGCTGGCGCTCATGGACGCGCTGTCCCAGGCCGCCGCCGAGATCACCAGCGAGCTGCCCGCCGGTTCCATCGACGTGCGGCTGCGCGGTCGCGAGCCCGAGTTCGTGGTCGACGTACCCACCATGCCGATGCAGCCGCCGGCCCCGCCGCAGCCCCCGACGCCCCCGGGCGCCGAGGACACCGAGGAGGCCGACGACGACGCCCTGGCCCGGATCACGCTGCGGATCCCGGAGTCGGTGAAGTACAAGGCCGAGGAGCTCGCCGCCAAGGGCGGGCACTCCCTCAACAGCTGGATCGTGAACGTGGTCCGCGCGGCGACCCGTGAGCGCGCGGTGCACGTCGACGTCGACCTCTCCAGCATCCCGTTCCTCGACAGCCAGGGCTTCGCGGCCGGACGGCCGCGCGGCGCCAAGCGCATGACCGGCTGGATCTAGCAGCAGCCACCACCCCGCACCAACCGACCGGCGACGCCGGCTCGGGAGCCGAGCACACCCTGAATCGGAGAGCACCATGCAGAGGACCTTCAGCACCCCGGACCCGATCTCGCTGTACGTCGCCATCGGCTCCGGCAACGTCGTGCTGCACGCTTCGGCCGTCGACCGGACCGAGGTGGAGATCACCGGCGACGGCGCCGACGACGTCACCGTCGAGCAGCGCGGCGAGGAGGTGCACATCACCGCTCCCCCGCGCCTCGGCGGCCTGTTCAGCGGCCGGTCGGGCCTGTCCGTGGAGGTCTCGCTGCCGACCGGCAGCCGGGTCGTCACCAAGCTCGGCTCCGCCGACCTGACCGCGACCGGGGTCCTGGGCCCGGTCTCCCTCAAGACCGGCTCCGGCGCCGTACGCCTGGAGACCGTCGACGGCGACGCCGAGGTGCACACCGGCTCCGGGGACGTCACGGTGGCCGACGTCGGGCGCGACCTGCGGGTCACCTCCGGCTCCGGCGACATCGAGCTCGGCGACCTGGGCGGTGCGGCCAGCGTCTCCACCGGCTCCGGCAGCATCCGGCTCGGCGCGGTCGCGGCCGAGGTGCTCGCCAAGACCGGGTCCGGCGACCTCCGGGTCCGCGAGGCGAGCGGCGACGCGGCGCTGCGCAGCGGGTCCGGCGGCATCACCGTCGAGCGGGCCACCCGCGGCCAGCTGGTCGCGAAGACCGGCTCCGGTGACGTCCGGGTGGGCGTCCCCGCCGGCGTGCCGGTGTGGACCGACATCCAGAGCGGCTCCGGGCACGTGCACAACGGCCTCCAGGGCGTCGGCGAGCCGGCCGAGGGCCAGGACTACCTCGAGCTGCATGCCAAGACCGGCAGCGGCTCGGTCTTCCTGGAGCAGCTGTGAACGCGCACCGGCGCCACTCGCTCCGACCCGGGGACCCCGGATGAGGGTCACCTGGCTCTGGGCGAGGACGCCCGACGACGAACCCGGCCCCACCAGGACCGTCCCGCAAGGACGGTCAAGCGCCCGCCGACCACAGCGCGACAGCATCGAAAGCACCCACCGACCCGCCCCGACCGAGAGGAACCGGCACCATGTCTGAGTTCAGCTACCTCACCGACCGCCTCGCCAGCCAGCAGATCGCCGAGCGGGTCGCCTCCGCCGAGCGCTCCCGCATCCCCGGCGTACGTCGACCGCACGGCCGGCACGCGCTGGCCGCCCGGCTGCACCGGATGGCCGACCGCATCGACGGCTGACACCCCGGACCAGGAGGGCCCGCTGCGCACCACCACGGTGCAGCGGGCCCTTCTCGTCGCGTCATCCCGCGCGGCCCGTTGGTCAGATCGGGGTGCGGTGGAAGTTCTGGGCGGAGCGGGACGGCGTCGGGCCGCGCTGGCCCTGGTAGCGGGAGCCGTACTTCTCCGAACCGTAGGGGTGCTCCGAGGGGGACGACAGCCGGAAGAAGCAGAGCTGCCCGATCTTCATCCCCGGCCACAGCTTGATCGGCAGCGTCGCCACGTTGGACAGCTCGAGCGTGACGTGCCCGGAGAAGCCGGGGTCGATGAAGCCGGCGGTGGAGTGGGTCAGCAGGCCGAGCCGGCCGAGCGACGACTTCCCCTCCAGCCGGGCGGCGACGTCGTCGGGCAGCGTGACGACCTCGTACGTCGACCCCAGCACGAACTCGCCGGGGTGCAGGATGAACGGCTCGTCCGCCTCCGGCTCGACCTGCCGGGTCAGGTCGGGCTGGTCCTGCGCCGGGTCGATGTGCGGGTACTTGTGGTTCTCGAAGACCCGGAAGAACCGGTCCAGCCGGACGTCCACGCTCGACGGCTGCACCATGGCGGCGTCGAAGGGATCCAGGGCGACCCGCTGGGCGTCGATCTCGCTGAGGATGTCGCGGTCGGAGAGCAGCACGAGCGTGACCCTACCGGCCCGTCCGACCGTCCACCGAGTTGTCAGGCGCTGGCGTCGTCGGGGCGACGTGAGCGCCTGACAACTCAGCGGTAGCGGACCACCAGGTCGGTGACGCCGCGCGTCTTCCCGCCGTTCACCCGCACCTCACGGCCGCGGGCGGTCGACACGACGCGGTACGACGTCCGGTGCCCGTCCACGTGGACCGAGCGCACGTGCTTGCCGGCCGGCAGCAGCGCCCCGATCGTCAGCGCGTAGCGGCGGTCCTGCCGCACGACCGTCTCCAGCCGCCCGTTGCCGCGCAGGGCGGTGACGTTCACCGCGCCGGTGCCGATCCGGATGTGCCGTCCGGCCACCTTGTACTGCCCCGACGGGATCTGCGGCACGACCGTGAACCGGTTGCGGCCGGCGTCAGGGCTGACCCCGAGCTGGAAGTGCACGACCGGCCAGAGGATGCCGTAGGCGCCCCACGCCTGCAGGCCGCTGGACCGCTCGGTGAACTTCTTCTCCATGTTGGACCCGAAGTCCGGCGACGGCGAGATCTCCGGCATCGCGCCGGGGATCTCCCACACCTTCGGGTCGAGCTGGACCCTCGCGTTCCCGGTCGTGTAGCGCCGGAGCTGCGAGGGCGCCATCCTGCCGAGCGCGGCCTCGGCCACCGCCATGATCGAGGTGTTCAGCGTGAACACCGCCCGCTCGGCCTTGACCGACGACGTCGCGGTGTCGCAGGTGGCGCCCGAGTTGCCGTCGGGCGAGGTCGTGGCGCCGGTGCCGGTGTGGAACAGGCCGTACTGGCCCGAGTAGCACGCGGTCTCCCGCTTCTTCACCAGCGCCCGCGCGTGCCCGAGCGGGGCCAGCGGACCCGCCGGCTTCCCGGGCCGCTTGATCTCCGCCTCCACCGGGGTGACCCCGATCCAGTGCCGCTGGAACACCTTGGTGTTGTCGGGGTTGCGCAGCGAGTCGGCGTACTGGTCGGCCGTGGGGCCGAACCACCACGACGAGTCGAAGCGCGACTCCATGCCGGCGGCCTTGCCGTTCGCCCACCGCGCGGTGGCGGTGTCGCCCTTGGACCGGGCCATGTCGGCGAGGTCCCGCAGCCCGCGGATGGTGTACACGGTGTTGTCGAGCTTCTCCTCGCCCATGCCCTCGCGCTCGACGTTGCCGAGCCCCTCGGGCCAGCCGTCGTGGTCGGCGTCGAGCTCGCGGAAGATGTACCTCATGTTCCGGACGCTGAAGGCGTACATCTCGTTGCGGAACCGGTCGTCGCCGGTCCACCGCCACACCAGCGCCACCGTGCTCGGGAACTTCGCGGTCTCGTCGGTGTTGCCGGGGTCGCTGTTCGCGCCGAAGTAGACCTGCCCGTCCGGCGTCACCTCGTGCACGACCTTGCCGCTGGTGCCGTTGGCCACCAAGCTGACGTCGCGCAGCGCCCGCAGATGGTTCTCGATCGCGGCGAACTGGCCGGCGGCGACGGCCGCGAAGCCGGTGTACTCGCCGTCGGTGGCGAACAGCCACGGGTAGTCCGGCCAGCCGGCGCCGATCCAGCGGGCCCTGTCGACCGTGCCCTGGGACGCCGGGTAGGTCTTGCCCGCGTTGGTCACCCGGACCTGCAGGTTGCGGGCCTCCTGCACCGACTCGACGAGGTTCTGCTTGCTCCAGGTGACGCTGCGCTGCAGGAGCCGGTCGCCGGGGAGCGAGACCCGGGTGTGCCGCTCGGCGGCCCGTCCGTGCGCGAGCTTCGCCTCGAGCAGCCGGACCGGGTTCCTCAGCGCCGCGGCCTGCGCCGCCCTGGCCTCGCGGACGCCGTGGTCGCTGCCCCCGACCGCGAACCACACGGTCCGGCCTCCGGCCGGCACCCGGACGTCGTACGACAGACCGCCGCCCGCGCCCTTGCCGTAGGCGGTGTCGTCGCAGCGGTCCGGCTGGGTCGGAGCGTTCGGTCCGGACGCCGGGCAGATCACGGCGCCCTGCGGCCCGCGGTGCGGTCCGGTGGTGCTGGTGGCCTTCGGGGTCAGGGTCGAGCCGACGACCGCGGCGTAGTGGTGCGGCTCGGTGTTCGGCCCCGGCGGAGTGCCATCCTCACGGAACAGCAGGTTCTTCCCGGCGGCGGCGGCCGTGTCCGCGAGGTTGTAGTCCGTCTGGCTCGGATTCGTCTCGCCCCAGGGGTAGACCTTCATCAGCTCGGAGTGCGCGTCCACGTCGAGCGAGACCGTCTTCGCCTGGGAGGTGGCGAAGCGCAGCCCGACGACGCCGGCCCGCAGGCCGTCCGGCGCGAAGTCGGTGCGGGTCACCTTGACCCCGTCGACGGTGCCCAGCGCCATCCGCTGGTAGCCCCACCCGCTGGTGTAGCGGTGGCTGCCCAGCCAGTGCCCGCCCACCTTGAACCACAGCCCGTCGAGGAGCTTGACCGGCGGCGTCCAGAAGCCGCCCATCTCGCCGCGGGTGTGGAAGCCGGTCGCCGGGTAGCTGCCGTCCTCGGCGCCCATCTCGTAGAACCGGTCGCCCACCACCAGGCTGCGCCGGTCCGCCAGCCGGGTCGTGGTGCTCAGCTCCGGGGAGCGCAGGGAGGGAGCGGTCGGGTCGTCGGCGGCCCGTGCGGGCGCGCTCGACGCGGACGACATCACGGTCAGCGGAAGGGCCAGGGCGGTGGACAGGACGGCGGCGACGAGGGGCGTACGACGCATGGAGCCTTCTTCCCGAGAGTGACCAGTGTCACGTCACCCAATACCGCCGGGCCAGCGGTTGGCAAGGCCTTGACCACCGGGCAAGGTGGGACATATGGAATACCGGACTCTCGGCCGCAGCGGATGCGCGGTCTCATCCCTGACCCTCGGCACGATGACCTTCGGCAAGGAGACCGACGAGGCGGCCTCGCACGCCCAGCTCGACGCGTTCCTCGAGGCGGGCGGCAACCTGGTCGACACCGCCGACGTGTACACCGGCGGCACCTCCGAGGAGATCATCGGCCGCTGGCTCGCGAAGGCGGCGCCCGAGAAGCGGGACCGGGTGGTGCTGGCCACCAAGGGCCGCTTCCCGATGGGCGACGACGTCAACGACCTCGGCACCTCGCGCCGCCACCTGCAGCGCGCCCTGGACGACTCGCTGAGCCGGCTCGGGGTCGAGACGGTGGACCTCTACCAGGTGCACTCCTGGGACCCGGTGACCCCGCTCGAGGAGACCCTCGGCACGCTCGACGACTTCGTCCGGCAGGGCAAGGTGCGCTACGTCGGGCTCTCGAACTACACCGGCTGGCAGGTGCAGAAGACTGTCGCCCTCGCCAGGGAGCACGGCTGGACGGTGCCGGTGAGCCTGCAGCCGCAGTACAACCTGCTGGTCCGCGAGCTGGAGTGGGAGATCGTGCCCTCCTGCCTGGACGCCGGCCTCGGCCTGCTGCCCTGGTCG
>Ga0308174_10001572_pt1 | contig 10768 bp, 6 predicted proteins | sample PhyPR2_FD_203894 | JGI IMG/M metagenome (GOLD analysis project Ga0308174, IMG submission 203894) | Soil microbial communities from UC Gill Tract Community Farm, Albany, California, United States - DLSLS.P.R2 | ecosystem: Environmental > Terrestrial > Soil > Agricultural land | place: USA... | reverse complement strand
GTTCCCACCCGTCGCGTTCACTGGCCCAGATGATTTCTTTGCCATCGTTCACGTCATGCCGATACTTGCGTCCGGCCGAGAGCCCTGGCCCGAGATTGTTGTAGTAGAAGAACGTCTTCGTCGTCTCCGAGATCACGGGACGTGTTTTGCCGGTGTTCGCATCGACCTCGATGACCGTGTACGCCTGGTGTCCGCGCTGATTGTATTCGAAGGTGAATCCACGCCCGTCCTTCCACCAGACCGGCGGGCTGAGCGAATAAGGATTCGGAAATAAAGCGTGATCGATTTCGATTTCCGTTTTCGAGGCCAGATCGAAGATCGCCGGATAAGCGATGTCGAGGGCGTCTCCCGGCTTTCGATAAAGGATGGTCGTATGCTTCGGCTGCAGCTGATCGATCGGAGACGATTCGACATAGTGAACCTCACGATCGTAACCGGGCCGTGTGTGATAGGCCGCGATCTTCTTCGAATCCGGTGACCAGGCAATCGTGCGAAGCGTGTAGTAATTGCCTTCCGAACCATCGAAGCTCAACGGGAAAGCATCCCCTTTGCCAGCGGGTCTGACGTATAAGTTGTAGTTCTGAAGGAACGCTTCCCATTTGCCATCGAAAGAAGCGCAAACCTGGGGAGGCTCGGGTCTGGGAAATTGCGATCCGACGCCGAGACGCGCGGGGGCGCTGCGTCCGCCGCGATCGGAAGCCTGCGGGAATTTCGACGGTGCGCAGGAGCGGGGCCCACTTCCGAAAATTCCCTCATTCCCATCCTGCGGCGCCGGGGGTTGGTATTCGTAAGCGAGGCCGTCTTCCGGATCTCCGCCCGGTCCTTCAGGGCTGACGAGGGTTTCGTCCTCTGACGCGCCCACCCTTCCGCCATTCGATGGAGGCGGGATAGGTCCTTCCTTGCGGCATTCGTAACTGTTCAGCGTGCACTTATACAGCGATCCGCCAGTGCCGAACTGAATGCTCTTACCGTCATCGAGGAACGTCAGGGGAGCCGAAACGGGAGTCGCGCCCACCGCGCCTCTTCCGCCGTTTGCGCCACGCCCGCCGGGACCGGGAGCGAACGGCAGAGCGAGAGGTTTATACGTCTTGCCCGTTGCCTTAGAAATGGCGACGGCGAGCTTCTCGTGATCGAAAGCGAGGCTCTTCGTACCCGCGGCGGCGTCTACCAGGATGAACTCCGCGCCGCCCTTCACCGTGCGGGAATACCAGAAACGATCGCTCTTGTCGATCCAGCTGACCGGTCCCGGCACATTGACGACAAGGTCGCGCGCCTTTGCCTGTAAGCCGCCGGCGCGTTCATAATCCGCAAGAGTTCCCTGCGCGTAGAGCGCATGCGCGGCGGCGATTGCCGCCGTGGAAGCAAGTATGGCGAAGCGGAACGTCTTCATGATTAGAACCCTTTTACCACTGCAGATTGGCGGACGTGACATTCGATGTGGCCGTCTGTCCCATTCAGGATATGCGGATGCGTGATTGTATACTAAACTGGATGCACCGAGGTGTAGGCGTCACTTAGAACTATCGTTAACACCTTTTTGCCAGTGTTGACAAGAATGCATTTTTGCATACAATTGTTCGTCGTTCATGCACCGCGTCCACGTAATCGATTCCCATACCGGCGGCGAGCCCACACGAACGGTCATTTCCGGCGGACCCGATCCTGGCCATTCCTCAATGGCCGCGCGGCTCGATACATTCCGCACGCTTCACGATCAGTGCCGTTCCGCAATTCTGAACGAACCGCGGGACTCGGATGCAATGGTCGGCGCTCTGCTTTGTGAGCCTATCGATTCCTCCTGCGCCGCCGGTGTCATCTACTTCAAGAACGTCGGATATCTCGGGATGTGCGGACACGGAACCGTTGGCGTCGCGGCGACACTTGCGTACCTCGGTCGAATTTCAGCCGTCACGGATGGCGCGCCGATCGATCACATCGAGCTCTTTTCCGCTCCCCGCAACGCCGCAAATCACAGCCGCAATTTCGTCCTGTGCGTTGCCGATCGCGCGCCGCGGGAAGGCGAAGTCTGGCGGCAGGAAAGTATCATTAACACCGTGTTTGAAGGCTCAGTGCACGTACGCGGCGGGCTTGTCTATCCACGGATCAAGAGCTCTGCGTTTATCAGCGCGGATTCCTCGCTGATCCTTCAGGAGCCTGATCCATTCCGCTGGGGAATCCGGAAGTGAATTCGGACGCCATCGTCGTAGGCGGCGGCATAGTCGGCACGGCCTGCGCGCTCGAACTGGCCACCTCGGGCCTCAGAGTAACTCTGATCGAGCCGTCTGTAATCGGGGGAGGCGCCACAGCCGCGGGCATGGGACATCTCGCGGTAATGGATGATTCCGAGGCGCAGTTTGCGCTCACACGTTATTCTCAGCGCCTGTGGCATGACATGGCCGAACATCTTCCCTCCGAAGCCGAATACTTTCCGTGCGGCGCGGTCTGGGTTGCGGCAGATGGCGAGGAAATGGAGGAGGTCTATCGCAAGCACCGGTATTACAGCGCGCGCGGCGTTCCTGCCGAAGTGCTCGACAGCCAGGCGCTGGCGGAGGCGGAACCGAATCTTCGCGAGGGACTCGCGGGTGGCCTGCTGCTCCGCGACGACGCGGTAATCTACCCGCCGTGCGCCGCTGGTTACCTCGCGGCAGAGGCCTCGGCGCGAGGCATGCGCATGGTTCCGGCACGCGCCCGGGACGTGAGTGACGCAGGCGTGCGGCTCGAAGACGGAACGCGCCTCTCGTCGCAATTCGTAATCGTCGCGACCGGCGCTGCCGCCTCGCAACTGATTCCACACATCACGATCCAGCCCCGAAAAGGGCATCTCGTGATCACGGATCGGTATCCCGGTTTCCTCCGTCATCAACTGATCGAACTCGGGTATCTCAAGAGCGCGCATTCCATCGATTCGGATTCTGTCGCGTTCAATGCGCAACCCCGGCTTACCGGCCAGATTCTGATCGGCTCGTCGCGCCAGTATGCGGTGGAAGATTCCGTGGTGGAGCCCCACATGCTGAGCGACATGCTTCGCCGCGCCGTTGAGTACATGCCCGGCCTGGTTGACCTATCCGCTATTCGATGCTGGACCGGGTTTCGCGCAGCGACGCCCGATAAGCTTCCTCTGATCGGTCTTTGCCCCGGCTTCGCCAGCGTCTATCTGGCAACCGGGCATGAAGGGCTGGGCATCTCGACTTCTCTCGCTACCGCTCGCCTGCTTGCCGATTCCATTCTGGATCGGGCTTCAGCGATCTCGCGCGAACCCTACCTTCCCGAAAGGTCGTTCGCAACGCATGCCTGAAGCCGTCTCGCTCACGATAAACCGGCATCGGGTCAGCGTTCCTCCTGGAACAAGCGTGGCGGCGGCCATCTTTCTCAGTGGAGCAAGTGCATTCCGCCGCTCTGTTACAGGCGAGCCGCGGGCGCCGATTTGCGGAATGGGTACCTGCCTCGAATGCCGTGTCTCGATCGACGGGCTCCAACACGCGAAGAGTTGCCAGATCGAATGCCGCGGCGGAATGGAGGTTACGACCGATGACTTCCGCTGACATTCTAATCATCGGCGCCGGACCTGCCGGAATCGCGGCCGCGGTGAGTGCTTCGACTTCGGGCAGGAAGGTCATGGTTCTCGACGACAATCTCGCCGAAGGAGGACAGATTTGGCGCGGGGGCCCCCGCCGTCCTGTGAATTCCGAGGCGCGATCCTGGTTCCACCGATTCGCGAATAGCGGAGCCGAACTTCTCCGGGGACATCGAGCGGTCGATTGCTCACGCCGCGATCGCATCCTGTACGTCGAGACATCGCATGCGGCGGCTTCCCTCCAATACAAGCAACTCATACTGGCGACAGGAGCCCGCGAGCTTTTCATACCGTTCCCCGGCTGGACTCTGCCAAACGTGATGGGTGTGGGCGGTCTTCAGGCGCTGGCGAAAGCGGGACTCGACATCGAAGGAAAGCGCGTTGTGGTGGGCGGCAGCGGTCCGCTGCTACTGGCGGTAGCTGCATATCTCGCGGAGCACGGCGCCATCGTATCGGCGATCCTGGAGCAGGCCCCCTGGTCGCGGCTGATGCGCTTCAGCGCGGGACTGGTTGCGCATCCGGCCAAACTATGGCAGGCCATGGCGCTGAAAACCGCGCTCGCTTCGGTACCGTATCTCGCCGGAGCGTGGATTACGCAGGCGAATGGTGACGGCAGGGTTCGCTCCGTGCGGATTCACCAGTCGTCCGGCGCCCGCGACATTGCCTGCGATTACCTCGCGGTTGCGTACGGACTCATCCCCAATATTGAACTCGCGAGCCTTCTGGGCTGCGAATTGCGCGACGGCTCTGTCACCGTCGACGAGTTCCAGCGGAGCACCTGTCCGGAGATTTTTTGCGCCGGCGAATCGACCGGCATCGGCGGTGTCGAGCTTTCCTTGATCGAGGGTGAAATCGCCGGATACGCAGCCGCAGGACGCGAAGATCGCGCCCGCAAGCTCTTCCCGGCGCGGGCGCGCGCGCTCAGGTTTGCCGAAAAGCTTAACAGCGCCTTCGCACCGCGTGAGGAATTGCGATCGCTGCCCGATGGGGAAACGTTCATTTGCCGATGCGAAGATGTGCCGCTGCGAAAGCTGCGCGAACGACGCTCATGGCGCGATGCCAAGCTGCACACGCGGTGCGGAATGGGACCATGCCAGGGACGCGTGTGCGGCCCGGCAACTCAGTTTCTATTTGACTGGACGCCGGAATCGACGCGCCCTCCGCTGTTTCCGGCCCGCATTTCTACTTTGATTACGGAATTGGAGAAAACAAGCAGATGAACATGCATTGGGGCGGCGTGATGCCCGCCATAACCACGCCATTTCGCAAGGATCTTTCGGTGGATCACGACTTCCTCGCGAAACATTGTGCGTGGCTGATCGAGAACGGTTGTACGGGAATCGTCGCGCTCGGTTCGCTCGGCGAGGGCGCGACGCTCACGTCATCCGAAAAAGTGGAGATCCTTCGCACCTGCGTATCGGTTCTGGGAAATCGCGCACCCGTTGTCGCGGGCATTTCCGCCCTAAGCACCGCCGACGCCGTTGCGTTGGCGCAAGCTGCCGAGACCGCATGCTGCCGCGGCCTTATGGTGCTTCCGCCCTACGTGTACCTCGGGGACTGGCGCGAGAATAAAGCGCATCTCTCGGCAGTTTTCAATGCGACGGATCTTTCCTGCATGCTGTACAACAATCCGGTTGCTTACAAGGTCGATTACTTTCCCGAACAGGTCCGCGAGCTTCTCGGCGACCACGCGAATCTCCACGCCATCAAAGAATCGAGCGCGGATGTGCGGCGGGTCGCGGCCCTCCGCGCGATCTGCGGCGATCGTCTCCGAATTCTGGTCGGCGTTGACGATGCCATCGTTGAATCGATCGGTTCCGGCGCGGTGGGCTGGGTCGCCGGCCTGGTCAATGCCTTTCCGCAGGAATCGGTGGAGCTGGTCAAACTGGCTTCGGCCGGACATTTCGAAGCTGCGTTCCAACTCTACGCCTGGTTCCTGCCGCTGCTGCGCATGGATACGGTGCCGAAGTTCGTGCAGCTGATCAAGCTGGTGCAGGAGAAAGTCAACATGGGAAGCGCGCGTGTTAGGCCGCCGCGTCTCGAACTGGTGGGCGCGGAGCTTGCCGCTGCCGAGGACGCAATCGCGCACGCTCTCGCCACACATCCTCTTAAGAAAACTGCTCGCGCCTGACATCGACAGCAGAAGGAGCCCTATGCAGCGCCGCCGTTTCCTGCAGGCAGTCACCGCGCCAGCCGCGGGGCTTGCGTTCGCCGAAGAGCAAAGTGCGCCGCACACGACCGCGAGCATTCCCTCCACGGAAGGCTGGACCGTTGTGGGCGAGTTCTCATTGAATGGCGATACGTGGAAGGTATATGAAGATCTGCGCACCGTTGGTTCGTCCCGGAGTGACGGCGGCATTCTGTTCCTCTCTTCGCGAGGAAAATCGAAGCTTCTCTCGAAGAGCGCGGAGCCGGTCCAGCCGGATCCCGGACCCGCCCATCTCGGCCTCGATATGGCTGAGATCGGAACGTCGGGCCAGGATCTGCTGGCGGAGGCGCTTCTGAAGGATGGCGATCCCGATCCCGCGCGGGTCCGAGCGGCAGCTCCTCCGCAAGGTTCGGCTCAGGCTCCGCCCAATGCCCGGCTGCCGTGGAACACGTTCGTCGGCACCAAGGAATGCTTGGATACGATGCCGGTCTTTCCCGGGGGCAACACGCGAACCTATCATCCCTCCCAATATTTTCCCGAGCTTCAGCAGCCCGGTCTCAAACGGCTGGAAGGCATGCTCGGAGGCTGGATGCCCGCGGTTCGCAAAGTCTTCCCGCTCTCCGGCGACTCGCATATCGAGCTGATCGTCTTCGGAGATGTCGAAGCCAGGGACAAGTTCATCGTTCAGACCTGGCATCGCAGCGCGAAAATCGAAAACGGCAGAGTCACGAGAGTAGTCTACGGATACAGCTACCCCGCCTTTCCGCCCGCGAGACTCGATCCGGAACCCGCCGCGTTTTATCGCGCGCTCCTGGTATTTGCGGATTATTGGGAAACGCAAACACGCGACATGGCCGCGATCTCGCTTCCGGATTCGCGCTGGGCCGACATGGCGCGCTATGCCTTCGTCAAAGAACTGATGGTTCGTCCCGGCGGTGTTTATCCGAAGTACGGAGCGGTGGACCGTGATTACTACGGTCCCGAATATGACGGTTTTCAGGACATCTTTACGAGCGCGCTCTACACCAATCTGGAGTGGGGACGCTTCGGGATGGCGCGAGACATCCTCGACAACTATTTCACCGATTTCGTCGACGCCAAGGGCATGATCAACATGCGCGGGCCCGAAACGGCTCAGTTCGGCCTGACGCTTTCTCTGATTGCGCGCTACCTGAACTACACAAGTGATCGCACGCTCATTCTGAAACACCGGGCAAAGATCGAGGCTACGGCGGCCATGCTGATCGCGATGCACCAAGCCAGCCTGAAGCTGCCGCCCGGCAGCCCTGGTTTCGGTTTGATCAGCGGCTGGAGTGAATCCGATTCATGCCTCGCCAATGCGCCCGCAACCTGGTGGCAGCCGTATTTCGCCAACAGCGCATTCGCCGCGCGCGGCCTCACGGACCTTTCTGCCGCATGGCCTGCCCTTGGCCGCGGACCAGCGCCCGCGGCGTGGTCCAAACATGCGGAGATGCTCCGCGCCGCCACCATCGCGAGCGTTGACAAGAATACCTGGAAGGACCGGGAGCCTCCGTACATAGGACCTCTTCCCGGCGCAAAACTGACTTTCCGGGAATCTATGGCGCAGGAACGTCCAAGCCCTCAACAATGGCCGCATCGTCCTTACGCGGAGTTGCTGCAAGCCGATGTGCTTACGCCCGAACAAGCGAACACCGTGGTCGATTGCATGCGCGCCTACGGAGCAACGACGCTCGGCGTGGTCGCGAATGTCGGACGCGCTAATCCCAACAGCAGAGCCATTCTCGGGTTTATCTCATATGGCTATGCACAGGCGCTGCTCCGTCTGGATCGGGTCGAAGAGTACCTGCTCTTCCTGTACTCGCATGGATTTCACGCACATACGCGCGGCAGTTGGACCGCGGGAGAAGTCTCGGGCATCAATGGCGGGACCGCAATCTTCTGTATACCTGCCCAGCAGACGATTCCACTGCTCGTTCGATGGATGCTGGTGCTTGAGGATTCGGAGGCGGATGTCCTTCACTTCGGCAAGGGTCTTCCGAAAGCGTGGATCGCCTCGGGCAGGGAAATCCGCATCGAGCGCGCGCCGACCCGCTGGGGACGCGTCAGCTTTTCCGTCAGGACCGATCCCACGACAAAAGTACTGACTGCTATCGTGGAACTCAGCGCCGGGCGAGCGCCGAAAGAATTACATATCAAATTGCGATCAGCGGAACGCTTCCGGCCTGAGCAGGTTCGTCTTAACGGCCAACCCGCTATCGAGCTCGCGGGGCGAAATGGGGACACTTTGATCGTCCGTCCCGGACGCGAGAAACGGTTCGAGATATCGGTCGGACGCGTCTGAACGAATTGCGCTTCAGGCGATCGCAACACGAGCCAAAGATCCGCATGACCAAACCGTCGGCATCACGGGAGTCTGGCCAGAACCTCACTCGCACGAAAGGATGGGTGCTCGCGGCCGCCATCCTGGGTTCGAGCATGGCGTTCATCGACGGCACCATCATAAATGTGGCGCTCCCGGCTATCCAGTCAGACTTACATGCCACCATCTCGCAGGTGCAGTGGGTGGTCGAAGCATACTCGCTGCTGCTCTCCGCGCTATTGCTGACCGGCGGCTCTTTGGGTGATCTTTATGGACAGAGCCGCATATTCGTAGCCGGGGTCATCCTCTTCACCGGCGGTTCGATGTGTTGCGGTCTTTCGCCCTCGATCGGGCTGCTGATCACCGCTCGTGCGCTTCAAGGTATCGGAGGCGCCTTGCTTGTACCGGGCAGTCTGGCCCTGATCAGCGTCACATTTCCCTCCGGCGAACGGGGGCGCGCCATCGGCACATGGTCGGGCTTTACATCGATGACCACGGCTGCCGGTCCCGTCCTCGGCGGATGGCTCGTGCAGCACGCGTCGTGGCGCTGGGCTTTCTTCATAAACCTGCCGATGGCGCTGGCAGTGCTGGCCATCATGTTGCGAATCCCCGCCCGAAGTACGATCCGCAAAGATATCCAACTCGATTGGCCGGGCGCGTTGCTGGCCACGCTCGGATTGGGCGGTATCGTCTACGGATTAATCGAATCGTCGGTTGTGGCGGGTACGGCCGGTGGATTATTCTTCATTGCGTTTCTTTGGGAAGAAGCCTGCTCACGGGCGCCGATGCTGCCCGTGTCGCTGTTCCGGTCTCGCGCATTTCTCGGTGCGAATGTAGTGACTCTGTTCCTGTACTTCGCGCTTGGGGGTCTGTTCTTCTTCCTGCCGCTGAATCTGATTCAGGTGCAGGGTTACACTCCCACCCAGGCAGGCGCTGCGTTGCTGCCTCTCATCCTGCTGATGTTTTTCCTTTCGCGATGGTCGGGCGGGCTGATTCAGTTTTATGGTGCAAGGCTGCCGCTGACAATCGGGCCCCTCGTTGCGGCCCTCGGATTTGCGCTGACTGCGCGCCCGAGCGTAGGCGGGTCATACTGGACCACTTTTTTTCCCGCAATCGTCGTTTTGGGTCTGGGGCTCGCGGTCAGTGTGGCTCCGCTGACAACGGTGGTGATGGGCTCGGTACCTGAGGACCGCGCCGGGATCGCTTCGGGGATCAACAACGCGGTATCGCGGGTTGCCGGCCTATTAGCGATAGCTGTGCTCGGGCTGATCCTCACTGGCGTTTTCAATCGAACTCTCGATCAGGAAATCGGAACTCGGAAGATCAGTACCGCGGTTCGCGCGCAGATCGATCGGCAACGACCAAAGCTCGCGGCGGCGCAGATCTCCGACCCGGTCGGCGATCAGGCCATCAAGCAATCGTTCGTGGCGGGTTTCAGGGTCACCGCGTGGATCGCGGTGGCGCTCGGTATTTTGAGTTCACTTTCGGGTGCGCTGCTCATCGAGGAAAACGGCCCTGCCGGGTCCGCTTCCTCATAATTGCGATGCGCTCATCTCTAGCTTTTCAGGTCTGGAACGCCACGGCAGTCGTGTGACTCTGGCCGAAGACTTGCCGAGGCCGATTTTAGTTGCATCGGACCGCCTCAGTCGGAGTGATTCCTTCATAAGTCTCGCGGATTATCCGGTGGAATGATTCCGCAAGTCGCGAATCTCACCGTCGTTGCAGCGATTCTACTCAATGCGCCACGAATAGCCCAGGGCACGTTGCCTCCCGAGCGCCTGAGGTGGTCCAATATTTGAGGTTGGCCTCGTAGCGGATAGCCCTGGTAATGTTTGTCGTCGTCGCGAGCATTCTCGTACTTCTGCAGACGGGCGGTCTGCGCGAACGGAGGGTCGCGAACATCTTCCGCCCTCTCGGCACGCAGGCCGCGCACGAATATGAGATCGCGCTGTTCACGTTCGCCATCACCGGAGCTATTTTCGTCATCGTTGCCGGCCTGCTGTTCTACATAATCTGGCGCTTTCGGCATAGGCCATCGGATCACAATCCCGACGAGCCGCCGCAGGTTTATGGCAGTAATCAGATTGAGATCGCCTGGACATTCATTCCGATTCTCGGCGTTTTCGTCCTGATCGGCGTCACATCACGATTCATATTCAGCCTGCAGGACACGACATCGCAGACACCCGCCGAGCGCATCCGCATTGTGGGCCACCAGTGGTGGTGGGAAGTCCATTACCCCGATTACGGAGTCGTGACGGCTAACGAAATTCACATTCCCGTATCCGGCTCAACCGGCCGTCCCGTGCTGCTGCAGTTGGAATCGGCGGATGTCATTCACAGCTTCTGGGTTCCGCAGCTTTCCGGCAAGACAGATCTGATTCCCGGACGCGCCAACACGATGTGGATCGATGCGCGTGCGCCGGGCATTTACCTGGGGAATTGCGCCGAATATTGCGGAACGCAGCACGCCAACATGCTGCTTCGCGTGTTTGCCGAGCCCAAACCGGCTTACGATAACTGGATTGCAGCGCAGCGCAGGTCTGCTCAGAGCGACGCTGCTCAGAGCGGCCGGAATGTGTTCGAATCTCTCTCGTGCGTCAACTGCCACACCATCCGCGGCACGGTCGCAAAGGGCGTGTTCGGCCCCGATCTGACGCATCTGATGAGCCGGACCACCATTGCCGCAGGGATGCTCGAAAAC
>Ga0308174_10001571_pt1 | contig 10769 bp, 8 predicted proteins | sample PhyPR2_FD_203894 | JGI IMG/M metagenome (GOLD analysis project Ga0308174, IMG submission 203894) | Soil microbial communities from UC Gill Tract Community Farm, Albany, California, United States - DLSLS.P.R2 | ecosystem: Environmental > Terrestrial > Soil > Agricultural land | place: USA... | reverse complement strand
GGTAAAGCCGAAAACGGTGCTGCTCGAGCCGAAGCTTGTGGTCCGGCAGTCGAGCATGCGAACGCCTGTGGTCTCCGGGCGGTAACGGCTAGAGCAGCTTCGGTATGATTTCGGCCGCTGGCCCTCGCAGCGCAAATGTAACGTTCTCTGAAAAATTCGTTTCCTCCGGATTTACTTCGATTACCGTTTCGCCTCGCTGAATAGCAAGCGGAATCAGCCCGGCGGCAGGGAATACCTGGGCCGACGTGCCGACCACGAGAAATACATCGGACTGAAGCACGGCCGCGGTGGCACGCTCGACCGCTCCCGCGGGTAGCATCTCGCCGAACCAGACTACTCCGGGGCGGAGCAGCGCTCCGCATTCGCATCGCGGCGGCAGATGCGCCAGAGGGTTCCGGTTTTCTTCTTCGAAACCGCACTTTGTGCAGCGCAGAGTCCAGATATCGCCGTGCAGGCGGATGACGTTCTTCGATCCCGCGGCCCCGTGAAGGCCATCCACGTTTTGGGTAATGAGCGAAGATTGTGGAGCGCGCCGCTCGAGTTCGGCAATGGCGAAATGCGCCGCGTTCGGTTGAGTCGCTGCAATTCCTCGCCGCCGTTCTTCGTACCATTCCCAGACGAACTTCGGATCGCGCACAAAGCCAGCGGGCGTCGCCAGATATTCGAAGCGATTATTTCGCCAGAAGCCGCCGTTGCTGCGGAATGTAGGGATGCCGCTTTCCGCGGAGACACCCGCGCCCGTGAGAACCGAAATGGAGCGGGCCGTCTGCACCTGCTCCCGGGCGGCTTCAAGGCTCGAATGCATACAGGCGAGCGTATCGCAATGGCTTACGACATCTTTTTCAGGATTTTCGCGCCATTGGGCACTTCGAACAGACTGTCCGCCAAAGGATCGCCTACGCTGATTTTTTCAGCGTACATTTCGTAAACCTTCTCGCCGTCGCGTTCGCGCTGCACATCGTAGGGCCACATGACGCGATTACCCACATCGCGGTATTTCGCGTATCGGGTAATCTCTTCCCGCCGATCGTTGATAATCGGATCCCAACGATAGAAGCGCTGCCGGATGGGCAGGAACGAATCCGAATTGACCCAGACCGTGACATCGCGGTTCTGGGCATCGAAGACGCCGAGAATCTGCACGGGCTGGTTCTCGACGACGTCACTGCCGCGCCATTCAAAGCCGATGCCCGGCTCATCCACTCGCTGGCGCAGGATATAGAAGATATCCTGCACGGTTGTATCGCGGAACTGTTTGATGCGGGAATCCGCGAGGGGCTGCGCGCCGCGGTAGGTCACGTCGTAGGCCTCGCCGTTTTTCGTGAAAATCACCGCATCCTCGAGTTTCTTGCCAAAGATCTCGCGCTGCACCAGCCGCACGCCACCTTTTGGGATCTGCGTATCGGCCGGCAGATATTTCACGTAGATCCGAGCTATGGCGAGTCCCGTTATTTCCTGCCGATAGAACGAATAGGCGCGGCCCATCTCGGTGCGGGTCTGCATATTGCGGAAAGCGTCGCCACCGAGAGCATCGATAGTCTTCCCGACGAGTTCCTTCCCGCGCTGCTGTGAGGCTTCCCCGCGCAGCCATGGGGCCGCGGCAAGTCCGAGGGCGAAACTGCGCCTTGTCATGGCTTTTTCGACAGCTGATCCGGCGTGAGACCCGTATTGATGCGGAAATCAGTGATCACAGTATCCCCAAAATGCTTGCCCCCGCGCTGGATTGAAACCTTTCGGGGCAGACGTATGCTGCCGGCAGGCTGCCAGTCCGAAAAGACCTCTTCCGTAGTGCCTCCGGCCGCTTCGGCGAAGGTTTCCTGCAGGGGCAATCCGGTTTTGGCATCGATGGTGAGCAACAGGGAATGGCCTTCCTTATCGGAGATTTCGATCTTGTTTCCGCCCGCATCGTTCACCGTCCGCCCCGGATTCGAGCCGCTCTGCAGCAGTGTGATCCAGTTGCGGAACAGGTCCCCTTCCACCTGACGCAACTCAGTGGGCCCAAGCGTCTTCGTTCCCTGGGGCGTGGCCATCCAACCGGAATTTCCATCCGAATAGATCGTTACCTTGCCGAACGGGTAGTTCCCTTCCTGGCGGAAGTAAGCAGGCGACAGCCACTGTTGGGTTTGCGTTAGTTTGATTCCTCCCGCGGCGGCGTCAAGCTGCATCGAGAGGTTCTCCACGTAATCCTTCGCTGCGGCAATTGAGCTCGCGCCACCCATCGCCTGAACCACCTTATCCAGCATCTGCCTGCCGCGGGCAAGGCTTTGCTGATCGGCCTTCGCGGTAACAGCCTTCGGCTCCGGGATCGTGAGATCGATATCGCTGACCGGCATTCCGAGCGATGCGAGAGGCTTGTCGAAGTCCTTCGGGTTGCCCACCGCGACAATCACAAAATTCGCCGGATCCAGATACTGCTTCGCTACGCGCAGCACGTCGCCCTGCGTCACCCGCTCCACCGCTTTCTGGTAACGGAAGATGAAATCGTCGGGATAGCCGAAATAACTATAGGTCAGCAGCCGGTTCAAAGTCTTCGATGGCGTGTCGAAGTTGAAGATAAAGCCATTGACCACCGTCTGCTTCGCGTATTCAAGCTCGTCTTCCGAAACTTCATGCTCGCGAATGCGATTGATCTCCTCACGGGAGGCTGCGATCGCCTCCTCGGTACTCCCCGACTTCGTACTGCCTGAAACCATGAACAAGCCGGGATGATCGTAATCTGCGGCCCAGGCTGCGCCGATGTTGTAGGCCAGCCCAAGTTGCGTCCGGACGCGCCGGAATAACCGGCTCTGGAAACCGCCGCCCAGAATGTAAGACATGACTTCGAGCGCCGGATAATCCTTGCTGTTCAGCTCTCCGCCGAGTTGCCCGAGGCTAAAACTGGTCTGCGTGACGTCGGTCTTCGTAGCCAGATAGATTCCAGGTTTCGCTTTATGATTTACCTTTGGGAACGGAGGCGCCGGATCCTGGCGATAATTCCAGGAGCCGAAGATCTTCTCGAGCTTCGCCTTCATCTCCGGCGCGGAAAAATCTCCCTGCACCGCAAGCATGATGTTGGCCGGAAAGTAATAGCGCTTGTAGAAATCGATCGCATCCTGCCGCTTGATGTTGTTGACGGTCGCGTACTCTTCCTGCCAGCCATACGAATTATCGTGCCCGTAAATTGTGTCCGCGAATTCGCGATGCGCAATCGATCCCGCATCGTCGTTGCGGCGTGAAATCGATGTGCGCATCTGGGATTTGATCAGCTCGATCCGGTCTTCGCGAAAAGCGGGATCGGTGAGAACATCATGGAAGATCTGCAGGACTTCGTCGGTTCGCTCCTTGAGCGTCGAAAACGAGACAGAGCCAAAGCTTTCCGATATGTCGCTTTCAACCGATGCTGCGATGTTCTCGAGTTGTTCATCCAGTTCCTCGCCCGTTTTCGCGGAGGTTCCACCACTGCGGATTGCGCTACCTGTGAGGGTGGCCAGGCCGACCTTGTCCGGCGGATCGAACAGATTTCCGGTTCGGACCAGCGCCGTGCCGCGTATCAGCGGCAGCTCATGATTTTCGAGCAGGTAGATCCGCATGCCGTTCGGCATCGTGTACTGCTCGATGGGCGGAAGTTTGATTTCCTTCAGGGGTGGATACTTCAGTTCCTTATAAGAGGCGGGGAGCGGAGCCGTGGCGGACGCAGAACCCGGAGCCGCGGGTTGCGTGGATGGGGTGCGGGCGGCCGGAGATGCCGCGTGAGCCGCCGTGTGACCGGCCGGAGGCTGCGCGACGAGAGATGGCGCAGACAGCGCGACCAGAGTCAGCAGGAACGGGACGGCTCTCACTGTTCGCCTCGCGAAGCCGGCTGCGCCGTCGAAGTCGTCTGGGCCGGAGCCGACGCCGGCTGAACCGTAACGCCAACCGTGCGATTGCCGGGCGTGAAATACTCGCGAGCGACGCGTTGAACGTCCGCGCCTGTTACTTTGTCGATTTCGTCAATATCGGTGAACAAACGTTTCCAGTCTCCAAAGTTCGCGTAGTATTCCGACAGAAGCCGCGCGAGTCCGGCGTTGTTATCGAGCTGGCGCATGAGCGAGGCGCGGGTGCGGGTTTTGACTCGCGCCAGCGCTGCCGCATCCACCTTCTCTTTTTGCAGATTCCCGAGGATTGAATTCAGTTCCTTCTCGTTTTCGGCAAGCGTGTGGCCCTGCGAAGGAACCAGAAAAAACAGGAACAGATTCGGGTACTTGCTGCCCGGAAAACTGGAAATCGCCTGGGCCGCGTAGGCGATCTTCTTGTTAACGACCATGTCCCGGTACAGCAGACTGGTACGGCCGCCGGAAAGCAGGCTCGAGATCACGTCGAAAACCGGGTCGTCCTTGTCGTATTGGCTCGGCCGGTGGTAGGCCAAAATTTCGAACGGCTGCGCCGGCGAAACGACTTCGACGTGCTTCATGCCGTCCTGTGCGGGCTCGATCGTCAGGACCGGATCCGGCAGCGGCTTTTTCGGGATACGGGAAAAATATTTCTCCGCGAGCGCGCGAATCCGAATGGGGTTTACGTCGCCTACCACCGCCATCGTGATATTGCCGGGTACGTAGTATTTGTCAAAGAACGCCTGCGCGTCTTCCACGCGAAGATTTTCGATGTCGCTGGCCCAGCCCACCGGTGGAACGCGATAGGGATGAGCTTCAAACGCCGTGGCGTTCTCGGCTTCGACCAGTTTGCCCTGCGGCTCGGATTCCGTACGCATGCGGCGCTCTTCCCGCACCACGCTGCGCTCCTTGTAGAATTCGCGCAAAACCGGGTGCAGAAAACGCGCCGATTCCAGATAAAACCACAGTTCCACGCGATTCGCGGGGAAATTGTAGTAATACTGGGTTGAGTCTTCGCCTGTCTGCGCATTCATCCCCACGCCGCCGTTCTCTTCGATGATGCGCGGATAAAGATTGGGAACCACGTACGAGTTCGCCTTCTCGATGGTTGCGTTCAACGCTGTTTCGAGCTGTTTCAGCTTCGCCGGATCGGCCTTCACGAGCTTGTTCCGCTCGGCCTGCAGCGCATCGTAAGCTGCCTCCACGCGCGCCAGAGCCTGCTTCTCCGCCGGCCAGTTCGTCGTGCCGATGGTTTCCGTGCCTTTGAAGGCCATGTGCTCGAACATATGCGCCAGGCCGGATTTGCCTTTCGGGTCGTCCACCGACCCGGCATTCACGTAGGTATGGAACGATACCACGGGCGCTTCATGCCGTTCGAGCACAATAAAGTGCAGGCCGTTCGGAAGCGTGAACTCGGTGACCCGCTTTTCGAATTCCGCGAGATTCTGCGCCGCCAGCGTTCCCGCCAGCGCAAGAGGGAGGAGAAGGTTCAGTTTCACTGCTTGGCTCTAAGGACAATTTAGCCGATTCCCCCGGTCAGCCCTGCTGCACAGGCGCGATTTCCTGTTTTTCGCTGTAAACTGTAAGGCCGGAGATTTGAGATGCCGGAACTCATCAGCGAGCAGGGACTGGTACCGGTTCGAGTATTCTCTACGGAAATGGAAGCGCTGATCGCGAGATCCGCGCTCAGCTCATTCGGGGTCGAATCTTATCTTTCGAGCGACGATTGCGGAGGCCAGCGACCGGCCTGGACGCTCTCCAATGGCATACGCCTGATGGTCCGCCCGGAGGATGCGAATACCGCGAATGATGTGCTGCGAAGCGCCGTAGAGCCCGAACACGAGGACTGATGCCGGCGGATTTCAGTTGAGCGCGAACTTTACGCGCGCGATTCCGACGACCATCAGCTCGAGCTCGCCCGTTTGAGACTTGAACGAGTGCGGCTCATTGAACAGGACCGGCACGGCGTCTCCCGCGTGGATGGGGGCCGTTTCGTTACCGACATTCGCTGAGCCTTCACCCTTCATCACGTAATAGAATTCCTCGACGTTCTCATGCCGTTCGTTCGCGGTTTCATGACCGGCAGGAACGACGAGGTGATCGACGTACGACCAGTTGGTGAAGAATACGTCAGGCGACAGCGCCCGGTGGTACAGGATGGAATCCACCGTGGGCTTCAGCATTTCGCGATCGAGCCGCATGGTGATGAAAACGGGAATGGGGTCGAGCGGGGCGCTGACTCGTGTGTCCCCCAGATCGAAATTGTCGTACTTGCTTTTTACGCGTCCCACGTTGATGTTCATCCACTGCACCGGTTTGTCGGTCGCGTTATAGATGGCGTGAGAATGCCCCATCTGGCAGAGCGCCCCGGCAGGACCTTTCAGAAGCGATGTCCTCCCATCAATAGTGAACTGCGCCTCGCCGTCCAGAATCACGAACATCTCTTCGCAGGTGTTGTGAAAATGAGCGCCGATTCCGCTCTTCGGTTCCAGCACGCCGCGATGAAGGAAGTACAGATTGACTCCGAAATCATGGTCGCCGAACAGCGGCATCAGATCGAGCGTGCCCGCGCCTCCGTGAACCCCGGGGTAAGGCTTGTACTGCGCCGGATCCGTGTGGGCAATTCTCGCGGACAGTGAATCGCGCGCCAACAGCGCCGAACACGCGAACAACATCACAGGCAGGAAGGCTTTCCGCATAGCCGGGAATTATATAAGACCAGGGGAAAGCAGATCACTCCTTATCCATGACGCAGCGAAAGCCTGCTGCAGCGGATCTGTCGTAACCCGGGGCCATCATCAGCAGCTTGCCGTGCTGATCATTCCGATAAGCCTGCGGAAAGTACCAGATGGAGCCTTGCGGCTGATAGTAGCTTCCTCCGCGGAGGATACCGCCGCGCGTGTGCTCATCCACAAATTCGTTCGTCCATTGCCAAACGTTACCCACGAGATCCATCACGCCGAACGGACTTGCGCCTTCCGGATGCGCGTCCACGTCGTCCGGACCACGCATGGTTCGGCCCTGATCGGGTTTCGGAACCGCGGAGGCTTTCCACTCGTTGCCCCATGGATATGTTCTTCCATCGCGCCCCTGCGCCGCGAGTTGCCACTCCCACTCATTCGGCAGGCGCTTGCCGGCCCACGCCGCGTAAGCTCGCGCGTCTTCGAGAGAAACCCATGTTACGGGTTTGTTCGCCCACCCGCGGGGATACGCGCCATTCTTCCAGTCACGGAGGAAATTCAGGCTGTCCTGCGGGTGGTAATGCGTGGCGTCGAGGAAGCGTTTGAATTCGGCGTTCGTGACCGGATACTTGTCGACGTAAAACTCGCCGATCTGGATTGTGTGGTCGTGAAAGCGGCGTGCGGAATCCTCCCACGGGTATTGAACATCGACCCCGACATCGTTGAAGCCCTCGATTTCAATTCCCATAACGCGAAAGCGAAATGCGCTGCCGGGGATGCGAACCATTCCTTCCGGCGCAGTGGATGAGCTTTTCGCCGGCGCGATCTCCACCATCTTTTGCGGCAGAGGCTTCCATTCGGCAGAGTAAGAAGCGAGCGGCCGTGTCGTCAGGCTGCGCATCTTGCCCATGAGATTTTCGATCTCGCTCGGAGGTGCGCCTGTGATCTGCAGAATGGCGCCGTAACCGTGAGCCTCAATTGGAAATGCGAGTGTGTCCGTGGAGCCCTGGCGCTCCGGCGTTACTTCGGCGCCGTGGTACAGGTCGAGATACTTGGCGCCCTCGAGATGCGGGACCGACATTACGGGCCCTCTCACGTCGTATTGGTTGCGATTAACAATCGTCCACAGGGTGCTGTCCGCCGCCGGCCAGCGGCTTGCAAACACGCCGTACGGCAGCATGGGAGCGAAGGGCTCCCATTCGGGACTGGTCAGATAGTGCGCTACGCCGCGCTCCATGGTGGCAACCCGCCTGGTGGCTTCCGCGTCTCGCAGCGTAATTCCGTTCCAGATGCCCCAGATGTTCTCCCAGCTTTCCCAGCCTTCGCCATTGAAAAAGGCGTACTGAAGATCGTCCGTCTTGCTGCGGTTCCAGCGGTCGGAGATATTCACCATATGGCGCGGTTCGAGCCAGCGATATTTATCGATGCCCGGAACGAAACCGAACTGGCCGCCGTACTGGCCCCAGGTCATCACGTTCCAGGCGAGCGCCTCATCCGAAGGTCCGCCTTCCGGCTCGAACGCCAGCGGGTGTCCAGCGCGATCCGCCGCGGTTGAGAACGCGAGCGGCACGCCGTCCTGCGTATCGCCGTTGATCCCGTCCGCGTCCAACTCCTTCATCAGTTCCGCAATGGCCTGAGGCCATGGCATGCCAGGATCTCGGGTACCCTGGTCCCACATCATCATGGGGAACAAAACGCGAACGCCGTGGCGATGGAAGTCGGCGATCATTTTCTTCACGCCTTCCACGCCGCCGGGCATGCTGCGAATCATGTCGTGCTGGTTCCGGTTGTCGATGCCCATGTTGGGATAAGTGGGCCAGATCAGCACCGAATCGATCCCACCGTATCTTTCTTCGAGATCGGCCAGGTACCGGTCCACGGTGTAGCGCCCCGCCGCAGGATCGTAGAAGTACCGATCCTGCACCATCATTTGCGGCTGGATGAAGCTGCGCTGTGTCCACTGGAGCGCCGGAAGCGCGTAGCGGGCAGCGTCATACCCGATCCGGATTTTGCGCTCACTCCTCCAGTGCCGGATATCTTTCAGCCATTCCTCATGGCTGGACGTAGAGCAGGGAATCGATCCACCCTGCCACGCGCCTTTCATCGTCAGGCAATCGGGCGCGGGGATGAGCTGGTTCTTTGCGTGGTATTTGGTGTCCTGCGCTTCCATCGCGAAGGCGATTGCAAACAGGAGTAACGATGCGGCGATCCGGCGGTTCATTTTCACGATCGGATCAGGTGTGGCTCGTCTCCTTCGGCCAGACGACGCCCTGATCCTTCTTCGTCACGGGCGTGAGCCCGCGATAGACGAACTTCTGAATTCTTTGGCCCCGGTAGGTTTCTGTCGTGAAAACGTTGCCTTTGGAATCGGTCGCTATGCTGTGTACCGCATAAAATTCCCCGGGCTGGCGGCCGCCATCGCCAAAGCTGGTGAGCTCTTCGAGCGTGTTGCGCAGCAGAACGCGGATCTTCATATTGGAGCCATCTGCAACGTAAATGTACTTCTGCTGCGGATCTTTCGAAAGCGCGATATCGAATACCGATCCATCCCCGAGCGTATTCTTTGCGATGAACTTCTCCTTCACGAATTTGCCATCGGTTTTGAAAACCTGAATTCGATCGTTGGTTCGGTCGCAGACGTACAACATTCCATCGTTCGCGAGAACGACGCAATGCACGGGGTTGCGGAACTGCTGGGCCGGAGGATCGTTCGGGTTGTAGGGCGGCAATTGCGTGTCGTCCGGCTTGTGGCCGTATGCGCCCCAGTGCCGCTTGTATTTGCCGGTGTCCGCATCGAAAACGATCACACGGCGATTTCCGTAGCCGTCGGCGACATAGAGTTCGTTGGTTTTCGGGTCCACCAGCGTTTTCGCCGGCAGCCGGAGATTCTGCGTATCGTTGCTGCCCTTGCTCTGATTCGGTTTGCCGATCTGCATCAGGAACTTGCCCGACTGCGTGAACTTAAGGACCATGCTGTCGTGCACCGCTCGCACAGTGCCCATCTTGCTCTCATCAGAAGGGAGAGGCGCTGCCTGCTGTCCGCGTCCATTGCCGCCGATCCAGACGTTGCCCTTGTAATCCACATCAATGCCATGATTCGACGCAGGCCAGTCATAACCCTGCCCCGGGCCTCCCCAATGCCCGATCAGATTACCGGCTTCATCGAATTCGAGTACCGGCGGCGCAGCGGCGCAGCATTCCGCGGCGGGAGGTTTCATGGTCAGGTACTGTTCTTTCGCTTCGAGCGCGCCCCCGCGGTGAATCATCCAGATGTGATCGTTTGAATCCACCGTGACTCCGATGACGGAGCCGATCACCCAATGATTGGGCAGCGGTTTGGGCCACATCGGATCTACCTCAAAGCGCGGCGCCTGCACGGCCGCCGCATTCGCAGCGCGCTGCTGAACTGCCAGCGTGCCGGCCGCGAGCCCGATGAGAATTCCTGCATAGCCCAAAGCGGTGAATTGCCTGCGGGTCATTCCTGCTCCTTCCCGATGCGAGTAGATATCATATGTGATTCGTTCGAGGGCTTACAACGTGCGCCGCCCTTTCCAGGCAACATTGCTCGCCGTCGTTTCTTTGGTGGCGGCGGTCCACACCGCTGCGGCCCATGATATTCCCAGCGATGTCACCGTGCAGATGCTGATCCGGCCGGATGGGCAGCACCTGCAACTGCTCCTGCGCGTTCCGCTTGCCGCGATGCGTGATGTCGATTTCCCCGCGACTCCACAGGGCTACCTCGATATCGATCGGCTTGCCCCTCAACTGCCCGGCGTAGCCACAGTCTGGCTTTCCGAATTTCTGCACATTGAGGAGAACGGCGAGCATTTGCCCCGGGGGCATGTTGCAGCGACGCGTATTTCGCTGCCTTCGGATCGGTCCTTTAATTCGTTTGGGACGGCGATGCGGCTCGTCACTGGCGCTCCTCTGTCTGATAGCGCGAACGTGTTCTGGAATCAGGTGAACTTCGATGTACTTCTCGAATATCCAATCCATTCGGCGCGCTCCGCTTTTTCGATTGATCCGCGATTTCAACATCTCGCCGCGCGCGTGGTAACGGTGGTGCGCTTTACCACCGCCGGTGGGGTCGAGCGCGACTACGCGCTCGACGGCAATCCCGGCCTTGTGCCGCTTGACCCAGGCTGGTTTCAGGCAGCCAGCCGGTTCGTGAGACTGGGGTTCCTGCACATTCTCGACGGAACCGACCATCTGCTGTTCCTCTTCTGCCTCGTGATTCCAT
>Ga0308174_10001570_pt1 | contig 10772 bp, 8 predicted proteins | sample PhyPR2_FD_203894 | JGI IMG/M metagenome (GOLD analysis project Ga0308174, IMG submission 203894) | Soil microbial communities from UC Gill Tract Community Farm, Albany, California, United States - DLSLS.P.R2 | ecosystem: Environmental > Terrestrial > Soil > Agricultural land | place: USA... | reverse complement strand
GCCCCCCTCTCCACGACCTCCTAGACTGGGCCGCGCCGTCGTCCCCCCACCCAGGAGTGCCCGTGGCCCGAGTCGTCGTCGACGTCATGCTCAAGCCCGAGATCCTCGACCCGCAGGGCAAGGCCGTGCACGGCGCGCTCCCGCGCCTCGGCTTCGAGGGCGTCACCGACGTCCGCCAGGGCAAGCGGTTCGAGCTCGAGGTCGAGGGCGAGGTCACCGACGAGCGGCTCGCGCAGCTGCGCGAGATCGCCGGCACGCTGCTCTCCAACCCGGTCATCGAGGACTTCGAGGTGCACGTCCCGTGAGGATCGGTGTCGTCACGTTCCCCGGGTCTCTCGACGACGTCGACGCGCAGCGCGCGGTCCGGGTCGCCGGTCACGAGGCCGTGACCCTGTGGCACCGCGACCACGACCTCGCGAAGGTCGACGCCGTGGTGCTGCCCGGTGGCTTCTCGTACGGCGACTACCTCCGCTGCGGCGCGATCTCCCGGTTCTCGCCGCTGATGACCGAGATCGTGTCCGCGGCCGAGGGCGGCCTGCCGGTGCTCGGCATCTGCAACGGCTTCCAGATCCTCTGCGAGTCGCACCTGCTACCTGGAGCGCTGATCCGCAACGACCGGCGCAGGTTCGTGTGTCGCGACCAGCGGCTGCGGGTCGAGAGCACCGCCAGCCCGTGGACCGCGTCGTACACCGAGGGCCAGGAGATCGTGGTCCCGCTCAAGAACGGCGAGGGCTGCTACGTCGCGTCAGAGGAGACGCTCGACGAGCTCGAGGCCGAGGGACGGGTGGTCGCCCGCTACCTCGACGTCAACCCCAACGGCTCGATGCGCGACATCGCGGGGGTGCGCAACGCCCGTGGCAACGTCGTCGGCCTGATGCCGCACCCGGAGCACGCCGTCGAGGACGGCTTCGGGCCGGGCACGGACGGCCTGGGCTTCTTCACGCTGGTCGAGGCCCTCGTCGGCTGACGCTGCGGGTCACCCCGGCCCGGCCGGGTCCTCGGCGTCCCGCGCGAAGTACTCCCGTGCGACGTACTTGGGCACGCACATCGTCCACGCGTCGGTGACCAGCTCGGTCATCTCGTCGACGTCGAGCCGGTCGAGCACCGCGACCACCCAGTTGTAGCGGAGGTCGGAGACACCGGGCATCCGGAACTTCTCGGGGTCGCTCTCCACGAGAAAGGGCCGCTGCTCCCTCGGGAACCCGAAGCCCATCAGCGTCTCGTCGCGGGAGAACGACACGTAGACGAGCTGCTTGACCCGGAACTTCACCCGGTCCCGGACCAGGTGCTCGGTGGTGCGGGGGAGGCTCAGGCAGAGCCGTCGCACATCCTCGACCGTGACCACGACGCCCAGCCTCGCACCCGCCTCCACCAGTTTCCTGAGAGAAACTCCCGCAACTCTTGGCAAACCGCGCAGGTCGGATGACGCCTACGGGGCATCCGGCTCGCGTGTGGTGCAGGCCCGGATCCCCCGTGCGGAGCATGTCGTCTCGACGCGTTGCGGAGAGAACCTGATGAACGAGCGCTCGCTTCTCAGGTGACCCAGACCCACTGGACGAACCGCGAGGACGTGGCTGTAGCTCTCACTCGCCACCGGGGGTGGTCACCGCCATGATGCGTTGGATTACAGGTTCGAGCGTGCGGCTCGCCCGCCTGGTGACGGGGCTGGCCATCGCGTTGGTGGCCCTAGGGGTCGCCCAGCTGCGGTCGACACCGGTCGACACCTACCCCGAGTTCCTGCCGCCCATGGTGCAGGTCCGCACCGAGGCGCTCGGGCTGTCCGCGGCCGAGGTCGAGCAGCTCGTCACGGTGCCCCTCGAGCAGGACCTGCTCAACGGCGTGCCGTGGCTGGACGAGATCCGGTCGGAGTCGCTGACCGGCCTGTCGTCCGTCGACCTCGTCTTCGAGCCCGGCACCGACGTGCTCCGGGCCAGGCAGATGGTCCAGGAACGGCTGTCCCAGGCGGCCGCGCTCCCGAACGTGGGCGGCCGTCCCGGCATGCTCCAGCCGCTGTCGTCCACGAACCGGGTGCTGATGGTCGGGCTGTCGTCGAAGCAGCTGTCGCTGATCGACCTGTCCGTGCTGGCCCGCTGGAAGATCCGGACTCGGCTGATGGGCATCCCCGGCGTGGCCAACGTGGCCGTCTGGGGGCAGCGGGACCGGCAGCTGCAGGTCCAGGTGGACCCCGACCGGCTGGCGGCGAACGGGGTCACCCTCGACCGGGTCGTGAACTCCACCGGCAACGCGCTGTGGTCCTCCCCGTTGACGTTCGTCGAGGCCTCCACACCGGGCACCGGCGGCTTCATCGACACCGCGAACCAGCGGCTCGGGGTCCAGCACATGATGCCGATCACCACCTCGCGCCAACTGGCCGCGGTGACGCTCCAGGACGCGTCCGGTCGACGCCTCCGGCTGAGCGACGTGGCCGACGTCGTCGAGGACCACCAGCCGCTGATCGGCGATGCCATGTCCGCGCAGGGACCGGGCCTGATGCTCGTGGTCCAGAAGTTCCCGGAGGCCGACACCGCGAAGGTGACGAGCGACGTCGAGGAGGCCCTGGACGTGCTCCGGCCGGGCTTGAGCGGCGTCCGGATCGACACGGCCGTGTTCCGCCCGGCCAGCTTCATCGAGAGCTCGATGCACAACGTCGGCCTGGCCGGCCTGGCCTCCCTGCTCCTGGTGCTGCTGGTCCTCCTCGCCCTCGCTACGTCCTGGCGGGTCGCGCTGGTCGCCTTCGTGGCGCTCCCGGTGTCGCTGGTCGTCGCGGCCTACGTCCTGTACCTGCGCGGCACGACCTTCAGCTCCATCGCCGTGGTCGGGCTGGTCGCGGCCCTCGGGGTGGTGATCGACGACGCGGTCGTCGACACCGCCCACATCCGGCGCCGGCTCGCGCGGCGGGGCGCCGGCGAGGGGGCGGCGGCTCCGGACGACGTCGTCGAGGCGTCCCAGCAGGTGCGCCGGCCGCTCCTGTACGCGACCCTGGTCCTGCTGGTCGTCGTCGCTCCGGTGGCCGCCCTGGGCGGTGTCGCCGGTGCCTTCTCGCGCGAGCTCGTGGTGGCCTTCGCGCTCGCGGTGCTGGCGTCGATGGCGGTGGCGCTCACCCTCACGCCCGCGCTGTCCTTCCTGCTGTTGCGCAACGCACCGCCGCCTCGGCGGGCACGTCCGGTCGTGAGGCTCGTCCGCCGTGCCTTCGACCGGGGCGCCGCGCGGCGCCTCGGCAGGCCCGGCTGGGCGTACGCGACGGTGGCGGTCGTCGCGGTGGCGGCGCTCGCGGTCGTCCCGCTGCTCGGCTCCCGCGCGATGCTCCCGGCGCCGCGCGACCGCGACCTGCTGGTGGAGCTGCACGCGGTGCCGGGCACCTCGCTCACGGAGATGGCCCGGATCACGAACCGGATCGGCCGCGACATCGACGCCGTCCCCGGGGTGCGCGACGTGGGCCTGCACGTCGGCCGGGCGGTGACGTCCGACCAGGTCGTCGACGTCGACTCGGCCGAGGTGTGGCTCAGTGTCTCGCCCTCCGCGGACTACACCGCCACGGTCGACCGGGTCCGGCACCTCGTCGGCGAGTACCGAGGGCTGCGGCACACCGTCACGACGTACGAGCAGCAGCAGCTGGGCGCGGCCCGGACCGGCTCCGACCGGCCGCTGGTGGTCCGGGTGTACGGGCAGGACCTGCCCACGCTGCGGGCGCAGGCGGAGAAGGTGCGCCGGAGCATCGCATCGGTCGAGGGCGTGCAGGACCCGCGCGTCGAGGCCCAGCCCGAGGAGCCGACGCTCCAGGTCGAGGTGGACCTGCGCCGGGCCGAGCGCCAGGGGGTCCGGCCCGGTGACGTACGACGGACCGCGGCCACGCTCATGTCCGGGCTGCTCGCCGGCAACCTCTACCAGGAGCAGAAGGTGTTCGACGTCGTGGTCTGGGGCACGCCCACGGTGCGGCAGAACATCTCGAGCGTGGAGAACCTGCGGGTCGACACGCCTGGCGGGCGGCAGGTGAGGTTGGGCGACGTCGCGACCGTGCGCATCGGCCCGTCGCCGGCGGTGATCCGGCACGAGGACGTGTCCCGCTTCATCGACGTGACCGCCGATGTGAGCGGGCGTCGGATCGGCGCGGTCACGCAGGACGTGCGGAGCCGGCTGCGGTCGCTGACCTACCCGCTCGAGTACCACGCCGAGGTCGTCGCCGGCGGCGCCCTGGGCGCAGGTGGCGTCGACGGCCGGCTGCTGGGGCTGGGCCTGGCCGCGCTGCTGGCCGTCTTCCTGCTGGTGCAGGCACTGACCAGGAGCTGGCGCACCGCCACGCTGCTGCTCGTGCTGGTCCCGTGGGGGGTGGTCGGCGGCGTCCTGGTCTCCCCGCTCGTCGGTGGTCTCATGTCGCTGGGTGCACTTCTGGGGCTCGTCGCCGTGCTGGCCGTGTGCGTGCGCCACGCGCTGCTGCTGGTCCACCAGATCCGCGCCAGGGCCGGGGAGGCGTCCACCGAACGCGCCAGCTCCGTCCTGGACGCGACACGCGACCGGCTCGGGCCGGTGCTGCTCACGAACTGCGCGCTGGGCGTGGCGATGCTGCCGTTCGCCGTCCTCGGCGGAGTCGCCGGCGCAGAGGTCCTGCACCCGATGGCCGTGGTCGTGCTCGGGGGTCTCGTGACCGCCACGGTGCTCGTCCTGTTCGTCATCCCCCCGCTCTACGTCCGCTTCGTCGGCGACGTGCGGCGAGGCTCACCGACGCTTCCGCCACAGCGCGGACCGCGGTCGGTCGAAACCGAGGAGGCTCACCATGCCCAGTCGTGAACTGGTCGCCACCGTCGTGCTCGCCGCCACCCTGGGACTGACGGGATGCTCCGGCACGTCCGAGGCGCTGGGCGAGGCGTCCGGCAAGGCGGCCCAGGCGGTGCAGGTCAAGGGCACCGGGCTGAGCCGGATCACCCTGACCCAGGAGGCCTACGACCGGCTCGCGATCGCCACGGCCCCCGTACGTGACGGCGTCGGCCGGGGCGCCGGCTCGCCGACGGCGCGGGCCACCATGCCCTCCGCGGCCCTGCTGTACGACGCCGAGGGACGCACCTGGGTCTACGTCCGCGAAGGGGCCCGGACCTTCCTGCGGGCGCCGGTCTCGATCGCCCGTCTCGACGGCGACGTGGCCTACCTGAAGGACGGGCCCGCGCCGGGGACGCTGGTTGTCACCCTCGGCGCGCCCGAGCTCCTGGGCGTCGAGCTGGGGGTCGAGGGGGAATGACCACGCCGCCGCGGACCACGCTGATGCGCCGTACGGTGTCCGCGAGCCTGAGGTTCCGGTTCATCGTGGTCGCCGCGGCCGTCGGCATGATGGTGTTCGGCACGGTCGCCCTCCCGGGGATGCGCATCGACGTCTTCCCGGAGTTCGCTCCGCCCAGGGTGGAGATCCAGACCCTCTGCATGGGCCTGACCACCTCCGACGTCGAGTCCCTGGTCACCGTGCCGCTGGAGCAGGCCCTCAACGGGGTCGACGGGCTGGACGACCTGCGCTCCAAGTCCGTGCCCCAGCTGTCGTCGATCCAGCTGATCTTCAAGCCGGGGACCGACCTCCTCGAGGCGAGACAGCTGGTCGCCGAGCGGTTGGACACCGTTGTCTCGAGCCTGCCCACCTGGGCCGCGCCGCCGGTCATGCTGCCTCCGGTCTCGGCCACCGGCCGTGCCGTGCAGATCGGGATGACGTCGAAGGACCACTCGCTGATCGCCATGTCGATGATGGCGTACTGGACGATCCGGGCCCGGCTCCTCCGGGTGCCCGGTGTCGCCAACGTGGCGCTCTGGGGCGAGCGTCTGCAGCTGATGACGGTGCAGGTGAAGCCGGGGAAGATGAGACAGCAGAACGTCTCCCTCGACACCGTCATGGAGGCGACCGCCGACTCCGTGGACGCTGGCCTGCTGAGGTTCTCCAGCGGCTCGGTGATCGGCGCGGGCGGGTTCGTCGACTCCCCCAACCAGCGGATCAGCGTCCGCAGCGTGCTGCCCATCGTGACGCCGGCCGACATGGCCCAGGTCCCGGTCGAGCAGCGCGGCGGGCACACCGTCCGGATCGGCGACGTGGCGCACGTCGCGGAGACGCACCAGCCGCTCATCGGCGACGCGGTGATCGGCGACGGCCCGGGACTGCTGCTGGTCGTCGAGAAGCTGCCCTGGGCGGACAGCGCCAAGGTGACCCGGGACGTCGAGAAGGTCATCGCGGACCTGCAGCCCGGCATGCAGGGAATCCAGTTCGACACCAAGATCTTCCAGCAGGCTCGGTTCATCGACACCGCGATCCACAACCTGCGACAGGCGCTGTTGCTGGGCTTCCTGCTCGTCGTGGTGATCCTGTTCCTCTTCCTGTTCGAGTGGCGCGTGGCCCTGATCAGCCTCGTGACGATCCCGCTCTCGCTGATGGCGACGATGCTGGTGCTCTACTGGCGAGGCGACACCGTGAACACGATGACGCTGGCGGGTCTGGTGATCGCGCTCGGTGCCGTCGTGGACGACGCCATCATCGACGTCGAGAACATCCTGCGACGGCTGCGCCAGGAGCGTGCGGTGGGCAGCAGCAGGTCGACGGCGAGCATCATCCTGGAGGCCTCGCTGGAGGTCCGCAGCCCGATCGTCTACGCGACCCTCATCATCGTCGCCGCCGCGCTGCCGGTCTTCCTGCTCTCGGGTCTGACGGGCGCGTTCTTCCGTCCCCTCGCGGTGTCCTACACGCTCGCGATCCTCGCGTCGATGGCGGTGGCGCTGACGGTCACCCCCGCGCTGTGCCTGATCCTGCTGCACAAGGCGCCGATGCACCGCGGCTCACCGGTCGTGCGCTGGCTGCACCGCCACTACACGGCCGCGCTCGCCACCATCCTCGACCGTCCCCGCTACGTCTACGCGGGCTCCGCGGTCCTGCTGGTCGCCGGCCTGGTCGCCACCCCCGCCCTGGGGCAGTCCCTGTTCCCCACCTTCAAGGAACGCGACTTCCTGATCCACTGGATCGCGGCGCCGAGCACCTCGGCGGCCGAGGAGCAGCGCACCACGATCCAGGTCAGCAAGGAGCTGCGGGCCATCCCCGGGGTGCGGAGCTTCGGCTCGCACATCGGGCAGGCCTTCCTCGGCGAGGAGATCGCGGGGGTCAACTTCGGCGAGGGCTGGGTCAGCGTCGACGACTCTGCGGACCTGGAGAAGACGCTCGGCGAGATCCACAAGGTCACGAACAGGTACCCCGGGCTCTACCGGGACGTGCTGACCTACCTCAACGAGCGCATCGAGGAGGTGCTCACCGGCGCCAAGGAGCCCATCGTGGTCCGGATCTACGGCGAGGACCTGCACGTCATCCGGGCCAAGGCGGCCGAGGTCCAGAAGGCCCTCGCGGACGTCCCCGGCCTGGTCGACCTGCACACCGACCTCCAGGTGGACGTGCCGCAGATCGAGGTGCGGGTCAACCTCCGCAAGGCGGCGAGGTACGGCCTCAAGCCCGGCGACGTACGGCGTGCCGCGTCCACGATGATCGCCGGCGAGGAGGTGGGGGACATCTTCCGCAGCGGCAAGGCCTACGACGTCGTCGTGTGGAGCACGCCCGCGTCGCGCAACGACGTCGGCGACATCGCAGCCCTCCCGATCGACACCCCGTCCGGCCGGAAGGTGCTGCTCGGCGACGTGGCCCAGGTCCGGGTGCGGCCGATCCCCAACGTGATCGAGCGGCAGGCCGACTCGCGGCGCATCGACGTGGCCGCCAACGTCTCGGGCCGGGATCTCGGGTCGGTGGCGGACGAGGTCCAGGACCGGCTCGAGGCGGTCTCCTACCCGCGCGGCTACCACGCCGAGCTCCTCGGTGAGTACCACGAGCGGCAGGTCGCCCAGAAGCACCTGCTGGGCTCGGGGCTGCTGGCCGTGGTGGCGATCCTGGTCCTGCTGATGCTGTCGTTCGGAAGCTGGCGGCTGGCGGTGTTCAGCTTCGCGACGCTGTTGATGGCGCTCGTCGGTGGGGTGCTGGCGGCTTGGACGACCGGCGGGGTGATCTCGCTGGGGTCGCTCGTCGGCTTCTTCACGGTGTTCGGGATCGCGGCGCGCAACGGCATCCTGCTGGTCAACCACTGCCAGCACCTGGAGAAGTACGAAGGGGAGCCGTTCGGTCCGGCCCTGGTCCTGCGGGGCGCGCGCGAGCGGCTGTCCCCGATCCTGATGACGTCGCTGGCGACCGGCCTGGCGCTGGTGCCGCTGGTCGTCCTGGGCGACCGGCCGGGGCACGAGATCGAGTACCCGCTCGCCGTGGTCATCCTGGGTGGGCTGGTCACCTCGACGGCGCTCAACCTCTTCGTCGTCCCGTCGCTCTACCTGCGCTTCGGCAAGCCGCGCAGCGGGAGCGAGGGGCCGTTCTGGCGCCGCGTCCTCGCCCGCCGCGAGGCGCCGCCGGCTCAGGCGTAGGCCTTGGCCAGCAGCTCGTAGGACAGCGCCCGCTCGGCGGGGTCGTGCACCTGCGTGGTGACGACCAGCTCGTCGGCGCCGGCGTAGGTGCGCCGCCGCTCGAGCTCGTCGCGGACCTGCTCGGGCGTGCCCACCGAGATGAACCGCCGGCGCTGCGCCGCCAGGGCGAGCTCCTGCTCGGTCCAGTCGTGGGCGGCGGCCTCCTCGGGCGTGGGCACCGGGCCGGGACGGTTCTGCATCAGCCGGACCATCGACAGGTCGTTCGCCCGCGCCAGCGCCTCGGCGCGCTCCGGGCTCTCCGAGGCGATCGCGGCCACCCCGAGGATCACCCGCGGCTCGGCCAGCCGGGCCGACGGCTCGAAGCTCTCCCGGTAGCCGGCCACCGCCTCCTGCGGGTCCGCGGAGCCGAAGTGCCCCGCGAACGCGAAGCCGGTCCCGAACGCGGCGGCGGCCCGTCCGCCGTACAGCGAGGAGCCGAGGATCCACAGCGGCGGAAGCGGTACGTCGTCCGGGATCGCGCGCAACGGCTTGAACGGGTGGTCGTCGGGGAAGCCGTCGACGTAGGCGAGCAGCTCGGAGAACTGCTGCGGGAACTCGTCGCCACCGGCGTCGACGCGGTTGTGGCGCAGCGCGTAGGCCGTGAGCTGGTCCGTGCCCGGCGCGCGGCCGACCCCGAGGTCGATGCGTCCGGGATGCAGCCCCTCCAGGACCCGGAAGGACTCGGCCACCGCGAGCGGCGCGTGGTTCGGCAGCATGATGCCGCCGCTGCCGACCCGGATCGTGCGGGTCGCCGCGGCGACCGTCGCGATCATCACCATCGGGGCGCTGCTCGCCACGCTGCCGATGTTGTGGTGCTCGGCGAGCCAGTAGCGCTGGTAGCCGAACGACTCGGCGGCCCGGGCCAGCGCCACCGTGTCGTGCAGCGCGCTCGAGGCGGGCCGCCCCGACGGGATCGGCGAGAGGTCGAGGACGGACAGCGGCACGGACGTGGCGGGAGTGGTCACGTGCACCCTGAACGCCCGAGCGGCCGCGGCGATTCCCGCCGACGCGTCAGCCGCCGCCTGCCCCCGTGTTCAGCTCTTCTTCCGGCGAACCGGACTGGTCACCTTCTTGGCGGCACCGGTGGTCTTCTTCGTGGCCTTCTCGGTGGCGCCGGTCGCCTTCTTCGTCGTCTTCTTGGTCGTCTTCTTGGCCGCACCGCTCGTCTTCTTAGCCGAACCGGTCGCCTTCCCGGTCGTCTTCCCGGCCGCCTGCTCGGCCGCCCGTGTGGCCGCCTCGGCGACCTTCGTGCCGGTCTCCACGGGCTTGGGCGGGAACCACACCGCCTTGGTGGCCTTGACCCTCGTGACGAACGAGGCACCGCGTGCGGCCCAGGTCCCTCGGTCCGTGACGCTCTTCAACCCGCTCTTGATCTCGATCATCTGCTGCTCCCTCCCCGGTCGGTCTCCGGATCATCAACCTCTCGGTGCCCACAGCGGAAGGGGATACTCCAAGGACGGCGCCGACGGCGCCGACGGTGCCGTCGTGCCGGCAGCCGTCACGGGTTGGTCCGCGCGCGGACCATGCGCGCGGTCCCGGTAGATTGAGCGTGCGTCCACCCGAGCCCGAAACGATGGAGTCTCCCGCGTTGACCGAGCAGCGTTCGCACCTCGACACGGTCGAGACGGCCACGACGACTCCCGACCACGAGCAGCCGTGGTCGGACCTGGGGCTCAAGCCCGACGAGTACGCCAACATCCGCGAGATCCTGGGCCGCCGGCCGACGTCGTCGGAGCTGGCGATGTACTCCGTGATGTGGAGCGAGCACTGCTCCTACAAGTCGTCGAAGGTGCACCTGCGGCAGTTCGGCGAGAAGGTCACCGACGAGATGCGTGCGCACCTGATGGTCGGCATCGGCGAGAACGCCGGCGTGGTCGACATCGGCGACGGGTACGCCGTCACGTTCAAGGTCGAGTCGCACAACCACCCGTCGTACGTCGAGCCGTACCAGGGCGCCGCCACCGGTGTCGGCGGCATCGTCCGCGACATCCTCGCGATGGGAGCCCGCCCGGTCGCCGTCATGGACCCGTTGCGGTTCGGCCCGCTCGACGCCCCGGACACCCACCGCGTGCTGCCCGGGATCGTCGCGGGCGTCGGTGGCTACGGCAACTGCCTCGGCCTGCCGAACATCGGCGGCGAAGCGGTGTTCGACGCGACGTACGCCGGCAACCCGCTGGTCAACGCGCTCTGCGTCGGGGTGATGCGGCACGAGCAGCTGCACCTCGCCAAGGCCTCCGGGGCCGGCAACCAGGTGATCCTGTACGGCGCGCGCACCGGCGGTGACGGGATCGGCGGCGTCAGCGTGCTCGCCAGCGAGACCTTCG
>Ga0308174_10001569_pt1 | contig 10773 bp, 7 predicted proteins | sample PhyPR2_FD_203894 | JGI IMG/M metagenome (GOLD analysis project Ga0308174, IMG submission 203894) | Soil microbial communities from UC Gill Tract Community Farm, Albany, California, United States - DLSLS.P.R2 | ecosystem: Environmental > Terrestrial > Soil > Agricultural land | place: USA... | reverse complement strand
TACTGCCGGCGCCCGGGGTCCTGCGGATTCATGGTGCGCGGAAGATCCAGACCGGAAAACTTCCGAAAGTTCTCGCGGCAGTGCTCGCAATAGCACATTCCGGACCCGGACCATCGGTTGCTGAAAACGCCGTCGACCTTGTACTCGCGTACGATCTCCCGCGTCACGTCAGTCATGAATTCGAAATTGTAGGGACCGAGAGCGCAGGTGACCCAGAGTTCCGGATCCGCCCAGTGCCGGCGCTTTTTGCCCTCGGCATCCACCGCAATCCAGTCCGGATGAGCCTCGTAAACGTCCTGATGGGCTGCATGCGGGTCGGTCCGCGCGATGACATTCATTCCCAGCTTGCGGCACCCCGCCACCATTTCCCCGAACGGATCCGTGTTGCCGAGAAATTTGCTGCGGTAGTGCAGAGGAATCCTGGTCGGATAAAACGCGACGCATCCGCCGGCCGAAAGACACGCCGCGTCGGCGTGGACACGCTTAAAGTAATCCAGCCAGAATGCGGGATCATAGCGGCCCGGATCGTCTTCGACGAACGCCAGTTGCATCCATCGCATGGGCCGGCCGTACCAGTCGGCTGACGACCCCGTCTGAGCTTCGGCGGGCCTGGCGGTCGAAGCAGCGGCAAGTGTAATGCCGGTGGTTTGAAAAAATTCGCGACGGTTCAGTTCAGACATTCAGGCGCGCTCCGCCTCAATGATATGAGATGACCCATATCGATTGAGGCGGCGTGGGGCGCCTGACTTAACGCGAACAGCAGATTTGTGTCGAAATCAGCGAGGAAGCATTCGGAACCGAGGCGGTCTTCAGGTAATTGTCAGCGGCCAGTTTCCGGTAGACATCGCCGGCAACACCGGAGGCCATCGGACCGATGGAAGGACGCCCGCCCGTAAGCAGAACAACCACGACGAGCTTTCTTCCATTGCTCTCATTGAAGGATCCAAACCAGCCGAGGTGCGTACGGCCTTCGCTGCACGTGCCGGTCTTGCCCATGATCGTTTCATCCTGCTGGGCTCGCCTCGCAGTACCGAACTGCACGGCGCCTTTCATCCCCGGTTTGATTTCGTTGATCAGATTCGTGATGTCAAGATGCCGCTTCACCTGTGGCTGGAAGGTGCTGATTTCTTGCGCGGTCCGCGGATACTGCAACCAGTAGAGCGTGCCGCCGTTGGCGATCGCCGTCATGAGGCCAGCGAGTTCGAGCGGCGTCTGCGAGATCTCTTCTCCAAAACTGGTCAACATGCCCATCCCGCCGTTTTTCGGCGGCGCCGGCGGGAAATAACCCGGGTGTTCACCCTCGATATTCAGGCCGGCTTTCTGCCCGTATCCGAACAGATGAGCATAGTAACTGACCCGCTGGTAACCGAGTTTAATGCCCAGATTGGCGAAATAATAGTTGTTCGAGTACGCCAGCGCGTCAGTCAGGTCCATCGACCGCTTGCTGTAGAAACCGAGCCGTAGAGGCCCGGTCCGTTCCACCAGACCTTCCCGCAAAGCGGCAAGCGCGACCGAAACTTTGATCGTGGAGCAGGGCTGGAAACCGCCGCCCAGCGCAAGTTGCTGGTTCACCATCGTCAGGATGCGGCCATTCGTCGGGTCCACGACCACCACCGAACCGTTCATCGCCCCGAGCGCCGCGATAGCCGCTTTGCGTACCTGCAGGTCCTCTCCGGCCGTGTCGTCGCCTATCGTTGAATCTTTGTAGGTTGGTTCGTCCCAAGTCTGAACCCAGCCCCTCCGCCGGCCCCTCGTCCGGGTGTATGTCACCTTTGTTGCGGCAGTAGCGTTACTGCGACTGAGCGAGTGGTTCGCAGACTTGACACGCTTGCGGTGGCGTTTCTTAGCGGCAAATGCCGGGTGGCTCGCGAGCCCGATGGCAAGGGTCAGGACCAGTAAACGGATTGCGAATGTGAAGCAGCGCTTCATGGAATTTTTATGCGCGAAAGACAGGATCGCCTGCGGGCGGCAGTGAAGAGCGCCAGAACCAAATTCCGGGGGAGCAGCCGGAAAGTTTATTGTGTCGCTTTCCACAGCTCCGGTCAATTCCAGCATCTGAATTCCTGCCATTTTTTGATTTCAGGCCGCCGTCCAACCCCCATCGATATTCATCACAGCGCCGTTTACAAATGCGGCCTGCTCCGAGCACAGATAGAGCGCCAGATAGGCGATCTCCTCCGGTCTGCCCAAACGGCCGACCGGCTGCCGCTGATTTAGTTCTGCGCGCACCTTATCTTTCTCATGTTTATGATATTTTTCAAGGTAGCCCTCGACAAACGGTGTGTCGACCGTTCCGGGCGCGATGCAGTTGACCCGAATTTCGGTCGGGTAGTCGACTGCGAGTTGCTTGGTCATCGCCACCACCGCTCCTTTCGTACCGCAGTACGCAAAGCGGCGTTTTACGCCGACGAGGCCTGCAACCGAGCCGATGTTGACAATAGAACCCTTCGCCGCTCGCAGGAGTGGCAGACAAAACTTCGTAACCAGGTACATCCCGCGAACGTTCACCCGGAAAATGCGATCGAAATCGTCGGCTTCGGTTTCCTCGATGCCACCGACGAGGCCAATCCCCGCGTTGTTGATTAGAATGTCGAGCCTTTCGATTCCTTCGATTCCGGACCGAACGGCCGCCTCGTCGGTGATATCGAAAATGCGATACGAACCGCCGGGTAGTTCCGATGCAAGGTGTTTCGCGCGCGGTTCATCTACATCCACGACTACGACTTTCGCGCCTGCAGCGGCCAAAACTTTTGACGTTTGTTCGCCGATTCCGCTCGCACCCCCGGTAACCAGCGCAATATGTCCATCAATTCGAAAAGGTCCATCCATCGCGTGAATTCTAACAATATCCCTGCGTCAGACGCCGCGTCCGCTCTCGTCCTGCTGAATAAGGAGATCATTTCCTGTGATCGCTGTGCAAGACTGATCCGATACTGCGGGGAAGTAGCGGAGGTAAAGCGTCGGGCGTGGCGCGATTGGGAATACTGGGGCAAACCGGTTCCCTCGTTCGGCGATCCGTACGCCCGCCTTCTGATCCTGGGGCTTGCCCCAGCAGCGCACGGAGCTAACCGTACTGGACGTATGTTCACCGGAGATCGTTCCGGCGACTATCTTTACAGATCGCTTCATCGTGCCGGTTTTGCGTCCCAACCGGAGAGTCGCTCGGCATCAGATGGCCTGATGCTCCGGGACGTTTGGATCACTGCTTCGGCCCATTGCGCTCCGCCGGACAATAAGCCGCTTCCGGAAGAGTTGCTGAATTGCCGCCGGTATCTCGAACGGGAAATGGATTCTCTGCACGATCTGCGCGTGGTGGTCGCGCTGGGGAAGCTCGCTTTTGACACTTGGCTGCGGATTCTCAAGCTTCGGTCCAGGATCGAACGGATGGCCGACTTTCAGTTCGGCCACAACGTCCTTTATCCCGTCAACCCGGCGGTTCTCTGTTCGTACCATCCGAGCCAGCAGAACACCTCAACGGGGAAACTGACGCAGTCGATGCTCGATGACGTCTTCATTCGAGCCAGGGATATCATCCAATCCGGACCAATTCCCGCTGCACCTCACCCGTCACCGACGCCATCCCATCACTAACGAAAACGTCAACCTCGGATCTGACGCCGAAATCGTCCAGATAGATGCCCGGTTCGATTGAAAAGAGCGCGCCCGGCACAATCCGCCGCTCATCGTGCGTTTCGAGATTATCCATATTCGCGCCCGTCCCGTGGACATCGGTTCCGATCGAGTGGCCTGTTCGATGGATAAAACGATCTCCGAAACCACGCCGTTCGATGTGGGCCCGGGCTGCGTCATCGACCTGATAGCCCCGAATGTCCACAGCGGAAGCTACGGCCTGTTCAACCGTCCGAACCGCATCATCCCGTGCGTCACGAACGACCTCAAAAACCTGCTGGATCCGCTCAGGAGCGCCTCCACAAAATCCGGTCCAGGTAATGTCGTAAAAAATCGAACCGGGTTCGTCGAGCCGCGCCCACATATCTAGCAGAACGAAATCGCCGGGCCGGATTGCCCGATTCGTGTCTCGCGAAGGTTCATAATGGGGGTTGCCGGCGTGGGAATTGACAGCCACGATTGGGCCACTGTCCGTCACCAGCCCCGCGCTTTCAAACTCCCGCAGGATCCAGTCGCGAACAATTATCTCGTCAACGCCAGCCGAAAATGTCTCGCCTATGAACCGGAAAGCTCCGGCGCGAATTCGATCCACGCGTCGCCCTGCTTCGAGATGTGTTTCAAACTGACGTACAGATAACGCCGATTCGAACAATTGAACAAGCTCAGCGGAACTGACAACTTCGATTCCCTGTTTTCGCACCAGCTCGACCGTGCCGGCATCCACCATTGCAACGTAGGGAATCGCGCAATCCGGCGAGTACTGCATCGCGATGCGTCTCGATCCCGAGAGCAGTTTCGCCAGTAACGCGTGTTGCTCCTGCCACCGGGAATACAGCAGTTTTTCGCCGGGGAGCGTATCAAGGATTCCAGGTTCCACTCGATGTGCAAGGGCTCGAGGCTCGCCACTCGCCGGAATCAGGTAGTACCAGCGCCGGGTTACGTGCCTGTCAGGCCGGAATCCGAGGATCCGATACGCGAGGGGGTCGCGCTCGTGATGGTCGAAAAACAGCCATCCGTCAACTTTTTCTCTTCGAAGCGCTTCCTGTATGCGGCCGAGATCCATGCGATTCGAGAATAACTCGCGCAAGCGTTTCGTTATCCATGCCGGCAATTTCGATGAGTTTGCGCGGGCTGCCGGCTCCGCTGACGATGCGCAAGGCCGAACGCGGGGTTCCACACAGCTCCGCAAGAAAACGGATGATCTCCTCGTTCGCCTTCCCGTCAACCGGTGGCGAAGATACATCGAGTTTCCAGATATCGTCAAGGCGGCCGGTGAAGGCCGTCTGTTTTGCGCCGGGCCTGACCTTAAGCTGGATATGCGCTTTCACTCGCAACCGCCTTGCGCCACGAGATATTCGCCTGAAGATCCGCGACTCCCGCCGCCTGTCTTAGCGAAAGCACTTCAAATGAGACAGCATCGTCCAGCCAATCGTGACTGCTTCCATCCGCATGCTGTGTGGCGACCGTGATTGTATAGTGCTGAGGAGTCAGCCAGCACGCGAATTGAAAATCGATCTCGACCTCTTCGCCGGCTTCGAAGGAGCCGAGATGGGAGTTCTCAATATTGGTGTTGGTACCGTATACGTCCATCCCGATACGGTTTCGAATCAGAATGCCGACCATCGGTTCGACGCGCGGGCGATGGAACACCGTTCGAATTCGGATCGTCACGCGCTCTCCGCTCGAAACAACGCCGCAGCGTTTGCCTGAAGCATCGAGCAGCGCGACGTCCACAATCTCGCTCGATCCGTCGCCATGGCGATTGCTGGCCGCCAGGCGAGCACCCCGGTTCGTCTGAAAAGCCTTCTGGCGCTCGAGAACGAGTCCAATGTATTTATCGATCACATGCCTTGGCTCGCCCTCCGCCGCGATTTTTCCGTTGAGCAGGAAAATGGCGCGGCCAGAGAGCTGCTTTACCAGGCCGAGATCATGCGAGACGAAAAGAACGGTGGTACTTTTCTCGCGCAGTTCTTCGAATTTCCTCACGCATCGGTTTGCGAAAACTGCATCCCCGACAGCAAGCGCCTCGTCTACAACCAGAATGTCCGGATTGACGTGTATGGCGGTCGAGAACGCCAGACGAACGTACATACCGCTGGAATATTCTTTTACGGGCCTGTCGATGAAATCTCCGATCTCAGCGAAGGCTTCGATCGAAGAAAGATTGCGATCCATTTCAGGGCGGTTGATGCCCATAATCTCGCCATTGATGAACACGTTTTCGCGGCCGGAGAATTCAGGATTGAATCCGGCGCCGAGTTCCAGCAGCGCCGCAATCCTTCCTCGCGTGACCACCCGTCCGGTGCTGGGCTGTATGATCCCGCTGACGATTTGTAGCAGCGTACTTTTCCCACAACCATTCGGTCCAATGAGGCTTACGATTTCTCCGCGATCCACTGAGAATGAAATATCGCGAAGCGCCCAGAAGTCTGTGTGCAGTGGCGCGCGCCGAAACGGATTCAGTTCGCGAAGCCGATCAAACGGCGTCCTGTAAAGGCGGTAAAGCTTGGAAACGTTCTGAACCAGCAGCAATCCACCAGTCTACAGGCGCATGACTACATTCAGATCGCTTCCGGGGCTCGTTAGCCCCACGGCGGTTACGTCGAGACTGAGTGAATCGCCGGCAATCAGAGGCGGCAGCCCAAAACCGCTCACAACATTGGATATAGTCTGGCCAGCAGGAATAGATAGTATCGCGTAGACCTGTCCCCTGTGGTTGATGTGCACAGTAACAAGACCTCCGACCGGAGCCGATCGAATCATTGCGTACATATCTCGTACCGAGCGATTGGAATCGACTACGATATCAGGCGCCGCACCCGTCTGGACCGCAAGATAGCCGCTGATCTGGAACGTATATTGGCCTCCGGCCATGGTACGGAGGCCGCCGTCAATCGTACTTGTGTACGGATTCGCGGAGACAGCGCCATCTCCCATCGAATTGGTCATGAAAAGTGTGACGCTCGCAATTCGCACATTCGGAATTTGGATCGTGCTCTGCCAGCGTCCGCTTGCCGGACTTCCGAAAAAGTTCTTTACGAAAGGCGCGATGATGACCTTCTGCGAGAGCGGATACGCGAGCGATCCCTGCCCGTGAGTGGCCGACGTGGTGTTGTGGACACCTCGTGTCACCGTAACTATCTGGTTCCCGGAACTGCCCGTTACGCTGACGATTTCCTGCTCGATTTGCAGCAAAGCGCCGGGCGCCACGCTAACAGGAATGGATATGGATGCATCCCCAGTTCCCACGGGCGCTGCGAGCGTTATCGGCGGTGGGCCGTTCAATTCGTCATAGTGGTTGAACGTAAACGTCCCGGCGGTGATACTGCGCGTGTTCGTCAGCTTTTCGAATGAAATCTGAGCCAGCTGAACAGAGCCCCCCGCGTTCGATATGCCCAAACCGAACGCCGGCGCCGGCGGAACATCGGAGTCCGCCGCCAGACCGCCGGATTGGCCTAGCACCCACCGAGTAAGGGGCGAAAGCGGATATGCAGCTTCGATATTCCCGACATTGGCAGCGCGGGCTATGACGTGTACGCCGGCGCCGATTCGCTCCGGCACATCGATGCACAAAGGGCTGTTGCTTCCCTTTGCGTCGAACCTCCAGGAGCTTTCGGCAATCGCGAACGAGCTCGTGGCGTCAGGTTCGACCGCCCATGGAGTGAGTATCGTTAGTGTCGTAGTCGTGTTGCTCGCGATTGTCGCTTCCTGCGCAGCTCCCTTTCCTCGCGTAATTCGAACTATTGCGCCCGAGTACGCGTCGGGTTTCATCTGCAGAGTACCGTTACCGATCGTATTTCTCGAAGTGATTGCGGCTCCGGTTTCCGGCAGCAGCTCCCATCGCCAGTACATGTTCACGTGATCGAACTGCGGATCTGGCGGCAATTCGGTTCGATACGCCAGCCCGGAATCGACGAACGAGGATGTCAACGGCTGATTCGAAGCAATTCGAAGCAATTGCTGCGGCGCCGTTCCGCGATAAATATTCAAACTTACCGTACCGGACGGCAAGCCGAACCCACCGAGCGTCACCGAATTCGCGTTCGAGGCGGCATTGGGGCTTGCCTCAGCTACGAACGAAAGCGGACTTTCGCCCCCGCCGCTATCCACCGCGCTTACTGCATAGTAATAGCTGGTGCCCCCGGCAAGCGTCCCTCCGCTCGTGCTGACGTCCGGTGCGAGCCCAAGCAGTGGCGCGGCAAGTATTCCTGGATTGTTTTCAGGCGCGGCAAATGACACCTGCATTTGCACCTGCGAGGAAGCGTCGTTTCCCGTGATCTCCGATTCCGAGATTCCAAGCTGAGGATCGCCGTTCGAATCAATTACTGCCCCGCCCACGGGCGCGGGCAGGCCGCTCGTTTGACCGGATCGCCACCCGCGCCCTCCCACCATTCCGGTGACAGTATCCGAGTACCACTCGTCATTATGCAGTTGCGCCGTAATGGTGAGAGTCCGGTAATTCGGACCCGGAGTAATCTTGGTCACGCGAAACGGTGTCCGCTGCAGGTTTTCTTTTGCATACGTGACCGTAATCAGATCCCCAGGTAGTATGCCCAGACCCTTCACGCTCGTCTGGAACTCGATGAACACGTTGCCTTCAAGAGCACGGTTCAATCCTAGGGCCAGCATCCTCTCTGCCTGGCTGAAATTCGAGATACCGACCGCATTCCATTGAACGGCCACTTCCTGCGCGCACAGATAAGCGTCGTCCTGATCGGCGAGCGAAAGACTGTCCTGCTGATATTGATTGAAGCTGTCCTGAAACTCGATCGAAAGGCGGTTGGGGGTATCCTGTGCGCCGCGCGATGACAGCTTTACGCTGCTGCTCCCATCCGAGTTGCGTGCAATAGATCTCGCATCGAATTCATATGCGGGCCAGCCGCCATTGAACGTATTCTGCGAATTACTCCCATAGGGCAACGACGGTTGCTGCAGTGCGAAAGAATTTTCGACTCGCGCCTCCAGATTCCCGGCGGTGTTGAGGACCACGTAGATCCTGGAGCCGTTGCGAATCGCCCGAATCAATTCTCCCGCACTCGTCGGCCGATTGATGGCGAAATCGCACTGAAAACGAGCCAGTCGGACCTGTCCCGCCACTGGATCGGTAGCGCTGATCTGTTCCTCTGCGTATGCCGCCGCGCGCGCGAAGCTGCCTTCATCGATGTCGTCGATCGTATAACCGATCCGCATCAACACGTCCATCAGAACCCATGCGGGATTGTTCGAAAAGAACGTGCCGAGGTAGTTCGCGTTAGTATCGAACTGCAGCAGCTTAAGACCCTGCATCAGCACCTGGACGCTTGGCAGATTCGTCGCGTTGTTGATCCGGTTGGGCAAAACGATCGATAGATAAGCCATGCTGCCATATGGATCGCCCTGCGTGGTGCCGTTGGCATCCGTGAAATTCGGATCGGCCGCGCCCGTCCGCGTTCCCGGACCAATCAGGTTGTACCATCCCGTCGACGTCATGTTCTGGCCTGCGACGCCCTGCGGAATTTCAATGCCGTTGACTAGAACTTTCAGAACACCCTGAATCTCGCCCAGGCCCAGCAGCACCTCCATCCGCGTAAGATTGCCGTCGTTACGTGCAAAAACCACATCCGGCATCACCCACTGCGTCCCGTACACGAGAGGAACGAAATCGTTATACCGGGCTTCGTTGTCCTGGACCGCGGAAAGCTGAAAATTCTTCTGCCCTGCCCCGCGCACCAGAATCGATGCTGGGACAAATTCAATGCCTCCGAACCTCGCCGTTGTCCGCCCGGCTGAATCCTTCGCGAACATACCTCGCGCTTCGCAGTCGGACCGCGTATACGAGCAGGAATCGAACGGCGCATCGCCATTCATGTTCCCGGTGCCGTTGTCCTGGTCCGGCGAATACCCGCATGCGAAAAACGGCGAGTACCGGCCCCGTGCCGGGCCGCCGTCCACCGCCTCCCGGCGCTGCGCCGCGGTCGCCGGAAATCTCCACGCACAAATCCTCTGCACCCGCACGTTCGGTAGTACAGCTCGCTGCAGCGACATGCGATTCATCGCGCTGAGCCGGAAAGTATTCTCGGTGATCAGTTCGGGCGGATTCATTAAGCCGCGAAAAACCACCACCGGATCGCTCGTCACGGTTCCCGTGGTCACATCCACGAACATCAGGTGAACCATTAATTGAGCGCCTTTGAACCCGCTCTGCGCCTCTATTTCGGACAACTCCGAATCCGCGTTCGCCAGTTCAAAACTCAGCTTCGGTGCCCCGCCCACCTGCGTGTCTGACGCTGCTTGGGCTTCGAAAAGACTCTGTCGAACCACCCGCCCGTCATATTGCTCTCCGTTCCATGTAATCGTGCGGCTGCTCCAGCGCCAGACCGCGCCGTCCGCAGTCGTGCACGTGAACAAAAGCAGAGGAGTATCGGCAGCGGATTGTTCTTTTGCTGTGAATGGATTTTGCATCAGGACTGCACTCGAGAGATCAAATCAATATCGAAAGCGAATAGCCCCGGACCCGTACAGGTCATGGGCAATTCATCGCTCGCGAAATATGTTTCGGGATACATTCCCGTAGCCACGCTCGTCTGCTTGTAAGACGACGCCGCCGGCTGCGCTTCCACTTGTGGTCCGAATATCTGAACTGTCTGACCAGCACCAATCACGACAGAGAAAACGGAGTTCGGCGCTCCCGCCGCGCCTGTTCCACCGATGCTGTACCGGTTCCATACCGAAGTCAGCGCAAAATTCGATCGCAGCCCGTCTCGCGTCAGCGCGAAGACCGTGCTCGAATCGCTGCGGGCCCACACGCTGAGGCACGCCACGTAGTCCCCCGGAACGTTCAATGTCTGTGTTAAGGATTGCTCCGCCTGGCCCGGGTTCTTTACTACGCACGCTCGCGTTCTTCCGAGCGGATCGTTCACTCCGGCTGAAATGTTTAGCAGCCCCGGTATCCAGTCCGGCCGCGTAAAATCCTCGCTCCAGGCCAGCAGATTCGCCATCGGATCCACGAACAGAAACGAACCATACTGGCCCTGCGCGGCCGCGAAGAGCGCATTGAACCGGGCGACCTCGGCTGTCGTGACGTCCGTGTATTTGAGTTTCCACACAATCCGCCCTGCCGGCGCGTCGGGCAGCGTAATCATCTCCCCGCTTTCCATCTGGTTC
>Ga0308174_10001568_pt1 | contig 10777 bp, 8 predicted proteins | sample PhyPR2_FD_203894 | JGI IMG/M metagenome (GOLD analysis project Ga0308174, IMG submission 203894) | Soil microbial communities from UC Gill Tract Community Farm, Albany, California, United States - DLSLS.P.R2 | ecosystem: Environmental > Terrestrial > Soil > Agricultural land | place: USA... | reverse complement strand
AGGCCATCCGCTAGGATAACTGGCTTGCCGATCGTTTCTCCCCAATCGGAGGAGGTCACTATTCCCACATCATTGTGGATTGCAAAGCCGGCATACACATATTTTCCGACCTTGACCGGATTTGCCCCCTCTTCCGCGATACGAGCTCCAGGTCCAGCAATTTGAGTTTTTGTGCAGCTGACAAATGCCTGTCCAGTTCCAGGCCAAATCAGGATCAGAGCCGCTGCGGTAATCGCTCTAAGCATAGATTTCTCCGGACTCGCGGTTGCTACTTTTGCGTGTAATGATCGCCGCTGATAACACAGATCGAAAGCCCTTACTATTGGATGCGACCTCCGGGGGCTTCATTATTGCTCCTGAATCAGCAACTTACGGCGACGTTGACTCCGGTCAGGCGCGAGATCATATTCGAACAAAAGATGAACAAATGACGAGGCTGGGACCCATTCGGAAGGCACAACTCGAAGCTTTGCGGCGGCAAATCGCAAGAGCAACACACTTTCGCGCGCGCTCAGAAGAAGTTGTTGCCTTCGGCATAGGGAAAGTGGACGCAGCGCTTCATGGCGGACTGGTACGAGGCGCTTTGCATGAAATCACCGCCGCCGATCACCGCAGCATCCCTGCTGCTTTGGGATTCCTGCTTGCATTGACCGCGATCATAAAACAGGCCCGGGGTGCGTTGCTTTGGCCAACCGCAAAACAGATAAACATTTTTGGCTTACCCTACGCACCGGGTCTGAAATTTTTTGGTCTTGAGCCTGCGCGCCTCGTGTTCGTCCGCTGCGCAAACTCGCGCGATTGCTTGTGGGCGATGGAAGAAGGCTTGCGGCTGGGCGGCGTCGCGGCCGTGCTCGGCGCGCGCGCGAAGACGATGGATCTCACCGCCAGCCGCCGTCTGCAACTGGGGGCCGAGCAGGCGAATACGCCCGTTTTCCTTCTGCGCAATCACAACGATAACACGCCGAGCGCAGCAGTGACGCGCTGGCGCGTGTATCCTGCGCCGTCCGCGCGGGACACATTCGGTTTCTACAAACACGCCCGCTTCCGCGTCGCGCTGGACTATGCGCGCGGCGGAAAGACGGGTGAATGGGCGATGGAATGGGATCATGACGCGCTATCTTTGCGTCTTTCTTCCGCACTGGACGATCGAACGGCAGGCGAAGACCGCGCCGCCTGATCCCAAGGTGCCGTTCGCGCTGGTGACGATGACGACCGGCGGCTGGCATGTGGCAGCAGTGAATCCGCGCGCCGCATCGCTTGGACTGAACGCTGGCGAATTGCTGGCGGACGCGCGGGCCCGCGTGCCCTCGTTGCAAACGCGGCCGGCGCAGCCGGAAACGGATCGTGCGGCACTCGAGAAACTCGCGCGCTGGTGCACGCGGTTTTCGCCTTATGTGGCGCCGTGGCCGGAAGAGGACGAACGCGCCGGCTCTTCCGGTCTCACGCTGGACATTACGGCTTGCGATCACCTGTTTGGCGGAGAAGCGGCGATGCTGCGCGACATGATCGCCAACCTGAAGCGCCTCGGCTTCACCGCCCGGGGCGCCATCGCCAGCAGCATCGGCGCCGCGCACGCGCTCGCGAAATTCAGCGACCAGTCCGAGAATATCGTGCGGGACGGCAAAATAACCGAAGCGATTGCGCCGCTGTCGGTTTCCGCGTTGCGCATTCCCGACAAGACCGCTGCCACGCTGAAACATCTGGGGCTCAAAACCATCAGCCATCTGCTGCCGCTGCCGCGCGCACCGCTGGCGCAGCGCTTTGGCAAGCTGCTGAACGGCCGGCTGGATCAGGCGCTGGGCCGCGCTGGCGAATCCTTCACGCCACTGCTGCCGCATGCGCCCTATCGCGCGAACGCTGTGCTGGCCGAGCCGATTTCCGCGCAAGCGCACATTCTGAAGATGGCGAATAAAATGGCCAACGATCTCATGCCTGCGCTGGAGCGCGACGGCAAAGGCGCGCGCGCGCTGCACCTCACGCTGTTTCGCGTGGATGGCGAAACTACGGAGCTTTCCATCCGTCTCGCGCGGCCGTCGCGCGATGCCGAACGCATCGTCAAGCTTATTTCACTCAAGCTAGATGCGCTGGCGGAGGATTTCGATACCGGGTTTGGGTTCGAAGCGGCCCGCCTCGATGTCATGCAGGCCGATCGCATGCCGCTGCAGCAGGCCACGATCGCCGCCGATCCGGAACGCGATGCAGACGAAAAGCTTTCACTGCTGATCGATCATCTTGGCAATCGCCTGGGCTTGCAGAACGTGCTGCGGGTGCGTCCGTGCGACACACACATTCCGGAGCGCGCCTTTGTCCTGAAGCCGGCAGCACAGGCATCGGCATGGGACGAAGGAGAAATCCCAATGCGACCGCTTCTGATGCTGCCCTGTGCAGAACCCGCGGAAGTTACTGCCGTGGTACCAGAAGGACCGCCGCTGCAATTCCGCTGGCGCGGCGTGCCATACCAAGTCGCCCATGCCGAAGGTCCCGAACGCATTCGCCCCGAGTGGTGGCGCGATGCCAAGAGCCGCGTACGTGACTATTACACGGTGGAAGACGAAGACGGCCGCCGTTTCTGGCTCTATCGCGACGGTCTTTACGGCGCAGATGCCCGATGGTTCGTGCACGGGGTGTATGCGTGATGGAATACGTCGAGCTCTCCGTCACCACGAATTTTTCCTTTTTGCGGGGCGCAAGCCATGCCGAGGAACTGGTTGAGCACGCAGCCGAACTGGGCTTGGCGGGGATCGGCGTGGCGGATCGAAACAGTTTTGCCGGCGTGGTCCGCGCCCACATCGTGGCGAAGGATTTGAAGCTAAAATTTCTCGTCGGCGTCCGGCTAGTCACCACCGATGGGTTCGAGACACTCGCTTATCCGATGGATCGCGAGGCTTACGGCCGCCTCTGCCGCCTGCTGACGCGTGGCAAATGCAAGGCTGAGAAAGGCGAATGCGAAATCTCCTTCGAAGACATTCTGGAATTCTCCGATGGCCAGATCTTTATCGTTCTTTCGTCCTCGCAGTTAGAACCGCGCGATCCTTTTCCTCCTCCGTTTACAGGGGAGGTGCTGAGCTTGAGCGAAGCGAGAGCGAAGCGAAGGGGGGGAATGCTACCGATCCTCCCTCCAGCGCCGCACGCCACCTCCCCCGTTAACGGGGGAGGAAAAATAGCGCCAAGCCTTGCAGAACGATTGCGCAAACTTCGCGAGGCGGCGTCGGGGCGTGTCTATCTCGGCTCGACGGCGCTGTACGAGAACCGCGCGGCGAAACGATTGGTGGAACTTGCCGCCTTTGCACGTGCGATGCACGTGCCGCTCGTCGCCACCAATGACGTGCATTACCACGTGCCCGAGCGGCAGCAGCTACAGGACGTGCTCACCTGCATCCGCGAAAAATGCACCATCGACGAAGCGGGTACGCGGCTTACGCAAAATGCTGAACGGCACCTGAAATCGACGGACGAAATGGCGCGGCTGTTCGCGAAATATCCGGACGCCATCGCCAGAACGCTGGAGATCGCGGGTCGGCTCAACTTCTCACTGGAGGAGCTGAAATACGAATATCCCGACGAAGCGATCGGTGGCGGCCCGCCGCAGGAAACGCTCGCGCGGCTCGCCTGGGAAGGTGCCGCCAAACGCTACCCGGACGGCATTCCGGACAAAGTCCGCAAGCTGGTTTCGCACGAGCTCACACTGATCGATGAGCTGCACTACGCGCCATATTTCCTTACCGTGTGGGACATTGTGGAATGGGCGCGCAGCCAGCGCATTCTCTGCCAAGGACGCGGCTCGGCCGCCAATTCCGCCGTCTGTTACATGCTCGGCATTACCGCCGTCGATCCCATGCAGATGGATTTGCTGTTCGAGCGCTTCGTCTCCACCGAGCGTAACGAGCCCCCGGACATCGATGTCGATTTCGAGCACGAGCGGCGCGAGGAGGTGATCCAGCACATCTATGAAAAGTACGGCCGCGATCGCGCAGGCATTACTGCCACCGTCATCTCCTACCGCAGCAAGAGCGCCATTCGCGATGTCGGCAAGGCGCTCGGCCTCTCCGAAGACATGGTGGGGCTGCTCTCGGGCAATCTCTTCAGCTGGGGCCGCAGCATGGAAGACGTGCGTGTCGCGGAAGTGGGTCTCGATGCCGCCGATCCGCGGCTGGCGATGGCGCTGGCTTTCGCGCGCGAATTGTACGGCTTTCCGCGGCATCTGTCGCAGCATGTCGGCGGGTTCGTCATCACGCGCGGACCGCTGGAAGAGATGGTGCCTATCGGTAATGCGGCGATGGAAGACCGCACCTTCATCGAATGGGACAAGGACGATATCGACGCGCTCGGCATTCTGAAAATCGACGTGCTGGCGCTCGGCATGCTCACCGCTATCGCCAAATCTTTCGCGCTGCTGAAACAACATTACGATCTGCCGCTCAAATTGGAGACCGTACCGCGCGAAGATCCCGCGGTGTACGCCATGCTGTGCGAAGCCGATTCCATCGGCGTGTTCCAGGTGGAATCGCGGGCGCAGATGTCGATGCTGCCACGCCTTCGCCCACGTGAGTTTTTCGATCTGGTAATCGAAGTGGCCATCGTCCGCCCCGGCCCCATCCAGGGTGACATGGTGCATCCCTATTTGCGCCGGCGTGAAAAGGCGGAGCCAGTCACTTATCCCACGCCGGAACTAGAGGAAGCACTGCAGCCTACATTGGGGATCCCGCTATTCCAGGAACAGGCGATGAAGATCGCCATCGTGGCGGCGGGCTTCACGCCGGCCGAAGCCGACAAGCTCCGTCGCGCCATGGCCACCTTCAAGCGCAGCGGCACCATCCCAAAATTTCGCGAGAAATTCATCGATGGCATGATTGAGCGCGGCTATGAGCGCGATTTTGCCGAGCGCTGCTTTCATCAGATCGAAGGTTTCGCCGATTACGGCTTTCCCATGAGCCATGCGGCGAGCTTTGCGCAGCTGGTCTATGTCTCCGCCTGGATCAAGCGGCACTATCCGGATGTATTCTGCGCCGCGATGCTGAACGCGCAGCCCATGGGCTTCTATGCACCGGCACAGTTGGTGCGCGATGCTGCCATGCACGGCGTGGAAATCCGCGAGCCCGACATCAACGCCAGCGAATGGGATTACACGTTGGAGCCACGGGCCGTGGAGTTATCCCTCTCTGGCGAGAGGGCTGCAACCGAGCCGGACAAGTGGGGAGCCAATCGTTGTGCCGTCCGCCTTGGCTTGCGGCAGATCAAGGGATTCCGGAAAGAGCATGCCGAGGCGCTGGTGGCGGCGCGCGGGCGCGGCTTCGACGGCGTACGGCACCTTGCGCTCGCCGCCAATCTGCCGGGCGAAGCCTTGTCGCGTCTGGCGGAAGCCGATGCCTTCCGCTCGTTGGGGTTGGACCGGCGCCAAGCGTTGTGGTGCGTGAAGGGACTCGACGGCGGGGCAGAAAATTCGCGCATCGCAATTCCCGAACTGCCGATCTTTCAAGATGCAGACGCAGAAACTTTGCGCCGCGAAGAAGAGGTGCGCCTGCCTCCGCTGCGACTCGGGGAACATATTGTACAAGATTACATGAGTTTACAGATGTCGCTGAAGGCGCATCCCTTGTCGCTGTTGCGAACGCGGATGAACGCGCGCGGTATCACGCCGAATGCAAAAATCATCGATATGCTGGACGGCGCACGGATCACGGTCGCCGGCCTCGTGCTGGTCCGACAACGGCCCGGCACCGCCAGCGGCGTGATTTTCGTGACGCTAGAAGATGAAGCCTCCATCGCCAACATCATTGTCTGGCCGAAAGTGTTCGAAACCTATCGCCGCACCTTGCTCGCCTCGCGCCTGTTGATGGTCACCGGCAAACTACAGAAGCAGGGCATTGTCACCCATATCGTCGCGGATAAACTGACCGACCTCACCAGCGAGCTGTCGCTGCTTTCCATCGCGCATGGCGGCAAATGCGAAGCGCTTGCCCGTGCCGACCAGGTGAAGCACGACGGTCAAGGTTCCTGGCGCGACGCGCCACACCGGCGTGGCCGCGATGCGGAAGCGATCCCGAAAAGCCGGGATTTCCGATAAATGGAACGAAGAGCCCCGGCATTCACGGGGCATCGTTCTTACAAACGACTTAGGCCCGGCAAAAAGCCGGGCCTAAGGTCACGTGTTCACATTGGTTGCGGGGCTAGGATTTGAACCTAGGACCTTCAGGTTATGAGCCTGACGAGCTACCGGGCTGCTCCACCCCGCGTCATTGGGGAGCGGGGCATATAGGCCATGCGAAACCTGCTGTCCACCGCTTTTCGGGGCCTCATTTCGGGCGTCCTGTCCATCTCGGGCGCCGTCATCTGACAGTAGCTAAGCGTCGTTCCGGTCTTATTCTGGGGCCGCCATCGTATAGGTTTTTTGTATTAGATCGATATCGATCGTCTTTGAGCCGATCAAAATTTCCGTCGGCACTGGACCGCCTTTAATCTCCGTGTTCGGGCGATCCACACCGATGTCCACGACCGGCGGACGAGAGCCGATTGTCGTCCCCGGATGCGAGAGTCTTATCTCTTGCGGATTTCGCACCAGGCTCACTGACTTTATTGTAAAATGTGGATCGGTCGGACAGTCGTTACCTTTTGCGCTTTGGTTCGGCGCGCAGATCATCATTCGTTGGCTCGCCAGCCATGCCGCAATCGGTTCGGGCCGCGCAGCAAAAAGAAATTCTACCCGCCGATTGCGCGCGCGGCCAGCGTCGCTCTCGTTTGAAGCGATCGGCACCGCCTTTCCAAAGGACACGAGAAAAACCTGGGCCCGGTTTACGCCTCGGGTCGCGAGCGCGACTGCCACGGCTTTTGCCCTACGCAAACCGAGATCGAGGTTATAATTGACCGAACCGACGGCATCGGTGTGGCCCGCGATAAATACTGCCACATCCGGTGGCTCGAGACGCAATGACTTCGCCACGATTTGGAGAATCGAGTCCGCTTCTGGCCGCAGACTGTCCTGGTTGAAATCGAAGAATACCCGTTCATTGAACACCACGCGCAAGACGGGCAAGTCCGGATAGCCACGAAGATGATGTTGCGATCGCAGGACCGTGTATTCATAAAACTCCGGCGCGACGATGTCCTGCAAGCTGGAGAGCCGGCGCAGGCGCGCCTTGCGGTCGTCGTGTTCAAGCCTCGCGGTGTCGCCGGCAGAAATGACCGGGAACGGCGGCTTCGATTGCGCCACCGCTGACGGTGCCGCCGCCGCGCAAAGCATGAGAAAGGATAATGCGGACGCAAGCGTGCGAACACGCGAAGCCGCGGTTACACGCATCGCGATCAACAGCGTCCGTTCGATTGCCGCGAGGCGGTGAATTCGAGCCTGGATGCGCGCACGCCCTTGAAATGAAGGAGGGTGTCGGAAATAGAGCCGTTGATTGTGCTGCCCGTCAGCGAGAATTTCAGGCTGCGGGCACCTGCAAACGGAAGGATTTGATCGAACAGCGGATCGTTGCCCGTACCCCTGTTAACGTTCCAGGCTTGGGCGAACACATCATCTCCGGTGAAGAGGCATGATCGGTTCGGGGGACATGTGAGCACCCCATGTACCGGATTGAATTGCTCTCGGCTGGTCTGCACAGAAATCCACGAATTGACACTGGTGCCGTTCTCGTCGGTGGCGAGCCGCAGTCGGATCGGAAAGCGATTGTCAGGATACTGCACCAGTCCCTGGTAGCAGGCTACATGCACGGGAGCAGGCGCGAATTGCGGAATCGCCGTCAATGGCCCAATGCTGACGAGCTCACCGTGCGAGGCGAGGAAAAACATGTCCAGCGCATCCCGCGCCACGGTGTTGGCGGAAGCGCCGACCGCATAAATCTCCGCGCCGCGAAAATTAAGGTCTGCGGATTGCGCTTTCTTCAAAGCCAGCGCGCGAGCTTTGGGCCGATCCGCCGGAAACCCACCCAGAAATCGCGCCATGTCGGAGACCAGCAGAATACGGGGGATTCCGTAGGCAAAATTGACCAGCGAACCGCCCTTGAGCGAATTAACGAAGCCATTATTGCCAAGATCTCCACCGCCGCGGGGCGCAGCCGGCGGAGAAAGCAGCGTTGGCTGGAGAGCATCGCGTAGCGCAGCGGCAAAGCGGATGCGATAGAGGTTCATACCTTTTTTCGCATCGGCGATCGGGCCCGTGCCGAAGAATTCGTGCAACGAATCCATATTGCCGGCCGACCCCTTGATCTTCCTCTTCTCGTCGGCGGAATAGAACGGCAAACAGCCAGCGAACACAGATCTCAGCCCCGCTCCATCCCTCCGTGCGATAGCAACCGTGACCCGCTCGCGAGGCAGAAACGTCTGCTCCATTGTCGGCTGTTCGGCAAGAACAAGATTGCCAAGAAAATGCCGCCATTGGACATTGCGCTTGTCGGGCTGCTCACCGCCTTCTGGATAAAGCAGCGCGTCGTCCAGGACGACGATTGTTTGCCTGGCCGGCGAGGCAAAATCGGCAATGCTGCAGTACTGCTCAAAGTTCTCCGCATTCCCTGGAGCGACGAGGCAAAGGCCAAGCAGCAATGCGCCCACGACGGACCATTTTCTCATGGTCACATCTCCAGGTATTTGAGCTTGATGGCGCGCGCCTTGAACGCGCCTGCAGTGAGAGTCTCGGTACTGCAATGCGGATCGTCGCAGCAGGCCACGAATTTCGCGTTGTTTGCATTCGGCCCCATTTTTTGCACCAGCACCTGCCGGTAATTATGCAGGAGCGCCACCACCTGTGCGTCCTTGGCCTGGAACTTTCGAAACAGCTCGGACGGCCAACTCAGGGACTGTTGTTCCATGATCAGGCGCGAAGCGCGTTCGGTCTCTTCGACTCTTTTCTTGTATTTCGCGCTTAGTTGTTCCACATCGCGATGCCGCGCTGCTTCCAGTTTCTGCTTCAGCGCACGGCAATGATCCCGCGCCTTGTCCAGATCCTTTCTGTCGTCCACAAATTGCGGATCGCTGTCGTGCATGAGGTACGCCCATAGCGTACCCGCGAGATAGACGAGAAAATTACCAAGCAGCGAGCCGCCAACCATCCAAAGGAAGCTGCCGCTCGTGGCTTGACCAAAGCTGCTGACGGACGCGACGTAAGAGGCGAAGTAGGCCGACCGCGCGTAGTACACAAACCACAATGACACAAAAAGAGCGGCGCTTCCGCTGAGCAGCATGCGCCATGCCGGCCCGCGCCTGGTGTCATCTTGATCCGCGCCGAAATAGTAGGCCCACTGTTTCAGGACAGTGCCGTGGTAGTGCGCGGCCAGACCGATCGATAATCCGATAATGATGGTGGCGCCCCAGGCGATGGCCGGTGTGGCCCAAGGCAGAGCCTCGAACGCCTCCAGATTGAGCGCGGATTCCGAGCCAAACAGCACGAAAAGAAGCACCAGGAAATATAGCGTGCTATTGAACAGTTTCGCGTCGCGCCCCAACTGGGCCTTCCGCACGTCATACCGGTGTGTGAGTTCACTGATTTTCTTTTCGAGCTCATGAATTTGTTCGCTCGTGGCGACGTTCTTCTGGGCGTGATCCTGATAGACTTGCAGTTTGCGCCGTAGGAGATTTTCCTCAAGCGATCCGAGACGTGTTTGGGTCAGGAATCCTTCCCCTTTTGCGGGATCAGAACGCTCCTTGAACAAGAGCGATGTCACCTGCAGCGCCTGCGAGCGAGGAGACTCGATGTACATCTGATACCAGTCGGCCATTTCCGGTGTAACATTTGCCGGCTGGACGCCGATCAATTCCGACAGCTCAATGGTTTCCAGAGCAGCTTCTGAATCCGCTCGGGCGACGAGATTCTTTGCAATCTCGCCATCAGGCGAAACATCGATATCGATGTACTCCTGCAAGGCCGCCGGGACGGCGCTCTGTTCGTCGGACTTAATATGCACGTTCATGCGAACGCCCCCTATTGGCCAAGTGCTTCTGCTTCTCGCTCACGCCGACGCCGTGCCGGACCACGGCAGCCAGTCTCCCTGTGCGGTGCGGCAGACAACTTCCGGATCGAGTGAAGCGTTTCCCTTTCCCTGGACGGAAATCTCTGTCTGCGTTCGGCGGCAGGGACCGACGAACTTCGCTCCATCGGAGGCCACTTGTGTCTTTAGATTGGCTGGCGTGTCGGCGGATTGAATGGACGTCTTAATGGTCCGTTCGTTCCCGTCCTTGCCTACATAGGTGTCGGTGCGATCGGTTCCGGCGTTCAACGCTGCCAACTGGGCGGCATGAACCCGGCGCTTGTCTTCTTCATTGTTCATCGCCAGCACGACTGCACAGAGGCCGGCGCCAACTGCGGTGCCCGCCCCCAGCCGCTTTTTATTGGTGAGCATATCGACCAGTACGCCGGCGCCGACCGAAACGATGCAGGTGCCGACCGACCGCTCCAGTGCGGTACGAGGCTGACCATCGGGCCCGACCGCACCGGCGCAACCCGAAACGATCGGGGCCAAAGTGGCTAACCCTGTAAAAATGCTTATTGTTTTCAAGAGCCTCGAATGTCGCGTCATTTTCCCCTCATAACGGCCGTGCGGCGGCTGCCCCCAAATCCGAGTGTTGCAACTACAGATTGTTGCACAACTTATGCGATAGTTGACTGGGAGAAAAGGGGTCCGGAGAGAATGGGTTCACCCGTCCGGATAAGCGGCGGCATAATGCCTAGATAGGAGAGAAAAGGGCTGGCTGGTCGTCAGTTACGAAGACAATTGGTGGTGTGTGTCAGCCTTGCACCGCCTTGCCTTTATTCGGCTTACGAAGGAGTTCGGGCTGGGCCAAGGAC
>Ga0308174_10001567_pt1 | contig 10778 bp, 10 predicted proteins | sample PhyPR2_FD_203894 | JGI IMG/M metagenome (GOLD analysis project Ga0308174, IMG submission 203894) | Soil microbial communities from UC Gill Tract Community Farm, Albany, California, United States - DLSLS.P.R2 | ecosystem: Environmental > Terrestrial > Soil > Agricultural land | place: USA... | reverse complement strand
GGGGCTGGCTCGCCGAGGTGCTGCTCGGCGGTGCGCTGCCCGGCGTCGGGCTGCTCGGCGGTGCGCTGCCCGGCGTCGGGCTGCTCGGCGTCGGTCATGGGAGCACAGTCTAGGTGCCGACGCGAGCACCTCCGGACGCCCTCTTCACGGCCGTCGCCTCGACCTCGTACCGGCTCTGCCTCCCGGCGGCGCCGCCGAAGAAGCGGCGTCGGAGGGCGCCCTCGACCTCGACGATGTCGTCGGCCCGGAGGCGCAGCGCCGTGCGGCGCGTCGCCGCCGTCCAGCAGACGACGTCGATGGTGTCGACGGTGGCTCGCCTCGAGCCCTCGACGGGCTGGCGCCTGCGAGCAGGAGCGGGTGCGCGCCCCACGACGACACGGAGCGTCACGATGCGGTCGCCGCTCGGCAGCTCCCGCTCCTCTGCCTCCGCCGCCAGGCGGCCACTGAGGCGCACCTCGTTGCGGCCGGGGCTGCTCGTGGGCGGCGCCACGCCGGCCCCGACCTCGCCTCGCCCGGTGCGTCGCGCGCCGCTGGAGGGGGCAGCCGGTGCGCCGTCGGTCATCTCGGCGGTCTTGGCGGTCTTGGCGGTCTTGGCGGTCTTGGTCGTCGTGGCGGTCTTGGTCGTCGTGGCGGTCGCCGTGGGCGTGGGTGCCTTCGCAGCGGTGATCGGCTCGGTCCGGCTCGTCGTCATGGCGCCTTCCTTCGGCCCGTCCCTCGGGCTGTCGCCACAACGGTTGCGTGCGGACCCTTGTCGGCCCAGCCCCTCGCCGCCTGCTGTGGACGGCTGCCGCCGGCTCGTAGGGGGTGTGGACAAGAGGTCCGGAGTCGGGTGACGGGACTGGCCCCACATCACTCCCGCCCGTCGGCCGGGCGGATTCTGAGCGGGTTCTGAACGGATTCGTGCAGGTCGGTGCAGGTCGCTGCCGGTCAGCGACGTCCGCGTCGGGCGAGCTGGGCGCCCACCACGTCGTTGATGCGTTCGGCTCGGGCCAGCCCGCGGACGTCACGGGTGGAGTCGTCGACGACCACGGCCAGCGGCAGGTCGGCCTCGCTCATCGCCCGGATGAGGTCGGTGAGCACCGCGTCGGCCGGTAGGGCCACGACCCAGGCTGCCGGCTGGGCCAGCGTGACGGCAGCGACGGTCGTGCGGTCACGGCTCTCGACCGGCACCTGCGCCACCGACTCCGCATCGACGATCCCGAGCGGCCACCCGCTCGGGTCGGCCGCCGCCAGCCAGGCACCCGAGGCGGCGCCGTCCACCTCACTCAGGGGCAGGGTGCCGGGCACGAGGACGAGGGGTTCGAGCACGTCGGTGGCACGCCCTGCGCTGGCCAGGTGGATCTGCCCGGCGCGCACCGCGGCGGTAGCACCCTGCCAGAGGAAGAAGGCGATGGCCACCGGCCACAGCAGGTCGAAGACCTGGGGCGCTCCGCCTTCGAGCAGGGCGCGGACCACGAACCAGGCCACGGTCGCGACGGCCACCACGCGGCCCAGCCAGCCGGCGGCCACGAGGCCGCGGCCCTTGCTGCCGGTGGCCCGCCAGACGAGGGCGCTGACGATCTGGCCGCCGTCGAGGGGCAGCCCGGGCAGGAGGTTGAAGAGGCCGACGAGCAGGTTGGCGAAGGCGACGATGCCCAGCAGCGTGTGGGCCGTGTCGTTGGCTGTGACCGAGCGCAGCGCCCAGCCGAGGGCGGCGAGCAGTAGGTTGGACAGCGGACCGACCAGCGCCACGAGCGCCGTCGTGGTCGGGGAGCTCCTCGTGGCGTCGTAGACGGTGTGCCCACCCCAGACGTCGGCGACGATGCGGCTGACCGGGTGCCCGCGCCACCGAGCGGCGAGGGCGTGCGCCGCCTCGTGGACGAGCACCGATACGAGCAGCAGCACGGCATACCCCGCAGCCAGCAGGTAGCCGTAGGACGCGCCCCGGTCGGGACGGGAGAGGTTCGGGCCGAAGAGGACGACGATGACCAGGGCGATGACCGGCCACGACCGACCGAGGTAGACCGGTGTGCCGGCCAGGCTGCCGATGCGCCACCCGTGAGCCGCATCGGGCCGGGCGCGGGTACTCATGGCCCGACCCTATGCCCTGGTGCGGGCGCTCGGCCGTGACGGGCCGATGAGCGGCCGATGAGGAGCCTGTGGACCGTTGTGGAGCCTGCGGCGCCGGTGTCGGTGCGGCGCAATACAGTCGAGCCCATGGTTGCAGCGCTGTCCCCCAGTCGGGCCGCCGACTTCATGTCGTGCCCTATGCTCTACCGCTTCCGAGTCATCGACAAGCTCCCTTCGCCGCCCACCCAGGCGACGGCTCGCGGCACCCTCGTCCACGCGGTCCTGGAGCGGCTCTTCGACCTGCCGGCGGCCGAGCGCACGGTCGAGGCAGCGGTCGGGCTCGTCGCCTCGGAGTGGGAGCGCCTCGCGGCGGAGGAGCCGGCGATGCTCGACCTGCTGGCCGAGCACGACGGTCGCACGGACGAGTGGTTCGCCGGGGCAGCAGCCCTCCTCGAGACCTGGTTCGGTCTCGAGGACCCCACCCGTCTCGAGCCGGCCGAGCGCGAGCTGTACGTCGAGACGGAGGTCGACGGCCTCGTCCTGCGCGGCTACGTCGACCGCCTCGACGTGGCTCCGAGCGGTGCGATGCGCGTCGTCGACTACAAGACCGGACGCTCTCCCTCCGAGCACTTCGAGGCCAAGGCGTTGTTCCAGATGAAGTTCTACGCCCTCGTGCTGTGGCGCCAGCGTGGCGTCATCCCCAAGCGCCTGCAGCTCGTCTACCTCGGCAACAGCGAGATCGTCGCCTACGAGCCCGACGAGCAGGACCTCCTCGGCACCGAGCGGAAGGTCAAGGCGCTGTGGCAGGCGATCGAGCGGGCCGCGACGACCGGGGACTGGCGCCCCAGTCCCAGCCGTCTGTGCGACTGGTGCGACCACCGGGCGCTGTGCCCCGCCTGGGGCGGCACCCCTCCCCCGCTGCCCGACGATGCCGCCTCCCGGGCCGTCGACCCGAGCGTCACCGGCCTGGTCGAGATCGACGCCTGACCTGAAAGGCCCGCGACCCCTGCTCACCGCGAGGCAGCTCCGAAGGGGACTGCCGAGCGGCGCTCGACCCGGTCAGCTGGGCGACGGCAGCGGAAGGGCTGCAGGCTGTGCCTGCGCGGGCGCGCCGGCACGGTCCAGCGGCCGGCCGCTCGCGATCTGGGCGATCGCGCGCAGTGAGGCCGTGCCGGCGACGAGGTAGCCGTTGTGCCCGTGTGCGCCCCCGACCGGAAGGGACCTCGCCCCGAAGGCGGGAGCGGTCGGGTCGGCCGCGTGCCCGAGACCGTCCACGCGGGTGTGGGGCACGACCCCGATGGGGTCGTCGGGAGCGATGCCTGCCCACACGGTCGCCGCGGTGTGCAGGGCGGCCCTGGTCCAGACGTCCATGCCCGGAGACCCCACGACCACGAGGGAGGCGACGCGCAGGCGGGGTGCAGCGCGGCCGCAGACGACGGAGCCGTAGCTGTGGCACACCATGCTCACCCGGGCCGACCGCGGAAGGCTGCCGACGAACGTCGCCAGGCGGGGAGCGCCCTCGACGGCGCGGTCGGAGAGCACCGCGTCTGCGTCGATGCCGGCAGGCGGGTCGTAGTCGAGCCAGACCACCACCGCGGCCGGCGTCTTCGGGGCCAGGCGCTCCATCTCGGCCAGGAGGCTGCGCGCCTGGACCGCCGGGTGCCTGCGTCCGGCCCCGCGCTCGTCCCTGAGCAGCGGACCCGACCAGCCCACCCCGGGCACGATGACGGCGATGTCACGTGCGTGACGCACGTCGCCGAACGCCTCGACGAGTCGGCCCTGGCCCTGCGAGTCGGCGCTGAGCACCGTGGCCGCCGGACCGGCGGCATCCACGGGCCTCCCGTCGCTGAGCGACTGGCCCACGGCTGGTGCGGCTCCCGCCAGCAGCGTGACGACGCTCGCCACCGCGAGCGCGAGCCGGTCGCGCAGCCGCGGCCGTGGGCGGTGAGTCCGTGAGCCCGGAGCCGGTGAGCCCGGCTTCTGTGGACGGGCTGCCCGAGGAAGCCCTGCAGCCGAGCGCCGGGTCAGGCGTGCACCTCGCCGAGGTGCCGCACGAACGCGAGCCGGTCGAGACTGACGTGACGACAGCCGCACACCCACACCCCAAGGGGGACCACGATGCCTCGCACGCGAGCATCCTCCCGGGCGCAGTGCAGCTGGTAGGCGCGCACGACACGACGCATCAGGCGGGTCATCGGCCCGCCACTCTGGAGGGGGCGGGGCTCACTGATGCGTGGGGCTGGATTGGAGGGGCACGTCATGCCGCACGAGCCTACGGCGGGTGATGTGTCGATGCGAAACGCGTCTCACGGCGCAGGCTGGGAGGAGCACACCGTGGTAGGGCGGCACGAGTCAGGAAAGCGCCGGTGCGGCCGCCTGCCGGGCGAGGGCCGGCGGCCGGGTCCGCTCGCTCTGAGGGCTCAGCCGGCTTCCCCTGCGGGAGCCATCGGCCAGGTGGGCAGGACGGTGCGCTTGAACGTGGAGTTCGTGACCGCTGCGAACGACGTGTACCAGGCCACGAGCGCGGTGGCCAGACCCAGCCATCCGCCGATCTTCGTCCACGACGAGGTGGACGGGACCGTGGCGAGGAAGGCGCCGATGCACAGGGCCACGAACGTCAACGTCAGCAGCACGAAGACGCCGGCCACGGCGCCGCTCACCCGCAGGGAGGCGACGGTCATGTAGGCGGTGAAGATGGCCCAGCCGAGCAGGTAGAGCCCGACGGCCTGGTGCACCTGCCCGGCGACGGACACCAGGGCCGGTGTGCTGAGGATGAAGGTCGCCAGGAACCAGTACGACAGCCAGAAGGCGCCGAACGAGCTGAACGCCACGGCCCCGAAGGTGTTGCCACGGCGGAACTCCCACATGCCGGCGAGCAGCTGCGTCCCCCCGCCGTAGAAGAGCGCCAGCGCCAGCACCGTGGGCGCGAGCGCGGCGTTGAGGATGCCGGTGTTGACCACGCTGAGCGCCATGGTGGTCATGGCGAAGGCGGCCAGCCCCAGGGGGGCCGGGTCGGCCGTTGAGGCCGCTGCCGGGGCTGCCGGGGCGGCGGTGGTGAGCGGCGCAGGGGCGGTGCTCATGCCCGCTGCGGGCCTGGTGATATTGGTGTCAGACATCGGAGGCTCTCCTCGTCCGGATCGACCGGCTGCCGACCAGCCGGGCTCCATTGCTTCTCCCAGGGCACTGGGCAGCCGGCCGGCCGGTCGGTGCAGGAGCACCCTGTGCGAGCAGGGCGGCAGCCCGGCGATGAGGTTCCGGTGCCGTCAAAGTCAGACCCGCCAAGCGATCCGCGAGCACCTGGGGGTGTTCGTCGTCAGGCGGTGCCTGCCTCCTCGCTCATGGACTTGTCCTCCAAGTCTGACACCGCCCCCCGACCCCGTCCACGGAATGCCGGAGCGGGCTGGGGCATACGCCGCAGCAGGAGACCGCGGGGCCGGTCCGGCGACCGGCCCCGCGGCGCCGAGCACACGGCATACGAGCCGCCGACGGCTCAGGCGGTGAACGTGTCGGCCACGTCGAGCGCCGCGTCGAGCACCGCGAGGCCCTCCTCCACCTCTGCCGGCGTGGTCGTGCACGGCGGGACGACGTGGGTGCGGTTGAAGTGGGTGAACGGCCAGAGCCCCCGCTCCTTGCAGGCGGCAGCGAAGGCGCCCATCGGGCGCGCAGCGTCGCCGGCCGCGTTGTAGGGCACGAGCGGCTCACGCGTCTCCCGGTTCCGGACCAGCTCGACGGCCCAGAACACGCCCAGCCCGCGCACGTCCCCGACGCTCGGGTGCTTCTCGGCGATCTCGCGCAGGCGCGGGCCGATGACGTCGGTGCCGAGCATCCGTGCGTTCTCGATGATGCCCTCCTCGCGGAAGGCGTTGATCGAGGCGACGGCGGAGGCACACGCGAGGGGGTGACCGGAGTAGGTGAGGCCACCGGGGTAGGCCCGCTGGTCGAAGGTGGCCCGGATCTCGTCCGAGATGATCACGCCGCCGAGCGGGACGTAGCCGGAGTTGACCCCCTTGGCGAAGGTGATGAGGTCGGGCGTCACCCGCCAGTGGTCGACGGCGAACCACTCGCCACATCGGCCGAAGCCGGCCATGACCTCGTCGGCGATGAGCACGATGCCGTGCTCGTCACAGAGGTCGCGCACGCCCTGCAGGTAGCCGTCCGGCGGCACGAGGATGCCGTTGGTCCCGACGACCGTCTCGAGGATGATCGCCGCGACGGTGTGCGCGCCCTCGACCATGATCGTGTCGCGCAGGTGCTGCAGGGCCCGCTCGCGCTCCTGCTCCTCGTTCTCCGAGTGGAAGGCCGAGCGGTAGGTGTAGGGGCCCCAGAAGTGGACGATGCCCGACAGGCCCGGCTCCGAGGGCCACCGGCGCGGGTCGCCGGTCAGCGTGATCGAGCCGGCGGTGGCGCCGTGGTAGCTGCGGTAGGTGGCCAGCACCTTGTGCCGGCCGGTGTGCAGCCGGGCCATCCGGATGGCGTTCTCGTTGGCCTCGGCCCCACCGTTGGTGAAGAAGACGGACGACAGCCCCTCGGGCGCGACCTCGGTGATGAGGCGCGCGGCCTCGCTGCGGGCGTCGTTGGCGAAGGCCGGCTGGATCGTCGCCAGTCGCGCGGCCTGCTCCTGGATCGCCGCGACCACCTTCGGGTGGCCGTAGCCGATGTTGACGTTGACGAGCTGGCTGCTGAAGTCGAGGTAGCGGTTGTCGTCGTAGTCCCAGAAGTAGGAGCCCTGGGCGCGGGCGATCGGCAGGGGGTCGATGAGGCCCTGGGCCGACCACGAGTGGAAGACGTGGGCGCGGTCGAGGCTGCGCACCTCGTCCCCGCTCATGTGGTCGAGCAGGTCCTTGACGACGGTGCGCTCGTCGAGCTCGGTCATGGTGGTCGGTCCCTCTCTGTCAGCGGGTGCGCGGGAAGCCGAGGTCGACGCTGGAGGTCGCCGGGTCCGGCCAGCGCTGCGTCACCACCTTGCCGCGGGTGTAGAAGTTGATCCCCTCCGGGCCGTACATGTGCGTGTCGCCGAAGAGCGAGTCCTTCCAGCCGCCGAAGGAGTAGTACGCGACGGGCACCGGGATCGGGACGTTGATGCCGACCATGCCGACCTCGACCTCGTTCTGGAAGCGGCGGGCCGCGCCCCCGTCCCGGGTGAAGATGGCGGTGCCGTTGGCGTACTGGTTGCCGTTGATGAGGGCGAGCCCCTCCTCGTAGGTGGCGACACGCACGACCGAGAGCACCGGACCGAAGATCTCGTCACGGTAGACGGTCATGTCGGGCGTGACGTCGTCGAGGAGGGTCATCCCGAGGAAGAAGCCGTCGTCCGGCACCGACTGCTCGCGCCCGTCGACGACCACGGTGGCCCCGGCCTCGGCGCCGGCAGCCACGTAGCCGGCCACCTTGTCGCGGTGCTCGCGCGTGATGAGCGGGCCCATGTCGGTGCCCTCGGCGGACCCCGGCCCCACCGTCAGCGTGGGCAGCCGCGACGAGATCGCAGAGACGAGGTCGTCACCCACCTCGCCGACCGCCACGGCGACCGAGAGGGCCATGCACCGTTCGCCGGCGGCGCCGTAGGCCGCCGAGACGATCGCGTCGGCCGCCATGTCGACGTCGGCGTCGGGCAGCACGAGGGCGTGGTTCTTGGCGCCTCCGAGGGCCTGCACGCGCTTGCCCCGGGCGGTCCCGCGCTCGTAGATGTACTTCGCGATCGGGGTGGAGCCGACGAAGCTGACCGCGGCGATGTCGTCGTGGTCGAGGAGGGCGTCGACGGCCTCCTTGTCGCCGTGCACGACGGTGAAGACGCCGTCGGGGAGGCCGGCCTCCCTCCACAGCTCGGCGAGGAAGAGCGAGGCCGAGGGGTCCTTCTCGCTGGGCTTGAGCACGAAGGTGTTGCCGCACGCGATGGCGTTGGCGCACATCCACAGCGGCACCATGACGGGGAAGTTGAAGGGCGTGATGCCGGCGACGACGCCGAGCGGCTGCCTGATGCTGTAGACGTCGACGCCGGTCGCCGCCTGCTCGGAGAAACCGCCCTTGAGCAGCTGGGGTACGCCGGTGGCGAACTCGACGTTCTCGAGCCCTCGGGCGATCTCCCCGACCGCGTCGGAGAGGACCTTCCCGTGCTCGGCCGTGATGATGGCCGCCAGCTCGTCGGTGCGGGCGTGGAGCAGCTCGCGGAAGGCGAAGAGCACCGCGGACCGCTTGGACAGCGAGCTGGTGCGCCACTCGCGGGCGGCGGCGACCGCGGTCTTGACCGCTGCGTCCACCTCTGCGGCGGTGGCCAGCGGAACCTCACCGCTCTGCTGTCCGGTGGCCGGGTCGAAGACGGGTGCGGTGCGGCCGGAGGTGCCGGGCACCCGCGCACCCGAGATCCAGTGGTCGATGGCGGTCACGGAGGTCGTCATGTCCGCCAGATTACGTTTCAGGGGTAGGCCACACAATGAAGTGATTGCTATGTTACGAACATGCGCGCCGTCATCTCCTCGCTCGAGGAGCGCCTCGACGCCCCGACGGCCAAGGGCCTGGCCCAGGCGGTGTCGCGGGCGATCCGGGACCAGGCGCTGCGGCCGGGCGACCAGCTGCCGCCGATCCGCCGGCTCGCGGCCGAGCTGATGATGTCGCCGACGACGGTCAGCGCCGCGTGGCAGCTGCTGGCGCGCTCGGGGACGATCCGCTCGGACGGCCGGCGTGGCACCACCGTGGCGCCGAGCGCGCGGGGCGGCGAGCGCTACTCCCGCGCCCTGCGCCACGAGTCACCCGTGCGCCTGGACCTCTCGACCGGCATACCGGACAGCACCCTGCTGCCGGCACTCGTTCCCGTGCTCTCGATGCTGCACGACCCGGCGACGCCGAGCAGCTACCTCGACGACCCCGTGCTGCACGACCTCCGCGCCGAGCTTGACCGTGACTGGCCGTATGCGGCCGACGACCTCCTCGTCGTCGACGGCGCCATGGACGCGCTCGACCTGCTCACGCGGGTGCTCCTGCGTCCCGGCGACCTCGTGCTCGTCGAGGACCCCGGCTTCCCGCCGCTGCTCGACCTGCTCGAGGACCGCGGCGCGGACGTGGTGGGCGTGCCGCTCGAGGACGACGGGCTGCAGCTGGAGCGGGTGGAGGCGCTCCTCGAGCGCCGGCCTGCCGCCGTGGTGATCCAGCCTCGTGGGCAGAACCCCACCGGCATCTCGATGTCCGCGCCCAAGGCATTGCGCCTGGCCGAGCTGCTCCGAGGCCAGGACTGCATCGTCGTCGAGGACGACTCGAGCGGCCCCATCGCCACGTCGGCACCGATCAGCCTCGGGGCCTGGATCCCCGAGCAGGTGCTGCACATCCGCAGCTTCAGCAAGTCGCACGGCCCGGACCTGCGGATCGCGGCCCTCAGCGGACCGGACGCCCTGCTGGCTCCCGTCCGGCACGCGCGGGCCATCGGGCAGGGCTGGACGAGCCGCCTCCTCCAGCGGGTGCTGACGGGCCTGCTGCGTGACGCGGCGTGCGCCCGCGGCATCGGGCAGGCGCGCGCCGAGTACGCACGTCGGCGGGAGCTCGTCGTGGCCGGGTTGGAGCGCCACGGCATCGAGGTCCCGGGCACCGAGGGCCTCAACATCTGGGTCCCCGTGCGGGACGAGGCCGCTGCGGTGCTCCGGCTCGCGAGCCAGGGCATCGCCGTGACTCCCGGCTCACCCTTCTCGGTCGAGCACGTCACCGGCCCTGAGGGCCACGTGCGGGTCACGACCGGCCTCGTCCGGGAGCACCACGCCGAGGTCGCCGACCTCATCGCCGAGGCGGCACACGCCGGCGCCTGGACCGCTCAGCACCGCTGAGCGACGGGCGACGCAGTCGAGTGCTGTGTCCCGGCACCCGAGGTGGGCTCCCGTCGTATGCGTGAGCCGCGCTTTCCGTCGACGGCTCACCCCTGCCACAGGAGGTGGACAACTCGACGTGGGGTCTCAGCCCTTCTGGGCGGCCGCGGCCCTGAGCCGCGCCTCCTCGGCGCGCACCTGGGCGTAGACGTCCCGCTCGGCCACGAGCCAGTCGGGCATCTCGTCGAGGATCGCCTTGATCTCCGTGGTCGTGAGGTGCTCCCCCACCCCGGCTCGGGCAAGCCCCGAGTTGGAGATGCCGAGACGGCGCGCCGTCTCCTGGCGGGTGTGGGGCCCGTTGCGGCGAAGGTCCGAGAGCCACTGCGGCGGGTCGGCCTGCAGGGTGTTGAGCTCGTCGCGGCTGACCACACCCTCCCGGAACTCCAAGGGCGTCTCCGCGAGCAGCACCCCGAGCTTCTTCGCGGCCGTCTGGGGCTTCATGGTCTGCGGCTTGGGCATGGGCCAAGCGTAGGGGCTGGCGCCGGGGCGCCCGACCACGTCGCACCGCCTCCGGGCCCGGAGGCCGTCGAGCCGGGCCGCCTGCTGCACTAGCCTCGGACCGTCCTGCCACGACCGTGGACGCCCACGACGGAAGGCCCACCATGACGGATCCGTTCCGCGTCGAGTTCGTGCCCGGCGTGACGCCGGACAAGTGGCTGCGCGTGTGGGCGACACGCCTGCCCGAGTCGCCGCTGGAGGCCTCCCCCGTCGAGGACGCCGACGCCGCCGCCCATCTGCGGGACGGGTCGGCGTCGATGTTGCTGCTCCGGCTGCCGGTGGACCGCGAGGGCCTGCACGTCATCCCGCTCTACGAGGAGGTGCCGGTCGTGGTCGTGTCGAAGGAGCACGTCGTGGCCGCCTTCGACGAGGTGGACGTCATGGACC
>Ga0308174_10001566_pt1 | contig 10778 bp, 8 predicted proteins | sample PhyPR2_FD_203894 | JGI IMG/M metagenome (GOLD analysis project Ga0308174, IMG submission 203894) | Soil microbial communities from UC Gill Tract Community Farm, Albany, California, United States - DLSLS.P.R2 | ecosystem: Environmental > Terrestrial > Soil > Agricultural land | place: USA... | reverse complement strand
CGTGCTCACTGGGACCCTGGAAGGGGAAGGAACCCGGTGCTCAAGGCGAAGACGATGCAGAAGACCCAGTAGGCCGAGCTGAGCCCGCCCAGCACTCCTCCGACCAGGGCGAACGTGCGGCCGCCGCGGTCGCTTTCGCGCGCGGTGCGGAGGCCAACGGCGGCGAGGATCACAGCGGCCGGGCCCACGACGAAGGGTGCCCACATGAAGTAGATGGCGTAGGCGACGATAGAGGCGATACCCGCGCCGAGTGAGGCAAGGGCGGCTCGGTTCCGGCCCTTGGGTGAGTCCTTGAGCCCCCAGCGGACGAGCAGGCCGAACGTGAGTCCGACGAGGGCCAGTCCCCAGATCATCACTGCCACGAAGTTGCCGGCGAAGTTGGACCACCCCTCCCAGTCGTTGACTAGGGTCGCCGCGCCACTGTGGATCACGACGTATGCAGCGAACAACCACGCGGCTTGTTGACGCCATGAGTGAGCACCTGGCTGGGATGCCGCGGCATTGGGTTCTGCGGAGGGTGGGGTCGGGCGCTGGGCGGCGTTTCCCAACGAGGTGCTGGTCTTCGACATGATCTTCGCTCCTTGAGGCGCGTGTACGGTGCTGACCTCTTCAATGTCGAGGCCCAACACCCCGCACCGACAGAGGCTCTAGCCCCCATTGACCAGGGCACATCGCCCGGAGTCGTGGCCCACCGCTTGTTGTCCATGGAATGTGTGAGGGCAGACACTTGCTGGGTGGGTAGCCGTGGGGTTATCGCCGTCACGGTCGTCACGTGCACCGGGCTTGCCGTGACGGCCTCCTGGCTGTTCGGCTGGCCGCAACAGGAGGGACTCGCTCAGCTGCTGGGTGTCCACGTGGGCCGTCCGCTTGAGCCATACGTCGTGCTCAGCTGGGCGATGACCGGCGCGGTTCTGACGTGGCTGAGACCGCGAAATGCTGTCGGCTGGCTGTTGCTCGTGGTGGGAGGCTTTCAGGTGCTGCAGAACTTCGCGGCCGCCTACGGAAGCCTCGGGGTCTACTTGGGGGCGGGCTGGCCGGCGGCACGGTGGGCCGCGCTGCTCGGGTCCGTGCTCTGGCTCCCAGGGCTGCTTCCGCTGGCGAACGTGCTTCCGGCCATCTACCCGGATGGCCGCGTGCCTGGGCCGCATTGGCGTATGCCACTGGCCGCATCGTGCACAGGGACCGTGATGGTCACCGTGATGGCCTTGTTCAGCAACGACGCCTATCAGGGTGTGGCTCCGGGACCGTCGCCGCTGGCCCCCGTGACGGTGTCGCCCGCATGGCTGGCCGGCCTGTATGGAGTCATTGCCGTTCTGCTGCTGGTGGGCGGCACCCTGGCGATCTGGGTAATGTCAGCCTTCCGCTTGGCCAGACTGGCGCCGCCTCGGCGTCAACAGCTTGCCTGGGTTCTCGTGGTGGTCGTGGCGATGTTCGGTCTGACGCTGGCCCCACTGCCGGGCTGGCTGTTCTTCGTGACCACACCATCTGTCCCTGTGGCCATCGCCGTGGGCATCTTCCGCTATGACTTGTTGGGGATGAAGGCGATTCTTCGCCGGGCTCTGGTCTACGGGGCCCTCACGACCGTGCTGTTCGGTGCCTATCTGCTTGTGACGTCCGTGGCCGGGACCGGGTTGGGCCAGCGGGCAGTGCCGGGGTTCGTGGCCGCCGCGCTTGTCGCGGTGGGCCTGGCGCCGTTGCGCGAAAGGCTGCAGAGGGCAGTGGACCGGTTGGTCTACGGCGAGAGTCGCGACCCGCTCCGTGCGGTGAGTCGGCTCGGCGGCCACATCACATCGAGCCAAGAGCCCGACCTCGTGGCAGGAGTGTTGTCCAGCATCGCCACCGCGCTGCATGCCCCTGGCGCAACTCTCAGGTCACCGGAGGGCCACGTGCTAGCCGCCACGGGCATGCCCGGAGAGGGGCTCGGCGTTCCCCTGGCCCTCGGTGGCAGAACTCTGGGTAGCTTGGTCATCACTGCCCGTTCCTCGGACGAACGTTACGGGGCGGCTGATCGCCGGTTGCTCGACCTGTTCGCTCCTCAGGTGGCGGTCATGGTTCATGCACTGGACCTGACGGAGGACCTTCAGACCGAACGCGACGCCGTCGTGGAGGCCACGGGCACCGAGCGGATGCGGTTGCAGCAGGAGCTTCATGACGGACTCGGGCCGTCATTGACGGGGATGGGTCTCGGACTGGTGGCGCTCGAAGACGCCTTGGCTGTGGAAGACCTCGCGACTTCACGACGTCTGGTGAGCCGGATGCGAGGCGAGGTGACTGACGCGGTCAGCGAGGTACGCCGGATCATCGACGGGCTGAAACCTCTGGGCCTCGACGAACTGGGCCTGAACCCAGCCATCCAGCGCCTCGTGGCCGCCGCAGGCTTCCCCGTGCAGCTCACTCTGGCGCAGCTGCCGCACCTGCGAGCCGACGTCGAGACTGCCGCGTACCGCATCGCGGCCGAGGCGCTGACAAACGTGGCCAAGCACGCCCACGCGACGCACACCACGCTCGATCTGCGAGCCTGCAACGGCGTCCTTTCCGTCGAAGTGGCCGATGACGGTCGTGGGTTTGCTGCCCCAGATGGGCCGGCCGGTTCGGGGGTCGGCCTGGCCTCGATGCGGCAGCGAGCCACGACGCTCGGCGGCGAACTGCACGTCCTCTCCGGGGCGGAGGGCACTACCGTCACGGCCCGACTGCCGCTGGTCCCGCAATGAGCCGCGCGATCCGTCTCGTCATTGCCGACGATCACCCCATGTACCGCGAAGGCTTGGAGGCTGCCCTGACTGCGGTGCCCCTGATCGACGTCGTGGGTTCTGCGTGCGATGGGCGGGAACTGGTGCAGCTTGTCGACGCTCTGGTTCCCGATGTGGTGCTGACGGATCTTTCGATGCCGAACGTCGACGGGGCAACGGCAATACAGAGCATCCTGGCCGCCCACCCGAAGGTGAGCGTCATCGTCCTCACGATGCACGAGGACGATCAAGCCGTCTTCACGGCCCTGCGGGCCGGCGCCCGTGGGTATCTCCTCAAGGACGCAGGCCGCGATCACATCGTGCAGGCAATCCTCGCTGCGGCGTCCGGAGACTCCGTGTACGGGAGTGCCGTCGGTAATCGCATCATCAGCTTCTTTACTGACGCGAAGGCGGCCTATTCAGCGCAGGTCTTCCCGGGACTGACCGCCCGGGAACGCGACGTGCTTGAGTTGGTTGCGGTGGGTTTGGGAAACCACGAGATCGCCCGCCGGCTGGTTCTGTCCGAAAAGACCATCCGCAACAACCTTGCCTCAGTCATGACAAAGCTCGAGGTCCATGACAGGGCGGCCGTGGTTGTTAAGGCGCGCGACGCCGGCCTCGGCCAACGCCGCTGAGAACGGCGCCGCCTGCCATGTCTCGTCTGACGGTGCGTCACACGGAACATGGAGCCGTGATGCAGTCGTCGACACTTCCGAACTGGGTGGTTCAGGCTAGCCGCGGCATGATTACCCGTTTCGGACGAGTCTCGGGGACGTGTGCTGCTGGTCTGCAGAGCCATGGCCCCGCCCACGGCGCCTGCCCGGCGAAACAGCTGACGCACGACCCCCGGTGCGTCCGACCCGAAGGTGGCGACCGGGACGGCCCCGACGCGTGTCGGCTGCACCGACACCCAGGCCCGGCCGTGCAGCGCCCGGAAGGGCCATGACTTATGACAGCAGGTGAACGTCAACGGGGCCTGCACGCGGTTTGACTGGGCGCGCCGCGGTTCCAACGACGATCGCCGCGAGGGAGCCAAGCAGATGCGAGAACTTGCCCAGGACTTGGCCCCCGGGCAGGTCAGCGACGAGCTCAACGCGATGGCGGACCAGCTGGGCGAATACGTCGTGCTCATCACCGCCCACACCTCTAGTCGTCCGGTGAGGACCGCGTGACCGGTTCCGGCGCCCATGGTCCTGCCGAAAGGCAGGGCGCGGCCTCAAGGACACTCCATCCAGTACCCGCAGCCATCCCGCACCGGGTGACGCCACATGACGAAGGCTCGGACCATCCAATCCGAGCCTTCGTCATGGCAGCGTTCAGCCAAGGAATTGCCGTCAGCCCCCGATCGGTGGGCCAAGCACCGGCCCGACCTCCGGAGCAGTGACGGTCGTGGTGTAGGCGTGCGCCCGGTCGGCACTCACTCGGACACCGATGCGAGCGCCAAGGTCAGCGTTCGTCGGGGTGTATGACGCCCCGGTCGCACCCGTGACCGGCACACCATTGCGCGTCCACTGGTACCCGATGGCCTGCCAGCCGGAGTTGACCTTTGCCGTCAGCGCGCTGCCGACCTTCGCCTTTCCCGTGATGGCCGGGGACAGGGCCGTGTGGTCCACGTCCACTTGGTGTCGCAGGGTGATGGTGACCCGCTTCGTTGAGGCAGGGACTCGCACCGTGCCGGCTGCCTCGTCCACCACGGCCTTCGGAACGGACACGGCAGCGACGTTGCCCTTGAGCCCGAGCAGCTCAATGCTGAATGCGGTCGCGGAGCCGACGTCACCGGAGAAGGTGAACGTCACCTGGTTGCCGGTTGAGGATGTGGTGTAGCCGACTCGACCGCCACCAAGGGTCGGGTAATTGTCCAGGGCGATGCGCTTCCCTGCAGCGACCCAGTCCTCCGGGGCACCGCGACCGACGATGAGGGTGCCGTCGGACTTCTGGGCGATGAGCGAGTCGAACAGCACCTTGGTCGCGGTCGCCTGGCCCCACATGTGTTGGTTGGAACCGCCACCACCGGCGGCGTGCTGGATGTTCCACGGCGACGACGCGTTCGGGTAGCCGACTCCTTCCCACCATCCGAACGGACCGCTCTGCGATTTGTTCACCATGAACTCATAGCCGCGGATGCCAGCGTCGCGGTACTGCTCGCCACGCAAGGCGGTGCTGCCGTAGCCGGCGTTGTACGCGCTCGAGAAGTACCCGTGGGGGTAGCCGCCGAAGTTGTACACCGTGTCCGTCAGGCTCTCCCGCCGCTGGAAACCGTGTGTGTACGTGCGGTCGATGTCGTCCAACATGAAGCCGGACTGCTGCGCCCCGAACAGGTAGCCGTCCCAGGCCCACTGCCCGAACAGAAACATCGAGGCCCAGTTCGCGTCACGCGGGTCCTTGCGTGGGCCCTGCTCGTTGGGCTCAACCATCGAGATGGGGATGTAGTTGAGCTGGTAGTCGGTCATCGTCTTGCGCAGCTGGTCGCTGACCACCTTGTACAGGTCGTCATACTCGGCCTTCGCCCACGCCGCCTCGCTGTCCTCGCCCAGCTGCTGAGCGAGCCACCGGTAGGTGGTCAGACCAGCCAGGGCGGACCAGTTGTCAATGGTCCAGTAGCCCTCGCTGTCGATCGCGACAGTCTTCTTGATGATGCCGGTGCCGCCGTTGATGCGGTCGGCCTCAACCGTGTGCGTGTTCTTCTTGATCTTGTCGAACTGGGAGCGGACGAACGCGGCGTCCCCGGTGCGCTGCAGGTACAAGGCGAACGGCCAGCTGAACTTCCACTTCGCATCGTCGTACTGCAGCTGCGCGGGAAGGGTGGACAGGTAGTCCTGCGCGTAGGTGTAGTCGCCGACGGTCAACAAGGTGGAAACGATGCCGATGGTGTCGTGGTCGAACATCTCGTCATACCCGTTCTCCCCGACGTGCAGCTCCTTCTTGCCGTTGATGTCGTCGCGGATGATGAGCGTGTAGATGTAGCCGGCCTTGTACGCGTCGACGAGCTTGGGGTCGGGCAAGTCCTTGATGTTGGCGATGGCGGCCAACCTGGTGTTCCAGTAGCTGCGCATGTGGTTGTAGTGCTGGTCGTACCCGCCGAGCAAAGCGAGCTGGGCATTGGACGGCCAGTCGTACGTGCCGCCGAACCGGTCGGCGCCCACGGCGTAGTCCCGCACCACGGTATGACCGGCGGCGATGCTGTCGGCGGTGGTCGCGCTGTTCAAGCCAACCAGCGCCTTGGAGACCCGCGGCAGCGGCAGGGCACCGGTCGTCGTGTTGGTCGTCGTCATGCGTGAGTACGCAACTTCGAAGCGTTTGCCTCCGACCACCACCTCGTCAGCGAAGCTCTGCACACTGTGGCGCAGGCCGCCCTTGCTGTACGTGCTCACGAACGCGGGCAGGTACCCCTCGGCGTTGCGCCAGTCGATGGTTCCGGGGATGTCCGGCACGCCGAACGTGATGGTCAGGTTGTCGTGGTCACGCAGCCGATAGCTGCCGTCGATGGACGCGATGGGCGCGTGGTGGTCACCTTCCCAGCCGAACGACGACACGAGGCCGGGGTTGGACTGGAAGGTGTACCGGGCGGCGGCCGCGGAGTGCTGAGCGGCGTTCCATGCGGTAGTCAGCCGTGCGAGCGCGAGGCGGACGTCGGTGTCGGTCGGCTGTCCGGCCAGGACGGTGCCCGCGGCGGTGACCTCGCGATCGAGCTGCGCGAGAGTGGCGGGGTCAGCGGCGGGGGTGTCCGTGCGGTCGATCTCCTCGAGGAGGGAGCGCAGCGCAGCCGCTGCCGACGGGGTAGGGGCCAGAGTTGCCCCCGCGAGGGTGACGTTGCCGTCCCCGTTGGCGCGGCTGGTGAGCTGCGCGGTGACGGTACTTGCCTCCCCAACAGGCAACGTGATGGTGAACAAGCGGGACAGCGCGCTGCCGCCGGCAGACAGTTCAGTGTTCGACACCGCGGTAGTGGTGGAGCCGCCGGTGGTCACCGTCACCGTTGCCGCGGCCTGCCAGACGCCCGCGACGAACTGGAGAGTTTGCGGTCGGTCGCTGGCTGCAACGGTCAAGTCCCAGCCGGCCGGTCGGCTCAGGTCGTCACTGTCGGCGAGGAAAACCCCACCGGTGGTCGTGCCCGGCTCGTTCGTCGTCGGGGTGCCGTTGCTCCAGGAGTATCGGACGGGGTTGTCGCCTTGCGGCGAGATGCCGCGGTTACCTCGGTTACGCGGGACGAGCGCGCCCGACCCGGCTGCGGAGCGGTTCAGGGTGGACCCGTTCAGGTGGATCCAGTCAGTTGTACCCAGGGCGGTGAGGTCCATCGTGGACGGCGTTGACCGTGTCGTCAGCGTCACGGTGGGTTGCGCACTGACCGTGTCAGCCAGGGCGACTGCCGCCAGGGAAACGTTGCCCTCTGGGTTGCGCGTCTCGGTGAGCGTGGTCGTGAGGACGGCTGGTTCACCCGGCGGAACGATGACCGTGTACCGCTGGACTTGCGGCGTACCGGATGCGCTGACCGGTTGCTGCCACACGGGACTGGTTCCCGAAGTGGTCGTGAGGCTAACGGTCGCGGCTGCCTGCCAGACTCCGCCGACCACGGTCAGGGTGCGGGTGGTGTCCGCAGCTGGCACGGCGACCCTGTACCCGGCGTCGAACGCGGTCGTGGGGCCAACCGTCGAGTGGTCGTAGCTGAAGACCCCGCCGGTGCTCGTGCCGTCGTTGGTGGCCGTGGGTCTGCCGTCGGACCACCGGTAGGAGAACGGGCTGTCGCCGAGGGTGCCGACTGCGGTCTGCGGGTGCAGGTTGGTCACATCGATGACTGGGGTGGTGTTTTGGCGGCGGTTGTTGCCGCTGCCGGCGACGTGCACCCAGTCAGTGGTTCCGGCCTTGGTGAGGTCGAGCGTCCCAGCAGCGCCGGCACCGTTCGGCAGCGTCTCGGCGTCCACCACGAAGGAGGAGGCCGTGGCTGGCGCTGCCTCCGCCAAGATGGCGGTGGTGGGGACGAGCAGCGCAGATACGGCGGACAGGACGAGCAGGCCACGCAGGCGTCGTTGCCGCATGTGGTTCTCCTTCGTAGGTGGCCGATGAGCGGCCGGGGTGGGGGGCGAGCACGGCTGTCTTGAGTTGGCGGCTGGTCGGATTGGGGTTGGTGGCTGGTCGGCGGGGTTAGCCCGGTCCGGCCGAGGACTCCCGGGTGACCAGCTGGGGAACGATGAGTCGCGCCACCTGCTCGTCCTGACGGCCTTCAATCTGGGCGACCAGCGAAGCGAAAATGAGGTCGGCGACCCGGTCGGTCTGCTGAGAGATGGACGTGAGCGCAGGTCGGGTCATCCTGGCCAACGGTGAGTCGTCGAATCCGGTCACGGCGACGCCACGAGCGAGGTCCTCATCCATCGTCTGCAGCACCTGAAGTGCCTCGAAGGCGTACGAGTCGTCGCGGCACGCCAACGCGGTCGGGCGGTGCTGGCGCAGGAAGTCCGGCAGCTGGGCGAACAGGTCGGTGCGCTCGGCCACGAACAGGTCCAGGCCGTCGTCACGGGCCACACCGGCCTCGGCTAGACCCGCCACGAGTCCGTCGTGCCGGTCATCCTCCATCCCGCCGTCGCGGGGAGGACCGACGTAGGCAACTCTCGTGTGCCCGCGGTCGTGCAGGTGATGAGCAACCTGCCGCATCCCCTTTCCCCCGTCGACGTCAACCCACGAGTGGGCCGCATCCAGGTCGTCCCACGGACGGCCGAAGGCCACCATCGGCAGGCCGTGCTCGGTCAGCCAGCGTGGACGCTGGTCTCCGACGTGGGTCTCCGGGATGACCACACCGTCAACCGCGCGCCGGGCCGCGAGCTCCCGGAACGAGTCGATCTGCACCTCGTCGCCGGCCTCGGCCACATCAAGCACGATTCGGTAGCCACGCGATGCGCCCGCCTGCGCCAGGGAACGCGCGAAGCCCGCAAGCATCGAAACACCATCGTTCCACTGCGGACCGAGGTGCAGCGACACCAGGCGCGTTGAGCGCCGAGCCAGGGACCGCGCGGTCTCGTCGGGCCGGTAGTCCAACGCCGTGATGACCTTGAGCACCCGGGTGCGTGTTTCTGGCCGCACCTTCTCCGGAGAGTTGAGGACGTTCGCGACCGTCTGGTGCGACACCCCTGCTTCGTGCGCCACCGACTGGAGCGTCGGGCGCTGAGCGGGCGCCTTCGACCGTGTGCGGGACATCCTTGGGACCACCTGTCCGAGCCCACCCACGCCGCCGTGGCGCAGCCTGAGGCTCGGCCGGGACGGTAATCGTTTGACCGCTCAAATACAAGAGTTGGGACACCAGTGACCTCCACGGTCTTTCGCCATGGAGTCAGGGTGCGCGGCCCGCCCAAGGGGCTTACCGCTGCTCCTCGTCACGCTGGGCTCGCACGAATGCCAGGCAGCGACCCGGAGAAGGCTGCTGCCTGGCATGGCGAAGGTCGGCGGCGCTGCCAAGTCCTGACACCAGTCCTCAGGCACCGCCCGTTGCGACGACGCCCAGCCGGCCTGCGCTTCGCACCAGCTCGTCCCGCCGCGGTCCGGCTGGCGCGGGCTGGAGGCGCTGGGCAGCCATAGGCAAACACTCCCGCATCACGCGCTGCGCGGTCCTCCCGCCCCCACCGCGTCAGGGAAACGATGTCCCCACCATCCGGTCAGCAGTGGTCGGTGACGCTCGTAGTCATCGACCAACACGCTGGTCCCGAGATTGCACATAACGGAGACGGCGAAGGCGATCACGGCCGGTAGGAACAGGTCACGAAGCCGCGATAGGCGCCCCGAGCGTTGGCTGGCTGTGATGCCCAGTCACGATGGTCGAGTTTGTGTGACGGAGAACCGCACCTTCGAGAGCTCCGAGAAGCTGCTCCGCTCCCGCGGCCTGCAGGTGTACGTCGTGGACGGCAGCGCGGGCGGACTCGTCCGCGTCGGGCCACATGTGCCCGTACGTGTTGAGCGTCGTCATGGCTGAGGCGTGCCCTCAGCGCGCGCTGGACGACCTTGACGTCTGCGGCACTGGCACGGTTGCTCGAGGTCTGCGGACGGCGCGCCACGACCAGAAGATGCTCTCCCGACTACTACGTCAGGTGGAGGACCCATCTGGTCGCCGGACGGCCTCGAATATGAGGTGGGTCACTCCTGTGCAGGCACCCCGGTCGGGTGTGGATGGCTCGCCCAGCGCGGCCTCCCCTGACGGCCGTGCCGTCCCAAGGAGAGATCATGTCCGATGCCACTCGGCGGACGTTCCTGGCTGCGGCCGGGACCGGAGCCGCTGCTGCCGCAGCCGTTGCCGTTGCTCCCGGTGCCCTCGGCGCCGCCTCCCGGGTAGCCGTCGAGAAGACGGATCCCCAGTCGGCAACGACGGGGGACCACCTCGTCGCCTACGTCGCCGACGCCCGGTCGGGCCGCGTCACCGTCATGTACGGCGAGGACGAGGTGACCGTGCACGACGCGGACCTCGTACGCCGCCTCGCCGGGATCGCGACGAGGTGACCCATGTCCTCGCACCGTGAGGCACCGGAGGTCTCGAAGGACCCCGTTGCCGACAACACCGACGTCTACGCCTTCGTCAGCCCGGACAAGCCAGACACCGTCACGCTCATCGCCAACTACATCCCGCTCCAGAACCCGCAGGGCGGCCCCAACTTCTACGAGTTCGGCGACGACGTGCTCTACGAGATCCACGTCAGCAACCGCGGCGACGACATGTCCGACGTGACCTACCAGTTCAGGTTCACCACCCGGATCCGCAACAAGGAGACCTTCCTCTACAACACGGGGCCGATCGGCTCCATCACCGACCCGAACTGGAACCGGCCGCAGTACTACTCGGTGACACGGGTCGCCCGCGGCGACCGCCCGCGGACCCTGGCCAGCAACCTCACCTGCCCGCCGGTCAACATCGGCCCGCGGTCCACCCCGAGCTACGGGAGGTTCACCTCTGCGGCCGTGCACGCCATCCAGGGTGGGCGCACCGTGTTCGCGGGGCAGCGCGGTGAGGGCTTCCACGTCGACGTCGGCAGCATCTTCGACCTCGGCACGCTGCGGCCGTTCGAGATGCTGCACCTC
>Ga0308174_10001565_pt1 | contig 10781 bp, 7 predicted proteins | sample PhyPR2_FD_203894 | JGI IMG/M metagenome (GOLD analysis project Ga0308174, IMG submission 203894) | Soil microbial communities from UC Gill Tract Community Farm, Albany, California, United States - DLSLS.P.R2 | ecosystem: Environmental > Terrestrial > Soil > Agricultural land | place: USA... | reverse complement strand
GGTGCGGACCCTGGTGATGGCCAGCACTTCTGCCCACTGCCTCAATGACCTGCTTTTCCAGCAGCGCTCCGGCACTCTTCCCATTGAGATCCCCGCCATCGTGTCCAACCACCAGGACCTCGCCGGGCTCGCGGAGTTCTACGGCATCCCGTTCCACTACATCCCGGTCACCAAGGACACCAAGGTGCAGGCCGAGGACAAGCTGCGCGGCATCATCGCCGAGCACGATATCGAGCTGACCGTCCTGGCCCGCTACATGCAGATCCTCTCCGACGAACTCTGCACCGAACTGACCGGCAAGGCCATCAACATCCACCACTCGTTCCTGCCTTCCTTCAAGGGCGCCAAGCCGTACCACCAGGCCCACGCCCGCGGCGTGAAGCTGATCGGCGCCACCGCGCACTACGTGACCGCTGCCCTGGATGAGGGGCCGATCATCGAGCAGGAAGTCATCCGGGTGGACCACGCCCGCACCCCCGAGCAGTTCGTCCAGATGGGCCGCGACGTGGAAGGCCGCACCCTTGTCCAGGCCGTGCAGTGGCACGCGGAGCACCGCGTGCTCCTGGACGGCAACCGGACGGTCGTCTTCAACTAAACCGGTTTTAACCCAAGTAGGCCACCAAGCGGCTCTCCGCCTGGTGGCCTAGGGTGAACCCATGGCTCCTCTATATCCTTTCGCCGGCAGCACGCCGGCTGTCCATGAATCAGCGTTCGTAGCCCCGTCGGCCTCCATCATCGGCAACGCCACCCTGGGTCCGGACTCAAGTGCCTTCTACGGCGTCTCCGTCCGCGCCGACACCGCAGCCATCGTGGTTGGTGCCGGCAGCAACCTGCAGGACAACGTGGTGCTGCACGCCGACCCCGGCTTCCCCTGCACAGTCGGCGAACGGGTCAGTGTGGGGCACGCCGCCGTCGTGCATGGCTGCACCGTGGAGGACGACTGCCTGATCGGTATGGGCGCCACGGTGCTCAACGGCGCGGTGATCGGCGCCGGCTCGCTGGTGGCCGCCGGCGCCGTCGTGCTCGAAGGAACGGTGGTTCCGCCCCGGTCACTGGTAGCGGGCGTGCCCGGCAAGGTGCGCCGGGAACTCACGGAGGAAGAGTTCGACGGCGTACGCGCCAACGCGAGCCGCTACGTGGAGCTCGCGGCGAAGCACCGCGAGCTTCACAACTAATCCAGGCTGATCGGGCCGAACTCGTCCAGCAGGTCGCCCGGACCGGGGTTGCCCGCGGCCGATGACCCACCAAGGTGCTTCACCACGCCCCACACTGCGTTCAAGCCGGTGGTGACGGCGCCTTCTGCCCAGCCGGCGGTGAAGGAGACGTCATCGCCCGCCAGGAAGATGCCGCGCTGGGATTCCGGCAGTGCGTCCTGCTTGAAGTGCGTGAACAGCCGCTGCTGGTAGCGGTAGTGCCCGGGCAGGTTGGCCTTGAAGGCGCCCATGAAGTTGGGGTCCGCCTCCCAGGACACGGTGATGGGCTGCCCCACGATGTGCCCGGCGATGTCCACCCCGGGGTAGATCTGCTCCAGCGAGTGCAGCATCAGTTCCACGCGTTCGTCCGCGTCCAGGGCCAGCCACTTCAGCGCGTCGTCGTTCCAGGTATAGGACAGCAGGATCACGGCGGGCTGGTCCGGGCCGTTGTCCAGCAGGTAGGTGGCCCGGTTCAGCCGGTCGGTCAGTGTCATGGACAGGACCTCGTTGCCGGTGGCAGGGTCGATGTCCTTCCAGAATGGCCGGTCCACCATGACGAACGTCTTGGAGGACTGCATGTAGTGCGAGCGCTCCATCGCGGTCCACAGCTCGGCCGGGAACAATGCCTCCTCCGTGTGGATCCGGGTGGACAGCAGCCATGACTGGCAGGTGGTCACCACAGCGGGGTAGCTGGCCTCACGGCCCCAGCGTTCACGGATCCGCAGGTTCCCGTCCGGGTCACGGCTGATCTTTCCCACCGCGCCGCGGGGCGAGCCGGAGTGCAGCGAGGCCAGGGAGGTGCCGGCTGGCCAGTGCACCACGTCCGACGGCGCGTGCTGCCACAGTGCCTCGGGCAGCCGCTGCGCTCCGCCACGGATGAAGCGGTGCTGGTCGTCCGCGTCCGTGTACACCACGCGGAGGATTTCCAGGATGGAGTTGGGGAAGTCCGTGTCCCAGCCGCCGGTGCCGAACCCCACCTGGCCAAAGGCTTCCCGGTGCGCGAAGCCTGCTCTCTTAAAGGATTCGCTGGCGGCGATGAAGCCGTAGAAGGTCTGCTCGTCCATCAGCGTGAGCAGCTCGTTCCAGAGTTCCTTGATGCGGGCCATGTCACGCGCGCGGATGGCCTGCTGCATCTCCACGAACCTGGCGCCGTCATTGACCGCAGCCTTCCAGGCATCGGCCACCTCGCGGAAGAACGGTGGAAGGTCACTCGGCTTTTCCGCGTAGTGCTTCTTGCCGGCCAGCTCGATCACGGTGCTCGAGGTGGCTTCGGCGAGGGGGTTGGGGAAGTCCTGCGTCTCCAGGCCCAGCAGGTCCACGTAGTGGTAGAACGCCTTGCCGGAGACGGGGAACCGCATGCCGCCGAGGTCCGCCACCACTCCAGGTGCTGCCGGGAAGGCGGCGGTGCGGAGCCGCCCGCCGATCTGGTCGGCTTCATAGACCACCGGCCGCAGCCCCAGCTTCATCAGTTCGTAGGCGGTCACCAGGCCGGAGAGGCCGGCCCCGATGACGGCAATCTCCGTGCCGTACAGCTCCGGCGGGACGGAGCCCAGGCCCTCCGGGTGAGCCAGGTAGTGGTCGTAGCTGAACGGAAAGTCCGGGTTCAGCATGGTGATGGGCGCTGCGTGCCCGCCGGTCCTCCGTCCAGCGGCGTCCGCGGGAGTCGCGGAGGTGCTGGAGGGATCGAAGGCCGGGAGTTCGGTGGCGGTGGTCATGAGTGTTCTGCTTTCACAGGTTCCTGGCTCGGGGCCTTGGCGGTCAATTCACGGTAGTCGAGCTCGCTCAGAGCCGCTACCTTCGAGTTCCGGCGTCCATAGCCGAAGTAGATGGCGACGCCCACGAGCATCCAGGCGCCAAAGACAACCCAGGTATCGGCCCCGAGGTTCGCCATGAGGTAGGCGCACATCAGCGTGCCCAGCACAGGTGTCAGGGGGTACAGCGGCACCCGGAAGCTTCGCTTCAGGTCAGGGCGGTTGCGGCGCAGGTAGATCACGGCGACATTGACCAGAGCGAACGCGAACAGGGTTCCGATGCTGGTGGCGTCGGCGAGGGCCCCGAGCGGGACCAGGCCTGCAGTGAGGGCGACGGCGGTGCCAACGATCAGGGTTCCGGCGGCAGGGGTGCCTGTCCGCGCGGAGACGCGCCCGAAGATCTTGGGCACCAGGCCGTCCCGGGACATCGAGAGCAGGATGCGGGTCTGGCCGTACAGGACCGTGAGCACGATGCTGGCGATGGCAAGGACCGCGCCAACGGAAAAGACCAGGGCGATCCACGGCTGGTGGGTGGTCTCCTCAAGGATCTGGACCAGGGCAGCCTCGGTACCGTCGAACCAGCCCCAAGGCCGCGCGCCGATGGCGGCGACGGCCACGAGGACGTAGATGCTGGTGACGATCACCATGGACAGCAGGATGGCGCGGGGAAGATCGCGCTTGGGGTTTTTGGCTTCTTCGCCGGCAGTGGATGCAGCGTCAAAGCCAATGTAGGAAAAGAACACCCGTGAGGCTGCGGCGGAGACACCTGCGGCGCCCATGGGCAGGAGCGGTTCGAAGTTCCCGGCGTTGAAGGCGGTAAAGGCAACGGCACAGAAGAACAGCAGGATGCCTATTTTGATGGTGACGATGGCCGTGTTGATCCAGGCGCTTTCACGGGCACCGCGGACCAGCAGGACCGTGGCCAGCACCACGATGGCCACGGCTGGAACGTTCACCAGGCCCCCGTCACCCGGCGGCTGCGACATGGCGCCGGGCAAGACCTGCCCAAACGCCGCCAGCGTCTCGTTGACGTATTGGCCTGCGCCCACGGCCACGGCGGCAACAGAGACCGCGTACTCAAGGACAAGGCACCAGCCGCAAATCCACGCCATGCCCTCGCCCATGGTGGCGTAGGAGTAGGAGTAGCTCGAGCCTGCCACCGGTACCAGGCCGGCCATTTCGGCGTATGACACCGCAGACAGCAGCGCGGCCAGGCCGGCGACGACGAACGAGATCCAGATGGCAGGGCCCGCCAGCGGAACTGATTCGCCAAGGATTACCAGGATGCCGGTCCCCAGGGTGGCGCCGACGCTGATCATGGTCAGCTGGAGGACGCCGAAGCTGCGCACCAGTCCGGTGCCGCTCTCACTGCTTCCGGCTTCGCTGACCATCTGGCCGATCGGCTTGCGGCGCAGCAGCTGCGCCCGAAGCCCCGGCCGGCCGCCGCTTGGCGCAATGGTTTTTTCGGTGGTCACAGGCACAGTCACCGTTGACGTCCCTTCAGAGTAGTTGTCGGTGTTTCCCCTCCCCAAGGTTGGCATGTGAGGCAACTCTCAGCCCGGTGCAAAATGACTTATAGTGATCCATCATGAGACTTAATGCACACGACCAGACATCGGCCCCGGCGGTGCTGCCGGGCCAGGTAACCATTCATCTGCAACGATTGCCGATAACGTGCCGGCCCTGAAAACACCCATGCCGGCTGGGCCCGCCACGTCCGGGCCGCTGAGCTTTGTCACCCTCCAGCAGTTCCTCGACCAACTGCCGCCGGTGCTGACGATGCTGCATGATGGCGGCAGCGGGGGCCAGCTGCTGCGGTGGGTTGAGCCCAGCGAGCTGGAGGACCCCACACCCTACCTTCCGGAGGGCGAATTCCTGCTCACGGCGGGTCTTCCCTTCCTCGGCGACGGCGGATCGGCCGTCAGCGTGGACGCGTACGTCCGGCGGCTGGTTGACGCCAAGGTCGCCGCGCTGGGCTTCGGGGTCCAGCCCTACTTCGACGCCGTCCCGGACGTTGTCACCGACGCGTGCCGGCGTCACAACCTCACCTTGTTCGAGGTACCGGAGTCGCTGCCCTTCGCGGCAATCGGCCTGCAGTTTTCGCAGCTCCTGGAGACCGACAATGCCAGGGTCTTCCGCCAGCTGGCAGAAACCAACCGGCAACTCATGCGCGCGGTCCTCTCCCCCAAACCGGAACACGAACTGCTGGCCGCACTGGTCCAGCGAGTGCCCGTGTGGGCAGTGATGGTGGGAGCGGACGGCCGGGTCCGGGCCCACGGCACCAGCGCCGGCGGCAGCACCGCCGTCGAGCTTTCCCTGCTGGAACCCATGCTGGAACGGCTCCTGTCCGGCCGCGGCCCCCGCGTGGAAATGGACGGCTTTGACCAGCCCGGGTCGGCCCTGGTGGTGGGCCACCCGCTCCGCAGTACCAGGGACGCCAACCTGGGCGCCCTGATCCTGGGCTCCGACGTTCCGTTGACCCCTGCGCAGAACAACATGGTCCAGTCCGCCGTCGGACTCCTTGAACTGCTTGTCCGGCAGCGCACCAGCGGGTCACTTGCTCCCAGCCAGCTGGCCACCGCAGTCCTGCTGCACCCCGAGAGCCTCACCACCGGGGGCACCAAGCATCTGAACGGGCTCAAAGACCTGCTGGCGCAAAGCCTTTCCTCCACCCGCTCCGCGCCGGTGCGCGTGGTGCAGGGAGTCAAAATGGACGCCCCGGAGTGGCCGGCCGGAGACAGCCCCGTGAGGGAACTGCTGCAGTGGCGCCGCATGTTTGACACCAAGTTGGTGGAGATCACGGACTACGGCTTCGCCGCGGTGACCCGGCTCAAGGTGGACGATGCGCTGCTTGGCGAAGTTGAGAGGCTCGGGTGGCGGCTGGTAATCGGCGAACCCACCGAACTGGCCAGCCTTCCCGCCGCATACCAGCACGCCACGTCCCTTCGCGGCCAGGTCCAGCGGGGTGGCCACAGCATCCGCGCGGACGAGGTGTCCTGGTCGGTCACCGGGCTCCTGGGCCGCGAGGCCGGCACGCTGCTGGCGGAGCGCCTCCTGCATCCGGTCCTGGAGCTCGAACCGGACCGGCGCGACGCGCTGCTGGCCGTCCTCCGCGGCTGGCTCAGCGAAAACGGCAGCTGGGATGGCTCTGCGAAGCTGCTGGGATTGCACCGGAACAGTGTGCGGCGGCAGATCGGGGTCCTCTCCGATCTGCTCGGGAGGGACCTTAACCAGGCACAGGTGCGGGCTGAGCTTTGGATTGCCTTGCAGTACACCGAAGGGCTGGCCGGCGGGACGGGTTGATGGCAAACCACGGGCCGCCACTTTAAGCTTCGCTGTCCCCCGAATCGCCCGCTTCCCGTGGCAAATTTTCCTCCCATTCCCGGTACAGCCCCGGCCGGCGCTCCCGCAGGTACGGCACCTTGTCCCTGGCGGCGCGCACGGCCTCCGGACCTGTTTCGGCGAAAAGCAGCGCAGGGGTGTCCCCGGCTTGGGCGAGGAGCCCGCCATCGGGTCCGGCCACGACGCTGCCGCCGCCGAATTCGTAAACGTCCTCCGCGCCACAGTGGTTTGCATACGCCACGTTCAGCTGGCTTTCGAGTGCCCGGGCACGGATGAGCACCTGGGGCACGGCATCGTAACCGGCCGACAGTGCCGTGGGCACCAGAAGCAGTTCGGCACCGCGGCCGGCGGCTGCCCGGGCGGCCTCCGGGAATTCGATGTCGTAGCAGATCAGCAGGGAGGTGCGGATGCCGTGGAAATCCACGACGGCGGGAGGTTGCGCGGCTGCGACGAACGCCTGGCGTTCCTCGCCGCCGAAGAGGTGGACCTTGGCGTACGTGAGGAGTTCGGCGCCGGTGGCATCGATCAAGGTGGCTGAGATGTACCAGTCGGGGCTGCCGCCGCTGTTGTACCCATCTGCTTCGGCGGGCAGGCTGTAGACCATACCGATCCTGTTCCGGCGGGCGATATCCGCCAGCCGTTCGCGGATGGCCGGAAGCTTTGCCGGGTCAAGTTCGGCGCGCACCCTCAGCGGGGCGTAGCCCACGGGGAACAGCTCCGGGGTGAGGAGAAGGTCGGCGCCGGCGTCCGCGGCCCGCTTTGCGGCATCGTCGATGGTCCAGAGGTTGGCCTCGACATCCAGGACTACGGCATTCGCCTGCAGGACGGACAGCAGCATCGTTACCACCTTCTGTTTGCCCGTCCATGGAAATGGATGGGCCGGACTGTTCTCACTTTCCAGCGTAGCCAGCCGGATCGGGAGGGCAACGGGTCGTTTGGACCCGGCCGCGCCTGCGCCGGGACGGAATGCCCGGAAGCAGCAAATGGCTTTTCGAACGTGATTGCGTGAACCACGGACCGTGTGTTGCGTTAACTTCTTGACTACAACAGTGGCGATAGGGCAATCTTCTTAGCATGTCCGCAACCCCGCGCTCAACGAGGAGCAAGCCCAAGAATCCCGGCTCACAGTCCGCCCTGCGGCAGCTGAACCAGCAGCGGATCATCGAGACCCTCATTGGCGGTCCGTCCACCCAGGCGGAACTGGCCCGGCAGACGGGGCTGTCCACCGCCACGGTCTCTAACATCGTCAAAATCATGCTCGATTCCGGGCTGGCGTCCACCGAGCCGATCACCAGTTCAGGCCGGCGGGCACTAAACGTACGGCTGAACAGCAACGGCGCCGTCGCGGTCGGCATCGACTTTGGCCGGCGCCACCTGCGCGTCGTCCTGGCCTCGCTGAGCTACCACGTGATCGCCGAGGAATCCATCATGCTCCCGCTGGGCCACCAGGCGGACGAAGGCATCAAGGCGGCCGTGGCACTGCTGGAAAAGTTGCTGCGGGAAAGCGGCGTCGAACGCAGCTCCATGGTGGGCGCCGGCGTCGGAATCCCCGGTCCAATCGACCGGCGGACGGGGACCGTGGCGCAGGGCGCGATCCTCCCCGAATGGGTAGGCATCAACATACTCCCCCATCTTGAGGAAACCTTGAGAATCCCCGTCTTTATTGACAACGACGCCAACCTGGGGGCTTGGTCCGAGGTCACGTGGGGGCAGCACACGGGGGTGGCCAACCTGATGTTTCTGAAGATCGGCTCCGGTATCGGCGCAGGCCTGATCCTCAATGGAGCGCCCTATTACGGCAACGTTGGGATCACGGGCGAAATAGGCCACGCCACCATCCATGAGCAGGGCCTGATCTGCCGTTGCGGCAACCGGGGATGCCTGGAAACCATCGCTTCCACCACCACCATGATCGAGCTTCTGAGCCGCGGCGAGGACCGGCCGCTGACCCCGGCCGATATCGTCAGGAAAGCCCTGAACCGCGATCCCGCCACCCTTCGTGTCGTGGACGACGCGGGCCTGGCAGTGGGCCGCGCGCTGGGCAACGTCGCCAACCTGATCAATCCTGAGGTCATCGTGGTGGGGGGCCCGCTGGCAGGGCTCGGCAACATCCTGCTGGACCCCATCCGGAGGGGCCTGATCAGGCACGCCGTGCCGGTTATCGGGGAAACAACAACGCTCACCATGTCCTCCCTCGGCGACCGCGCAGAGGCCCTCGGCGCAGCCGCCTTGGTGTTCCAGCACGCCGGAATACGGAAGCCGTAGTCCATTTCGTTATCCAGCAATTGCGTTAAAGACTTGACGGCAACAGCTGTGATCAAGTTTACTTTTTCATCAGACGGCCCAGTGCTTTGCTGGGCGGACAAAGAAGTCATGCATTGGAGGCGTAAGGGCTCATGACGTCCCAAACCACGCAAACCGATCCGGTCATCCTTGAGATGCGCTCCATCACCAAGGAGTTTCCAGGGGTCAAGGCCCTTTCGGAGGTCAGCCTCCGGGTCAAGGCCGGCGAGATCCACGCTATCTGCGGTGAGAACGGTGCCGGCAAGTCCACCCTCATGAAGGTTCTGTCCGGCGTGTACCCGTACGGAAGCTACGACGGCGACATTGTCTACCAGGGGCAGGTGCAGCAGTTCCGGGACATCCGGGCCAGCGAGCACGCGGGGATCGTGATCATCCACCAGGAACTCGCGCTGATCCCCGAACTTTCCATCATGGAGAACATCTTCCTGGGCAACGAACCCACCAAGCGCGGCGTCATCGACTGGGCTGAGGCCCGGCTGCGGTCACTGGACCTGCTGGCACGGGTCGGCCTGCGCGATGATCCGGACACTCCCATCAAGGAGATCGGCGTCGGCAAGCAGCAGTTGGTGGAGATCGCCAAGGCGTTGAACAAGTCCGTGAAGATCCTGATCCTGGACGAGCCCACAGCGGCTTTGAACGAGTCCGACTCCCAGCACCTGCTGGACCTGATGCTGGGCCTGAAGGCGAAGGGCATCACCTGCATCATCATTTCGCACAAGCTCAATGAAATTGAGCAGGTCGCTGACTCGATCACCATCATCCGCGACGGCAAATCCATCGAGACGCTGGACGTCAAGAAGGACGGCGTGGATGAGGACCGGATCATCAAGGGCATGGTGGGCCGGACCCTGGAATCCCGGTTCCCGGACCACACGCCCAAGGTCGGCGAGGTGTTCTTCGAGGTCAAGGACTGGACTGTGGGCCACCCCGCCATCCAGGACCGCCTGGTGTGCAAAGGCTCCAACTTCTTTGTCCGCCGCGGTGAAATCGTTGGCTTCGCCGGGCTCATGGGTGCCGGCCGCACTGAACTGGCCCGCTCGGTCTTCGGCCGGTCCTATGGCCGCTTCATCGACGGGCACATCTACAAGGACGGCAAGGAGGTGGTCCTCAAGAACGTCCGGCAGGCAATCGACGCCGGCCTCGGCTACGTCACCGAGGACCGGAAATCCCTGGGCCTGAACCTGCTCGATGACATTAAGACCACCACCGTGGCGGCAAACCTCCGCAAAATCAGCCACAACTTCGTGGTGGACGCCAACCAGGAGTTCACGGTTGCGGAACAGTACCGCAAGTCGCTGCGGACCAAGACGCCGTCCGTGGAGGAGGGCGTGGCCAAGCTCTCCGGCGGCAACCAGCAGAAGGTGGTCCTCGCCAAGTGGATGTTCACCGACCCCGACCTGCTGATCCTGGACGAGCCCACCCGCGGCATCGACGTTGGCGCCAAGTATGAGATCTACGGCATCATCCAGCAGCTCGCCAACCAGGGCAAAGGAGTGATCGTTATCTCCTCGGAGCTCCCCGAACTCCTGGGCCTGTCCGACCGCATCTACACCATCTTCGAGGGCGCCATCACCGGCGTCCTGAACAAAGACGAGGCCAGCCAGGAAAGCCTGATGAAACTGATGACCTCCGCCACCCGAAAAGCCGCCTGACCTTCTGGCCAACTCCAGAACCTTCCGGACACAAGGACTGACACCATGAACGCCCTCAAAAAGCTGTTTGGCGGCAACACCCGCCAATTCGGCATGATCTTCGCCCTGGTGGCGCTGATCATTTTCTTCCAAATCTTCACCGATGGCCGCACCCTCACTCCCGGCAACGTCATCAACCTCTTCAACGGCAACTCCTACATCCTGATCCTGGCGATCGGCATGGTGCTGGTGATCATCGCGGGCCACATCGACCTCTCTGTCGGTTCGGTGGCCGCGTTTGTCGGCGTCACCGTCGCCCTGGCCATGCGCGACTGGGGAATTCCCTGGTACGCGGGCGTGCTCCTGGGCCTGGTGCTCGGAGCGCTGATCGGAGCATGGCAGGGCCTTTGGACGGCGTATGTCGGTATCCCGGCCTTCATCGTCACGCTGGCCGGCATGCTCCTGTTCCGCGGCTTCAACCAGTTCGTGGGCAAGTCCAACACCATTCCCGTCCCGGAAAACTTCCAGTACCTGGGTTCCGGCTACCTGCCGGAAGTGGG
>Ga0308174_10001564_pt1 | contig 10784 bp, 8 predicted proteins | sample PhyPR2_FD_203894 | JGI IMG/M metagenome (GOLD analysis project Ga0308174, IMG submission 203894) | Soil microbial communities from UC Gill Tract Community Farm, Albany, California, United States - DLSLS.P.R2 | ecosystem: Environmental > Terrestrial > Soil > Agricultural land | place: USA... | reverse complement strand
GTGCCGGCAGGATATGCAGGATCAGCCCAAATACAAGCCATTAGCCGAGAGTAGATTCTTTGCCGACGGCCGGTCAGCGCGCCCGATTCCAGCAAATACGATCGCTCGTGATGAACTGAATAACGAGGACTCCTTCCACACGGGCGAGGCAAATGGAGCATTTCTCGACACCATTCCAGTACCGGTGGATCTCCAGCTGCTGGAGCGAGGTCATGAGCGCTTCAACATTTACTGTAGTCCGTGTCATGGAGAAGTCGGCGACGGTCTCGGCATGATAGCCCGGCGTGGCTTTCAGATACCGGCTGACCTGCACACGGACACACTGCGCGCCGTGCCGCCCGGATACATGTACCAGGTGATTAAGAACGGGTACGGCGCTATGCCCGATTACGGCGACCAAATACCGGTGAGAGACCGCTGGGCAATTGTCGCCTTTGTCCGCGCGCTCCAACTCAGCAGACACGCCACCATCGCTGATGTGCCGCCTGGAGACCGCACACAGCTTGACAGACCAAGCGCCACGCCGGGAGGTCGTCCATGACACCGACCTTCGAAATGTCGGATCAGCTCGGACGAGACGTCAAGAAATATACTCGTCTCGCGGTCGTCGCTGGGGTGATCCTTTCTGTGGTCTCCATTTTGGGTGCCTCCGCAAGCCCAAATGATTTCTACCGCTCCTATCTGATGGGTTATCTGTTCTGGATTGGCGTCAGTCTTGGATCTATGGCCACCGTAATGATGCAGTACCTGACCGGGGGGGCTTGGGGCACGGTCAGCCGGAGAACGCTTGAGTCTGCGTCCCGCACGCTGCCGCTGCTCGCTGTCTTGTTTATCCCGATCGCCATCGGAATCCCGCATCTCTACGATTGGTCGCATGCCGACCTGGTTAGCCGTGAATATGCGTTACGGCATCGCAGCTCCTACATGAACCCCACCATGTTTATCGTTCGAGCGCTTATTTACTTCGCCATCTGGCTCGTTTTCAGCTACTTTCTCAATAAATGGTCGCTCCAGCAGGACGAGCACGACGAGATGGACGCCCGCGTGGCCTTACAAAAGAAGCTTGCGGCGATCAGTGCTCCCGGCCTGATCTTGTATGTCTTTACTGTCACGTTTTCTGCGGTCGATTGGGCCGAGTCTCTCGAAACCGATTGGTACTCCACGATGTGGGGTTTTCTGTTCGTTGCCGGTCAAGGACTCGCCGCCTTCTCCTTCGTTATCATCACGCTCGCGTTATTGTCGAAGCGCGAGCCACTAGCCAGCGCCCTTAAGGAATCACATTTCCACGACCTTGGCAAGCTTTTGCTTACTTTTGTCATGTTGTGGGCATACTTCGCGTTCTCTCAGTTGCTAATCGTTTGGTCCGGCAATCTGACAGACGAAATTCCGTGGTACCTGAGGCGGCTTGCCACGTCGTGGGGGTGGCTCGGCGTGATGCTTATCTTGTTCCAGTTTGTTGTTCCGTTCCTACTCTTACTATCAAGACCTCTGAAGCGGAATGCGTTCCTGCTTTCAGGAGTGGTCGTCATTCTCCTGCTGGTGCGCTTTGTGGATCTGATGTGGATCGTGATGCCTGGCTATTACCAGCATGGGTTCCGTCTCCATTGGCTGAATTTTTCGGTTCCGCTTGCAATGGGCGGACTCTGGATTGCCTTCTTTTTGTGGCAGCTTCAAAAACGACCGTTAATGCCCATCCGGGCACCGATGCTAGAGGAGGCGCTCACTCATGGCAAGTAATAAGACCAGCGTGCCGGAAACAATCGGTGGCTTGGCGGGGAGCATCTCCGGGGCAATCCAGGGCGCTTATGCAATCGTTACCCACCAGGTGCCTCCGCCAGAAGAACGAAAGGGCGTAGAAGAGCAACACGAGGATGTCCACTTCGAACACAGCGATGCCAGTATAAAAGGCGTTCTCATTACGGGCGCAGCGCTGGTTGTTGGCCTTTGGATCGCCACGGGCGTGTTGTATTTCTATTTCGCTTTTTTGAATCATTATCGGACCGCGGTGAGCCCTCCTCCGCTGCCATCGGCTCTCCACGGTCACCCGCTTCCTCCAGAGCCCCGTCTTCAGCAATCTCCATCCCTGGATATGCAGGGCCTCTTGGCCCGAGAAAATTGGTTATTGAATCATTACGCCTGGATCGACAAGGCAAAGGGCACGGTCGCAATTCCTATTGATCGCGCCATACAGATTGTTGCCCAACGGGGCATCCCGCCGCAGAAGGCACCTCCAGACCTGGTGTTATCCAAGCCGCAGGCTGGAACGCGGTCGACCGGTTTTGAGGGAAAAGTAGAGCCAGAACCCCGATGAAGGTTACTCTCCAGATCGCTTCCTTATTACTCTTTGCGGCGATTGCCCCTTCGGCTTTCGCTGAGACGGACTCCCCGATTTTACCGAAGCCCCTGCACGGGGTGGGCATCGAGCAAAAGCTAAATGCCCAAGTTCCGCTGGATACTCTGTTCCGTGATGAACGCGGTGCGCTCGTACCGCTTCGGTCGTTCTTTGGAAAGCGGCCCGTACTGCTGGCGCCTGTGTATTACCGGTGCCCGATGTTATGCAGTCGAATTCTCAGCGGCATGGTGGCAGGGCTGCGCCCGCTATCTCTGCGGCCCGGTAAAGACTTTGACGTGGTAGCAATCAGCTTTAATCCCGTGGAAACGCCAGAAGATGCGGCAAACAAGCGCAACTTGTACTCCAGCCAATACTCGAAGCGGGCTGGTACGAATGGCTGGCATTTTCTGGTCGGCTCTCAGGCCTCCATCAAGGCCGTCACTGATGCCATCGGCTTTCACTATCATTGGGACCCGGAAACCAAAATGTTCGTTCATGGCAGCGGCGTGATGATCCTGACTCCGGAAGGCCGTGTGGCCCGATACTTCTACGGCGTTGAGTACGAACCGAAGGATCTAAAACTGGGGCTGATTGAGGCTTCTCATAACCGAATTGGTTCTCCTGTAGACCAGATTCTGCTGTTTTGCTACCACTATGACCCGAAAACAGGGAAGTACGGCGCCGTCGTTTTGAATACCTTGAAGCTGGCTGCCATTCTTGTGCTGGCATTGCTGACGATCGGCCTTTTCTTTCTGTGGCGCCGCGACCTGCGCACCTATAAATTGGCAAAGACCTCCGGTAAAGAGGAGGCAACCGAGGCAAAGGAGACTGGGCCCGTATGCTGACTAGGCTCCGACTTCTCCCCGATTCCGCATCTTCCGTTTCTGGCGAAGTTAACTTCTTTTTCTTCCTAATGGTTTTGGTTTGTGGGACGGTGGCCCTGGCCATCGCGGTATTCATCATCTACTGCGGGTTTCGCTATCGCCGCCGTCATCCCAATGCAATGGGTGCCCAAGTCCGCTATAACGTTCCGGTGGAAGTAGCGTGGACAGTCATCCCGCTCCTGTTGTTTATGGGCATGTTTGCCTGGGGCGCCAAGCTTTATTTCGACATCGAACGGCCCCCAAACAACGCGATTGAACTGTTCGCGGTCGGAAAGCAATGGATGTGGAAAATTCAGCATCCGGAGGGACAGCGCGAGATTAACGAGCTCCACATTCCCGTGGGCAGGCCTGTCAGACTGACGATGACCTCCGAAGACGCCATTCACAGCTTCTTCGTGCCCGCATTCCGGACCAAACAAGACGTTCTGCCAGGCCGTTACACTACGACGTGGTTCGAAGCGACCAAGCCCGGCAAGTACCATTTGTTCTGTGCTGAATATTGCGGAGCGAAGCACTCCGGAATGATCGGTTACGTTTACGCGATGACTCCCCGAGACTACCAGACATGGCTTACCGAGGGAGCGCCCGAAGGGTCACTTGCTTCGACGGGAGAAAAGTATTTTCACCAGTTCGGTTGCGCCAACTGCCATCACTTCAACGAGCAGGGACGCTGTCCCAATCTGCGAGGACTGTACAACCGGCCCGTCCAGATATCAACCGGGCAGACCGTCATCGCGGACGAGTCCTATATTCGAGAGTCGATCATGGCGCCCGACGCCAAAGTCGTCTATGGATTCGATGCGATTATGCCGAATTTCACCGGTGTGATCTCGGAAGAAAAAATCGTGGCGCTGATCGCTTACATCAAGGCGCTTGGTCCGCAACCTGGCACCCAGCAACCTTCCAGTTCCGGAACATCACCCAAGGAATACGGAGCGCAACCGGGCATTGCCGGGCCTGGAGCAACTTCGAACTCCGGCTCATACGTGGAGAAACGCTAGCATGTTGGAAACAGTACAAACACCGTCGAAACCGTTTGAAGCCGTTCATACGCCGGTCCGCAAAAACTATTTCAATGAGAAGCAGGGCATTTTGTCCTGGCTTCTTACCACCGACCATAAACGAATCGGGATCCTCTACACTGCTTCCGTTACGGCGTTCTTCTTTATCGGCGGCTTTTTTGCGCTTCTTATGCGATTGGAACTGCTTTCTCCGCGCACGTATTTAGTCAGTCCGGAGACGTACAACAAGCTGTTCACCATGCACGGAATCATCATGGTCTGGTTTTTTCTGATTCCATCCATTCCGAACACGCTTGGCAACTTTTTTCTTCCGATGGTGCTGGGTGCGAAGGATTTAGCTTTTCCCAAGCTGAATCTACTCAGTTGGTACGTGTTTATGCTGGGTGGCATTATTGCCGTGTACACGCTGATCCGCGGGGGCGTCGACACGGGTTGGACGTTTTACACGCCCTTTAGCACGACATATTCCACGACGTACGTTGTGGCCGCCGCAGTCGGAATTATGATCTCCGGCTTTTCGTCCATCATCACGGGTATCAATTTTATAGCAACCATACACCGTATGCGCGCCCCAGGCATGACTTGGTTTCGCATGCCGATTTTCGTGTGGTCGCATTATGCGACTAGCATCATTTTTGTACTCGCCACTCCCGTTCTCGCTATCACTCTCATGATGGTTGCGGTGGAACGCATATTTCAAGTCGGGATTTTCGATCCCGCACTCGGCGGCGATCCTGTTCTCTTCCAGCACATGTTCTGGTTCTACTCGCATCCCGCGGTATACATCATGGTTCTTCCCGCTATGGCCGTTGTGAGCGAAATCATTCCCGTCTTTTCCCGGAAACCGCTCTTCGGCTACAAGGCGGTGGCCTTCTCCAGCATGGCCATCGCCTCGATCGGATTCCTGGTCTGGGGTCACCACATGTTTGTTGCAGGCCAGTCCGTTTATTCCTCCATGGCCTTTTCTCTGATGACCTATTTTGTCGCTGTCCCTTCCGCGATAAAGGTCTTCAACTGGGCGGCCACGATGTACAGAGGGTCGATTTCATGGGATACACCCATGTTGTACGCTGTGGGGTTCGTCGGACTATTTTCGATCGGGGGCATGACAGGACTGTTCCTCTCCGCGCTGGGCCTCGACGTCCATGTGACGGACACCTACTTCGTCATCGCTCATTTCCACTACATCATGGTTGGCGGCACCGTTATGGCATATCTTGGCGGCGTACATTACTGGTGGCCGAAGATCAGTGGCAAAATGTACCCGGAATTCATCGCCAAGATATCAGCTATTACGGTTTTTCTCGGATTCAATCTGACCTTTTTCCCTCAATTTGTGCTTGGCTATTTGGGCATGCCGCGGCGTTACGCTGCCTATCCGGAGGAGTTCCAAATGCTCAATGTCCTCTCTACAGCGGGGGCTTCCATTCTGGGTGTGGGCTACGTCCTGCCCCTGTTTTACCTTCTGTGGTCCTGGAAATACGGCAAAGTGGCCCCCGAGAATCCTTGGCGCGCTCCCGGCCTGGAATGGAAAACGCCGTCGCCGCCGCCCACGCATAATTTCGAAGTGACGCCCACCGTCAGCGGCTTACCTTACGACTTTGAAGCGCAGAAGGAGGAACTGAACCTTGTCTGAAGCTGCGACTCTTGCACTTCGCGAACAGTTCGCTACTCCCCGTCAGCAGAGGGAAACGGCCAGCATCGGGATGTGGGTCTTTGTCGTTTCTGAAATGATGATCTTCAGCGCACTCTTTGTCGGCTTCGCGGTGTATCGCTTGAGCAGCCCTCACCCCTTCGATATCGGTAGCGGTGAAATGGAGCTCACGTTGGGATCCATCAACACGGTACTGCTTATTTGCAGCAGTTTTACCATGGCGCTTGCTGTATACAACGCGGAATCAGGCAACCAGCGTTGGCTGGTTCTCTTTCTGCTTATAACGATGTTCCTTGGTTCCCTGTTCCTCGGTATAAAACTGACCGAATATTACGACCATTTTCGGGACCACAAAGTACCCGCTCTCTGGTTTCACTATGCAGGATCGAGCGCGGGCAAAGTTCAGATGTTCTTCATCTTCTACTTCATCATGACCGGCCTCCATGTGATTCATCTCGTCGTTGGTCTAGGATTGCTGCTGGTCATGGTGGTTCGTTCGCTTGTCGGCGCCTTTTCGCCCGAGTATCATACCCCCATCTTAATGACGGGAGTCTACTGGAGCTTCGTCGACGTTATCTGGATATTTTTGTACGCGATCTTTTACGTTCCGGGCTTTCACATCAAATGAATACTCATCTTGTATCGCTGAGAAGCTACGTTTTGACCTGGTTAGCCCTGCTTGGATTGACAGTGCTGACGATCCTGATTGGCTTCGCGAACTTAGGCCAGTTCAGCGTCCTGATCGCTGTCTCCATTGCCGCAGTGCAAGCATCATTGCTCGCCGCTGTCTACATGCACGCCCTTTTCGGCCCAACATTGGTCAGGGTCATTGTCGCGGGAGGAATCGTCTGGTTCCTGTTTTTTCTTACGCAAACATTAGGGGACTATATGACACGTGGCTGGGTGCCGTTCCCTGGGAAGTAGCCCGGGCTTGCTCCCAAGTTTGACCCGGAGCTAATTAGCGGCATAGATGTAGTCACGAGTCCAGGGCCGGCTGGCTCCACGTTTCGCCAGCAGCACCTGGTGAATCTCGGTTTCACCTGCTTCGAAGCTGGCCGCGCATGCAGCCAAGTACAGCAACCATGTCCGATAGGTCTCCGTATCCACGCACTCGAGACACTGTGATCGATTCTTCTGCAGGCCATTCATCCACGCCCGGCAGGTCAAGGCATAGTGGGGTCGCAGATTTTCGACGTCCACTACTTCGAAGCCGGCGGCTTCAGCCGCTCGAATTACATCAATAAGCCGAACCAATTCACCGCCCGGAAAAACCTCCTTCGTTAGAAATACAGTTTCGGATCCTGTCTTGACTACTGAAGGACGGACAATTCCGTGGTTGAGAAAGAATCCGCCATCCACAAGCAGAGTGGAGACTTTATTGAAGTAGTTTTGAAGCGCCTTCAGGCCGACGTGTTCGAACATGCCCACTGAAGCGATTTTGTCGAACTTCCCACTTAGCTGGCGATAGTCATGTTGGAGAATGGTTACCCTTTCCGTTAGGCCTCGCCGTTCGCACGCCTCTTTTGCCCAGGTTCGTTGCCCGGGGCTGAGAGTGCAGCCCGTACTGAAGGTGCCATAATGGTCGGCGCCATGTAACAGAAGCGCACCCCACCCGCAGCCAATATCCAGAAGGCGCTCGCCTTTTTTGAGCTGTAACTTGCGGCAAATATGGTCCAGCTTTGCAACCTGAGCCTGTTCTAAAGTATCGTTCGGACCACTGAAATACGCGCACGAATACACCATCAGCGGGTCGAGAAAGTTCTTGTAGAAGTTGTTCGACCGGTCATAGTGAAACTGGATGTCAACTGATGAAGAGCCGGCATGAAAACGTCGCCGCAGCTGATGCCAGAGATAGAAAGCAACTGTGGTTGGCGCTGTCTTTGAATCCCGTGCAAAACGAATCCGGTACACCTTAATGGCCTCCACCAGATCGCCTGCGACGTTGAAATCCGATCTCACGAAGGCCTGAGCAACATGATAAGCGTCACTGGCCATCAATCTCCGCCAGTGGTCCTCATCTTTGACGATAAAAGTGCAGCGAGGAGACTCTCCGCCTAGAGACGAGGACTGGCCTTTCTCGTACTCGAGAGCGAAGGCAGGGAGGTCCCTGCTATTCTGGCCAACACCGCAAGCGTAAGAGCTCATGGAGATTGATTAGTTGACTACTCTATTACTGTTTTAGTGGAAGCCGGAGTAAACTTCAAGAACCAATTGCAATGGACAGCGACTGATTCGCCGACCGGAAAAATGAGCCCGTAAGGCAAGCCGGCTACGCCGGTCCCAAGTCACGCAGCACGGTGGTGCAAGACTCGAATTCCGGATGTTGCCAAAACGACAAGGGAAGTTTGGTGAGGAAAGAAACGCACCTGTGCAGTGCAATTCATTGGGGCGGCTGGTGGGATTCGAACCCACGACATCCAGAACCACAATCTGGCGCTACTACCGGCTGAGCTACAGCCGCCATATAATCGTCAGTTTACCATTCCGGCGAATGACGGTCCGCTGCTGCTTACATCAGGCTGATTGGGTCCACATCGATAACCAGCGCCGTCGCACTCCAGCCTTCCTGCCCGGCGTAGCGGCGAAGTTTATTTAATAACTCCCTCAGAACCGTTCGTTTCGCGGCTTTCAGCAGAATCTGGTAGCGGAATTCATTCTTCAATCGGGGTACTGGAGCCTCTGCCGGGCCCATCACGCGTACGCCTTCCGCCACCGGCTCCAGCAGGTATCCGAGTTCCGTTGCTTTGCGCAAAGCCTCTTCCTGCTTTTCTGCCCGGACCACCACGTTCGCAAAAGCAGCGAAAGGCGGATAGCGTAACCACTTCCGAAATTCAATCTCCTTCCGATAGAATCCTTCGTAGTCTTGCTCCGAGGCAAAGCGAATGGCATAGTGGTCTGGATTCAATGTCTGGACAATCACGCGGCCCGGCACGTCACCGCGTCCCGCTCGTCCGGCTGCCTGTGTTAAAAGCTGAAAACTTCGCTCAGCGGCCCGGAAGTCCGGCATGCTTAACCCGATGTCGGCCAGTACCACGCCCACCAGCGTGACATTGGGGATGTCGTGCCCTTTAGCTATCATCTGCGTTCCGACCAGAATGTCGATCTCGCCGTTGCGAAAGGCGTGCAGGATCCGTTCAAAGCTCCCTTTCCCGCTCGCGCTATCGCGGTCCAGCCGAGCAATTCGCGCTACCGGCAGTACTTGGTGCAACTCATCTTCCACCCGTTCCGATCCGGTTCCCAGAAACTGTATAAAGTCGCTGCCGCATTTGGGGCATTCTTCAGGAATCTTCTCTGCATAACCGCAGTAGTGGCATAACATGCGGCGGTCACGCCGATGGTGGGTCAGCACAACGGAGCAGTTGGTGCATTGCAGGCGTTCACCACAGGAACGGCATACCACGAAGCTCGAAAACCCGCGCCGGTTTAGCAATAGCATCGTCTGCTCACCCTGGGCGAGCCGCTGTTCCATTTCTTCGACAAGCTTGCGCGAAAACGTGGACTGCTTTTTCGTTTCCAGGAACTCCACTCGCATATCCACGATTTCGACTTGCGGTAGAGGGCGTTTTGCGATGCGCTCCGGCATGCGCAGCATCGTGTACTTTCCCTGGTCGGCGTTGTAACGGCTTTCGACGCTCGGCGTCGCGGACCCCAGAATCGCCACGGCGTTTGCCTCTTTTGCCCGCATCAGCGCCACATCACGCCCGTGATAACGGGGCGTGTCCTGCTGTTTATAGCTCCCGTCGTGCTCTTCGTCCACGATCACCAAGCCCAACGCCTGGACCGGTGCGAATACTCCGGATCGGGTTCCTACCACAACTCTGGCTTGTCCCCGCCGTATCCGCCGCCATTGATCAGCGCGCTCCGCGTCCCCGAACGCTGAGTGCAATATTGCTACCTGCTTACCAAAACGGTGAAAGAACTGCCCAGCCATGGCAGGCGTCAAGGCAATCTCCGGCACTAGCAGCAGCGCGTTTTTGCCGAGGTCCAAAGCGGTTTCAATGCTTCGGAGATAAACTTCGGTCTTTCCTGAGCCGGTCACTCCCTGCAGCAGAAAGGCCTTGAATTGCCCTGATTTCAAGGCTTCATCGACTGAGGCGCACGCCGTCTGCTGATCGGTGTTCAGCTGCGGAACCGGCCGTTCGAACCCAGAAGCGACGGATACTTGTTCGATCTCCAGTTTAATTAACTCGCGCCTGGCCAATGCACGCGCGGCCTCGCTTGCGCGCTTGATGGTCTCCCCCAGGACCGCCAAATTATGCTGCCCCGGATGCAGTTCCAAAAACGCAAGCAGTTCCCGTTCCGGTTTTTTTAATTTGATGTCGAGCTCTGGTCGTCGCAGAAATTCAGCTTGCAACTTTTCTGCCGGTAGTCGCAGCGGATCCTTACCCTCATGTTTTTCCTCGGCGATTACCCAACCGCGTTTCACCAGTCCTCGCAAGGCCGGTTTCGCTCCTGCAACTTTGGCGGCCAGATACTCTGCTGATCTTTGCCGGTCCTGCAACAGCGAGAGCACCTGAAGTGCTGCATCGGTTTCAGGCTTAACGATCAACTGTCTCGCTACATCGCGCCCCGCCTCGGTCAGGTCGTAGAGTGTGGTGCGCCGCGTTTCGCCGCTTAGCGGAAGCATTCCCCGCAGCACCTCTCCTAGAGGCGCGCAGTAGTACTCTGCGATCCACCGCGCCAGGCGGAGCAGTTCCTCATCCAGGGCGGGTTCGGCGTCCAGCAGCTTCAGGACGGATCGTGCGCTTTGTGCCGGAGTCTCGCTATGCAACCGTAAAACCACGCCCGTCAACTTGCGGCTGCCAAAGGGAACCAGCACGCGGCATCCGACTTGAACACGGTGCCGCAAAGTGACCGGCAGCTCATAAGTGAATGAGCGGTCTACCGGCACC
>Ga0308174_10001563_pt1 | contig 10789 bp, 8 predicted proteins | sample PhyPR2_FD_203894 | JGI IMG/M metagenome (GOLD analysis project Ga0308174, IMG submission 203894) | Soil microbial communities from UC Gill Tract Community Farm, Albany, California, United States - DLSLS.P.R2 | ecosystem: Environmental > Terrestrial > Soil > Agricultural land | place: USA... | reverse complement strand
GAGCGCTACAAGCCGCTGATCGGCAGGCAGATCAGACATCCGATCACCGGTCGCCTGATCCCAATCATTGCCGACGAACATGCCGATCCCGAGCTTGGCTCCGGCGCGGTGAAGATCACTCCGGGCCACGACTTCAACGACTATGACGTTGGCAAGCGCGCCGGCTTCAGGCCCGCCGACATGCTCAACATGTTCGATGCCGAGGCTTACGTCGTCCAGACGCAGGATGGCCTCATCCCCCAGGAGCTGCTCGGCCTTACCCGCGAGGAAGCGCGCAAGGCCGTCGTCGCGAGGCTCGAAGACGAGGGCGCGCTGGTCTGCGTCGAAGACCGCGTAATACCGACGCCCTACGGCGATCGCTCCGGCGTCGTGATCGAGCCGTGGCTCACCGATCAATGGTATGTCGACGCCGCCAAGCTCGCGCTGCCCGCGCTTCAGGCGGTGAAGAACGGCGACGTCAGGATCGTCCCGGAAACTTGGGCCAAGACCTGGTTCAACTGGCTCGAGAACATCCAGCCTTGGTGCGTCTCGCGCCAGCTGTGGTGGGGCCATCGCATTCCCGCCTGGTATGCCGAGGACGGTCACGTCTTCGTCGCCGAGACCGAGGAGGAGGCCCGCAAGGAGGCCGGCGACCAGCCGCTCCGCCAGGACGAGGACGTCCTCGACACCTGGTTCAGCTCGGCGTTGTGGCCCTTCGCGACCCTCGGCTGGCCCGAGGAAACCGAGGACCTCCGCCGCCACTACCCAAACGACGTGCTCATATCCGGTTTCGACATCCTCTTCTTCTGGGATGCGCGTATGGCGATGCAGGGCATCGAGTTCATGGGCGAAGCGCCGTGGAAGACGCTCTACCTGCACGGTCTCGTCCGCGACGCGCAGGGCGCGAAGATGTCCAAGTCGAAGGGCAACACCGTCGACCCGCTCGGGCTCATCGACAAGTACGGCGCAGATGCGCTGCGCTTCACGCTCGCCGCGATGGAAAGCCAAGGGCGCGACATCAAGCTCGATGAGAAGCGCGTCGAGGGCTACCGCAACTTCGCCACGAAGATCTGGAACGCCGCGCGTTTCCTGCAGATGAACGGCGTCGGCGCGAGCGGAAGCGTGGCCGCCCCCGAGGCGCAGCTTGCGGTCAACCGCTGGATCATTGGCGAAGTGGTCGAGACCCTCGCCAAGCTCGACCGCGCCTTCCACGAGCTCCGCTATGACGAGATGGCCGACGGCATCTATCACTTCGTTTGGGGCACCTTTTGCGACTGGTACGTGGAGCTGATCAAAGGTGCTTTCGACGAGGAGACCAAGGCTGTCGCCGCCTGGGCGTTCGACCAGATCCTCGTCATGCTCCACCCGCTGATGCCCTTCATCACCGAAGAACTGTGGAACGCGAACGAGCGGCCCTACGACCTAATCGTCGCCAGATGGCCGGAGCCGCAGGCACAGGTCGATCCCTATGCGAAGGCGGAACTCGATTGGGTCGTGCGCCTAGTCGGCGAAATCCGCTCGGCGCGTACCGAACTGAACGTACCCCCATCGGCCAAGCTGCACCTATTCGCGGCCGGCGCTTCGGAAGAGACTGCCGCACGCCTCGATCGCAACTTCGCCATGCTGTCGCGGCTCGCCCGCCTGGAATCGATTCAGCTGTCGACCTTCACGGGCACTGGTGCAACGCAAGTCGTCGTCGATGAAGCCACGTTTGCGCTGCCGCTGGAAGGCGTGATCGACCTTTCGGCCGAGCGCGATCGCCTCGCCAAAGGCGCCTCTGCCGCCGAGAAGGAGCGGGACGGTCTGGCCCAGCGTCTTGCCAACCCAAACTTCACCGAACGCGCCAAGCCTGAGGCCGTGGAAAAGGCTCGCTCTGACCACGATGCAAAGGCTGCGGAGGCCGAACGGCTGCGTGCTGCGTTGCAGAGACTGGGCTGAACGGAGCATCGAGTGGCAGACGCTGAACCGAGACAAGGACCGCCGCAGCGCGGAAACCTGACGGAAGGCGCGATCGGTCCGACGCTTCTAAAGTTCGCATTGCCGACGCTTGTTTCCTCAATCCTTCAGTCGCTCAACGGCACCGTCAACGCCATCTGGGTCGGCCGCTTCCTCGGCGAAGGGGCGCTCGCCGCCACGTCCAACGCCAACATGGTCATGTTCCTGCTGACGTCCTTCGTCTTCGGCTTCGGTATGGCGTCGACCATTCTCATCGGACAGGCATGGGGGCGCAAGGATATCGCCCATGCGAGACAGATCTTCGGCACAGCCGGCGGCTCATTCTTCCTCGTCACAATCGCGATCGCGATTGCCGGCTATTTCCTTTCACCCGGCATACTGAAGCTGCTCGGAACTCCCGCCGACGCGGCGCCACTCGCGCTGGCTTATCTGCGCGTGATTTTCCTTGCGATGCCGGCGCTGTTGCTTCTCACACTTCTGATGATGGCCCTTCGCGGCTCCGGCGATGCGATGACTCCTTTGTGGTTCATGCTCATCGCCGTGATTCTCGACGGCGGCCTGAATCCGGTCTTCATTCTCGGCCTCGGACCCGCGCCGAAGCTCGGCATTGCCGGCTCGGCGACAGCGACGTTGATCGCCAACTACACGGCGCTGATCTCGCTCGTGATCTACATGTATGTCCGCGACCTGCCTCTTCGCCTTCGCGGGAAGGAGCTGCTGTGCCTGATCCCGCGCTGGGGAATTCTCGAGACGATCGTGGTGAAGGGTTTCCCGATGGGCCTCCAGATGATCGTCATCTCGCTCTCCGCGCTCGCGCTCATCGGCCTCGTGAACCGGGAGGGTGTCGATACGACCGCCGCGTTCGGCGTCGCGCTGCAGCTCTGGACCTACGTCCAGATGCCGGCGATGGCGCTCGGCGCCGCCGTCAGCGCGATGGCCGCCCAGAACATCGGGGCTGGCAAGTGGGCGCGGGTCAGCGCGATCACGCGATCGGGGGTCGCCTATACGGTGCTCATTACCGGCCTGCTGATCGTCATATTGACGCTTGCCGATCGCAGCGTGCTTGCACTGTTCATGGGCGGCGACAGTCCCGCTTTGCCCATCGCGAAGCACATTCACGTACTCGCGACGTGGAACTTCGTCCTGTTCGGCGTGACGATGGTATTGTTCGGCACCGTTCGCGCGAACGGCGCCGTGTGGGCGCCGCTGATCATCCTGGCGATCGGCCTTGTGCCGATCCGCTTCGGCTGGATCCTAGGCACGCAACATTGGCTCGGAGCCGATGCAATCTGGAGCAGCTTTCCGGTCAGCTCGTTCGCCAACCTCGCGCTCGCGGCCACTTATTATTTCAAGGGCGGGTGGCGGAAGGCGCGAATGATGGCCGCGCCAACCGAAGACCAGTGCATCGAGGAAGCCGAAGCAACCCGCGAGCCGGGCGGCGCCCTGAATCCTGCGGGGTGACGAACGGGGCAGCGGAAGCTAATCGCCTTCGCGAATGACCACAGCTCCCTTTCCCTTCCTCCGCATGCGCCGCGGCCGTTCGACCGGCTGGATGCGTTCAATGTTGGCCGAGAACCGGCTGCACCCCTCCGACTTCATCTGGCCCTTGTTCGTCTGCGACGGACGCGATTGCCAAGAGCCGATCGGCTCGCTTCCGGGCGTCAGCCGTTGGAGCGTCGACCGGCTTGCGGCGAAGGCTCGCGAAGCGGCGGACCTCGGCATTCCGTGCATCGCCTTGTTTCCCAACACGCCCAACGAGCTTCGTACCGACGATGCGCGCGAAGCACTGAACAGAGAGAATCTCATCTGTCGTGCGATCAAGGCGATCAAGGATGCCGTGCCGGAGATCGGGGTGCTCACAGATGTCGCGCTGGACCCATACACCAGCCACGGCCACGACGGCATGATCGACACGGCCGGCAATGTCATCAACGACGATACGGTCGAGATCTTGGTTCGGCAGGCGCTGGTCCAGGCAGAGGCCGGGGCCGACATCATCGCACCGTCGGACATGATGGACGGACGTATCGGCGCCATCCGCGCCGCACTCGAAGATGCGGGGCACCAGAACGTCGCGATCATGGCCTATGCGGCCAAATATGCATCGGCCTTCTACGGTCCATTCCGCGAAGCCGTCGGTTCGCTGGGCCGACTGAAGGGCGACAAGCGCGGCTATCAGATGGACCCGGCGAACATCGAAGAGGCGCTGCGCGAGGTCGAGCTCGATCTCGCCGAGGGCGCCGACTTCGTCATGGTGAAGCCCGGGCTTCCTTATCTGGATGTCGTCGCACGGGTGAAGGACGCATTCGGCGTACCGACCTTCGCCTACCAGGTGAGCGGCGAATACGCGATGATCGAAGCCTCTGCGGACTCTGGCGCCGGTGACCGCGACGCGTTGATTCTTGAGACTTTGCTCGCGTTCAAACGTGCCGGAGCAACGGGCGTCCTGACCTATCATGCGGTGGATGCCGCGCGCCTGATCGCGTGATCGCCGACCTTCGCGCCGAGATCGAACGGCTGCGCGAAGCAGCCGCGCCGCTGGAGCCAGACGCGGATGCCCGCCGCGCGATCGGGAGCCAAGCGCTCGATCATGCGCTCGCTTATTGGGACCAAGTCGAGGAGGCATCAAGCAACCGCCCCTGGGCCGAGGTGTTCAGCCAGCGTCTCGATCCGGAATTCGCCGAAGAGGGCAGGGACCCTTCATCGGTCCTCGACTATGTCGGCGCATGTATTGACCGCCCGGGCTTTGCGACGACTAGCCCGCGCTTCCTGGCCTACATTCCCGGCGGTGGACTTCCCTATTCCGCGTTCGGGGATCTGCTCGCCGCGACGTCGAACAAATATTCGGGTTTTGCCTCGGCCAGCCCCGGCGCGGTGCGCATCGAGAACGCCGGCGTCGCCTGGCTGGCAAACGTCATCGGCTACCCGCATGAGGCGGCCGGGACTCTGACCTCCGGCGGGAGCATCGCCAATCTCACGGCGATGATCGCTGCCCGCGACGCGCGCGATCCGGATGGTGGAGGCGCGGTCTACGTGACGCGCTTCGCGCATTATTGCATCGACAAGGCACTTCACATCGCTGGCCGCGGCCGCGCACCGAAGCGCCTCATCGCAACCGACGCGGACTATCGCATGTCCCTCGAAGCGCTCGAGCAGGCGCTGGAAGATGATCGCCGTAGCGGTATTCGCCCGTGGCTGGTCGTCGCCTCCGCCGGCACCGTGGACACGGGTGCGATCGATCCGCTGCGTGAGATTGCAGATCTGTGCAGTCGCTATGGCGCCTGGTTCCATGTCGACGGCGCTTATGGCGGGCTGTTCGCTCTTTGCGACGAAGGCCGAGCTCTCCTGCGCGGCATCGAGCTCGCCGACAGTGTTGCACTGGATCCGCACAAGACGTTGTTCCTGCCTTACGGCACTGGCGCCGCGCTCGTTCGCGACGGTAGGCTTCTCCAGGACGCCTTCAGCGCCAGCGGCGAGTACATCCGCCCGCTCGGCGAGTCCGAAGTCGGCCCGTCGCCGGCCGACCTTTCCCCCGAGCTCACGCGCCATTTCCGCGCGCTTCGACTCTGGTTGCCGCTCCAGATCGCGGGGGTTGCTGCCTTTCGAGCTGCACAGGCCGAGAAGCTTGCGCTCGCCCGCTACTTTCATGCGCGGCTGTTGACGATCGAGGGTTTCGACCCTGGTCCCGAGCCGCAGCTTTCGGTCGTCGCGTTCCGCTATCTTCCGAAGAGCGGCGACGTGGACGAGTTCAACGAACGCCTGATGCGGCACATCCAGCAAGAAGGCCGCGTGATGATGAGCGGCACGAAGATCGACGGCAGCTATCGCCTGCGCTGCGCCATCCTCTGCTTCCGCACCCACCTCGAGCATATCGACGAAGCGGTCGACGCGGTCATCCGCGGTGTCGAGGCGCTCGGTGGCTGAGATCGCCGTCGAAACGGAGCGGCTGCGTCTGCGCGACTGGGAAGATCCAGACGAGCAGCGCTTCTTCGAGATCATGAACACGCCGGCCGTCATGCGGCATCTCGGCGGCATGCAGACGCCGGATGAATGGCGGGCCAGCTTCGAGCGTATTCGCGGCTTTACCCGCGACTTCGGCCATACTTTCTGGATCGTCGAGGATAAGGCGACCGGTCAAATCCAGGGCTTCTGCGGCCTCAAGAGAGTCAACGCGCCGGGCGCCGGCGACCTGACCGGTACTCCGGAAATCGGCTGGCGCCTGCGCGAGAGCGCCTGGGGGAAGGGCATCGCCAAGGAGGCGGCGATCGCCAGCCTGGACCTCGGTTTCGGCCGCTTCGGCTACGACCACATCATCGCCATGACGATACCGCCAAACGTGGAAAGCCAAGGCCTGATGGCGCGCCTCGGGATGATTCGACTCGAGGAACTCGACTTCAACGACGAGCGGTTCGGCCCTGAGGTGAACCCGCAAATCGTCTATCGAATGAATGCGCCCGATTGGCCTCTCGCGAGGGCGCAATCGCTCACGCGTTAACCAAACTCACAGCCCTGAGAAGCTAAAGAGCGCGCGAGGGGGTGCGCGTATGGTGACGATGGCGAGGGACATAGAGCGCGGCGTCGCGACGTCACGGGCCCGTTTCGTGGCGACCATCTTCGTCGGCTCATTCCTGCTCTTCCTCGTCCAGCCGATGATCGCCCGCATGGCCTTGCCTCGCCTCGGCGGTGCACCGAGCGTGTGGAACTCGGCGATGCTCGTCTATCAGTCGCTTCTGCTCGCCGGTTATGCTTATGCCCACTGGCTCGGTCGGCTGCGCCCGAAAGCGCAGGCGAGCGTGCACGTCGTGCTGCTCGTGCTCGCCGGACTGACCTTGCCGATCGGCCTGTCGTCGGCCGTCCCTCCGCCCGATGCGAACCCATTTCTGTGGGTGCCCTGGTTGCTGCTCATGTCGGTCGGGCCACTGTTTTTCGTCATCTCGGCCCAGGCGCCGCTCCTGCAGCGATGGTTTGCACTGACCGATGGCGGTGACCCCTATCCGCTGTACGCCGCTTCGAACCTCGGCAGCTTCGGCGGGCTGATCTCCTATCCGCTACTGGTCGAGCCATTGCTTCCGGTCAGCGAGCAAAGATGGGTGTGGAGCGCTGGCTATGCGCTGCTCGTAATCCTCGTCGGCTCCTGCGGCAGCGGGTTGCCGCAGACCGCCTCCGTGCAGCGCGAGGTCGCTGACGCGGCACCCGCGCCTGACGCAACGACGATCGCACGCTGGGTCTTGCTGGCGGCCGTGCCGTCGGGGCTCATCCTGTCGACGACGCTGTACATCACCACCGATGTCATCGCGATGCCGCTGCTCTGGGTGCTTCCGCTCGGCGTCTATTTGCTTAGCTTCACCGTGGCTTTCTCCTCTGGCGGTAAGGTCACGGGCGCGATCATCCGGCTTGCCCCGCTACTGCTTCTGTTCGCTTGTTTGGCACTGTTCCTGGACCAGACTCACCTCGCGCTTGTTTTTTGCGGCGTTGCCATCCTCAACCTTTTCACGGTTTCCGTGGCGCTGCATCGACAGCTGTTCAACACGCGGCCGCCCGCGCAGCATCTCACCTTATTCTATCTGGCGATGTCGCTGGGCGGGGTGATCGGCGGCGCCTTCTGCGCGCTCGTTGCGCCGCTTATCTTCGACTGGACGTACGAACATCTGGTGCTTCTCGTCGCTGCAGCCTGGCTGATGCGCGTACACAGCCCCTTCGCCCGCTTTGCAAATCTTTGGAACGGTGATTCCAATGCCAAGCGAGTGACCATTGCCGCATTGGTTCTGCTGCCGCTGCTGGTGCTTGCGGGGAGGGGCTTGTTCGGGCTTCTCGCCCCGTCCGCCGTGATAAACCGCTACGCCATCATCGCGATCATCACCATATCCATCCTCGCCATTGGCAATCGCATCCTCTTCACCTGCGGCATTGCTGCGCTGCTGATCGCTTCAGGCGGTTGGGAGCGGCTCGAATATAGTGCGACGCCGGGAAAGATGACCCGGAGCTTCTTCGGCATTTATTCGATCCGCGAGGGCGCCAATCATTCGCGCGTGCTCGTGCACGGGACGACGGTTCATGGAATCCAGAACCTGGGATCGCCAGGGCGCGAACGAATGGCGACGAGCTATTATGCGCGACCTTCCGGCGTTGGTCTTGCGATGCAGGAAACGCCTCAGCTTTTCGGCCCCGATGCGCGGGTGAGCATCGTCGGCCTCGGCGCCGGGACTCTGGCCTGTTACGCGCGGCCGGGCCAAAGCTGGACATTCTACGAGATCGATCCGGCCGTCGTGCGCATCGCCCGCGATCCTCGCCGTTTCACTTTCCTGTCGGGCTGCAAGCCGGACGCGCAGATCAAGGTCGGCGACGCGCGTCTGCTGATCGAACGCGAGCAAGCAGGCACGTCGAACGTGCTGGTCGTGGACGCCTTCTCGTCCGATGCCGTTCCGATGCACCTGCTGACCCGCGAAGCCTTCGCGGACTATCGCAGGCTGCTCACGCCCAACGGTCTTCTGATGGTCCACATCTCGAACCGCTATCTGCGTCTCGAGCCGGTCGTCGCCGGTGCTGCCGCGGCTGGTGGGTGGAGCGCTCGCATGCGCTATTATGTGCCGCGTCCCGAGAACATGGCGCTGAACGAGACCGGTTCGGAGTGGATCGCGATGTCGCCGTCTCCCGAAACGCTGGAGCGGCTGGTCCGCGCGAGCGGCAAGGATTGGGTTCCGGTACAACCGGATGGCGGATCGAAGCCCTGGACGGATGACCATGCGAGCGTGCTGCCGCTGATCGTGTGGGGCGGCAAGTAGGCTAGAGGGCAAGTCGCTTCTGGATCGCCGCGATGCGGACCGCATGGCGCTGGTCCATCGCTCCGACCTCGGCGCCGGCACTCTTGATTGCAGCAAGGTCATTTGGCGCGATTCCGCCGTTCGTCTGCAGCGCGTTTGCGCCGATCCCGTCGATATCGCCGAGTGCGACACGCGTGGGACCAGCGGCCGCGATTGCCGCCGTCAGCGCCTCTTGCGCCGATATCCAACTCTCGCTCTGCGGCGCGCCTGCCCCGGAGGCCAGGCGCTCGGCCTCGTTTGCTGCCGCCTCGAACGCGCCATCGCCGCTGTGCGCCAGCGCCACGAGCTGCGCCAACCGGCTCGCCAGCGCCGGTGCCACCGGCCGATCGTTCATCGGCCGCTCGACCGGAACCCGCGGATCAATCGCTTCTGCGGCGCGTGGTTGCAGCGACGGATAGTGACCCGGCGGCGTTGAGCAGGCGCTCAGGGCAAGCACGGCGATAACGAGAGACGAGCGCAACGACATCGCGCCCATCTCTAGGAGCGCGAGGGACGAGCCGCAATTCGGTCGAGCGTCACGAAAGTGTGACCTCGCTCCCGTCGCCGCGCCAAGGGCCGAGAAACATCAGCAATTCCCCACCTGATTTCGGGGCACTTCACCTGATAGGCCGCTCGGGTGAGCCGCTTACTGCTGTTCATCCTGTCACGCCCAATCTCGCGCAGCTTCCGATCAACGGTCCTCGCGAGCAGACGGAGAGGATCCCCAAGTGATGCACACAATCTCAAAGAAGTCTTGCACCGGCTTGGCGTCCGTAGCGGCAATGGGTCTGATTGCTGGCGCGAGCCTGTCTTCCTGTTCGAAGCCGGCCGAACAGAACGCAGCGCAGCAAACCTCAGCGGCCCAAAGTGCGCCCGAGCAGAATGCGGGCGCCCCTGAAACGGCTGCGGCGGATCAGGGTGCGAGTTCACAGAATGCAAAAGCCCTGCTGAAATCCATGTCGGATTATCTCGCGGCGCAAAAGAACGTCTCGATGAACTACGACTCGATTTTCGAGGTCGTCAGCAAAGATCACCAGAAGCTCCAGATCGCGACCTCAGGAACGGTCGACGTCAGCCGGCCAAACATGATTCATGCGACCCGCAAGACTGGCTTCTCCGACACGGAGACCTTCTATGATGGGAAGACGCTAACACTCTACGGCAAGGGCAAGAACGCCTATGTGCAGGCCGATGCGCCGGGAACGATCGACTCCGTGATCGACCAGCTGCGCGACAAATTCCACCGCCAGCTCCCAGGCGCGGACCTGCTGCAGTCGGGTGTCTATGATCAGCTGATGACCGACGTCACTGACGTCAAGGATCTTGGCAGCGGTGTCATTGACGGGAAGGAGTGCGATCACCTTGCATTCCGCGCGAAGGACACCGACTGGCAGATCTGGATCGCGCAAGGCAAGGAGCCCTATCCGTGCCGCTACGTGATCACCAGCAAGGGCGTGGACCAGGCTCCGCAATTCACGCTTACCGTGCGTGACTGGAAGGCCGGCGGCGCGCCCGGCGCCTTCACCTTCACGCCGCCGGCGGGCGCCACGAAGATGGACGTCAAGGATCTCGAGAACCTCAAGGACACCAGCGACCTGCCCGATAACTACAAGACTGGAGCAAGCCAATGACCCTCTCACGGAAACTTGCGTTCCTGGCGGTGGCGACAGTCATCGGCATTGGCGCCTCGGAGGCGGCGAATGAGATCACCGGGACGGACATGTTCAGCGTGGTCACACCGGCCCACGCTGTGGTCGGCCGTCCTCTCACCCCGGTCAGCGTTGCTGGCGTCGCCCGCCGCACGACCCGCCGCTGCGCCGCCGGCGTATACAATTGCTGACGTTCAGCTGCTGACGTTTGGCTGCCTCGCGGTCGCGCGATGATTGCCAGCCTGTCCTGAGTTCGCGTCAACTTTGGCGCTGAAAAAACAGGAGGAAACCATGCATCGCCATCACCTGATGATCACCGCCGTGGCCGCTGTATTGTTCGTTGCGCCGGGCGTCTCCGCCAAGCCGCAGCTCAAAACCGACATGGCCCACAATGTGAACTTCGCC
>Ga0308174_10001562_pt1 | contig 10796 bp, 16 predicted proteins | sample PhyPR2_FD_203894 | JGI IMG/M metagenome (GOLD analysis project Ga0308174, IMG submission 203894) | Soil microbial communities from UC Gill Tract Community Farm, Albany, California, United States - DLSLS.P.R2 | ecosystem: Environmental > Terrestrial > Soil > Agricultural land | place: USA... | reverse complement strand
GACAACTATAGATAATTGACGCGACAATTACCCCGCCCAAACCGGCCATCATAGTTGACGCGCAATCGGACGTTGTAGTTGACGGTATCCACCTAAAGTGACTTACATGGCGCTAAACCGCGCCATTATTGTCTCGAAGCTGCCGCCGCCGGTATTGGCATTGTTTGAAACGGCCGGAATATGGCATGAGACCGCTAGACACCTTGCAGACCTGGTTTGGAAGCATGGTTCCGACGTCCTCTGTCAGCGTGCGACAGAAATTGATCCGCTCGGACTGCACTGGTCCGAAATCGTTGATCTTCTTGACGGTAGGGATGCGCGGCCACCGAAACGAATCGTTCGCGCGATCGCGCCGTTGACACTAGCGGCCGAGTACAAGCGAGGAATCGAGGAAGGACGATGGACGTCGATGGTCACTGCCGTCGCCGCTTCTCCGGCGTGGGACCGGACGGGTCTTGCAAAAGCGATTGCAATCTCAGAGCTTCCGACCGAGGTGTTACAACTCTTTGAGCTCAGGCGCCTCACATATGACCTTGGCGCTGTCCTCCTAAAAATTCGAAACGCTATCGGCGAAAGCGAGATGATTACGCGTGCGAAAAAGATCTTGAGCGCGCCTCGCCGTAGAACAACCGATGATGTTTTGGCGAACTTGCTGCAGGTAAGGCCGGAACAGGGAGTGGAATTGGCAGTTCGCCGAGAAAAGACGTCAATGGTCTTTGAGTTCAAGGTCCCGCTAAACGAGACCGAAGAGCTGATGACTGGTACCAATGAGATTGCAGCACTGGTCCAGGTAGCGATGATGAACGTACGGTTCAAGCGCAACGCCGATCCTGATCCAGGTCGCGTCAAAGCACGCTGGGGTGACAGCGTAGACAAGCGTGCTCTAGCCAAACGTATGACCGCAGGTGGAAGGTCGCTTCGCGAAATCGCCGCAAAGTTGGCGGTTTCAAAAACGACGGTTGCTCGTTGGACTTCCGAACAGAAGCAATAAAGCTAACGCGGCGTCGCGATCAAAAGCGATATACTGAATTGACAAACCGTCCAACAATTGCCTGACGTCGCGCCCAAGAGCATTGGAGCAAGGAGCCAAAAAGCGATAAAGTGCTGTATATCCGTACAGTGCCTATATCCTCATGCCGCTTCCTAGTTTCTTGCCGGTCAGCTACCACGAGCTCAGAGTGCTTTGGTGCAGGTATAGGGCACGGGATCCTGACGTGCAGCGCCTCGTCCTAGAGGTACAGCGCTTCCGCGGAGTCGTCGACGATGCCTATCAACTACAGCAGGTAATTGAAAAGTGTTGGCGAGAGGAGGGGCACGGGCAACTCGTCGCGCTCGAAAAGCTGCGCCTCTTACTGAACAACGAAAGGACACGCTAGCGGAGAGCGGCAATCTCACGCCGAGTTTCACCGGTGAAACTGCCAAAAGATGGACCCGGGCCGTTGGCGGCTTGTTAGGGTTATCCCGAATACAGCAACGATTTGTTGTTCGATCGCTCATTAATCTTAAGCGGACGCTTACCTATACTGAGATCATTGAAACGCAAACAGGGCTGTTTGCGAAGAACAAGGATCTGGAGGTAAGCATCATGAAACTCGCAACTCTCATCGTCGCCGCTGCTCTCGCTGTTCCGGCAGTCTCGTCATTCGCGCAGAGCCAGTCGCTCACGCGCGCGCAAGTGAAGGCTGAACTGGTGCAGCTCCAACGTGCTGGCTACAACCCGAGCACGGAGCGGACGACGTACCCGGCAGAGATCCAAGCTGCCGAAGCCAAGGTCGCTGCACAGAACGGCCAGAATAGCTACGGTGGCGTCGCCGACACTGCATCGGCATCGGGCGGCCCGGCTCACACCGGCAATAGCATCGCTCCGGTCTATTTCGGTCACTAATCGACCGGAGCGAGCTAAGTAGCTCGCGCTAGGTACTAGAGAACTGGCCGCTGCCGGGATACCGCAGACGGCCAGTTTCCTTATTAGCACCTCCGCCACCGGCGTAGCCGATGGCTTGCCCAGCACCAACGGTCCTGGGCTTTTTTTTGTGCTACGGAAAAAGAGTCGTGAACGCATCACGACCGTGCGTCGCTTGAAAACGCTCGCTTCGACACGATTCGCGCCGACGGACGAATAGACGCCCAAAAAGTCTCAAGAAGTCGACCTTCCCCGTACGCCTTCAATGCGCACAATTGACGCACGGATCCGGGGGTTGTACACTTTGAAGGTGTACAGATGCTTAAGGAGTCTGCCATGCCACGCGCTGCGGTTGAAGATAATCAGCGAATGAATCTACGGGTGCCTCCCGAGGTGAAGTCGCGCCTCGCACGAGCGGCGAGCCTTAATCATCTCGACCTGACGAGCTTCGTGACCCAAGCCGCGCTGCGCGAGGCGGATGCGGTGATCGCGGCGGCGGAGAAGATCAAGCTCTCCGAGGACAGCTATTTACGGGTCCTGTCTCTCTTGGAGAATCCGCCCGAACCAAACGAGAAGCTGCTTGCCGCCGCGAAGGCGATGCCGAAATAGGTATGACTTTTCAGACGTGGCATGAGGAAGCGATAGGGAAACAACACGATCGTGGCGCTTTCGACTGCGCCGAAGAAGAGCTTAACGGCTACCTGAAAAAATACGCGCGACAGAACCATGAGAACGGCGGCGCTAAGACGTTTCTCGCCATTGAGGACTCAACGGGCCGTATCCTTGGCTATTACACCCTAGCACCCTGTTCGGCACTGTACGAGGAAACTCCTGAAGCGGCTCGGAAGGGCTTGCCTCGCCATCCGGTGCCTGGCTTCCGCTTGGCGCGTCTCGCCGTTGATAAAAGCGTTGGCGGGCGGGGCCTCGGTACGCAGTTGATACTAGCGGCCGGGCGTCGCTGCATCAGGGTCGCCGGCGAAGTCGGCGGTGTCGCACTGTTTATCGACGCAAAAAGCGAAAGTGTGGCCGAGTGGTACGCGGCTAGGGGCGCAATGCGTCTAGTGGGCGTACCGGAAGGCCTACCGATACCGATGGTGATCTCGCTCAAGACAATCGCGGCCGCTTTGAGAGTTGCGGATCAGCTTTGATGGCGGAACGCATGGAACTGGGGGCCGCCGGAATACCGCAGACGGCCACTTTCCTTATTAGCTCCGCCACCGGCGTAGCCGATGGCTTGCCCAGCACATAGTTCTGGGCTTTTTTCATTTGTGCCTACGCAAATAGGGTGGCGGCTATGTCTCGGGCGCTATGCAGCACATGAATGACGTCGATGCGCTCGGGCTGCCCGGTGACACGGTAGAAGATTTGGTAGCTGCCGTGAACACGATGCCGCACGCCACGATCTTCGTAACGAGGCACGAGCGGGTAGGAGAGGGGGCGTATCCGCGAGGCTCATGCACTTGTGACGCAGCTCGCGAACGAAGCTCAAGGCACGGCGTTGATTGTCGCGTGCGATGTAGTCGCCGATCGCCTCAAGCTCGGCCTCGGCGCCGGGCAGGATGCGAACAATCATTCCTTGCCGTTCACCATCGCCTGATATTTGGCCTCCAGCCGGTCGAACACCTCTTCGGCGGGGTTTCCTCGACCCGCGTCTGAATCGGCGATGCCTCGCCCGATCACGGCGTCTAGCGCGGCAAGCTGCGTCTCACGATCTTGAATCAATCGCACGCCATCGCGAAGCACTTCGCTCTTCGAGCCGTAACGGCCCGTTTTAACCAGCTTCGCGACATACCCCTCAAGCTGCTGGCCAAGCTCTGCGCTAATCATGGTGGTGTTTCTCCAAGTCGGTCAGACTTCATATCATACTGCTTATCAACAGTTATCAATGATAAACAACCGGGGCATCAGGTATGAGGATTGTTGCTACAGGGTGTCTCCTCCTCGTCCTTACCTTCCCTCGGCGGACGAGCATTTGCCCGCCTCAGGCCCGAGTGCGGGCTTTTTCTTGAACGTTCCGGAATTACATCTAAGCTATTACTGCGCTCTCTCGGTTGTGGGCGCACTGTTGTAGATCGCATCCAAGGTTTAGCCCGCTATCGTCCCGTGATGCGGGCTTTCTTTTGCCTAGCGATCGGTGTCTCGACGACTCAATAGCCGTAGTACGCCCGTCGGCGCTCGTACTCTTGACGCTCTCGCCATTCCCTACGCTCGCGCCATTCATGTTCACGCCATTCGCGTTGACGCCAGTCTTCGCCATAAATGACCGGTGCAGGCACTGTTTGATAGACAACTGCGGGCGGAGGTGGCGGGGCGTAATAGACGGGTGGCGGTGGGGGTGGTGAGGCGTAATAGACAGGCGGTGCGGTGTATACGGGCGCCGCATATCCCAAACCGACGCCCACGCTGACGTGTGCGGAGGCGTCGGCCGCGGCCAAAGACGTTGCGGTCGCAAGCGCGACCGCGATTGCTGCGAAGATCTTCGTGGCGTGAGACCTTTCACGCATAGTGATGCTGGCCATGTTGGTCCTCAGTGATAAGCGCTTAACGCTGCATCCCCGAGCGCGGTGCACACAACTTGTGTGAGTAATGTGACGATGGCATGCAGCACCACGACCACGCCGATGGGTCGCTTCGAGAGGTCGCCGGCTTTATGGCGAGATGTCAACGGGTCCGCCGTATCCCGTCGACTTTGCGCCACGGACCGGACTGCTCCTTCCACGCATATTTACGAAAACTTTCCCAATGTTCTCGGAAGCCATCGGGACGGGACGTTACAGCCACTCGACGCGGCCGGAACGTTGATTCGCACGTCCTATTGACCTTTAATGTTTCTAGTCACCGTCGCATCACGGCCCTGCACGCGTAGGAGGGACTCATGGAATCTGCCAATATTGAGTTTGTCCTGTCCGCTGAGAACGGGAGGACCGCCACCGCGTATGCCACTGAGCTGGCGAAGGTGGTACGGCGGGCCTTTCCAGAAAGCACTGTCACTCAGACAAGGGCCGCCGGGGACGAGTCCCTCGATGCCGGGACGATCGTGGGTATCGCTCTACTTATCAAGGAAGCTATCAAATTTGCCAAGGCGCTCGAGGGCTGGGCAGACAAAGCGGCTGGCGCGAAAGTGACCCTAAAGAAAAAACGGAACGAAGGTTCTTGAATTCGTCGACGCACAGGACGCTATCGAGTTCATAAAAAATATGGAGGGTCCTGACGGACCGAAGTCGAAGAAATGGATGGCGAATTCTCGAATGATGCCGCAATCCTACTCGGGGCACACATTTACCGAGATCATAAGGCGCTCGAGGTCGGAGACGGTCCGAAAAATTCAGTAAAAGCGTTTAGGGATTATCTTGTTGACGATTTAGGCGTGCCTGCCGAGAACATCCTAAACCTTTTCAACAATCGCTCCAACCACGCTAGCCAGCTGGAAAAAATCAGGCGTCATTTAACGGCACTGCAAGGACGGACAAAAAAATCTGTACGTTGTCTCTTTGTTTATTACTCTGGCCACGGAGTCCACGACTTGGAGAGTAACGCTTTCGCGCTTTCAATTGCAAGAACCGATTCACAATTCCCAATCGATTCGTCGCTTAAAGCGCGCGAACTCGCGAATACACTGCGACTGGTCGCGGGAAACAGCTGCCGATTTGTGATATTGGACTGCTGCTATGCCGAACTTGCGGGCAAAGAGTTTCACTTGTTCGACCCTCAATCGCTCGGGACCGATGCCGCGAAAGCCTTTTCGCCCGACGCCCCGGCTTCGCCCCTCAACGCTTCTATCGGCCCGCCTACTCGGGGTTGTTCGCTGCTATGCGCGAGTGGTCTAACGTTGCAGAAAGGGTAGCCATCGCTGCAGTTGCAGCAGCAAACCAGTGTCCGTCCTTGCTCGAACGACCGATTTCGCCGCATACGATCCGGCATACGACCGCTATGCACCTGCTGCAATCCGGCGTCGACATCACGGTCATTGCACTTTGGCTCGGACATGAGAGTCCGTCAACAACACACGGATACGTCGAAGCGGATCTGGCGATGAAAGAGCGCGCCCTGGCAGCCATCGCCCCAATAACGACCCATCGCTCACGCTATCGTCCACCGAACGCGCTGCTGAGGTTCTTGGAGGCGCTTTGAATATGTCCAGTCGTGCGTGGCGGACTCCCGATTATTCGGGGGCCGCTACTCTTGCTCCGCATAATCCGTGTGTGCGCATAAGATGCGCCAAGCACGGCAACGAACACGTGTGCCTCGAACTCGACGCCGCCATCGCGCGCGAGGATCGGCACGGCGGGGCCCGCGAAGTCGGCGAACAGCTTCTCGCCGGCGCGGTGCTGCTGGCGCATTGAGCGCTTGATCGACTTCGCCCAGTCCTTGTACTTCTGGCAGAACTGCGTGTAGCGGTAGGTCCGCTGGCTGGGGTTCGCTTCAGGTATTCTTCCCACAGCAGTTGCAGCGTCACGCCGTTGCGGCGCAGTTCGCGATGCAATCACTATGCCTATCTGCATCATGTGCTCGACGAGTTACCGCAATGAGCGCCCGGGACTGGCATTGGCGACTTTCCGCCGTGCAACTTCGCCAAGCGGGTGCAGCTCGCTACAGCGCATCCCTTGAGCGACCCCGCTCCGGGGCCCGATCCGCGTTCGCCACGACGCAACATAAGTCAGTCATCGATCGCGACGTGCGCGTGCTCTTGTCGCCGCGCACGGGCGCGAACGCGCGGCAACCGCGACCTCCGTTAAAATTAATGAGGATACTTGGGGTGCTCGCCCTCTCGCATCGTCTAGCGGAAATCATCCTATGACCAGGACCAATCTCAGGGCCATCAGCATTGCTCCGGACGACAATCAGCCTCGTCTGTCAAAGGGGCAAAAGGCCTTCAACACGCTGATCAAACAGATCGACAAGCGGCGCACCCGGCTGAATGCCTGGGAGGCTGCAATGCCTGCCTTCCATCGGAAATACCTTAGCGAATTTGTGCCCCTTGAGCAGGTTTCCATCGACTTGCGCACCAAGCTGGTACATCGGCTGGACCAGGCCTTCGCTCAGAAGGGACTGACCAAGTCCGAGCGTCGCACGATTGCCGAGCTGATCAGCGACTTGACGGGTGAGCTGGTGGCCGCAAGCGATGATCCGGAGCTTAAAACGATTTTTAACCGGTACAGCGAATCTGACTTTGATCGTGAAGCCGCCGCCGAGTTGGACGACATGAAATCGGCGCTTGAGGCCATGCTCGGGGTCGAACTGGGCGACGACGTTGATATGAGCTCTGCCGAGGATGTGCTGCAGCGCGCCCGTGCGCAACTGGAACAGTTGCAGGCACGAGACGCTGTCGAAAATCAGGCTCGTGAAGAACGCCGCGCGAAACGAAAAAAGACGCCTAAACAGCTTGCAGCAGAGGCACGAGAAGCAGTTGAACAGACCGAACTAAGTTTATCGATCCGCGAGGTCTATCGCAAATTGGCCAGCGCCTTGCATCCCGACCGCGAGAGCGATCCGCAGGAACGTGAGCGGAAGACCGCGCTGATGCAAAGGGCCAACCAGGCGTATAGCAAAAATAGCCTGTTGCAATTGCTTGAATTGCAGTTGGAACTAGAACACATTGACCAGAGCGCCCTCAACAATATCGGCGAAGACCGGTTGAAACACTACAACAAGATTCTGAAGGAACAGGTCGGTGAACTCGACCACGAAATTCTGCATGTCGAGAACGGATTCAAGCATAGCTACGGAATTCCGCCCTTCATCGAGGTGTCGCCCGGCACCATCATGCGCAATCTTGCCGCTGATATCATGTCGCTGCAGCAAAGCCTGCACGCCCTTGAACATGACCTGCTCGTATTCGACGACATCAAGCAACTGAAGGACTGGCTAAAGATGGTGAAGCGGTCATTGGCCACGCCGCGTCTCGACGATATGCCGTTTTAGCGGAGCGCCGATCTTCACGATTCCTTCGTCGCAGTGTGGAGAAAACACCGCTCACGATTGTTCGTCGAAGGACGTCGGACTGCGGCGCTCAAGAAGCTGCACCGATGTCGCTGCGGGGCGGGCGGCTGTCGGGGAACTAGGCTGGCGCCGCCGAGTCGATGAGCCACTCGTCAGTAAGGTACGTTGCGCCGGTTCACACCGTTCGGCATAGTAATCCGGAGGGACGACGGCGAGTTCTCAGCGGTGGCCGTCGATGCAGCCTGGAGGATAAGCGCGTAATCGATTCATCGATTCTCTATCCCGGACGGGCAGTTCAAATTCCTCCACTTATGGGCGCCCAAATTCCCCCACCCCGTAACGCAGGACGTGGTCGAGTTTTAGCCTTCTTTCGTTTTCTGTGCAAGCGCCTCAGCAGCTTCCTTGAGCCTGTAGCTGCGACCGTTGAATTCGAGGAGGTGGCAATGATGCATAAGACGGTCGAGGATCGTGGTGCTCATCGTGTTGTCGCCAAGGTAGGCCCCCCAGTCCTGCACGACACGATTAGAAGTGACGACCACGCTTCGACGCAACTTGTAGCGCTGATGGATTAGGGTCTGCAAGAGTGCGCCCGCGTCGTCCGGGATCGTACGTGAGAGGAACAGGTCGTCTAGCACGAGCAGGTCGCAATCAAGAATGGCGCGCAGCCGCGCCTGCCGTTGCTCCTGCGCACTTAGCGCATATCGGTTGAAGAAGTCATCGGTCTCGAGATACTGCACCTTGTGCCCGTGGAGGACGGCCTGATATGCGACGGCCTTCGCCACGTGCGACTTGCCGGTGCCAGGCTTGCCGACAATTAAGCCATTTTCGCCAGCGGCGATGAACTTCAGTGCGTGTAGCTGGAAGCAGGCTTGGCGAGGCAGCTTTGGATTGAACGACCAGTCGAATTCCGTCAGGGTAAGCCTCTCGTCGAGCCCCGATTGCTGGTAGCGACGCTCGATGAGGCGCGACTGTCGCCGGTCGAGTTCGTCCTGCAGAATCAGCGCGAAGGTCTCCAGAAATGGTTGCTGGCTCCCTTGTGCCTGCAGCACGCGTGTTTCGAGCGTGTCGCGTACGCCCGACAGGCGCAATTGCCTCAGTGCGCGTTCGATGTCCGGTAACGTGGTGGTCATACGGTTTCTCCCGTCGTGGAGGATCGAGATGTGGCGCTGTGCTGCGCGCCGGCGTCGAAGAGCTCGCTGTATTCAGTTGCGGGCCGGATCAACGGGTGCTCCTGGGTGAGCGGCAAGGCGAGTTGCGGCGCGCGATCGAGGCGCTCAAGTGCCTGCTCGAACAGCCGTTCGACAACGGCGCGCACCTGGCGGTAGCGATACAGGTGATGATGCAGCGCGTGATCGCAGGCCTGCTCGACGAGCCAGGCGGGATACTTCTTCGCCAGCGCGACGATCCCCCACATGCCGCGATGTCCGACGCGTCCTTCGGCGTCGAACAGATGTTGGCAAAGTGCCTTCGTCTGTGGGCCGATGTCGCCGGCGCTGGCGAGCGCCAGGCTCGTCTGGCGCGACGGATTGAACGGTCGCTCGCTCTCGGGCAATTCGAGTGAACCGGGTCGCATGTGGCGTGGATGGGTGCGCAGCAGCTCCTGAGTGCGACGGTCGCGGATCTCAATCGTGGTGTCGTAGATGCGCACGCTGACGAGTCTGCCGATGGGTGCAGGGCGCGCCGCATAGTTGCTGCGCTCGATACTTACTGTGCTGTCGTCCCAGACGGTGCGTACGACTTCGGTGAAGTAGCGGAACGCGGTGGCCGGCAGCGGCCGCAGATGTGGCTTCTCCTCCTGAAACATCGCTTCGACCTGCCGCCGCGCTCTGCCGTGGATGCGCCTGGCTGCCCAGTTCTCCTCCCAATGCATAAGGAATTCGTTCTGAGCTTCGAGTGATTCGAAACGCCGGCCGGTGAGCGCGGTGTTCTGCGTGTGTTGGATCGCGTTCTCTACGGTGCCCTTTCGATTCGGGTCTCGTACGCGAGCAGGGTCGGCCACGACGCCGTAATGCTCAAGCATCGCCGCATAGAGCCGGTTCAGCTCCGGCTCATATAGGTCGGGGGTGATGACACCTTCCCGGAGGTTATCGAGGACGACGTAACTCACGCTGCCACCGAAGTACCGGAAGGCGTCCTCGTGTAGTTGTGCCCAAACCTGCTTGCTCGACTTCCAGACCACTTGCCGGAAGCTGCGCCGCGAATAGCGTAGCGTCATGACGAACAAGCGCGGGCGCCGATACCGGCCCGTCCTCGGATCACGCGTCGGCGCGCCCTCACCATAATCGACTTGAGCTTCCTCAGCCGGAGCAAACTCAAGGCGGTCAAACTGCTCGGGATCGACGTGCCGGAGGGCGCGCACAAAGCGTTTGACGCTGTCGTAGCTCGCAGTAAAGCCGAACTGGTCGACCAGATCCTGGTAAATCGCTTGGGCATTGCGCTTCAAGCGTATCTGCTGCTCAATCCACTCGCGATGGGGTTCGCTGGCGGAACGGGCGAAATTGAACAGTTTGACCGGTGCGACGGTCCGAGAAGCCGGCGGGCGCGAAAATGGAGGAGTTTGCGCGCCCACCGGCTCCGCCATGCCGGCGGGCGCCGGGGTGGAGGAATTTGCGTCGTCAGTGACTCGCTGCGATTCAAAGATCGACTGATAGCGGCGGATCGTCTTGCGGTCGATCCCCGTGACCTCGTGGATCTTGCGCTGACTTGCCCCGCGTTCGAGCAGCGTGAATATCGTGGCTTGGAGATGCTGCTTCAAGACGTTCACCTCTTGTTCTCCTTCATGCCTGAAGGAGAAGAAAATAAACGTCCTGCTATGTCGCTACCGGCTACTCAACCGGGGGCGCGGGGTGGAGGAATTTGAAGTGCCCGTCCATGGAGGACTTTGGGTGCCCGCCGGGGGCGCTATGCGCGTCGCGGTATTCACCTGCCACGGGCCACGCTGTGCGAATGGAAG
>Ga0308174_10001561_pt1 | contig 10797 bp, 4 predicted proteins | sample PhyPR2_FD_203894 | JGI IMG/M metagenome (GOLD analysis project Ga0308174, IMG submission 203894) | Soil microbial communities from UC Gill Tract Community Farm, Albany, California, United States - DLSLS.P.R2 | ecosystem: Environmental > Terrestrial > Soil > Agricultural land | place: USA... | reverse complement strand
GATCGGCAAGCTGATGGAAGCCGGGATCGAAGAGTTCGAAATCTTCTTCCCCGAGCGCGACGACGTGGGCACGGTCATCTCGTCCACCATCCGCAAGGATGCCGTCAAGACGCAGAACGAAGCGCTCATCGAAATCTACCGCAAACTGCGCCCCGGCGATCCGCCGACCCTGGACACGGCCACCCAGCTCTTCCAGGGCATGTTCTTCGACCCCCGCAAGTACGACTTCTCGCGCGTGGGCCGCATGAAGTTCAACATCAAGCTGCACGAGAAGGCCGACGCCACCAGCCTGGACAAGCGTACGCTCGACCAGGAAGACTTCCGCGCAACCATTAAGTACCTGCTGAAACTGCGCAAGGGCATCGGCGCCGTCGACGACATCGATCACCTGGGCAACCGCCGCGTCCGCGCGGTCGGCGAACTGCTGGAAAATCAGTTCCGCATCGGGCTGGTCCGCATGGAACGCGCCATCAAGGAAAAGATGAGCGTGTACCAGGAAATGTCCACGGCCATGCCGCACGATCTGGTCAACGCCAAGCCGGTCATGGCCGCGATCCGCGAATTCTTCGGATCCAGCCAGCTTTCCCAGTTCATGGATCAGACCAACCCGCTCAGCGAAATTACGCACAAGCGGCGTCTGTCGGCCCTTGGACCAGGAGGCTTGAGCCGCGAGCGCGCCGGGTTCGAAGTCCGCGACGTGCACCCGACTCACTACGGCCGCATCTGCCCCATCGAAACGCCGGAAGGTCCGAACATCGGTCTGATCTCCTCGCTGTCGTGCTTTGCGCGCATCAACGAGTATGGATTCATCGAGAGCCCGTACCGCAAGGTCATCAAGGGCGTGGTCATCGATGAAGTCCAGATCCTGAATCCGGGCGACACCGATTATAAGGTCGGCGACATCGTCAAGCGCCACGAAATCGAAGAGGCTAACCGCAAGGTCTCCGGCAAAAAGCAGTCCGCCGAGTTCGAAGCCCACTGCGAATACCTTTCCGCCTGGGAAGAAGACAAGTGGGTGGTTGCGCAGGCCAACGTGCAATTGGATGAGAAGGGCCGCATCGTGCCCGACCTGTCCAACGCCCGCCAGGCCGGCAACTTCGTGCTCAAGCCGAGGGACGAAATCGAATACATCGACGTCTCGCCGAAGCAACTCGTCAGCGTGGCCGCCAGTCTGATTCCGTTCCTGGAAAACGACGACGCGAACCGCGCCTTGATGGGTTCGAACATGCAACGCCAGGCCGTGCCGCTGCTCCGCGCCGACGCCCCGTACGTGGGCACCGGTATGGAACTGGTGACGGCTCGCGATTCGGGCGCCGTAGTGCTCTGCAAGCGTCCGGGCGTGGTGGATTCGGTCGACTCCGAGCGCATCATCGTTCGCGTGGAAGGGGCGGCGCACGAAGGCCAGCTCTCGCGCGAGGTCGGCGCCGACATTTACCAGCTCACCAAGTTCAAACGCAGCAACCAGAACACCTGCATCAACCAGAAGCCGATCGTCGCGGTCGGGCAGCGGATTCCCAAAGGCGCGGTCCTGGCCGATGGTCCGTGCACCGATATGGGCGAACTGGCCCTGGGGCGCAACGTTCTGGTGGCCTTCATGCCCTGGCGCGGCTACAACTTTGAAGACGCCATCCTGGTCAACGAAAAGCTGGTCAAGGAAGACTACTACACCTCGATCCACATCGAGGAGTTCGAAATCGAAGCGCGCGACACCAAGCTGGGGCCGGAAGAAATCACCCGCGACATCCCCAACATCGCCGATTCGTTCCTGCGCAACCTGGACGAGAGCGGCATCATCCGCATCGGCGCCACGGTGAAGCCGGGCGACATTCTGGTGGGTAAAGTGACGCCCAAGGGCGAAACGCAGCTCACCCCCGAAGAGAAGCTGCTCCGTGCGATCTTCGGCGAAAAGGCCGGCGATGTGAAGGATGCGTCGCTCTACTGCCCGCCGGGTATCGAAGGCACTATCGTCGACTGCAAGATTTTCTCGCGCAAGGGACAGGAGAAGGACGAGCGGTCCAAGAGCATCGAGGAATCGCAGATCCAGCGCCTGCAGCGCAACCTGCAGGACGAAATCCGAATCCTGACCGACGAGCGCGCCAAGCGCCTCGGCGTCTTGCTGGACGGCAAGAAGCTGCTGGCCGACCTGCACGACGAAAAAACCAACAAGCGCCTGCTCAGCAAGGACACCGAGCTGACGCGCGAGCTCATCGAGAAGATGAAGTCGCGCGACCTCAAGCGCATGCGTCTTTCCAGCAAGGATCCGCGCCTGAACGAACAAATCGACGAAATCGAAGAGATGACGTCGCGTCAGATCGCGGTGCTGGAAAAGATCACCGACGAAAAGGTTGCCAAGCTCCGCAAGGGCGACGAACTGCCTCCGGGCGTGATCAAGCTGGTCAAGGTCTACATCGCCATGAAGCGCAAGCTTTCGGTGGGCGATAAGATGGCCGGCCGCCACGGAAACAAGGGCGTCATCGCGCGCATCCTGCCGGAAGAGGACATGCCGTACCTGCCGGATGGAACGCCGGTGGAAATCGTCCTCAACCCCCTGGGCGTGCCTTCCCGTATGAACGTGGGTCAGATTCTGGAAACCCACCTGGGCTGGGCCGCCAAGGCGCTGGGCGTGCAGTTCGCGACCCCGGTGTTCGACGGCGCGACCGAGCGCGAAATCAAGAAGGCGCTTACCGACGCCAAACTGCCGACGTCGGGCAAGACCGCTCTGTTCGACGGCATGACCGGAACGCAGTTCGAGCAGCCTGTGACCGTGGGCTACATCTACATGCTCAAGCTGTCTCACCTGGTGGACGACAAGATTCACGCTCGCTCCATCGGACCGTATTCGCTGATCACGCAGCAGCCCCTGGGCGGCAAGGCGCAGTTCGGCGGACAGCGTTTCGGCGAAATGGAAGTCTGGGCGCTCGAAGCATATGGCGCCGCATACATCCTGCAGGAGCTGTTAACGGCGAAATCCGACGACGTTTATGGCCGCGCCAAGATCTACGAGGCCATCGTCAAAGGCGAGGCGGCGATTGAACCGGGCGTGCCCGAATCGTTCAACGTGCTCATCCGCGAACTGCAATCGCTGTGTCTCGATGTGGAATTGATGAAGAAGCCGCGCGAAGTCCCCGATACGGCAATCGCGGCGGATTAAGGAAGCGTTCAGCGATCAGCTATCGGCGATCAGCTTTGCTGGTCCGGTAGCTGAAAGCTGAATGCTGATAGCTGAAAGCTTTGTTTTTAGGAACTGGAGGATACTTTGAGATCATCCCCATACGATCGAGCGAATTTAATCGCGGATTTTGATTCCATCCGCATTTCTCTGGCTTCTCCGGAAAAAATCCGGAGCTGGTCCCACGGCGAAGTCACCAAGCCGGAGACGATCAATTACCGAACTTTTAAACCGGAGCGCGACGGGTTGTTCTGCGCCCGGATTTTCGGCCCCACCCAGGATTGGGAGTGCTTGTGCGGCAAGTACAAGCGCATGAAGCACCGCGGCGTCATTTGCGATAAGTGCGGCGTGGAAGTTACGCTGGCGCGCGTCCGCCGCGAACGTCTGGGTCATATCGAATTGGCCAGCCCCTGCTCTCATGTCTGGTTCTTTAAGGGTCTGCCCAGCCGCATCGGCCACCTGCTGGATATCACGCTCCGCGAACTGGAGCGCGTGCTGTACTTCGAAGCGTACGTGATCGTCGATCCGGGCGAAGTGGAAGCGCTCAGCCAGGGCGAAGTCATCAGCGACGAAAAGAAGCGCGCCCTCGACCAGGAGTTCCCCGGCAAGTTCATCGCCATGATGGGCGCCGAGGGCATCAAGGAACTGCTCAAGAAAGTCGACGTGGAAGCTCTCAGTGAAGAGATCCGCGAGAAGATGAAGACCGAGCAGAGCGTCCAGAAGAAGCTGAAGTACGCCAAGCGCCTGCGCGTGGTGGAGAGCTTCCGCAAGAGCGGCAACAAGCCCGAGTGGATGATTCTCGACGTGATCCCGGTAATTCCGCCGGAACTGCGTCCTCTCGTGCCGCTGGATGGCGGCCGTTTCGCCACCAGCGATCTCAACGACCTGTACCGCCGCGTCATCAACCGCAACAACCGGTTGAAGAAGCTGATCGAACTGCACGCGCCGGACGTCATTGTCCGCAACGAAAAGCGCATGCTGCAGGAAGCCGTCGACGCCCTGTTCGACAACGGCCGCCGCGGCCGCGTCCTGCGCGGAGCCAACAATCGCCCGCTCAAGTCGCTGTCCGACACCCTCAAGGGTAAGCAGGGCCGTTTCCGCCAGAACCTGCTCGGCAAGCGCGTGGACTACTCCGGCCGCTCGGTCATCGTCGTCGGTCCGGACCTCAAGTTGAACCAGTGCGGTCTTCCCAAGAAGATGGCGCTGGAACTGTTCAAGCCGTTCATCTATCACCGCCTCGAGCAGCGCGGCCACTGCACCACCATCAAGCAGGCCAAGGAATTGGTCGAACAGCAGGATCCGGTGGTTTGGGACATTCTGGAAGAGGTCATTAAGGACCATCCTATTCTGCTCAACCGCGCTCCCACGCTGCACCGCCTCGGTATTCAGGCGTTCGAGCCGGTCCTGGTCGAAGGCAAGGCCATCAAAATTCACCCGCTGGTCTGCACCGCTTTCAACGCCGATTTCGACGGCGACCAGATGGCCGTCCACATTCCGCTGTCTCCCGAAGCGCAGATCGAAGCATCGACCCTGATGCTGGCGTCCAACAATATTCTGTCGCCGGCCCATGGCGCTCCGATCACCATTCCCACGCAGGACATGGTGTTGGGCTGCTACTACCTGACCAAAGCCCGGCCCGGAGCGCGCGGTGAAGGCCGCACCTTCGCCTCCACCGACGACGTGCTGATCGCCCTCGAAATGGGCGAAGTCGAAACGCTCACCCCGATCAAGCTGCGCTACACCGGCCGCGTGATCGACCTGGTGCACGCTTTCGATACGCAGAACATTCTGCACACCGAACCTATCGAGTTCGTGAAGCAGTACATGGAAACCACGGTCGGCCGCGTGATCCTCAACGACAGCCTGCCGCAGGACATGCCCTACATCAACGGCCTGTTGAAGAAGAAGGGGCTCAGCCAACTGGTGCAATACTGCTACCTCAAGTTCGGCCTGCACGTCACCGTGCAGATGCTCGACGAGGTGAAGAACCTGGGCTTCCTGTACGCCACACGCGCGGGCATTTCGATCGGCATCGACGACATGGTCGTCCCCGGCGAAAAGGCCGCCCTGGTGCGCGCCGCCGAAAAGGAAGTGGTGGATGTGGAAAGCCAGTATCAGGACGGCGCCATCACCCACGGCGAACGCTACAACAAGATCATCGAAATCTGGTCCAAGGTTACGGAAAAGGTTTCCGATGAAATGTTCAAGAGCATGGAAGAGGACGACCGCACCGGCCGTTACATCAACCCCATTTACATCATGGCCGACTCCGGCGCGCGCGGTTCGAAGCAGCAGATCCGCCAGCTCTCCGGTATGCGCGGCCTGATGGCCAAGCCCAGCGGCGAAATTATCGAAACGCCCATCACGGCCAACTTCCGCGAAGGCCTGGACGTGTTGCAGTACTTCATCTCGACCCACGGCGCCCGTAAGGGATTGGCCGATACGGCATTGAAGACGGCCGATTCCGGCTATCTGACCCGCCGTCTGGTGGACGTGGCGCAGGACGTGATCGTCACCGAAAACGACTGCGGTACCGGCGAAGGTATTTACGTCGAACCCATCATCGAATCCGGCGAGACCATCGAACCGTTGCGCGACCGCATTGTCGGCCGCGTGGCGCTCGAAGATCAGAAGGACTACGAAGGCAACGTGATCGTCGGCGTCAACCAGGAAATCACGGAAGACCTGGCGGCGGCCATTCAGGCTGCCGGTATCGAGCGCGTCAAGATCCGCTCGGTGCTGACCTGCGAATCCAAGCGCGGCGTCTGCGTGGCCTGCTACGGCCGCAACCTGGCGACCGGCCGCCTGGTGGAGCGCGGCGAAGCGGTCGGCGTGATCGCGGCGCAGTCCATCGGCGAACCCGGAACGCAGCTCACCATGCGTACGTTCCACATCGGCGGTACGGCATCGCGAATCAGCGAGCAGTCGACGCAGGATGCCAAGAGCGACGGTTTCGCCCGCTACATCGGCATTCAGACGGTTCGCAGCAAGGCCGGCGAACTGATCGCGATGAACCGCAACGCCAAGATCGTCGTTGTCGACGATAAGGGCCGCGAAAAAGAACGTTACGACGTGGTTTACGGCGCGCGCGTGCTGGTGGAAGACGGCGCCCCGGTCAAGAGCAACCAGATCCTGCTCGAATGGGATCCGTACACGTTCTCGATCCTGACGGAAGTCAGCGGCGTGGTCCACTTCAAGGACCTCATCGACGGCTTGACCCTGCAGGAGCGCGTCGACGAAGTCACCGGTATGTCGCAGTTGGTCGTGGCCGATTCGCCCGACGAAAAGCGGCAGCCGCAGATCGAAGTGCGGCCGGAAGGCAGCACGGCGGGTCCGCGCGGCGAGCGCAAGAAGTACCTGATGCCGACGCATGCCCACCTCATGGTGCACGAAGGCGAAGAAGTGCACGCCGGCGACGTTCTCGCGAAGATCCCGCGGGAAACCACCAAGACCAAGGACATCACCGGCGGTCTGCCGCGCGTGGTGGAACTGTTCGAAGCGCGCAAGCCGCGTGAGACGGCCATCATGGCGGAGATCAACGGAACCGTTCGCTACGGCGAAGTGAGCAAGGGCCAGCGCAAGATCTTCGTCGAAGGCGAGGACGGCGAGAAGCGCGAATACTCGCTGCCGCGCGGCGTACACATCAAAGTCCAGGAAGGCGAAAAGGTGAAAGCCGGCGAGCCTCTCATGGACGGTCCGCGCGACCCGCACGACATCCTGGCGGTACTCGGTGAAAAGGAACTGCAGAAGTACCTGGTCAACGAGATTCAGGAAGTCTACCGGTTGCAGGGCGTCAACATCAACGACAAGCACCTGGAAACCATCTCGCGCCAGATGATGCGCTGGGTGGAAGTGGAAGATATCGGCGATACCGAATTCCTGCCGCAGGAGATCGTCGATAAGTTCAAATTCCGCGCCGAGAACAACAAGACTCTCGAAGCGGGTGGGCGTCCGGCGCAGGGCAAGGCCAAACTCATGGGTATCACCAAGGCTTCGCTCTCGACCGATTCGTTCATCTCCGCGGCGTCGTTCCAGGAAACCACGCGCGTTCTCACGGAGGCCGCCATCAACGGTAAGATCGATTACCTGCGCGGCCTGAAGGAGAACGTCATCATGGGCCGCCTGGTCCCTGCCGGCACCGGCATGGAGTATTACCGCCAGGTGAAGATTGCGGGCGAGGACGTGGTCGAAGAACCAGTGACCGAGCCTTCGCTCGACGCCATCCCCGGTTACGACGAAGAAGCCCGCGTGCAGTACACCGGCGGACTCTCCGAAGACACCGGCGAGGAATCGCTGGCCGAGTAACAGCCAGCCTGCAAAATCAAGGCCGGAGCAACTTGCGTCGCTCCGGCCTTTTTCTTTTCATGTATACGCTGTAATTCGGTGGCTGGCACTCAATTCGCCGCACTTGCGAATTGAGTAGCCTGTCACCGAATTACCCCACCGGGAATTCGGCGATACAATAGAATTCCGGCCTTTTCTTTGTGCAGAGCGAGATCATTACGCTTGATTCGGAACTCGTTGACTTGCTGGCCACTTTCGGCAAGCCCGTCAGCGACACCGCGCAGGAGTTGATCGTCCTGGAACTCTACCGCCAGGGCAAAATCTCGAGCGGCAAGGCCGGTGAGCTTCTCGGCATGCCGCGCTTCGTTTTCGTCCAATTCGCCTCGCGTCTGGGAATTCCCTTCTTCGACATGACCCAAGACGAGTGGCAGGCGGAATTGGAGCAATCCAAACAGCTATAGGCAATGGTCGTTTCGAATACGAGCCCGTTGCTGGCGCTCACTCATCTCAACGAACTACACCTGCTACATTAAGCCGTTGGCTCACCGATACTGATCCCACCTGCAGTTGCCAGGGAGTTCGGCGTTCCTTGCCTGACTGGATCGGGACTCGCACGCCAAACCAACCGATCGGTCCTCAGATTCTGGCAGCGGCGCTGGGCGACGGCGAGAGCGAAGCGCTCGCACTTGCCCTCGAATTGAAAGCCGGTCTGACTCTACTCGACGATTTGGCTGCGCGACGCATGGCTGCGACGCTTCATCTGCCGCTGATCGGCACATTGGGAATATTGTTGCGTGCGAAAGATCGCGGGCTGATTCCAGCAGTACGACCGCGGTTGGAGTCGCCACGCTCCCTTCCCTTCCACATCTCAAATCGGTTGTACGACTTGGTATTGGCGAGCGCAGGCGAGTAGCAATTGTGCTTGCATTACAATGGTAGTCAGAGCAAGTTCCCATTGCTCCAGCCTTTCTTTATGCAAACCGGCGAACTGATGAGCGTCAAGGAGTACCTGTCGACCAGCTTTCGGCCCGATTGCGATTATGTGGATGGCGAGGTTCGAGATCGAAACATGGGTGAGTACGATCATGCTCGGCTGCAGGGAGCGGTATTTGCGTTCTTGTACGAGCGTCGAAAGGAATGGGGCATGCTCGTAGTCCCCGAGCAGCGAGTGCAGGTGTCGCCCACTCGTTTCCGCATTCCCGATGTTTGCGTCATCCGCGCCGATCGTCCGCCGGAGCAGATTTTCACGACCCCGCCATTCATCTGCATCGAAATCCTGTCGAAGGACGACCGCCTCTCCGAGATGCAAGAGCGCGTCAAAGACTACCTGAATTTCGGCGTGCCGCACGTTTGGATTCTGAATCGCTGTACCCGCACCGCTTACCGCTGCACGCCGGAGGGCCTCTTCGAGACGTCGGAACTCCATACGAACGACCCGGACATCGTACTGCCGCTTACTGAATTGTTCGAATAAAATGCTCTCATGCGCCTGGTTGTCCTCCTCCTCGCCTCGGCGGTCCTCCTTTTCGGCCAGGTCTTCGATGCCGCCTCGGTAAAGCCCAGCAAGTCCATCGATCTCAATTCCAGCTTCAATACTCGCAAGGACAATGTCGAAACGAGAAACGTCGCGCTGCGCGACATCATTACTGCCGCGTTCGAAATCAAGGACTATCAGCTCATCGGCCCGGACTGGCTGAAATCCGAACGCTTCGACATCGTGGCCAAAGCGCCTCTCGGCACCGGCGACGACGAGAAGTTGATGCCGCTGCTCCGCAACCTCCTCGCCCAGCGATTCAAACTCGTGACCCACACCGAACAGCGCGATCTGCCTTGTTTCGCCCTGCTGGTCGCCAAGGGCGGCCTGAAGATCCGGCCTGTGGAGGCCGGACCATCCGGCATGAACGGCACCTCCAACAATGGCGGTGGAGAAGTCAAAGCCGAAAAGGTCGGCATGGAAGCTGTCGCCGAATGGCTGTCGCGCGAGGTCCAACGCCCGGTGCTCGATATAACCGAAGCCAAAGGCGCCTACGATTTCACGTTGCGATACTCCAAGGAGTCGGCGAAGGGCCTCACCGACACGCAAACCCACCCCGTCGTGAGCTACGCCATTCAGGAACAACTCGGCCTGCGTCTCGAAAAGCGCACCGCTCCCGTCTCCGTGGTAATCATCGATCGCATCGAAAGGGTGCCTGTCGAAAACTGAGCGGGCATGGATGGTATTCTGCAAGTTTGCGGAAGCCTTCGACGATCCTCCTGCTCGCCCTGAGCACCCTGCTCCTTCTCGGCCTCTTCTCAACCGAACTCTCCGACCCCGACGCGTGGTGGCACCTCGCGACCGGCCGCTACATCGTCACGCAGCACCGCCTGCCCGTGCCCGACCCTTTCGCCTACACCACGGCCGCCGCGCCGCCCGAGAGCACGCGCCATTTCAACCTGACCCACGAGTGGCTGGCGCAGGCCGCCTGGTACCTCGTCTACGCGGCCGGAGGCGCCGCCGCCGTGGTCCTCTGGAAGGCGCTGCTGCTCACCCTGCTCTGCGCCATCACCGGCCACGTCACCAGAGCGCGCACCGGGTCGTACCTCTGGGGCGTCGCCGCGATGCTCGCCACCGCGTCGCTCGCCATCGAGTTCGCGCACGACCGGCCCAGCATTCTCTCGTACGTTTTTACTGCCGCCGCGATCGCCATTTTCGAGGATCGCCGCCGGCTGTGGCTGATCCCGCCGCTCCTCCTGATCTGGGCAAATTGCCACGGCGGATTCTTCCTCGGCTGGATCGTCTGCGGCGCGTATGCGGCCGAAGCGCTCGCCCGCCGAGCGCCCGACGCGCGCCGCATCCTCGTCATCTCCGCAATCGCCGTCGCCATCTCCGGCCTCAATCCCAATGGATTCGCAGTGATCCCCACGATCCTCGCCTACCGCCACAGCGCCCTCCAGTCGAGCCTCACCGAGTGGGCCCGCCCCGATCTTTGGGGCCCGCCCTACGCCTTCGATCTCCTGCTCTACGCCGCGGCCGCCTGCCTGATCGCGTCGTGGCGTCGCGTGCGAGTTGCCGACTGGCTGCTGTTTGCCGCTTTCGCCGCCGCCGCCCTCACCGCCTTCCGCAATGAGATGCTCATCGGCCTGTTGGCCCCCATCCTGATCGCCACGTATTTTCCATGGAAGCGGCCCCTCCCGCTGTGGACGCCGTACGCCGCCGCCGCGGCCCTCGCCGTCGCACTCGTCATGGGCATCGCCCGCGGCAATTTCTTCCAACTCCGCGCCGCCGTCTGGCGCTACCCCGCGGGTGCGGCGCAATTCCTCCGCGACCACCGCATCGCCGGCCCCCTCTTCAATACGTACGAATA
>Ga0308174_10001560_pt1 | contig 10798 bp, 8 predicted proteins | sample PhyPR2_FD_203894 | JGI IMG/M metagenome (GOLD analysis project Ga0308174, IMG submission 203894) | Soil microbial communities from UC Gill Tract Community Farm, Albany, California, United States - DLSLS.P.R2 | ecosystem: Environmental > Terrestrial > Soil > Agricultural land | place: USA... | reverse complement strand
CTGCTACCCACCACGCTGGCCGGTCAGAAGCTCAACTGGATCGTCCTCGACGACGGCTCCGACACCACGAAGGCGGTGACCAATACCCGCAAGTTCATCAGCGAGGACAAGGTCGACGTCGTGATCGGCTCGACCGTCACGCCCAATTCGCTGGCCATGATCGACATCGTCGCCGAGGCCGAGACGCCGATGATCTCCATGGCGGCCTCTGCGCGCATCGTCGATCCGGCGAATCCCAAGACCAAATGGGTGTTCAAGACGCCGCAGAACGATTCGCTCATGGCCGACGCCATCGCGGTGCACATGAAGGCGAACGGCGTGAAGACGATCGGCTACATCGGCTTCAACGATGCCTATGGGGAGAGCTGGCTCGGGGAGATCAAGCGTTCCGGCCAGACTGCCGGCCTGCAGGTCATCGCCGACGAGAAGTACAACCGCAACGATGCCTCCGTTACCGGCCAGGTGCTGAAGCTCATCGCGGCGAAGCCGGATGCCATCCTCATCGGCGCGTCCGGTACACCCGGCGCAACGCCGCAGAAAGAGCTGGTCGCCCGCGGCTACAAGGGCAAGATCTACCAGACCCACGGCGTCGCCAACCCCGATTTCCTGCGCGTGATGGGCAAGGACGGTGACGGCACGTTCCTGCCCATCGGGCCCATGCTGGTGTGGGAGCAGCTTCCCGACACGAACCCCGTCAAGAAAGTGGCCGGCGACTACATCACCAAGTACGAGGCCAAGTACGGCAAGGATTCGCGCACGACGTTCGGCGGGCACGCCTGGGATGCCTACATGCTGCTGAGCCAGGCCGTGCCCAAGGCGCTCGCCAAGGCGAAGCCCGGCACGCACGAATTCCGCGTCGCGCTGCGCGACGCGCTCGAGACCGACAACGTCGTGGGCAGCCATGGTGTGTTCGTGATGTCACCGCAGGAGCACAACGGGCTCGACAACCGGGCGCGCGTGATGATCCGCATCGAAAACGGCCGCTGGGTGCTGGCGAAGTAACGCGTCCGATACGCGGCCCGATGGACTCGTCGATCGCCGCGCTGCTCATCCAGGATGGCGTCACCAACGGCGCCATCTACGCGCTGCTCGCCCTCGCGCTGGTGCTCGTGTTCGCCGTCACGCGGGTGATCTTCGTCCCCGCAGGCGAGCTCGTTGCATACGGCACGCTCACGCTCGCGGGCCTGCAGCTCGGCAAGCCGCCCGGCACCATCGGCCTGCTGCTCGGCATGGCCGCCATCGCCGGTGTGCTCGAGCTCGTCGCCGCCGCGCACGCGCGGCAGTGGCGCACGCTGCCGCGCCGCCTCGCCATGTGGACCGGTCTTCCATGCGCCGTAGCCGCGCTCGTATGGTGGGCGGCGCCGTTCAACTGGCCACTCGCCGCGCAAGTCGCGCTCGCGCTCGCCGCCGTCACGGCGCTCGGTCCGCTGCTCTACCGCATCGCGTACCAGCCGCTTGCCGACGCGTCGGTGCTCGTGCTGCTCATCGTGTCCGTCGCCGTGCATTTCGCGCTGACCGGCCTGGGGCTGTGGTTCTTCGGCGCTGAAGGCTCGCGCACGCCGCCCTTTGCCGCGGCGTCGCTGGAGGTTGGCGGCATCACGTTCAGCTTCCAGAGCCTTTTCGTGGTCGGCTCGAGCGTCGTGCTGATCGTCGCGCTCTACGGATTCTTCGGGCGCACGCTGGCAGGCAAGGCCCTGCGCGCCACCGCGGTCAATCGCATCGGCGCGCGCCTGTCGGGCATCTCGCCGCGCTTCGCCGGTGCGCTCACCTTCACGCTCGCCGCGTTGCTGTGCGCCTTCTCCGGCGTGCTCATCGGCCCGATCACGACCATCTACTATGACTCCGGGTTCCTGGTGAGCCTCAAGGGCTTCGTCGGCGCCATCATCGGCGGACTGGTCAGCTATCCGGTTGCCGCCGCAGGCGCTTTGCTGGTGGGCCTGCTCGAGTCGTTCTCGTCGTTCTGGGCGAGCGCGTTCAAGGAAGTGATCGTGTTCACGCTCATCATTCCGGTGCTGCTGTGGCGCAGCCTCATGACGCACCACCACGAGGAGGACGAGTGACACCGTGGCGGTGGGCCGCGTGAACGTCCCACGCGCGGCCTTCGCCGCCCTCGTCGTGCTGCTCGCGCTCGTTCCGCTGGCCGCTCCGCAATTCTGGGTCACGCTCGGCAACTACATCGGCCTCTACAGCATCGTCGCGCTCGGCCTCGTGCTGCTCACGGGCGTGGCCGGTCAGACGTCGTTCGGCCAGGCGGCATTCGTAGGTCTTGGCGCGTACGCGACGGGCTATGTCACGACACATGCATCCGGCTTGCCGGCAGCGGCCTGGCTCGGTCTACTCGCTGGATTGGTCATCACGGGCCTGGTTGCCCTCGCCCTCGGTTTCATCACGCTGCGCATGAAGGGCCACTACCTGCCGCTTGCCACCATCGCCTGGGGCATCAGCCTGTATTTTCTCTTCGGCAACCTCGATTTCCTCGGTGGGCATACCGGCATGACGGGCATTCCGTCGCTGTCGATCGGCCCGTTCGACTTGCGCGACGAGCGCCAATTCTTCGTGCTGATCTGGGCGATCGCCCTCGCCGCGCTGTGGGCCACGAACAACCTGCTCGATTCGCGGCCCGGCCGGGCGCTGCGCGCACTGCGCGGCGGACTCGAGATGGCCGAGGCGTTCGGCGTCAACGGCGCACGCCTGAAGATCGTCGCCTTCGTCTACGCCGCGCTGCTCGCGTGCATCTCGGGTTGGCTGTACGCGCATCTGCAGCGCTTCATCAACCCCACGCCGTTCGGCATCAACCAGGGCATCGAATACCTGTTCATGGCCGTCGTGGGCGGTGCCGGCAGCGTCTGGGGCGCCGTGGTCGGCGCGACGGTGATCACGCTGGCCAAGCAGGTGCTGCAGGACGTCCTTCCGCGGGTGCTCGGCCGGGCGGGCAACTTCGAGATCGTCGTGTTCGGCGTCCTGATGATCCTGCTTCTGCAGTTCGCGCGCGAAGGCCTGTGGCCGTGGATCGGCCGCCTGCTGCCCGCGCGCAAGCCGCTGCCGGTGCGCGATGCCGAGCCGCTCGCCGCGCGCCCCGACTCGCCGCCGACCGATCCGCTGCTCGACGTGCGCGCCGCGCGCAAGGCCTTCGGTGGTCTCGTGGCCGTGAATGATCTGACGTTCGCCATCCGGCCGGGCGAGATCGTCGGTCTCATCGGCCCCAATGGCGCCGGCAAGAGCACGACGTTCGGCCTCATCAGCGGTGCGCTCGCGCTGTCGGCAGGCGACATCCGCTTTCGCGGCGCGTCGCTCGGAGGCCTCGAGCCGTATCGGATCGCGGCACTGGGCATCGGCCGCACCTTCCAGCACGTGCGACTGATTCCCCAGATGTCGGTCCTCGACAACGTGGCGCTCGGTGCGTATCTGCGCGGTCGTGTCGGCGTGTGGCGCGCGGCACTGCGCCTGGATCGCGCCGAGGAAGCGCGAACCCGCGCCGAGGCCGCGCGCGCCATCGAGCGCGTCGGTCTGACGCAGCATCTGCACGATCCCGCTGGCAGCCTTCCGCTCGGTCAGCAGCGCATCACCGAGATCGCCCGCGCGCTTGCCGCGCAGCCAACGCTGCTCCTGCTCGACGAGCCGGCCGCGGGACTGCGTTACCTCGAGAAGCGCGCGCTCGCCGATCTCATCCGCGCGCTCAAGGCGCAAGGCATGACCGTCCTGCTGGTCGAGCACGACATGGACTTCGTCATGGGTCTCACCGACCGTCTCGTCGTGATGGATTTCGGCGTCAAGCTCGCGGAGGGCCTGCCGGCCGACATCCAGCGCAATCCCGTGGTGCTCGAAGCCTACCTGGGCGGCGCGGCATGAGCCGCCCGGACGCTCGTGCAACGCCAGGGCAGGCGAATGCGGCGCCGTTGCTTGCAGTCGAGCACCTCTCGGTGGCCTACGGCAAGGTCGAAGCCGTGCACGATGTCTCGCTCATCGTCGCGCCAGGGTCCATCGTTACCGTGATCGGCCCCAACGGGGCAGGCAAGACCACGCTCCTGGCCTCGATCATCGGCCTCCTGCCGCAACGTGCGGGCCACGTGAAGTATGCCGGCGTGGACGCGGCCGTGCTGAGCGTCGAGGAGCGCGTGGCGCGTGGACTCGTGCTGGTGCCCGAGAAGCGCGAGCTGTTCGGCACGATGAGCGTCGCAGACAACCTCGAGCTTGGCGCCTTCGCCTCCCGTCGTGATGGCCGCCTGCGCGCGCGGCTCGACGACGTCTACGCCCGCTTTCCACGGCTCGCCGACCGGCGCACGCAACTCGCCGGCACGCTGTCGGGGGGCGAGCGCCAGATGCTGGCCCTGGGCCGTGCGCTGATGGCTGCTCCAAAGCTGCTGATGCTCGACGAGCCGTCGCTAGGCCTTGCGCCGCTGGTGGTGCGGGAGATCTTCACGATCATCGCGGCCCTGCGCGCGAGCGGCGTATCGATCCTGCTGGTCGAGCAGAATGCCCGCGCGGCGTTGCAGGTCGCGGATTTCGGGTATGTTCTCGAGACCGGGGAACTCGCGCTTTCCGGCCCCAGTCAGGACTTGAGCGCCAATCCCCGCGTAGCAGCCACTTATCTCGGCCATGGTGCCGTCGCTGCGGCGGGTTGAAGCCGGCTCGAACGCCCCCATTCCATTGGCATGGCCCCCCGCCGGCCGCCCGAAAGGACCTCGTGAATTCCATCGTCCTGCCTGAAGTGTCGCCCCTGCTGCTGTCGGAAGCGGAGCGCGTGCTGCTCGGCCCCTCGGGCCTCGACTTTCCCCAGTTGTCGCGCGTGCTGGCCGAGATCCATGCGCACGACGTGGATTTCGCCGACCTCTATTTCCAGCATTCGCGCTTCGAGAGCTGGAGCCTCGAGGAAGGCATCGTCAAGGCCGGTGCGTTCAGCATCGACCGCGGCGTCGGCGTGCGCGCGGTGTCCGGCGAGAAGCAGGCGTACGCGTATTCCGACGACGTCTCGCTGGCCGCACTCGAGCAGGCCGGGCGTGCCGTGCGCGCGATCGGCCGCCAGGGACAGAGCGCCGTCGCAGCGCTTGGCCAGCGCGGCCGCGCGCGCGCCCTGTATTCCACGGACGACCCCGTGGGCAGCTTGCCCGAGGCCGCGAAAGTGCAACTGCTCGAGCGCCTCGAGGCCAAGGCGCGCGCCCGCGATCCTCGCGTCGTGCAAGTCATGGCGGCGCTTGCCGGCGAGCACGAGACCGTGCTCATCGCGCGCAGCGACGGACTCATCGTCGCCGACGTGCGGCCGCTCGTGCGTGTCTCGATCACCGTCATCGTCGAAGAAGGCGGCCGTCGCGAACAGGGTTACGCGGGTGGTGGCGGGCGCTTCGATTACGCATACTTCGACGACGCCATGCTGGACGACTACGCGCGGCGTGCGGTCGACCAGGCGCTCGTGAACCTCGGTGCGCGCGACGCGCCTGCCGGCACGATGACGGTCGTGCTGGGCAACGGATGGCCGGGCATCCTGCTCCATGAAGCGATCGGCCACGGCCTGGAGGGCGACTTCAACCGCAAGGGCACGAGCGCGTTCGCCGGCCGCGTCGGCGAGCAGGTCGCGACCAAGGGCATCACCGTGGTCGACGACGGTACCCTCGACGATCGCCGGGGCTCGCTCAACCTCGACGACGAAGGCAACCCCACGCAGCGCACCGTGCTCATCGAGGACGGCGTGCTGCGCGGCTACATGCACGACCGGCTCAATGCGGGGCTCTCGTCGACGATCTCGACCGGCAACGGTCGACGCGAGTCGTTCGCGCATCTCCCCATGCCGCGCATGACTAACACCATCATGCTGGCGGGCGAGCGCGATCCGGCCGAGATCCTGCAATCGGTCAAGCGCGGCCTGTACGCCGTCAATTTCGGCGGCGGCCAGGTCGACATCACGAGCGGCAAGTTCGTGTTCTCGGCTGCCGAAGCCTGGATGATCGAAGACGGCAAGGTGACGTATCCCGTCAAGGGCGCCACGCTGATCGGCAATGGACCCGATGCGCTGACCCGCGTGTCGATGGTCGGCAACGATCTCGCGCTCGACAGCGGCATCGGCACCTGCGGCAAGGACGGACAAAGCGTGCCCGTGGGCGTTGGCCAGCCGACGCTGCGCATCGACGGGCTCACGGTCGGCGGCACGAGCTGACCACCGTGTAGGCGGCGTGCGCCGATCTACTGCGCCATGCTTCAACGCACGCTAGATGCGGCGCGCGGCGGGCCGCTGTGCGCAGGCTTAGGTCGCGGAAGCAATGGGTCGGCTGCGCGGTACGGCTCAAGCGCCGGCGGGCAACACACGCCCGCTTGGCGATTCGCCGCGCGCAGTGCGACCGCCGCTCCGATGCGCCTGCGCACAGCGGCCCACCGCGCGCCGGCGCTCGCATGGTGCGACGTCACCCCGGCAATCCGCGACCGCGCCTGCTTGCACTGCTGTAACGTTGCGCCGTGCAGTATGTCGGCGGGCGGTCCGGCGCTGTCTGCGGGCGCCTGAGCCGTGGCGCGATCTGCGCGCGGCGAGTCGGCCGGCGGGCGTGTGTTGCCCGCTGCCGCTCGAGCCGTCTCGCGCAGCCGCCTCCTGTTTGCGGCGACCGAAGCCCGCAGGCAGCGCTGGACTGCACGCCGCCTATGGCGAGGTTTGAAGTCGGCGTAAGCTCGACAGCGCCGGGCCGCATGCTGCGCACTGCGATGGTCTTGCGTTAGGAACCGCTAATGCAGCGGCCCCGATGGCGCAGCCGACGGCGTCTCGGGCGCGGGCGAGGCGTGATGGCACACGATGCGCCACCCGGACGGCGTGCGCATGAAGACGTTGGAAGCGACGACGGTGCCGCGCAGCGTGGCGTCTGCCCCATACACGTGCTCGATCGCGCTCTGCAAGGCGAGGCCGACCGTCTCGAGCATGACGATCTGCTCGAGGCGGAAGCGCAGCTTGGAGTCGCCTGAAAACAGCTGCTCGAAGGCCGTGCGCACCGCCTCGTATCCGACGTGCCGGGTGCCACCTGGATGCACGCAGACGATCTCCTCGTCGTCGGCCCACGTGACCATCATCGCGTCGAGATCCTTGTTCTCGAACGCCTGGTAGAACGCCACCGCCACGTCCTGCGGGGAAGTGTAGATGGGCAGCGTGCGGGCCTTGGACATGGGCGCGGGTTCTTCAGTCGGCATCGCGCGCGGGCAGCGCGGTGCGCGCGAGATTGTAGACCATGGTCGGCGACAGGTCCCGCATGCACTTGAAGTGTCCGAGCGGACATTCGCGCTTGAAGCACGGGCTGCAGGCGATGTCGATGCGTGCGACTTGCGCCGTCGAGGACAGCGGCGGCGTGTACGTGGGTGACGAGGAGCCGAACAGCGCGACGAGGGGTGCGCCGACCGCCGCGGCGGCGTGCATGAGCCCCGAATCGTTGCTGACCACGATTGCCGCGCTCGCCAGCAGGTCGATCGCTGTGCCGAGGTCCGTGCGCCCGGTCAGATCGCGGAACCGCTGTCCCGGCTCGCCGGCCGCCTGGATGACGGTGCTGGCGGCCAGCTTGTCGTTGGGCGAGCCGACGATCCAGACCTGCAGCCCGTCACGCAGGAATTGACCGCCGAGATCGGCGAAATAGTTCGGTGGCCAGCGCTTGGCCGGGCCGTATTCCGCGCCCGGACACAGGATGGCGATCGGTGGCTCGTTGCGCAGGCGCAGCGAGCGCATGGCAGCAGCACGGTTGGCCAGGTTCGGAACGAGCACCGGCGCCGGAGGGGTCGGAATCAGCGTGCGCGGTGCGCCGGCGAGCGCGGCATAACGATTGACCAGGCGCGGCAGCGCGCGGCGGTCGAGCACGCGCGCATCCGTGAGGAGGCCGAAGCGCCCTTCGCCGATGTAGCCCGTCCGTCGCGGAATGCGGGCAAGGAACGGGACCAGCGCCGATTTCCACGAATTGGGCAGGACGAACGCCCGCGTGTAGCCTTCGCTGCGCAACTGCCGTGCAAGCGCCTTGCGCGCGCGGAGGGCAAGCTCGCCGTGCGCGAACGGATTGTCGATGACGCGGCGGATGCCACGCATGCGTGCGTACACGGGGCCGCACCAGGGCGGCGCCAGAACGTCGACGATCGGCTCTTCGTTCGGCTCGCGCAAAAGGGCGAGCAACGGCTCGGAGAGGATCGCGTCGCCCACCCAGGACGGCGCGACCACCAGGATGCGTTCCGCCATGGTGGCCGCTGGCTGCAGGGATCCTCAGTGACCGGACGCGAGTGGTCCGCCCTCGAGCTTGTAGACCGTGCCGCAGTACGGGCACATGACTTCGCCGGTCTCCGCGATGTCGAGGAACACGCGCGGATGCGAGCTCCACAACGGCATGCCGGGATTGGGGCAGAAGACAGGGAGGTCGCGGGGCTTCACGACCACGGGTGTTGCCTGCGGCGTAGCCATGGTCAGACTGGCGTGAGCCACGCGCGATGCGCGGCGTTGCGGCCGTTGACGGTGTCGAAGAACATCGTCTGCAGCCGCGTGGTGATCGGCCCGCGGGTGCCGCTCCCGATGGGACGGTTGTCGTATTCGCGGATCGGCGTGACTTCGGCCGCCGTGCCGGTGAAGAAGGCCTCGTCGGCGATGTAGAGCTCGTCGCGCGTGATGCGCCGCTCGTGCACCGGAATGCCGAGCTCGCGGGCGAACGTGATGATGGTGTCGCGCGTGATGCCGTTGAGCGCACCGCCGGACAAGTCGGGCGTGTGGAGCGCGCCGTTGCGCACCATGAAGACGTTTTCGCCGGAGCCCTGGCACACGAAGCCCTGCGGATCGAGCAGCATGGCTTCCTCGTAGCCGTCCTGCGTGGCTTCCTGGTTGGCCAGGATCGAGACCGAGTAGTTGGCCACGGCCTTCGCATTGCACATCACGATGTTCGGATGATGGTGGGTGAACGACGAGGTGCGCACGCGGATACCCTTGTCGAGGCCGTCGGCACCGAGATACGCGCCCCACGGCCACGCCGCGATCGCGACGCGGACGGGGTTGGTGCGCGCGGCCACTCCCATTGCCACGCTGCCGTAGAACACGAGCGGGCGGAGGTAGCACGAGTCGAGCCCGTTGCGCCGGACGCATTCCACCTGCGCCGCCATGATGGTTTCGCGGTCGAACGGGATCTTCATCGCGAAGATGCGCGCGGAGTTGAACAGCCGCTCGGTGTGCTCGGCAAGGCGGAAGATGGCCGGACCCGACGCTGTCTTGTAGCAGCGGACGCCCTCGAACACGCCCAGGCCGTAGTGCAGCGTGTGCGTGAGCACGTGCGTGTTCGCCTCGCGCCACGGCACCATCTGTCCGTCGTACCAGATCCATCCGTCACGGTCTGCCATCGACATGGCGGCTCTTCCCCTCGTCGTAAAGGGCGATTCTAGCCGATGCGCCCGGGCGGGGCGCCTGGCGCGGCCACCGGCCAGGGTGTTCCGAACACCTCCCGCCACAGCGCCTTCACCGCCGCGCGGCGTTGCGCATGCTCCGCCGGATCGACGCGCGCCTGCCGGGCGCCCGTCAGCCGAACCTGATGCTGCACCCGGCGATATTCGCGATACGCATCCGCCGCCGCCGTGGCAAGCGCGGTCGGGACGAGACCGAGCTCACCGGCCCGCTGCACGAGCGCGATGTTGCCGCGATTGGCCGTGAGCTCCGCATGGCGATGCGCGTGCGCGAGAACCAGATACTGGACGGTGAACTCGATATCCACCATGCCGCCTTCGTCGTGCTTGAGATCGAACTGCGCTCCCGGGTTGGGATGCCCGCTTGCCATGCGCTGGCGCATGGCCGCGATATCGCCGGCAAGGCGCGCTGGATCGCGTGGCAGGCACAGGATCGCGACGCGTTCGTCTTCGAAGGCTGCCGACAACGCAGGGTCGCCGGCCGCGGCGCGAGCGCGCGTGAGGGCCTGATGCTCCCAGGTCCACGCATGCTCGCGCTGGTAGCGCCGGAAGCCTTCCAGGCTGGACACCATGAGTCCGGCCGCGCCATCCGGGCGCAGCCGCAGGTCCGTTTCGTACAGCTGGCCGGCGGGTGTGGTGCTCGTCAACCACGTGTTGACGCGCTGCGCGAGGCGCGCGTACCGATCGCCCGCGCTGTCGGCGACCGGGTCCGCCGCATCGACGTCGTAGAGGAACACCAGATCGAGATCGGACGCGTAGCCGAGCTCCTTGCCGCCCAGGCGCCCGTACGCGATCACGGCAAAGCGCGGTGGTGTGACGGGCCGTCCGGCGGCTTCGCACAGCTGGCGCCAGCACTCCTGCACCGTCGCGGCAAGGATCGTGTCGGCGAGCGCCGAGAGGTGATCGGCCAGCCGCTCGACGGTCAGCCGTCCCGCCAGGTCCTGCGCGAGCAGCCGCAACGCCTGCGCATGGCGGAAGTGCCGCAAGGCGTCCAGTTGGCCCTCGGTGTCGCCCTGGTGGATCGCAAGGAGCCGTGCGAGCTCCGCGCTCCAGGCTTCGGCGTCGGGCTCGGCGAGCAGCGTGCGCGCGTCCAGCAGCTCGTCGAGCAGCACCGGATGCCGGGCGAGATAGTCCGCCGCCCACGCCGAAGCTCCCATGAGCTGCGCGAGGCGCGGCAGGATCGGCGGGTGCTCGATGAGCAGCGCAAGGTAAGCGCTGCGCCGGCTCACGGCCTCGAGCAGGCCGAGCAAGCGCTCGAAGACGACCCGCGGCGTGGCGTTCGGGGCACGCTCGCGCGCCGCCACGTCGAGCAGCCGCGGGACCAGGTCGTCGAACCGCTGGCGCGAAAGGGCCGGCAGTTGGGTGTAGCGCACGCTCTGCCGCGTCTGCTGCAGCAGCGCAGATAGTGCATGCG
>Ga0308174_10001559_pt1 | contig 10799 bp, 7 predicted proteins | sample PhyPR2_FD_203894 | JGI IMG/M metagenome (GOLD analysis project Ga0308174, IMG submission 203894) | Soil microbial communities from UC Gill Tract Community Farm, Albany, California, United States - DLSLS.P.R2 | ecosystem: Environmental > Terrestrial > Soil > Agricultural land | place: USA... | reverse complement strand
GCGATGAGAACGCCCAGGGTGATGAAGAACGCGACGGTAGTTGTCCGGCTGGTGATCCGCATCAGGTTTCAGGAGGAGGATAGCACCGGCGATGGTGCAGGCGAGCAGCGATTGCGGCTCACACCTTATAAGTCACGGTCGCCCAGCGGTGGTGCCAGAACCTTCCTGCCGTCCGGAAGTGACAGCATATCGAAGCCCAGGGTTTCAACGCCGGGAACGTTGATTGAGTTATGAGTCCGCTCCAGCGGACGACACTTGCTTTGCAATTCTCGTTTCTACGGATGCTGCTGTTCGCCGGCGGCTGGCACCAGTCGGAAGTAAACCTGGCTGGGAAGACGCGTCTCCCAGTGGCCACTCAACTTTGCATAGCCGACGGCGCCCATGAAGATGATCGCAACCCCGGCGGCCACAGCCCACACTGGAATGTGCTTTGCGCGGTTGGGTAGAGGTGCGCTGATGCGAAACGCCAGCGCGTCCTTTGCCGGGCATACCGCGATGCATTCAAGGCAACTGGTGCATTCGGCAGATCGTATCTGTATCAGCTTATCGACCGGCAATGACGCCGGGCACGCTTTGGCGCACTTGGCGCAGTCGATGCAGGCTGACTCAGTACGAGCGATGCGAGTCGGACTCGCCAGCGCGGCCAGGCCCATCAGCGCACCGTAGGGGCAAAGATACCGGCACCAGAAGTTCTGCACGAACATAGACGCGATGATGAGCCCAAGGATGACGTAGGCCGCTGTTCCTCCCAGGTAGCGGAAGAAGTTGAGCATCCGTACATCGACCACCAGGCCGTAAGGACTGGAGATGAATTCCGCAACCGCCCCCGCCGACATTGCAGCCACCGCGTATGCGAACAAACCGAGAAGGATATATTTCAGCGCGCGCAGCGGCACATCAATCCAGCGGGGCAGGTGAAAGTTGCGGCGGAAGATGAAGCGTCCCAATTTCCAGAGGTATTCAGAGGCGGTCCCAACTGGACACAGCCAACTGCAAAACGACTTCCGCAATAACCACGACATCAGCAAAAACGCTGTGAACAGAAAGAAGCCCGCGGGATGCAGCCTGGGGACTTGGCCTGTCCCCAGAAAGTAGCGCAATTGCATCAAGCCTTCGATTGGCAACCAGCCTTCGACGCCCGCAGGCCGTTGCACCGCTAGCGTGTGGCCTCCACTCTCTGCCCAGCGCACCCAGAGATAGAACTGCACTCCTACCCAGACGTTCAGCAAGAGGAAGGCGACCTGAAAGCCGGCCCGCAGGAGCTGCGAATAATCGCGGTGCTCGCGGCGCACCAACTTTTTTCTTGCTGCCGGGGCAAGCGGCTGGCAACTGCTAATTGGAATCTTTGCTGTAGATTCACCCACGTCGTGCGTTACTGAAGCTTGTGCGGCCACTGCTCCTCTTTTCAACCTCAGAGTAAGCGGGGCCACACGGCAGCCACTATGACTTTCGTCACAAAGTCGCGAGGTTGCCGTTGCGGCACGCCTGCAGGCTTCCTTCAGGAAAGTTTTATGACGGTTTTACTCGAGATTTAGCCGTGTTCGTTTCTAATCGGCAGGTGCGAAACTGATCACAGTGGTGTTGTAGAGGTCGACGCAGGATTCTGTGCAGCCGTTTCGCCCAAGGAACGATTGTGGTGATCAACATTACGAGGCTGTATGGCCTCAGCCGGTTCGCTGCACTGATAATCTTCGTCGCCTTTGTCGGTGCCGCTTACGCGCAGGACAGTTCTGGTTCGCAAAGCGCTGAGCCGCAGGCTGAATCCAGCACTACGCCAGCGACCAGGCCATCCGCCACGCCATCCACATCAGCCTCGCTGGCCGCTCCAGGAATGACCGGTCCGCTGCAAATGAAGCCTTCGGTTTCGTTCGAGGCGGGGCCACTGGGCAAGCTGAACCTCAACGGCATTGTCAGCGGCACAGGACTGTTTCAGAGCAATCCCGTGCCGGGGAACAACGGCACGCAATGGTCGCTCAACAATGCGCAGCTCATTTTGCAAAAGACTTCGGGCTGGTGGCAGTTTTACATTCAATCGGGCGCCTACAATCTGGTTGCTGTCGGAACCCCATACTTATCAACTCAGCGCACGATTGACGGCCTCTACGGCCCGATACCTGTCGCTTATCTAAAGTTTGCGCCTGCGAAGAGCCTCTTCATTGAGATCGGGCAGCTGCCAACCCTGATGGGGGCTGAGTACACCTTCGATTTCGAGAACATGAACATCGAGCGGGGCCTGCTCTGGTCGCAGGAGAACGCCGTGACTCGCGGCATCCAGATCCAGCAGACGCTGGGGAAGTTCTCCATGTTTCTAAGTTGGAACGATGGCTATTACTCGAACCGCTACTCATGGCTGAGCGGATCGCTTTACTACTCCAACGGCGTGCATAGCTTATCGCTGATTGCCATGGGAAACCTGGGGCAGACGCCGTATCAGACGCTGGCCACTCCGGTGCAAAACAACGGATCGATGTATGCGGCGATCTATACCTACACCAAGGGAAGCTGGATCGTGCAGCCGTACTTCCAGGTTGGCCTGGTGCCCACCAACTCCGAAGTCGGCGTCAGCGATGGTTCTTCAACTTGGGGCGGTGCGGTGCTGGTGAACCACAGTTTCAGCCACGGCTTCTCGTTGCCGTTTCGCTGGGAGTACCTGGCCACCAACGGAGGAATGCCGCAGCACTCGGTGAACCTTCTCTACGGGCCGGGCAGCGCGGGTTCATCGCTCACCGTCACCCCGACGTACCAGCATAGATATTTCTTCACTCGCGGAGACGTCTCATGGGTGAGGGCAATCGATTACACGGCGGGCAGTGCGTTCGGCAGACAGGGGACAAACCAGAACCAGGTTCGCGGGGTGATCGAACTCGGCTTGCTGTTCTGAGATTCGGTGGTTGCAAGCTCAAGCCCGTGGAAGCTGCACCAGAATACTTGTGCTGATCACCAGCAGCACGAAAGCAACCGCGATCACCGCCACACGCGGTCCGAGGATTTTGAAGCGCTGGCTCAGCGCGGTTAACAACAGAACTGTCGCCAGGAAAACCGTCACCTTTACATACTGATCTCCGACATCGCGGCTGCTGACGGCAGTTCGGAAATAACCCTGCGCTTGCCTGGCTAGAGCAGCTGACTCCTCGACTTTCGAGTCTTTGTATTCGGGCATGTAACTCGGTCCGGCGGGCGCTTCGGCATTATGAAAGGGGTCGAGCGCAAGCCAGGCCTCGAACGCCTTGCGATATTCCGGACGGAAGCGACGGACGTAGAACTCCATCAGATCCTTGTCCTTCGCGTTGCGCGAAAACATCCAGCCGTTGAAGGTGGTCGAATCGTAGAGATGGTCCTGCCCCGCCTCAGCCGCCTTCAGCTGCGACGACATAACGGCGTCGGCATGCTTGGCATACTGCTCCGCCGAAAGAGCGTCCCATTTCGCAGCCTGGTATCCACTCCATGCGGTGGCAACTGCCACGATAGCGAGCACGATGGCTTCTGCGATGGCCAGCCATTCATGACGCCGGTCGGAAGGACCGTGCTGGTGCTCGTGACCGTGCTCGTGAATGCGGTGCGCGTACTCGACGTTCGAGCTGACTTCAGACAAGGGAACCTCGAGGCATACTCCGCTCATGGCAAAGAACGCAGAGTTGCTCGTCCTTGTTCTACCAGCGTCTTCGCCGGCCCGCAAGACAAGGCTCGGCGGAACAGTTACGCAGCACGGAATTCCGACAAGCCGGCTATGGCCCGGTCGGCGCCGGCGATGAACTGCTCACCGCGGAGAGCCGTTCCAGCGCGCTTTTTGCCTGTGCAGCCTCGGGACCGTTGGGGCTTTCTTTCAGATAAAGGTTGTACTCGGCAGCGGCCTGTGAGTTCTGGTGTTTCTCTTCCAGCACTTCTCCGGCAATGTAATGTGCGACCGCATAGCCGTCGTGCGACAACGCATGCACTCTCTGAGCGTCGCGCAGAGCATCGTCGGTCTTGCCGTCCTCAATCTCCGCTATCGCCAGCATGGTCAAAGTAGACGCGTCCGGCTGCTGCACGACCAGCGCTTTCTTCAGCATCTCCTCGGCTTGCGGATAATCTTTCTGCCGGATCAACATGCGCGCCAGGTTGCGATCCGCATCGGCATTCTTGTCGTTCAACTCGACGGAATGCTTGAATGCGGCCAGCGCCTTATCGCTCTGGTTCAGGTGGGCGTACATCACTCCCAGGTTGTTGTAGGCGGTGTCGTACTGGGGATAGGCAGCGACCGCGTTTTCGAACTTGTCAGCCGCCTGCTGGTAGTCCTTCTTCTGCCACGCCGTCATTCCCTGGTCGAACGATTTACGTGCATCTTGAGGAACGCGCAACTCCGCGGCCGAGGTCATCCCTCCATTCGGCGCCTTGGCGTTGCTTTGGGCGGTGCTCTGCGACGCGCTCTCTACTGGTTTGAGGTACACATAGGAGATCTGAACGCCTTGGCATGACATTGCCAGGTAGTCGAACACAATCGCCTCGGAAGTGGAGGTTTCGATCCCTTCTCCCGTGACCTTGGCGTAGTACGAGCCGTCACTGCTGACGTGAAATCTCACCAGACCGCTGCCGTCTGTGAATTGCTGGGTTAGAGTCAGCCCCGACTGGTTCGTAAGATCAACCCGAAGATTCCTTTCAACGGGGTGATTGTCCCGATACTTCAAGTGAACCTGGATAGTCCCGTCAATTCCGCGCGGGCAGTTGACGTGCTCTCTCTGCGCTTGCAGCGGAAGTCCGGAGAAGAGCACCAGCAGAGGAAGGAACCTCAACGGACGGACATACGAAGTCATACGACCCCCACTGTGCGCGTGCCGACAGCGCACATTTTTCAGGATTGTACGCCCGAATGACTACTCTCAGTGTCAATACGCCGCTCTTTTTATGCTTGAAAATTACTTAGCTGAGGGATGTGCGTCCTTAACCCCCGGCTCCTCCACCCCAAGCTGCGACAACATAAACGCGTAGTCGAAAGCGATTTCGTGGTAGCGATCGTAGCGTCCGCTGGAGCCGCCATGTCCGCCATGCATGTTGGTGTAGAACACCAGCGGATGCGCATCGCTTTTCATAGTGCGCAACTTCGCAACGAACTTGGCTGGCTCCCAGTACATCACCTGGCTGTCGTCGAACGACGTACGTACCAGGATGGCGGGATAATTCTTTTTCGCGATGTTGTCGTACGGGGAATATGACAGCATGTAGTGGAAGGCCGGGTCGTGCTCGGGATTGCCCCACTCTTCGTATTCCGGAACCGTGAGCGGCAATGATGGATCGAGCATGGTGTTCATCACGTCAACGAAGGGAACCTGCGCCAGCACCACGGTGAACAGGTCAGGACGCATGTTCGTCACCGCGCCCATCAGCAGGCCACCGGCGCTGCCGCCTTCAATCGCCACGCGGTCCTTCGCGCCATAGCCCTGCGCCAGCAAGTACTCGGTGGCAGCGATGAAGTCGGTGAAGGTGTTCTTCTTCTCCATCATCTTGCCGGCATCGTGCCACGGCTTACCCAGTTCGCCTCCGCCCCGGATATGTGCCAGCGCGACCACCACGCCACGGTCGGCCAGCGGCAGGCGCGACACGCTGAAGCTTGCGGGTAAGGCATACCCGTACGAGCCGTAACCGTATACGTACAGCGGGGCCTTGGCTTTGTCCTTCACGTCCTTGCGATAGAAAAGCGAGATGGGAACTTTTGTCCCGTCGCTTGCCGTCGCGAACACGCGCTCGGATACGTAGTTGCTGCGGTCAAATCCACCGGGTACTTCGTTCTGTTTCAGCAAGGTTGAGGCATGGCTGTCGACGTTGTACGAGTAAACCGAAGGCGGCGTGATCAGCGACTGGTACTGATAGCGATACGCGTTGATGTTGAACTCGGCGTTCGCCTGCCCTCCGGCAAAGTACGCTGGTTCGGGGAACTCGATCTGCTTGGCTGCCCCGTCGGCAAATTGCACCACGCGGAATGCCGGATATCCGCCCAGCCGCTCGGTGACAACGTAGAAGTTCTGGAACACGTCGATGTCTTCCACCGGAACGTCTTTGCGTGCGGCAATCAGCTCCTTCCAGTGCTCGCGGCCCGGCGTGGCCACCGGAGCGGTCACAACTCGAAACGTCTGCGCCGTGTCGTTGGTGCGGATGTAAAACTGGTCGCCACGATGATCGGCGTAATATTCAACGTTATCCCGGCGCGGCTCGACGGTTCTCCATTCGCCGGCAGGACTCGCGGCCGGCACGAAGCGCATCTCGGTCGTCACGTGGCTGGCGATCAAAACCGTCACGAACTCGCGGCTGCGGGTGCGACCTGCCTCCATGTTGAAGCGCTCATCCGGCTCTTCGTAAACCAGGGGATCCTTTGCCGTGTCGGTCTCCGCCGTGTGGCGATAGAGCCGATACGACCGCTTCTGCACCTCGTCTTCAATGGTGTAGAAGAGCGTCTTGTTGTCCGCCGTCCAGGCGACGGAGGTCACGCGCTCGGCGGTGTCGGGAAGGTCCTTGCCGGTGCGCAGGTCGCGGATGTGCAACCGGTACTGCCGGAATCCCACATTGTCGGTGGTGTAGGCCAGCCAGTTGCCGTCGTCGCTCACCGCCGAGGGTCCCAAGGCCATGAACGGCTGTCCTTCGCCCATCTGATTCAGGTCCAGCAGTACCTGCTCTGGCCCGTCGATCGATTCCGGCGTGCCCAGCGCGCGGGTTGGCAGCACACCGCCATGCGGAGCCTTCTTGCGGCATAGCACGAAATACTGCTTACCTTTCTCGGTGCGGGTGTAGTAGTAATAGCCGTCTTTGAGATAGGGAACGGTGTCGTCGGTCTCCTTGATGTGGCTGACGATCTCGTCATAGAGCTTCTGCCGCACCGGAGCCAGCGTCGCCGTCATCTGCTCGGCATAGGCGTTCTCGGCTTCCAGGTACGACTTCACGTCGGGATTGTCGCGCTCGCGCAGCCAGGCGTAGTCGTCGGTCAGGGTGACGCCGTTGAGCGTGCCCTCGGTGTGGATCTTCTTGGCAACGGGCGGCTGAGGTTTCGAGGTCTGGGCTTCAGAGGAGACGGCGGCAAGTGTCATAAGGGCTATTAGTAGGGCTCGGCTCATGTGGATTTTCAAGCTGCAAACGGGTGCTTCGGGGACAGCAGGTCAAGACCCCCACCCAGGCAAAAGATGCCGGAATGAGGCACCTACAGCGATAGGGCACCCGCAGGATTTCGATTATAGGGGAAGCAAAGCTCGCCCATGCTAACCAGAGGTGAGATCCATTATTCGATTAGCGTCGAAATGAAAGACGCAGCTCTCCGTTAAGCTCAAGTCAGGCGTAGCGTTCGCTTTGCCATCGCACGCCCGCATCTCGTCCCTGTTCATCGATGAGAGGAACTACGCAATGAAGAGAACGGCCTATCTCACCACTGGCATGCTAATCGGCATTCTTACGACAAGCTTGGCGTTCGCCGCCTGGTCCCGCCCCACGTCTGCGCAAGATCCGGTAAAGCTTGAGCCCGATTCGTATAAAGTGCTTCTGGAAAATGATCAGGTGCGAGTCATCGATTACCACTTGGGCAAGGGACAGAAAGAGCCCATGCATTTCCATGCCACGCCGGCTGTGGTTTATTGGTTCACTGACGCGAAGCTCCTAAACACTCTGCCCGACGGTAAGAGCAAGGAGTTGTCAGGAAAAGCGGGCGAGGCAATTTGGCGCGGCCCAGCGACTCACACTACAGCGAATGTGGGCGACACCGAGGTCCATGCCCTGGTTGTCGAATGCAAGAACTGCAAGTAGCAACTGGATTCGAAAATTGCTAAGTACGGAGTCCTTTTCTTGGCGCTGGTCGTGGCGAGAAATGAACCAATCGTCGAAAGGCAAGTCCTGGAATCCGGCAACATGAAAAAATGCCCCTACTGTGCGGAACTCATAGAGTTCGAAGCAGTCAAATGTCGCTACTGTAGTAGCGATCTTCGGTCCTAGTTGCGTCCCCAGAGCCGCTATCAACTTCTCAGGCCTCCGGTCTCCGGCGGTTCCAACCGCATTCCCATTTCGGGAATCATCTACCACCCTCGTAACCTCTGAGCCTCACTTTCTCGATGCCTCATCCCTTCGGCAACTCATAAACTGGCGGATCAGGACACCCAAAGTGTCCTGCGCGGGGCGTCGGCGAGTCCCGCTAAGCTCTTTGAAATCAGGATTTTGCCTGTAAGTCTCAGTGGTTCAAGATTTTGCGGTCGAAATATGGCTAAGCCATTGAAAACAAGGACTCGCAAATGACAAATTTTGCGGTTCGCACAGCGGCTGACGGGTAACAGCTGACAGCTGATGGCTGACGTCTGGCGGCCGACGGCTGACGGCGAATGGCTGACAGCTGACGGCTGGAAGGAACCTGGCGGCCAACTGAACTTGATATATCCTTACGGTAATGCTGCAAGCCGCCCACAAGTGGTCGACGTTGGGCCTGGCCCTGATTTTTGTCTGGCTGGGAACGTTTTCTCTAGCCATCGCTCAGCCGCTGGCGGTCCATCAGTTAGCGCCTCCGTGTCACCGCTCGGTCCCGACCGGGGGTTCGTCGCAGCCGCCCCACTCAGACCATTCGTGCTGTGTGGCCGGGCATGTTCACAGCCTGGCGTCCACGAAGACCGAAGCTCCGTCTCTTCAGGTTTGCAGCCGCCTTCAGAGTGTCGCCATGACGCAGACCTGGACCGCAAAAGATTCGCCGGAACCGCCAGTGAATGAGTCCAGTCCTGCTGACGGACACAAGCCGCCCATTCGCATCTAGCCTTTCGCACGCTCCATATCTGCCTCCCGTTTCAGAGGCAGTTCCTCCCATTGTTTCGGATTCTTTCATGGAGGTTGAGGTGCGAGTAGTTCAGTTTGTCCTATTGCTATCAGTGCTCTCTTCGATAAGCTGTGCGGCCCAGTCGCAGCCACAGCCACAGCAGACGGCACAGGACAATGCAGCAAGTTCCGAACAGCGAATGATGCCTGGCATGACCATGTCAGCCGACTCGCTGATCGAACTCACCGAGATGCACTCGACGGCGGGAACCGGCGCAGAACCGAATTCCACGCCGTTCAGCATGCTTATGAGCACGCATGGTGCGTGGACGTTCATGTTCCACGGTGTGGGCTTCCTGAATTACACGCAGACCACCGGCCCGCGTGGTCAGGACAAAGTGTTCTCCACCAACTGGATTATGCCCATGGCGCAACGTCGAGTGGGCGGCGGTACGCTCACCCTTCGAACCATGCTCAGCTTCGAGCCGGCAACCGTCACCGAGCGCCAGTATCCCCTGCTGTTTCAGCAGGGAGAGACCGCTTTCGGCAAGGCCATCGTCGATGGACAGCATCCGCATGATTTCTTCATGGAACTTGCCGCTATTTACGATTACCCGATCGGCGAGCGCACGCTCTTGTCGTTCTATGCGGCTCCGGTAGGCGATCCGGCGCTCGGCCCGGTGGCTTTTCCGCACCGTCATTCCGCATCCGAGAACCCGGTTGCCGCACTGGGACACCACCTGGAAGATTCGACCCACATCGCCAATGAGGTAGTCACGCTCGGCATCACCCACAGCATTTTCCGGCTGGAGGCCTCAGGCTTCCATGGTCGCGAGCCCGACGAATATCGCTGGAACATCGACTCCGGTGCAATCGACTCCTGGGCCACACGGGTGACGGTGAATCCCGGCCGAAACTGGAGCATGCAGTATTCGGTGGCAGACCTGCACAGTCCAGAGGCGCTCTTTCCGGATGAAAATCTGCGGAGGATGACTGCATCGGTGATGTACAACTTGCCTCTTCACCGCGGCAACTGGGCTTCAACCCTGGTGTGGGGACGAAACCAGAGTCTCACCGACGGCAATGTCGGCAATGGCTACCTGGCCGAATCAACCTTGCAGTTCAAGAACAAAAACTACGCCTGGACGCGAATTGAAAATGTAGATCGAACCAATGAGTTACTGGTGGGCGACAATCCTTTTCCGCCGGGCTTCCAGGAAAAATACTTTACCCGCGTGCAGGCGTACACGCTTGGGTACGATCGCGATATCGGCCGAATCCCTCATCTATCTACCGCGATTGGAGGCGAAGTGATTCTGTACGGCGTCCCGGATGTGCTAAAGAACGCGTACGGTTCTCATCCCGCAACGGTGGTGCTGTTTTTGCGACTACGTCCCCGATGAAACAGCCTTCAAGGCGACGTATCCGTCAGCATTGTCGTAGACGACTTGCCACATCTCTGTTCCGTTATTGAACGAGACGTTCTGTACATTGGCGAAGGATCCGCCCAGTGCCCCGGGATCGAAGGTGAAGATTTTGTACGTCGTTCCGATCGGTGGATTGAAGCCGCTTTGCAACTGGATGTTAAGGGTACCGTCAAGGAGAACCGCGCCACCCTGGTAAAGCGTCGTTGAGCCTGCGGATCCCTTGATGACGGCTCCTCGATAGATATGCTCGACCAGGGTTCCGTTGGCATACTGAAGGTAGCCAGTGGTGCTGCCGCGAGTGCCGGAACCAACCTGAAGCGACGTGCCGTTGTAAATTTCGATCTTGCCGCTGTTTTCCAAGGTCGACACGGTAGCAACAGCACCAGTCCCGATCAGTCCAAAATCATCTGTGTTATTCAGCCTGCCGCTGACGGTCAGAGCGCCACCCTGAACTTGAATCCCTCCAGTGGCATTCAGAACATTGCCGGCGTTGACAGTGGCGGCCAACACCATCCCAGCTTTCTGGGTGCTGGCGCCAATGTTTGCCAGTTGGCCGGTCACCGTGAGCGTCCCGGCAGTGGACTCCTGGCCGAAATAGTAGTTGCTGTTGACGAGGTTCCCCGCAAC
>Ga0308174_10001558_pt1 | contig 10805 bp, 8 predicted proteins | sample PhyPR2_FD_203894 | JGI IMG/M metagenome (GOLD analysis project Ga0308174, IMG submission 203894) | Soil microbial communities from UC Gill Tract Community Farm, Albany, California, United States - DLSLS.P.R2 | ecosystem: Environmental > Terrestrial > Soil > Agricultural land | place: USA... | reverse complement strand
AAGCTATGAACCTCAAGAAACCGTCGGGAGTAAAATCTCCGAATTAGTTCTGAAACTTGCGGGAGGCGCTGATGCGGCGGGTTCGGTACGCAGTGGCGATGAGCCTGGACGGCTATATCGCAGGGCCAAAGGGCGAAGCTGATTGGATCCCGATGGATCCGGAGTTCGACTTCGATGCAATGTTCAACCAGTTCGACACCCTTCTGGTAGGACGCAGGACCTTCGAGCGAATGGTGACCGCCGGACGTGCCTCCATGCCCGGCATGAGAACCATTGTCTTTTCACGGACGCTCAAACAAGAGGACCATCCCGAAGTCACGGTCGTGGCGGACGGTCACCGGGAGATTTTGGCCGCACTCAAAGCCAGCCCCGGAAAAGATATTTGGCTGTTTGGCGGAGGAGCGCTATTCCGCAGTCTCGCCGAAGACGGATTGGTCGATACGGTTGAAGTCACAGTGGTCCCGATTCTTCTCGGTACCGGAGTTCCGCTGCTGCCCAATGGGGCGAATCGGATCCCGTTATCGCTGAGCAATCACAAGATATATAAGACAGGCAATATTTCCTTGGAGTACTCGATCCAATAGTGTCGGGCAGGATCGCTCAACCTTAGACAACAGCGCAGGCGTTAGGCTTCAGGGTGCGTATAATCACGGCCAGATGCAGTCTGCTAACAATCCAGCAATCAGCGAAAGCGAGGGCGTTTCCGAATTACAGATCCTGAATAGCCAAATCACAGCTTGCCGAAAATGCCCGCGCCTGGTGAGCCACCGGGAACAGATCGGCGTCATCCAGCGCCGGGCCTACCGGGGACAGGAATACTGGTGCAAGCCTGTCTCGGGCTTCGGAGATCCACAAGGCCGCCTCTTCATAGTCGGCCTCGCGCCGGGAGCACACGGCGCCAATAGAACCGGGAGAATCTTCACGGGAGATCGATCCGGGGAGTATCTCTACCGGGCCCTCTTCGAAGCGGGGTTTGCGAACCAGCCAGAAAGCGTCTCCCGCCAGGACGGACTCGCGCTTCGGGATGCGTACATCACCTCGCCCGTCCGGTGCGTACCGCCCGACAACAAGCCGAGCCGGGAAGAAATTGTCCAATGCCGCCCCTATCTGGTCCGCGAACTTACCCTGTTGAAGAACGTTCGGGTGGTCGTGGCACTGGGAGCCATTGCGCTCGAAGCCTATCTTTCTGTCCTGCAGGAGAGCAGCCTGATCCGGTCGAAAGCTCCGTTCCGCTTTGCGCACGGAGCGGTTTTTAGTTATGGTGAAAACCGGCCGTTAATCCTGGCTTCGTATCATCCCAGCCAGCAAAATACATCGACAAGAAGGCTGACGCGGGAAATGTTGCGCGATATCTTTCTTCGCGCCAGGAGACTAATAGAGGAAGGGGGTTCGTCGGCGTCGAATGGAACGGCAGCGGGACGGCCAGACTAAGGGTTTCCCCAAAGCCACAAAATAAGCTAAACTCTTTACAATCATTGCAATAAGCTATGGATCTATTTGCCCCAGCACTGGCGCTCCTATCCACACCCTCCGTTGGCACACGGATTTCGACGTGGCTGTTTGATAATCCGTTCTCCGGAATTTACCGTCTTTCGCCGTTCGATTGGGCACTTTTAATCCCATACTTTGGTGTTCTAGCCATTTTGTCGGTTTACGGCATGCACCGCTACGAGACGATGCGCCGCTATATGAAGCACCACAAGAAGCTTCTGCAAGCTCCTCCGGCGCAATACGAAGTCCTGCCCAAAGTGACCATTCAATTGCCGCTGTACAACGAGCGTTTTGTGGTTGCGCGCCTTCTGGAAGAAATCTGCAAGATTGAATATCCCCGTGAACTGCTGCAGATCCAGGTGCTGGACGATTCTACGGACGAGACCCATCCTTACACCGAGCGGCTCTGCAACGAGTATCAGGCCGCTGGATACCCGATCGAGTACCGCCACCGGACGAACCGGCACGGGTACAAAGCGGGCGCGCTGCAGGAAGGGCTTCAAACGGCCACCGGAGAGCTCATCGCGATTTTTGATGCGGACTTTGTGCCGCCCGCCGATTTTCTGAAGCGCACGATCAACTATTTCGTCGATCCTCAGGTGGGAGTAGTCCAAACCCGCTGGAGCTATCTGAATAAAGAGTTCAACATTCTGACGCAGGTGGAAGCCATGCTGCTGGACGGCCACTTTGTGCTGGAGCATGGAGCACGGTGCGGATCGGGGCTGTTTTTTAACTTTAATGGAACAGCCGGAATTTTGCGCCGGACCATGATCGACGATGCGGGCGGCTGGGAACATGAGACGCTCACGGAAGATTCCGACCTCAGCTATCGGGCCCAGTTGAAAGGCTGGCGCTTCGTTTACATTCCGACCGTGGACTGTCCTTCGGAGCTTCCGGTGGAAACTCACGGCTTCCAGGTGCAGCAGGCTCGCTGGGCGAAGGGCCTTACGCAGGTGTCTCTGAAACTGCTGCCCCGCATATTCAAGGCAGACCTTCCGCTACGCGTGAAGGCGGAAGCGTTCATGCACCTGACGCCGAATATCTCCTATCCGCTGATGATCATCGTTTCCATGCTGATGCTTCCCGTGATGATCATTCGCTTCTACATGGGTTGGTTTCAGATGGTCATGATCGACCTGCCGCTGATCATCGCATCGTTCTGGTCGATTTCGGCGTTTTACCTGTATGCGCAAAAGGTGCTTTATCCGAAGACCTGGTGGAAATCGATTGCGTTTCTGCCCATGTTGATGGCGGCAGGAATAGCGTTGACGGTCAGTAACAGTAAAGGAGTGATTGAGGCGCTACTGGGAATAAAAACGAGTTTTGCCCGGACGCCCAAATATGCCATCGGGACCGGGAACGTGAAGGCGACTTCTGCGGCATACCGCCGTCGCAGCGGAGTTCTGCCCTATATCGAAATCGTGGTGGGAACCTACTTTGCGTTGATGGTCTCCTTTGCCATCGACACGTACAATTTCCCCTCGATCCCCTTTCTGCTGCTCTTTGTGTGCAGTTACTATTGGGCGGGATTCACTACCCTCTACCAGGAGTATCGCGACAAGCTGCAATGGCAACGCGAGCGCAAGTTGGCGCAAGCACGGTAGCGTTGCTTTGCCTGGCTAGACCACTGCATTCCGCGCAATCAATTCCTTATAGAACTTCGCGCTCAGCTTCGGATAGCGCTTCTGTGTTTTGAAATCGACGTAGTAAAGCCCGAACCGCAAGTTGTATCCGTCGGCCCATTCGAAGTTGTCCATTAAGCTCCAGCAGAAGTAGCCGCGCACCGGAAAGCCCTCCGTCACGGCGCGGTGCAAACTCTTGAGGTAGTTTCGCAGATACATGAGGCGGTCGGTATCGTACACTTGCCCGTCGGAGGTCAGCACATCGGCTGAGGATGCGCCGTTCTCGGTAATGTACATCTCCTTCACCTTCCAGATTTCGCCGACGTGCCTGGGAGACCAGTACAGCGCTTCCGGCCCGACATCGAGCCACGATGAGGCCATGTGCGGGTAGGACGACGGGTTCTTCACTACCGCAAATCCTTCCGGTGAGTCCGCCGAACGAACATACACCGGCGTATACACATTCAGTCCCACAAAGTCGAGCGGTGTGCTGATGACCTTCAAGTCTTCCGGCGTGAACTTGGGGGCGTCCGCTCCAGCGCTCTGAAGATAGTGCTCCGTGTACTTGCCTTCCATAATGACGGTCAAGTACGGCGCATTCAATTCGCGCATCGCCGACGCGCTTGCTTTGATGTGAGCTTCGGACTCGATCACGGGAACCGGAACCGCCGCGTTTTCCGCTACGCCCACTCTGGTTCCGGCCTGCGCCTTGGCCCGAATGGCCTGCACCGACAATCCGTGGGCCAGCACGGCATTATGTCGCGCCTGGTTCAATGGTCCGGGCGCAAGCTTCAGGCCTGGCGCAAAGCGTCCATCCCGATATCCGAGATCGATGAACGAAGAAAACTCATTCATCGTGAAGAAGTGATGCACTTTGTCCGATAGCTGGCTCGCCACATAGCCTGCGTAATCGGCAAAGGCCTTCGATGTTTCCCGCGATTGCCAGCCGCCATACTTATCCTGCAGCGCCTGAGGTAGGTCCCAGTGGAACAGCGTACAGAAAGGCTCGATGCCGTTCGCTTGGAGTTCATCCACCAGCCGTTTGTAAAAGTCGATTCCTTGCGGGTTCGGCTGTCCCGTTCCTTGCGGGAACACCCGCGGCCAGGACACGGAGAAGCGGTAAATCTTCGCTCCCAGCGACTTCAGCAGTTGAACGTCTTCTTTATACAGATGGTAATCGTCGTCGGCCACATCGCCGGTTTGATTTTCGTAGACGTGTCCGGGCTGATGTGAGAACGTATCCCATATCGATGGCCCGCGCCCGCCGTCTTTCGCTCCTCCCTCGATCTGGTAAGCCGCTGTCGCACAGCCCCACTTGAAGTCTTGCGGAAACTGGTAGTAATTTTCCTTAGGCTGTCCTTCGGTTGCACTCTCCCCTTGAGCGGCAAATGCGGACGACAGGCCGGTCGAACTCACAGCCGCCGCAGCCCCCATCGCCTTCCCGAAACTACGCCGTGAAAAGTTGCTGATCGACATGGAATGAGTGTGCTACTAGGGTATCGAATCATTCATGTGATCGTGACGGGTAACAGTCGGGCACACGCTATTATGTCTGTGGCTTTCGGGAGGCAACATGATCGTTCCACACCGGCTGCACGTTTGGAAGCTAGTGCGTTACATCGTGCCGGCCCTAGGCATTCTGTTTGCCTACGACATGCTGGTCGTACTTCTTTTTTATAGCGGGTGGACGTGGATCTCTTTGCCCCATATTCCGCTCTCGCTGTTTGGAACCGCCATCGGGGTCATCCTTGGATTTCGCAACAATACGGCCTACCAGCGCTGGTGGGAAGCCCGCATTCTGTGGGGCGCTATCGTAAACAGTTCCCGTTCTCTGGCCCGCCAGACTCTTTCCATGATCGTATCCTCAGGCAGTTCCCCTGCGGAGCGCGAAGCGGTCGCTGTCATGCAGCAGTGCATTGTGCAGCACCAAGTCGCCTACGTGCATGCGCTCCGTTGCCATCTGCGGGGCCAAAATCCGTGGATGGATCTGCAGGCATTCCTACCTGAGGGCGAACTGGATTCGCTCCGGAATGAGAAGAATGTGCCGCTTGCGATCCAGCAGCGGATTGCGTTGCTGCTTCGCCAGTGCTTCGAGCGCAACTGGATAGACAGTATGCGATGGGCTGATCTCGATAAAACGTTGAGCGCGTTGATGAACTCGCAGGGAGGCGCGGAAAGAATCAAGAATACGCCCCTTCCCGTGCAGTACGACCACTTTCCCAAAATCGCGGTCACGGTGTATTGCCTGGTGCTCCCCCTGGGCCTCGTCGCGAATCTCGGCATCTTTACCCCGATCGGCTCCGCGCTCGTTGGATTGATCTTCTTGGCGTTAGACCGGATAGGGCGCGATCTGGAACTGCCCTTCGAAAACGAGATCAACGACATTCCTCTGCTCTCCATCTCTCGCACAATCGAGATCAACTTGAAACAGTTGCTCGGCGATTCCGAACTGCCGGAATCCATTCAGCCCGTGCACGGAATTCTATGGTAGTGTCCCTGGCGAGGCCGGGCGTGAGCTCAGCCGTGCGGCCACATGGCCTCCGCGTGTTGAGGGTTCTCTTCGGAGTCCATTGCGTGGACATGCCCTGCCGTTACAGTCGTGGTGAACTGGAAACAACTACCTTGTTCAGGCGTGCTTTCCACCCAGATTTCGCCGCCCATCATTTCCACCAGCCGCGCTGAAATCGTCAGGCCCAGCCCGGTTCCCCCAAACCGCCGTGTGGTGGAGGTTTCTGCTTGCGAGAAAGCGTCGAAAATAACTTTCTGCTTCTCCGGCCGGATGCCGATCCCGGAATCGCATACCAGGAAATGAAGCTTCACTCGATCGTCTTCCTGAGACAAAAAGCGTACCTCTACCGTGACGCTTCCCTGTTTCGTAAACTTCAGCGCATTGCCCAGCAGGTTCGTGATCACCTGCCGCAGTCGAACCGAGTCCGCCACAATGATCTCCGGAATGTCCGGCTGAATCGTACACGTAAACTCCAGACCCTTCTCTCGGGCTCTTACGGCGATAGGGCGCGTCATCTCCGCCATCGTCTTCCGGAAACAGAAGGCAACCGGGTTGATACTGAGCTTGCCTGCCTCGATCTTGGAGAAGTCGAGTATGTCGTCGATGACGACTAACAGCGAATCCGCCGAAGCCCGTACAATGTCCAGGTATTCGCGTTGCTCTTCGGTCAACTCGGTCTGCAAAGCCAGGTCGGTCATGCTGATGACGCCATTCATAGGCGTCCGGATCTCGTGACTCATATTGGCCAGGAACGCGCTTTTGGCCTGATTCGCCTCTTCGGCGGCGCGCGCGAGCCGGATTTCCTTGTCCAGTTGTGCCTGGATCATCCTGGTCTGCCGGTTAACGCGGCGCTTCAGGGTGAAAATCCAGATGGACGCCAGTGTTCCCAGACCAGTCAGAAATCCGATCAGCGCCGTCAGCTTCCCTACCGTCAGCCAAGGGGCCTGCTTAAGGACCCGAATATCACGCAGGTCTCGCAGGCGAACGCTCATCACATAGGAGCTGTCGTTACTCTTGCCGTTCATCATCGACAGCATGCTGACACCTGTTATCTGAAGAATGCTGCCGCTTCGCAGCCCGGCGGGAATCGTCTTACCGGGAAGAAACGTAGTGAACTCGGTCTGGCCGGCTCGCAGCTTCAATTCCGTTCCGTCCGCGGTGATCAGGAACTCGTTCAGGATGCCTTCCAGACGAACCAGGTGTGAGTTGATGCGCTGGGATAACACTTGTTGCGGGTCGGTATCCTGCGGTGATAGGAGAGCCCTTCGGTGAAGATCTACCAGATGTGCGCTCCGCATTGATGGGCCCAGCGCTCCGCCTTGTAGAAAACCGATACCTTCGACCATCTCACCTGGAGTGAGGTCAATGGGATCATGATCCGCGATAACCAGTCCGCTGGTGGTGTCCTCCAAAGTCGTGGGCCCACGCAAACTGCTGGATGTGACAACTCCGCGCACCCGAACCCGATGACCTTGCCTCGCGTGCGGACTGAAGGCGAGGAGAGCAGCCAGATTCTCGCTTACAGGTAGGAATCCGGGGGGAGTAGCCGGCTCCTCGATACGCACGGAGGCAAAGTTTTGAACGAAGGCTTTGATGCCTAAGAACTGGCGTTGATCGTTGAAGAAGGTTCCGCAAACGCCCTGGAAGGAGATTTTGCTGTCCACTAAGTCGGCCTGAATCCGGCGGGACTCATCAACGATCACATCAAAGGTCTCCTTTCCACGAACAAGGTGGAGCGTGGGCGAGCCGCTATAGGTATCTATTCCCTGAACGATCCCTGAAAGGCTGATCCAATTGCTGTCTTCCGATCCGGAAAAGATTCGATCCAGATCCGTAACTGGCCTGGGGAGAGCCGCGTGTCCTATCTTCCGAACGGATGCCTGGTCAATAATCGCCGCGAAGTCGCCGGGACCGGTGACTCCTTTCACATCGAGCACGTCTCCGGGCTTTATGCCATCTTCGACCCCGTTTTTCGTGGTGACATAGATACCGAAGCCTTCTTGCTGCACGAACAGGATGTGGCTCTTTCTTGCGAAATAAGTGGCCACGGCCTGAATGTGGACCGGAGCGTGACGGGCGGCTGTGCTGATTGGCAGCTCCCGGATGGCTTTGACGGAATGGACCTCGGGAAACAGAGCGCCGCCGCTTGTGCTCTGGGCTGTCGGCCAACTCCCCCGTTTCGATGCATTCCCATCCATCGTCTGTATCGCCGAGTCATCCACAATCCAAATCGACAGGTCCTTCGGTTCTCCCAGCAGGCTGAACGTGGTGGCCGCCACTCCTTCCACGCGTACCCGAAACCCCACCGCCTGATGCACTTTGTTCAGAGCAACGTTGTTGGTGCGAATCCTGATGCCTTTGCCGCCGCTACGAAGGACAGCAGAAAAGCCTGTAGGGCCGTCCGCTCCTACCGACTCCAGGACGCCTTCGATCGATACTCTCCTGTACTGTAGGATGCCCCTCTGCAGATCCTCCGCCACGGTGCCCGTCACGGGCGATGGCTGGTGGGCCACAGGAGTCTCGCGCAGTTGCGTGAAAACAGGGTTGGCAACAGTTGGCATTGGGGCGGCAAGGATCAGAGCGCCTTCCATGGCCAGGTACTCGCCCGTCCGGGGCGTATCGTCGCTATGGATCCCGGTGATGCGCAGTCCGCCCGTAGCGTCCTCCAGGTAGCCTATTCTGTCGCGGCTGTCGCCGGGCCAAAATATGCCCTGTACGCGGATCCTTGGCGCGCCCGACAGATTTCGGCCCGCTCTTCCGATAGCCTGCTGGATGGTTTCGAGGCGTGTACTCTCGTCTCTCCGGCCCGAACAGCCAAGCAGTCCAACGTGGACGAGCACGAACGCGAGTGCTGCTGTAAGACGCCGCAAACTTCGGCGTTTACAGTCATGGTTTGCTTGGTTCATCCGGAATCAAAGAGTCACCGTGTTGAGTAAGTGCCCGCCAATGGCCTTAATTCTCGGCCGTCTGACTGCTCCGGCATGGTCCTGTAGCTGGATGCGTGCGTTACTCTGGACCAGATATGTCGTCGAACACTAACCTGCAACACTCGCTGGAGCGTTTGCTTTCCGGCGTCCGCCATTTCCGGGAAAATGAATACCCCCGGCGGAAGCAGGCTTATGACCAGGTGACGCGCGAAGGTCAACGCCCGCACACCCTTTTCATCACCTGCGCCGATTCGCGTCTCGACCCGGAATTGATTACGCAATCCGGGCCTGGCGATATTTTCGTTGCCAGGGACGTCGGAAATCTCGTGCCCGCCTACGGCGAAATGATTGGGGCAGTTTCTGCCGTGATCGAGTATGCTGTTACCGCTCTGGACGTAGATCAAATCGTAATCTGCGGACATGCAGACTGCGGAGCCATGAAAGCGCTGCTTCGCCAGGAAGGGCTCGACACCATGCCGATCGTACAGCACTGGTTGCGAAATGCGCATGCGGCTTTGAGCATCACCGAAGCGATCTGCTCTAAATCAGACGAGGCCCAGTTTCTGAAAGATCTGATCGAGCAAAATGTCCTTCTTCAACTGAATCATCTTCGTACTCATCCTTCCGTCGCGGGTCGCCTGGCGCAAGGACGCATCGCGGTCTACGGCTGGGTCTACGACTTCGGTTCCGGAGATGTCTTGATGTACCAGGAAGCCGAAAACCGTTTCGTGCCCATTCGTTAGGCCGGGTCTCAGTGCCGGCGGCGCTCTCAGGGTCGATATACTGGCTCACACCGAACATGACCGGAGACGTGAAGGTATATCGTATCGCCACAGTACCCGGCGATGGCATCGGCAAGGAAGTGGTACCGGCGGGACGGATTCTGCTCGAAGCGCTGGCAGCTGCGGGAAGTTCCTTTCGCTTCGAATTTGAGAACTTCGATTGGGGCGGCGAATATTATCGTCAGCATGGGATGATGATGCCCGAGAACGGGCTCGAACTTTTACGCGGGACGGACGCGATTCTGTTCGGGTCCGCTGGCGATCCGCATATTCCCGATCACATCACGCTTTGGGGCCTGAGGCTCAAGATATGCCAGGGGTTCGATCAGTACGCGAACGTTCGCCCTACGCGCATTCTGCCCGGTATTGATGCTCCGCTTAAGCGTTGCAAGTCGGAGGACCTGAACTGGGTGATTGTGCGTGAGAATACCGAGGGCGAGTACTCAGGCGTTGGCGGCCGCGTACATCAGGGCCAACCCATTGAGGTCGCTACCGACGTATCGATGATGACCCGTGCCGGGGTGGAGCGCATTCTGCGCTTTGCCTTCCGGCTGGCGCAGTCCCGTCCGCGCAAACTGCTGACCGTGATTACAAAGAGCAACGCACAGCGCCACGCGATGGTGATGTGGGATGAGATCGCGACTCAAATCGCTAGGGAGTTCCCCGACGTCAACTGGGGCAAAGAACTGGTCGATGCGGCAACGGCCCGAATGGTCAACCGCCCTGCATCGCTCGACACCATCGTCGCCACCAACCTTCATGCCGATATTCTGAGCGACCTGGCTGCTGCCCTGGCCGGAAGTCTTGGCATAGCACCCACCGGCAACATCGATCCGGAGCGTCGCTATCCCTCCATGTTCGAACCCATTCATGGCTCGGCATTCGACATCATGGGAAAAGGTCTGGCCAATCCCATCGGCACCTTCTGGTCCGTCGTGATGATGCTGGACCACCTCGGTGAATTCGATGCTGCCGCGCGTGTGATGAAAGCGATCGAGCACGTCACGGCCAATCCTTCACTGCACACGCGCGATCTCGGCGGGACTGCCACGACGGCCCGGGTAACCGAAGCGGTCTGCACGGAAATCGCCGCCGGCGCTAAAACTCGGCCGGTGGCCGTCTGACCCGTTCCGAAAAAATGTCGTCCGAGCTGGAATCTCGCGTCGTGCGCAAGATCACGCTGCGCATCGTTCCGTTCGTGATGTTGTTATATTTCGTCAGCTTTCTCGATTGCGTCAATGTAGGCTTTGCGGCGTTAACGATGAACAGCGCGATCGGCCTTACGCCCGCGATGTTCGGCTTAGGCGGCGGAATCTTCTTCCTGGGCTACTTCCTGCTGGAAGTGCCGTCAAACCTCATCCTCCATCGTGTTGGCGCGAGGCGATGGATTGCTCGCGTGGTGGTGAGCTGGGGCATTGTATCGGCAGCCTCGGCCTTTGTGACGGGACCGAAGAGCTTCTATGTCCCTCGCTTT